>PJUI01000021.1_pt1 | contig 363582 bp, 303 predicted proteins | sample 1512201 | NCBI WGS metagenome assembly PJUI01 (sample SAMN08177670, study PRJNA422409) | Feces metagenome, whole genome shotgun sequencing project. | isolation source: Chicken feces (2) enriched on wood chips | host: Gallus gallus | place: USA: Madison | collected 2015-01-15
ACCATCACCGCCGACCAGACTTCGGTAGCCGAGAACGTCAAACCGACCTTCACCGTGCACATCAACACCGCCCTGGCCAACGACCTGGTCGTGACCCTGAGCAACAACGCTCAAGTCACCATCAAGGCCGGCCAGACCAGCGCGCCCTACGAGCACGCTGCCCAAGGCGACGACGTCTACAAAGACTCCGGTGAAATCAGCCTGGGCATCAAGTCGGCAGCCGACATCGGCGGCCGTACCTTCGAGAACCTGCAGCTGGGCGACGCGGCGAAGGTCAATGTCACCGACACCACCGACGAAGTGGTGGCGAAACTGACCGCGACCCCGTCGGTCACCGAAGGTGGCGTGATCACCTACACCGTGACGCTGACCAACAAAGACGGTCTGCCGATCAATAACCACGGCGCCTTGACCTTCACGCTGAGCGACGGCAAAACCGTCATCACCGTACCGGCCAATGGCACCAGCGGTTCGATCAGCGTGACCGCTCCGGACAACGTCTACGGGGGCGCCAATGACCCAGTGATCAAATCGATCGCCTCGGTCAGCGGCACTGATGTCGGCAAGTTCGAGCAACTGACCCTGGACAAGACCCCGGTCAGCACCGCTGTCACCGACGAGCCAGGTTCGGGCACTCCGGGCACCGGCAACCAGGGCGACCTGGTGCTGGTCACCATCACCGCCGACCAGACCTCGGTGGCCGAGAACGTCAAACCGACGTTCACCGTGCACATCAACACCGCCCTGGCCAACGACCTGGTCGTGACCCTGAGCAACAACGCTCAAGTCACCATCAAGGCCGGCCAGACCAGCGCGCCCTACGAGCACGCTGCCCAGGGCGACGACGTCTACAAAGACTCCGGCGAAATCAGCCTGGGTATCAAGTCGGCAGCCGACATCGGCGGCCGTACCTTCGAGAACCTGCAGCTGGGCGACGCGGCGAAGGTCAACGTCACCGACACCACCGACGAAGTCATCGCGAAACTGACTGCGACCTCGTCGGTCACCGAAGGCGGCGTGATCACCTACACCGTGACGCTGACCAACAAAGACGGTCTGCCAATCAATAACCACGGCGCCTTGACCTTCACGCTGAGCGACGGCAAAACCGTCATCACCGTACCGGCCAATGGCACCAGCGGTTCGATCAGCGTGACCGCTCCGGACAACGTCTACGTCGGTGCAAACGACCCTGTGATCAAGTCGATCGCTACGGTCAGCGGCGCTGATGTCGGCAAGTTCGAGCAACTGACCCTGGACAAGACCTCGGTCAGCACCACCGTGACCGACGAGCCAGGCTCGGGTACCCCGGGCACCGGCAACCAAGGCGACGTCACCACGGTCGGCATCACCGGCACCGGTTCGCTGACCGAGGGCGAAACCGGCCAGTACACGCTGACCCTGAGCAACGTCTCCAAGGCCGAAGTCACGATCACCCTCAGCTACAGCGGCACCGCCAAAAACGGTGAGGACTTCACCGGTGTCACCACCGTGAAGATCCCGGCCAACAGCACAGGCACCACGTTCAACATCGCTACCATCGACGACAAGCTGGTCGAAGGTACCGAGAACTTCGTGGTGAAGATCGAAACTGCCACCGGTGGCAACTTCGAGAACCTGCAGGTGGATAGCAGCAAATCGAGCGTGACTACCACCATCCTCGACAACGACCACCTGCCAGTTTCGCCTGGTGGCGCAGTATTTGGCGTGGAAGACACTGACTACCTGTTCACCTGGAGCGATTTCAAAGTCACCGACGCCGATGGCAACACCGGTCTGTCGGTGACCATTACCTCGATCCCGGGCGCAGGCAGCCTGCAGTTCTTCAACGGTACTGCATGGGTGAATGTGACCGTTGGCCAGGTGGTAAGCCAGGCTGACATCACCGCCAAGAACCTGAAGTTCGTACCGGCCCTCAACCAGTCAGGTTCGGATAACTACGGTGGCAATGGCGTAGGTGACCAGAAGGCCGACTACGCACAGTTCAAGTACAAGCCGAACGATGGCACCAACCTGGGCACAGAAGCGACCATGAAGGTCGACATCAGCCCGGTAGCCGACAAACCGACGCTGAGCTTCGGCAGCGCCGATATCGACTCCAAAGGCCTGACCAAGGAAGTCTGGACCAGCCTCAAAGGCCTGGGTACGGGTGGCAATGGCATTACCGGCGAGGACCTGAAGACGGTATTTGCCAACTCTGGCAATGCCAACTCCAGCAGCACTACTACCAACGTGCAGTCCGATGGCAGCGTCACCGGTGGCAGCGGCTCGAAAACGTCGGGCCTGATCTACCTGGAAGCCGGCAAGACCTACACCTTCAGCGGTACCGCCGACGACAGCTTCGTGGTCACCATTGGTGGCAAGACTGTGGTCACGGCCACTTGGGGCGCCGGTGGCCAGGTTTCGGGCACCTTCACCCCGAACACCAGCGGCTACTACCCGATCGAGGTCTACCATGCCAACCAGTCTGGGCCAGGCAGCTATGACCTGAACATCCAGGTAGGCTCTGGTGCGGTCACTGACCTGAGCAGCTCGAACATCAAGATGTACCAGAACGTGACCGAGATGGCCAACGCTGGCCTGGGCGTGTCCGACCTGCACACCGTGAATGGTCAGAGCTACTACGACGGCTACAAGCTAAACGAAGGGCCGGAAGGTGGCTCGGTGAAACTGGTTGGTATTAATACTGCCCTGACCGACACCGATGGCTCCGAAACCCTGAACGTTAGCCTCAGCGGCATTCCGAAAGGCACTGTACTCAGCGATGGTGCAGGCCACACGGTCACGGTAGGCAGCGCACCGGTGGATGTAACCGGCTGGAAACTCAGCGGCCTGACCCTGACGCCGCCGGCCTACTACAAAGGCTCGTTCGACATCACGGTCACCTCGACTGCCACCGAAAGCCTGGGCGGTTCGGCCATCACCACCGGCAACATCCCGGTGACGGTGTACGGCGCAACCTACAAGGCCAGCGTGGGTACTTCGGGCAACGACACCCTGACCGGCAGCGAAGGCAACGACATCATCGTCGCCGACGTGTCGGGCCTGAACGTGGTCCAGGGCAAGAACTACAACATTGCCTTCATGGTCGACAGCTCGGGCAGTATGAGTGACCAGTCTGTTGCCACGGCCAAGGCCCAGCTGGCGTCTGTGTTCCAGACGCTGAAAGCGAGCCTGGGCTCCGACTCCTCCGGGACCGTGAACATCTTCTTGGTCGACTTCGATACCCAGGTCAACAAGAACGTGACGGTGAACCTGAACGATACCGATGCCCTGAGCAAGTTGCAGACGGTACTGGACTCGATGGTGGGCGGTTCTCGCTACGGCGGTGGTACCAACTACGAAGACGCGTTCAAGACCACGTCCAACTTCTTCAAGAGCACCGTGGCCTTGAGCAATTCTGGTGCGGAGAACCTCACCTACTTCATCACTGATGGCAAGCCGACTTACTACCAGAACGGGGAAAGCACCAACCCGCGCCTGTGGAGCAATGGCAAGTATCTGGATGACGTGGTGAACGTCAACAATTACAAGATTGGCGACACCTTCAGTGCCTGGGCCGACAGTACGCACAAGGTTGATATCAGCAGTAACGGGCTCATCACCGTCTCTACCTACAAGAGTAATGGCAGGCTCGACTCGACCAAGGAGATCGGGACGATCCATGCCCAAGGTGATGGTACCTACGAGACCTCCGACCTGGCGGGTACTGGCTACGCTGACGCCTGGAACTATTACTACTCGGCGGCGGGCTCCACTGCGAGCTTTGCCGTACTTGGTGCCAAAGATACCGGTCTGAGCAAGGTGCAGGCGATTGGCCTGAACAGCGATGTCTCGCTCAGCGACCTGACAGCCTATGACACTGCTGGCAAGCCACAGGCCAACATCGACCCGTCCGACCTGGCCAAGGCGATTCTGGGCCACTCCGAGGCGATCTTGCCTGGTGCAGACACCATCGATGGCGGCAACGGCAACGACATCATCTTCGGTGACCTGATCACCCTCAATGGTGTCGTCAGCGAGGGGTATCAGGCCCTGCAGACCTACGTTGCGCAGAAGAGCGGTGTCGAAGCCAGTGCTGTTACCACCAGCAACGTGCACCAGTACATCACCGAGCACTACACCGAGTTCGATATCTCCGGTGCCAACGACGGCAAGGACTTCTTGTCCGGCGGCAATGGCAACGACATCCTCTTCGGCCAAGGTGGTAACGACACGCTCGATGGTGGCAGGGGTAACGACATCCTGCTGGGCGGTACTGGCAATGACACCCTGATCGGTGGCCACGGCGACGATATCCTGATCGGTGGCAGCGGTGCCGACACCTTCGTGTGGAAGGCAGGCGATTACGGCAACGACGTGATCAAAGACTTCAAGGTAGGCGAGAAAGACAAGATCGACTTGAGCGATCTGCTGCAAGGTGAGAAGGGCAGCACGATCGACAACTACCTGAAACTCACCACGGTGGAAGGCACGACCACGTTGCAGGTCAGTAGCGAAGGCAAGCTCAACGCTGCTGGAGGCCTGGCAAATGCCGATGTGACCATCAAGCTTGAAGGGGTGAACTGGTCCAACACCACGGTCAACTCGTTGATCAGCGGTGCTGACCCGACCATCATCATCCACAACAAAGACAGCTGATGCGCTACAGGGCCGCTACGCGGCCCTTTCGCGACACAAAGGCCGCTCCCACACGGGTCTTTCCTGCAATCTGCTGACAGCGCATACTCTGGCGCCGGGCCTGCGCGCCCGGCGATCTTTGCCTATGCTGCTGTCTACCAACAAGGAACCAACGTGACGAGGGACACCGCCATGTTCTACGTGCAACGCGACGCCACCGGCCAGTTGCTGCGGGTAGAAGCAGCCGCTTTTGACCAGTTCACCGAAATGCTCCCCGCTGACCATGCCGAGATCCAGGAATGGTTTGCCGACGACGTCGTGGAAAACAGCCTCAACCAGCTCAAGCAAAGCGACCTGGACATGATCCGCGTACTTGAGGACCTGATCGATGTGCTAACCGCCAAAGGTGTATTCAAGATCACCGACCTGCCGCCAGGTGCCCAGGCCAAACTGCTTAACCGCTCTACGGCGCGCAAGGCGCTCAGCAGCTTGAACAACCTGATCGATGAAGAAGAGCAGGGCGGGCTGATCTGATCGTAGGGCCGGCAGAACTCAGTGATATGTATATTCCTTAAAGGTATTTAAAATATCTCCTTTATGACTTTATAGTCGCTCTCACTGCGTACCCGTCGACCAATCGATGCGCCGCACGACTTGAACCCACACGGGAAATCCCCGTGCGTTTCTGATCGTTGCGCGCCATTGAAGTCGCGCACTGCGTGGGAGTGATAAATGTCAGCCGCCTCGAACGCCTTGTCGACCATCGACAGCGCCCAGCCGCAAGTTTTTGAAATCCGCCCGTTCTCCGGTGCCGTAGGCGCCGAGATCATCGGCCTGGACCTGGCCAAACCGGTCAACGCCGAGGATTTCGCCCGTATCCATCGCGCCCACCTCGACCACCATGTGCTGGTGTTCCGCGACCAGCGCATCAGCCCGGAACAGCAGATTGCCTTCAGCCGCCGCTTTGGCGAGTTGCAGATCCATGTGCTCAAGCAGTTCCTGCTTACAGGCCATCCCGAGATCCTGATCGTTTCCAACATCATCGAAAACGGTCAGAACATCGGCCTGGGTGATGCCGGCAAGTTCTGGCACTCCGACCTGTCATACAAAGCGCTGCCCAGCCTCGGTTCCATGCTGCATGCCCAGGAACTGCCAAGCGAAGGCGGCGATACGCTGTTCGCCGACATGCACAAAGCCTGGGACGCCGTACCCCACGCCCTGCGCAAAGTGGTCGAGGGCCGCAGTGCTGCCCACTCCTACACCGCCCGTTACGCCGAAACCAAATTTGAAGGCAACTGGCGCCCGAACCTGACCGCCGAGCAATTGGCGCAGGTACAGGAAGTTATCCACCCGGTGGTCCGCACCCACCCGGAAAACGGCCGCAAGGCGCTGTTTGTCAGTGAAGGCTTCACCACCCGCATCGTCGGCCTGCCAGACGACGAAAGCCGCGACGTGCTGCAACAGCTGTACGCACTGAGCGTGCTGGAGCCGAACATCTACCGCCACCAATGGCAGCCCCATGACCTGGTGTTCTGGGACAACCGCTCGTTGATCCACCTGGCCGCCGGCTGCCCCGCACACCTGCGCCGCAAGCTGTACCGCACCACCATCCAGGGCGACGCCCCGTTCTGACGACTGAGGACATCATCATGCGCAAATCCATCAGCCGCCTGGCGGCAAGCATCGGCCTGGGCGCAAGCCTGGTCGTCGGCAGCCTGGCTGCCCCTGCAGTGGCCCAGGCCGAAGGCAAGATCCGCATTGCCGAACAGTTCGGCATCGTCTACCTGCTGCTGAACGTGGTGCGTGACCAGCACCTGATCGAAAAGCACGGCAAGGAGCAGGGCATCGACATCGAAGTCGACTGGGCCCAGCTGTCGGGTGGCTCTGCCATCAACGACGCACTGCTGTCCGGTTCGGTAGACATCGCCGGCGCGGGTGTCGGCCCGCTGCTTACGGTGTGGGACCGGACCAAGGGGCGGCAGAATGTGAAGGCCGTGGCCTCGCTGGGCAACTTCCCGTACTACCTGGTCAGCAGCAACCCCAACGTGAAAACCATCGCCGACATCTCCAACAAAGACCGCATCGCCGTGCCAGCGGTCGGTGTTTCGGTGCAGTCGCGCTTCCTGCAGTACGCCGCCGCCCAGCAGTGGGGCGACAAGGAATACAACCGCCTCGACAAATACACCCTCGCCGTACCTCACCCCGATGCCACTGCCGCGCTGCTGGCCGGCGGTACCGAGCTGAACGGGCACTTCTCCAACCCGCCGTTCCAGGACCAGGTACTGGCCAACAAGGACGTGCATGTGGTGCTCAACAGCTATGACCTGCTCGGCCCCAACTCGCCGACCTTGCTGTTTGCCACCGAGAAGTTCCGCGAGGACAACCCTAAAACCTACAAGGCCTTCGTTGACGCCCTGGCCGAAGCCGCAGACTTCGCCCAGAAAGACAAGGCCGCTGCCGCCGACACCTACATCCGTGTGACCAAGGCCAAGATCGACCGCGACGCGTTGATCAAGCTGATCGACAACCCGCAGTACGAATTCACCGTCACCCCAAAGAACACCTACAAGCTGGCCGATTTTCTCTATCGGGTAGGGGCCATCAAGCACAAGCCGGAATCGTGGAAGGACTACTTCTTCCAGGATGAACGCCCGCTGCAAGGGAGCTGATCGATCATGACCGCCCCATTGCCAGGCCACACGGTCAGCAACCTGAGCCGTGTCGCAACGCCGCCTTTGCTCAAGGTGGATAACCTCAGCCTCGAATACCGCACCGCGCAACGCGTGGTGCGGGCCACCCACCAGGTCAGCTTCGAAGTCGACCGTGCCGACCGCTTTGTGCTGCTGGGCCCCTCTGGTTGCGGCAAGTCCACCTTGCTCAAGGCCGTCGCCGGTTTCATCCAGCCGCAGGAAGGGCAAATTCTGCTGCAGGGCCAAGCGGTGTGTGGCCCCGGGCCCGACCGCATCGTGGTGTTTCAGGAGTTTGACCAGCTGCCACCGTGGAAAACGGTAAAGCAGAACGTCATGTTCCCGTTGCTGGTGTCGGGCCAGCTCAAGCGCGCCGAAGCCGAAGAGCGGGCGCTGCATTACCTGGAGAAGGTCGGCCTGGCCGCCTTCGCCGATGCCTACCCACACACTTTGTCGGGTGGCATGAAGGCCCGCGTGGCGATTGCCCGGGCCTTGGCCACGCAGCCAAAGATCCTGTTGATGGATGAGCCGTTCGCCGCCCTTGATGCGCTGACCCGGCGCAAGATGCAGGAAGAACTGCTGCTGCTGTGGGAGGAAGTACGGTTCACCCTGCTGTTCGTGACCCACTCCATCGAGGAGGCGCTGGTGGTTGGCAACCGCATCCTGCTGCTGTCGCCGCACCCGGGGCGGGTACGGGCCGAAGTGCACAGCCACCAGTACGACCTGGGCAGCCTGGGTGGCAGCGACTTCCAGGCCAGTGCCCGGCGTATCCACCGCCTGCTATTTGACGAGGTGGATACCCCGCAACAGCCTGACGAGCTTGGTTTTAACGATATTCGCATCGCCTACTGACAGGAGCTTCAGCCATGACCACTACACCTGTACGCCAGGAATACGAGGTGCAGCTGGAGCCCCTGCTCAGTGTGCCTCTGGAACGACAATTGCCGTTGGCCCAGCGCCTGTGGCAGCAAGGCTGGCTGCGCAAGGCGGTTATCCTGCTGGTGATCGCTGTGCTGTGGGAGGCCGTCGCCCGCTACCAGGACAACGACCTGCTGTTGCCAGGCTTTGTGCAAACCGCCGCCGCCCTGTGGGACGGCATGATCAGCGGCGAATTGCCGGCCAAGGTTGGCGTGTCGCTGGTGATCCTGCTCAAGGGCTATGTACTGGGCATCGTTCTGGCATTCGGCCTGACCAGCCTGGCGGTTTCGACCCAGCTGGGCCGCGACCTGCTAGGCACGTTGACCTCGATGTTCAACCCGCTGCCGGCCATTGCCCTGCTGCCGCTAGCCTTGCTGTGGTTCGGTCTGGGCGACAATAGCCTGATCTTCGTGCTGGTGCATTCGGTGCTGTGGGCTTTGGCGTTGAATACCTACGCGGGCTTTCTTGGCGTCTCGGAAACACTGCGCATGGCGGGCCGCAACTATGGCCTGAAAGGGCTGCGGCTGGTGCTGCACATCCTGGTGCCGGCGGCCTTGCCGTCGATCCTGTCGGGGCTGAAGATCGGCTGGGCCTTTGCCTGGCGCACCCTGATCGCCGCCGAACTGGTGTTTGGTGCCAGCAGTGGTAAAGGCGGGCTGGGCTGGTACATCTTCCAGAACCGTAACGAGCTGTATACCGACAAGGTATTTGCCGGGTTGGCGGTGGTGATCCTGATCGGTTTGTTGGTGGAAGGCTTGGTGTTCAACACGCTGGAGCGGCTGACCGTGCGGCGTTGGGGGATGCAGCGCTAGTGCGTAAGCCTGTACCGGCCCCTTCGCGGGTAAACCCGCTCCCACAGGTGTGCACTACTCAAGGTCCACCGGTCTCCTGTGGGAGCGGGTTTACCCGCGAAGAGGCCGGTACAGGCTACAGATTCTGGTACTGAGCTGCCGCATTGCTCAGGATCTTGCCAATTTCTTCCCTCAATACCGCAGGCTGCTCCACCACCAACCCATCCCCATGGCTCAACAGCCACCAGCGCAATGGCCAGCCGTCACTCACCGTGGCCCGCAACCGATGCCCATGCTCCAGCGCCGTCAGCTGCATGTCGCTGCTCAACGGCGCATCGCGCAACTGCCGCGCCAGTGCATCGCTGATCCGCGCCACCAGCTCAACGCCCTCACCCTGCGCCGGTTGCAACGCATCCCCCCGCAGGTGCGTCAGCAAGTCGAAGTTACCGCGCAACTCGCCCACCGCACTCGCCGACCAGTGCCAGCCGAACGGGATGCTCTTGTCGTTGCGCTCCAGCGGAAAGATTAGCGACAGCTCGTTGAGGTCACGCTCGACAGTGCGTTTGCTGACCGTGAAGCCGACATCGCGCAGGCCCCAGACAAGCTCGGCGCTGGTAATGCCTGGGGAGCGGCTGGGCAGCAGGCGCAGCAGCGCCCACTGACGGCTGAGGGTGGCGCGAGTGGTGGCGAACGGCAAAATGTAACGTCCTTGTCTAGGCTTGCCGCAATAGGATGGCGGCACGCGTGTTGTATGGCAATTGGCCACAGCCTGCTCAGATCAAGGAACTCGCATTTGGTTGCCGTGTGCCGAATCGTTCGCGACAGGTTTTGACGTGACGTCACGCAGAATCACGCCTCATCACAGCCGAAGGTTGGGGTTGTGCGTCGTTCAATGAGGATGAACATGTCTGCTGCCAGCAATATCCATTCGCTGCTTGCCCGCCTTCTTCCCGAGCGGGTCATTGCGCCACCGGCCCCGGTCGGGAGGCGACAGTGGCTGTTTGCCGGTGTGGGTTTGCCCAGCCAGCGCTCGATGCTGGTAAACCGCCTGGATGAGGCCAGCGACCTGCAGGCGGTATATGCCGACCTGCGGCGCCAGGCGTTGTCAGGCAGCGTGGCGGCGCTGAACGACCTTGGCTGGATCTGGCTCAACGGCAAGTACTGGCGGGCCGATACCGTGCTGGCCGGCCACCTGCTGCGCATGGCGGCCCTGCAAGGCAATGCCGCCGCTTGGTTCAACCTGGGGCAGCAGCATTACTTTGGCAAAGGCATCGACCCTTCCTACGTGCAGGCGGCGGAATGCTACCGGCAGGCTTTCGAGCGAGGCATGCTGCACGCGGCCGCGGCATTGGGTGACCTGTATGAGGAGGAGGTGTGCGATGGCGAACTGGGCTGGCAGGTCGACCTGGTGCAGGCCTATCAGTGGTTCATGCGCGGGGCCGAGCGGGGTGAAGCACGCTGCCGCTTCGAGGTGGGTTACCGGTTGATGCACGGGCTGTATGTAGAGGCCGACCTCAAGGCCGCGCTGTACTGGCTGGAGCTGGCGGCTGCGGCGGGGGTGGTGCAGGCAGCAGAGGAGCTGGCAGTGCACTTCAGCAGCCGTGATGCGGCGCGGTACCAGGAGTGGCGGGACCGCGCGGTGCAGATGGGCAGTACATTGGCACTGACCATGAAGCTGGAAGACCAGATCCAGCCCTGATTTTCCGTTGCCTGTGCCGGCCCTATCGCCGGCAAGCCAGCTCCCACAGGGAATCCCAGCCTTCAGAATCTGTGGAGTACCTGTAGGAGCTGGCTTGCCGGCGATAGGGCCAGCGCAGGCAGACACAAAGCCCAATCATGAACAACAATTCATCCTTACCCCTCATCGCCCACTGTTGACGACAGGGGGAAGGCAAGGCGTATATTGATAGTTAGCAAACTATGAATATCCTTGGTTCCCTCATGTCCCTTGATCTCCTGCGCCTGCAAGTCAGCAGTGGCATGGTGGTCGCCGCCCGTCATTGGCGGCGCATCTGCCATACCGCCCTGACCGGTTACGGCATTTCCGAAGCCTGCGCTGCGCCGCTGCTGATGATCGTGCGCCTGGGCGACGGTGTGCACCAGGTGGCCGTGGCCCAGGCCGCCGGCCTGGAAAGCCCATCACTGGTGCGCCTGCTCGACCAACTGTGCAAGGCTGGGCTGGTGTGCCGCAGCGAGGACCCACTGGACCGTCGCGCCAAGGCCCTGAGCCTGACCGCCGAAGGCCGTGCCCTGGCCGAAGCCATCGAAGCCGAGCTGGTGCGCCTGCGCCGCGATGTGCTCAACGGTATCGACCAGGCCGACCTGGAAGCCACCTTGCGCGTGCTGCGCGCCTTCGAAGCAGCCGGGCTGGGTAGTACGGGCGGGGTGGCATGAACGGCTTCTTCAGCTCGGTACCCCCGGCCCGCGACTGGTTCTACGGTGCGCGTACCTTCGCCGCCTCCATGATCGCCTTGTACATCGCGTTGCTCATGCAGCTGCCACGCCCCTACTGGGCCATGGCCACGGTGTACATCGTCTCCAGCCCGTTCGTCGGCCCAACCAGTTCCAAGGCGTTGTACCGCGCCGTGGGCACGTTGCTGGGTGCCGGCGGGGCGATTTTCCTGGTGCCGCCGCTGGTGCAGTCGCCGTTGCTGCTGAGCATCGCCATCGCCCTTTGGACCGGCACCTTGCTGTTTCTGTCGCTGAACCTGCGCACGGCCAACAACTACGTACTGATGCTGGCTGGCTATACCCTGCCGATGATCGCCCTGGCGGTGGTCGACAACCCGCTGGCGGTGTTCGACGTGGCGTCCTCCCGTGCCCAGGAAATTTGCCTGGGGATCGTCTGTGCGGCAGTGGTCGGCGCCATTTTCTGGCCGCGCCGGCTGGCCCCCGTGGTGGTCGGCGCCACTGGTAACTGGTTCACCGAGGCGATCCGCTACAGCGACACCTACCTGGCCCGCGAAGCCAGCGCCGACAAGGTCGGCGGCATGCGCGGGGCGATGGTTGCCACCTTCAACTCGCTGGAGCTGATGATCGGCCAGCTAGGTCACGAAGGCGCCGGCCCCCATACCCTGAAGAATGCCCGCGAACTGCGCGGGCGGATGATTCACCTGCTGCCGGTAATCGACGCGCTCGACGACGCCCTGGTGGCCCTCGAAGGCCGCGCCCCAGCCCAGTTCGCCCAGCTTAAACCCGTGCTTGAAGCCGCCCGCGAGTGGCTCAAAGGCACTGCCGAGAGCGCTTCGGTAACGCGCTGGACCGCGCTGCACGAGCAGATCGACCGCCTGCAGCCCGGTGCCGCCGCCCTCGACCAGCGCGCCGAACTGCTGCTGTCCAACGCCCTGTACCGCCTGACCGAGTGGGCCGACTTGTGGCAGGACTGCTGCACCCTGCAGCACGCCTTGCGTACCGACGATGCCAAGCCTTGGCGCGCGGTGTACCGCCACTGGCGCCTGGGCCGCCTGACGGCATTCTTCGACCGTGGGCTGATGCTGTACTCGGTGGCCTCCACCGTACTGGCAATTGTGGTGGCGTGCGGCCTGTGGATTGGCCTGGGCTGGAACGACGGCGCCAGCGCCGTGATCCTTGCCGCCGTGTCGTGCAGCTTCTTCGCTGCCATGGACGACCCGGCGCCGCAGATCTACCGGTTCTTCTTCTGGACGCTGATGTCGGTCATCTTCTCCAGCCTGTACCTGTTCCTGGTGCTGCCCAACCTGCACGATTTCCCGATGCTGGTGCTGGCGTTTGCCGTGCCGTTCATCTGTATCGGCACCCTTACCGTGCAGCCGCGCTTCTACCTGGGCACCTTGCTGACCATCGTCAACACCTCGACCTTCATCAGCATCCAGGGTGCCTACGACGCCGACTTCTTCACCTTCCTCAACGCCAACCTGGCCGGCCCCGTTGGCCTGTTGTTCGCGTTCATCTGGACCTTGGTGATGCGCCCGTTCGGCGTGGAGCTGGCGGCCAAGCGCATGACCCGCTTCGCCTGGCGCGACATCGTCGAAATGACCGAGCCGGCGACCCTGGCCGAGCAACGCCAGGTGGGCGTGCAGATGCTCGACCGCCTGATGCAGCACCTGCCACGCCTGTCGCAAACCGGCCAGGACAGCGGCGTGGCACTGCGTGACCTGCGTGTGGGGCTGAACCTGCTCGACCTGCTGGCCTATATGCCGCGCGCCGGCCAGCAGGCCCGCGAGCGCTTGCGCACGGTGGTCGAAGAAGTCGGCGCGCACTACGCCGCCTGCCTGCGTGCCGGTGAGCGCCTGCATGCCCCGGCCGCGCTGCTGCACAACATGGAACGCGCACGCCTGGCGCTGAACCTGGATGAGTTGTACGAGCGTGGCGATGCCCGCACCCACCTGTTGCATGCCCTGAGTGGCCTGCGGCTGGCGCTGTTGCCGGGCGTGGAGGTGATGCTCGAACCCGCCGAACAACCGCAACTGCCCCCTGGCCTCGACGGAGCGCCCCTGTGATTGGTGAACTGGATATCAGCGGGGTGTTTCTGCCCACGCTGCTGGTGATGATGTTTGGCACCTACCTGGTGTTCCTGGGGGTGCACGCGGTGCTGGTGCGCCTGCATTTCTACCGCCTGGTCTGGCACCGGGCGTTGTTCAACGTTGCTCTGTATGCCGTGCTGCTTGGCGCGGTGGACCACTTTTGCCGAAACCTGATGCTGCCATGAAAAAACCTTTGCTGACCTTGGGCCGTGTGGTCCTGACCTTGCTGGTAGTGACCTTCGCCGCCGTGCTCGTGTGGCAGATGGTGGTGTACTACATGTTTGCCCCCTGGACCCGCGACGGCCACATTCGCGCCGACGTGATCCAGATCGCCCCCGATGTGTCGGGGTTGATCCAGAAGGTCGAGGTGCGCGACAACCAGACCGTCAAACGCGGTGACGTGCTGTTCACCATCGACCAGGACCGCTTCACCCTGGCCCTGCGCCAGGCCAAGGCGACCCTGGGCGAACGCCAGGAAACCCTGGCCCAGGCTTCGCGCGAAGCACAGCGCAACCGCAAGCTGGGCAACCTGGTGGCCGCCGAGCAGCTGGAAGAAAGCCAGTCCCGCGAGGCCCGCGCCCGCTCGGCTGTCAGCGAGGCCCAGGTGGCAGTCGACACCGCCCAGCTCAACCTCGACCGTTCGGTGGTGCGCAGCCCGGTGGACGGCTACCTGAACGACCGTGCGCCGCGTAACCACGAATTCGTCACGGCCGGCCGCCCGGTGCTGTCGGTGGTCGACAGCACCTCGTACCACGTCGATGGCTACTTTGAAGAAACCAAGCTGGGAGGCATCCACATTGGCGATGCCGTGGACATTCGCGTGATGGGCGACAACACCCGCCTGCGCGGCCATGTGCAGAGCTTTGCCGCCGGCATCGAAGACCGCGACCGCAGCAGCGGCGCCAACCTGCTGCCCAACGTCAACCCGGCGTTCAGCTGGGTGCGTCTGGCCCAGCGTATTCCGGTGCGCATCGCCTTCGATGAAGTGCCGCAGGACTTCCGCATGATTGCCGGGCGCACGGCCACGGTGTCGATCATCGAGGGCGAGCGCCCATGAAACAGCTGATCCTGGCCGGCCTGTGCCTGTCGCTGGGGGCCTGCATGATGGTCGGGCCCGACTATGAGGTGCCCAAGGACGCGGCGGTGCAACGCAGCGACCTGAGCGGCCCGCTGCGCCAGGATGCCGATAGCGTGGTCTCGGCGCCGGTGCCCGAGGACTGGTGGCAGCTGTATCAGGACCAGCGGCTGAACACGCTGGTGCGTCAGGCCCTGAGTGCCAACACCGAGTTGCGCGTGGCGGCGGCCAACATCGCCAAGGCCCGCGCCCAGGTCGAAGTCGCCGAATCGCAAGGGGGCTTCAACGGTGGCGTCAAGCTCGGCGCCCAGCGCCTGCAGGAGTCGGGCGAAGCCTTCCTGCAGCCCGAGAAGGTTCCGGTGGCCAACATCGGCGAGGCTATCATCAGTGCCTCGTACCAATTCGACCTGTGGGGTACCTTCAAGCGCGGCACCGAGGCCGCCAAGGCCAATGCCGACGCGGTGCAGGCCGCTGCCGATACCGCCCGTATTACCCTGGTGGCGGATGTGGTCAAGGCTTACACCCAGGTGTGTTCGGCCAACGAGGAACTCCACATCGCCCGCGAGTCGCTGGACCTGCAGGAGCAGAGCGTCACGCTCAACCAGCGCCTGCGCGATGCTGGCCGCGGTGATGAAACCCAGGTCACGCGCTCGCAGACCCAGTTCAAATCCTTGCGCGCCGAACTGCCACGCTTCAAGGCCGAGCGCGAGACGGGTATGTACACCCTGGCTGCGCTGCTGGCCAAGCCGGTCGACCAGTTGCCTGCCGGCACCGCCGATTGTGCCGAGCTGCCGCACCTGAACCAGCTGGTCCCGGTGGGTGATGGCGCCGCGCTGCTCAAACGTCGCCCGGACGTGCGCCAGGCCGAGCGCCAGTTGGCTGCTGCCACTGCCTACATCGGCGTGGCCACCGGCGCGCTGTACCCGGACATCAGCATTGGTGCCCAGGTTGGCACCATCGGCATCCTGGAAAACCTCGGCGAACCGTCGACCAACCGCTGGGGCTTCGGCCCGCAGATCAGCTGGGCCATCCCCACCAACGGCACCCGTGCGCGTATTCGCATGGCCGAAGCCTCTACCCAGGCGGCGTTGGCAAACTTCGATGGCGTGGTGCTGAACGCCATTCGCGAAACCCAGACCCGCCTGGCGCAGTACAGCGCCCTGCTGGACCGGCGTGATGCCTTGGCCGAGGCAGAAAAATCGGCAAAGGAAGCCGCAGACCAGACCCACCGGTACTACCAGGCCGGGCGTGAGTCCTTCCTGGCGGATTTGCAGGCCACGCGCACCTATACCGACATGCGTGCGCAGTTGGCAGCGGCCAATAGTCAGGTAGCCATGGGGCAGATTGGGGTGTTTCTGGCATTGGGTGGGGGCTGGAAGGCAGGTACGGCTGAGCCGCCACGCCCGTAGATCTGCTAGTTACTTGTCCGAGTGAGAGTTCGCCATGCTCTGCCTGACTTAATCAGGTAGGTGGAACATGGCAAAAGTTACGTGTGGTATGCCTGATGGCACTGTGAAAGAGCGGGCTGAGCGCGCTTGTGAAAAGTTCAGCTATGCGCCCTACGGTTTTAATGTTGCCCCGTTAGCGGGCGTGTTGGGTTTTGACGGACAGCCGCGTGACGGGGTAACTGGGTGTTATTTGCTAGGCGCCGGCTACCGGGCATACAACCCGGCGCTGATGCGCTTCAACAGCGCTGATAGCTGGAGTCCGTTCGGGAAGGGGGGGTGGCATACCTATGCCTATGTCTCTTGTGATCCAGTGAATTTTTTCGATCCTACAGGGCATATGAGGCGTGTCAAACCCCTGAAACTTGATGTCAAGCGTGCAAATAGGCAAGGTCAACTTAACGCTTCGAGTTCTATTACAAGCCCCGTGAGCCCTCCTAAAGTAAAGCGGCTACGCGACAGGGATATGAAAGATTTGTCGCCTGCGGCAGAGCATAACTACAATATTTTTGTCGACGCTATTGAAAAAGAAGGACTTTCATTTACCGAGGCTGCCAAAAAAATGGGAGATCCGAATTTAAAGATCACGAACAAAAAGCTGGGCATTTGGCAAGTCCGTCTCGATGGTGGTCAGCGCATGACGTTCAGGGTAGGAGAAGGTGAGGTGGAAATTAGTCAGGTAGGGGGGCACACGTGACTTCGTTGACAACGAAGGCTTTAGCCTGGTCGGGTTTTCCCTGTGGCCCGGGTGTCACCCCCTCGCACGACTGCCACCCTAATCCGTGAGACGAGGAGGAGTGCAGTTCATAGAAATCCACAAGGGAATCAACTATGAAAAAGCTCGTCCCCGACCCACCTCTCACCGATCTGCTCCTACTCGACCCACCAAACTTGTCACTCATCGACCCGCTCAGCATCGATGACTGCAAGCTGCTTACCAGCGCCGTAACCCTGAGCAACGACCCAAGAGACACTTCCACCGTTGGCGTGGGACCTGTTTCGCCTGCAGCCCAATGTGCCGTTCAATCACGCATTCTCCCAACTGTCAGTGTTACTTGACTGCATCCGCCACCTCACTACCGAGGCGGAAATGGAGAACGACCGCATTGCCGGGAGCGCTGCGCGGATACTCAGCGAGATGGCCAAAGCATTGATCGATGATATGGAGCGAGGACTGAACAAGGTTCTCCAATAGCCTTCAAAAACCTGGGGCCGCTGTGCGGCCCATCGCCGGCAAGCCAGCTCCCACAGGTACGTCACTTCGTTCAAGCCTCGTGAGCCACCTGTAGGGACTGGCTTGCCGGCGATGAGGCCCTGACAGGCCGGCCCCGACCACAGGCTGGCTGCAATCTCTGTAGGGGCTGGCTTGCCGGCGATGAGGCCCTGACAGGCCGGCCCCGACCACAGGCTGGCTGCAATCTCTGTAGGAGCTGACTTGCCGGCGATGAGGCCCTGACAGGCCGGCCCTGACCATAGGCTGGCTGCAATCTCTGTGGGAGCTGGCTTGCCGGCGATAGGGCCCTGTCAGGCAACGCCCAAATCAAACCCAAATCGCATCCCAATGAGGATAATCCCCAACCCTCGCGACCAAACCCGCTCTCTTCGGGTTCAGGACAATGTACCGTGCCACCGTCTGCACATCCTCTTCCCGGCGCAAAGCCCGGTCATGAAACCCCTTTTGCCACAGCCGCCCGCTTCGTCCGTTATGCCTGTTGATCATCATGGTGCTACGGGACTTAACCCGGCGCATCAAGCGCTTCAGGCTGCCCGGGCCAAGCTCGACTAGCCAATGAAAATGGTCAGGCATCACTACCCAGGCCAACGATCTGATTGCACCTTCCTCTTCAGCCTGGCGCAACTCAGCCACTAGCAAGCGGGCCGAGTGAAAATCACTAAAGACCGGTGCCCTGCCAAGGGTTGTGCTTGTAAGCAGATACAAATGACTGGTTTCCGAAAACCGGCCAAGCCGTAACTGGTCTGAATGGGGACGATCCATGTTCCCTGCCTCCTGTTGGTTTGCCCATCAGGCTAGTGGCAATGGCTCTATTGGCGATTAATCAATTGGTACCCGGTGTTTCCTGTGACATTGGCGGGGCCATCATCGCCGGCAAGCCAGCTCCCACTGATCAGCGCAGGTTCTGAGGGCGGCGTGATACTTGTCATCTGATTTGTAGCAAGATTATTCATGAAATCCGCCCAGCACCCTTGAGGGAAGGCAAGTCGGAGTGAACAATGTTCTCTTTCGCATTCCCTTCGAGACTGGCCATGAAAACCCGTTCACGTCTGCTTGCCTGGTTGCCGGCTTTATTACTCGGCCCAGTGCTGGCGCTGTGCAGTTCCCTGGCACTGGCCGAGGCCCCCGCCGAGGCCGGCAAAGCCCTGCACCTGCTGGACTACATCGGCGCCGACTACCCGCCGACCGTACAAGATGGCAAGGTGATCGACGATGGCGAGTATCGCGAACAACAGGAGTTCAGCGCGGTATTGGCCGATCTGGTCAAAGGCCTGCCGGCAAACGCGGAGCAAAATGGTCTGGAGCAAGGTGTTCAAGCGCTACGCCAGGCCATCGACCAACGCCAGGAGGGCGCCGCAGTCGCCAAGCAGGCGCGCCAACTGGGCGCGCGCCTTGCCGTGGCCTATGAGGTCAGCCAAGCTCCGGTAATCACACCTGACCCGGCCCGTGGCGCTGCGCTGTACGCGCAAAACTGCTCGATCTGCCACGGCGACACAGGCGCAGGCGACGGCCCCGCTGGCGTGGGCCTGGAGCCTGCGCCCGCCAACCTGCGCGATGTTTCGCGCCTGGACCAGTTGAGCCTGTTCGACCTCTACAACACCCTGGCCCTGGGTATCGACGGCACCGAGATGCCGTCCTTTGCCGACCAGCTGGATGATCGTCAACGCTGGGACGTGGCCGCCTATATCGCCAGCTTCACCGCCAAGCCGGCAGCCGGCAAAGGTGACAAGACCTGGAACATCGCCGACCTGGCCCGGCAAACCCCGGCCGAAGTCGCCGCCAACGAAGGCAACGCGGTCGTAGAGGCGTTCCGTGCCCAGCGTGCCCAGCCGCCGCAAGCCAAGCGCGGCCCGGCGCAACTGCTCGAATACACCGCCAGCACGCTGGACAAAAGCCTGGCGGCCTACCGCGCAGGTGACCACGACCAGGCCTATGACCTGTCGGTAGCGGCCTACCTGGAAGGCTTCGAACTGGTGGAAAGCTCGCTGGACAACATCGATACCCAGGCGCGCAAGGACACCGAAAAATCCCTGATGGCCTACCGTCAGTCCCTGCAGGATGGCCTGCCCGTGGCCCAGGCCGAGCAGCGTCTGGCTGCGGCAAAAGGCAAGCTCGACCAGGCCGCCAAGCTGTTGGGCAGCGACGGCCTGAGCTGGTCGCTGAGTTATATCTCCGGTTTGCTGATCCTGCTGCGCGAAGGCCTGGAGGCGATTCTGGTGCTGGCGGCGATCCTGGCCTTCCTGCGCAACACCGGGCAGCAGTCGGCGGTACGCAGCGTCAACATCGGCTGGGCGCTGGCGCTGGTTGCCGGGTTCGCCACCTGGGCGTTGGCGGCCTATGTGATCGATGTGGGCGGCGCGCAGCGCGAACTGCTGGAAGGCTGCACGGCGCTGTTCGCCGCGGTGATGGTGCTATGGCTCGGTGTGTGGATGCATGACCGCCGCCACGCTGCCGCCTGGAAGGACTACATCAAAAGCAGCCTGGTCAGCGGCGGCGGGCGCTTCGGCTTTGCCATGCTGGCGTTTTTCTCGGTGTACCGCGAACTGTTCGAAGTGATCCTGTTCTACGAAACCCTGTGGTTGCAGGCCGGCCCTGCCGGGCACCAGGCGGTGCTGGCGGGTGGCGCCACGGCGCTGGTGCTGCTGGTGGGCCTGGCCTGGGTGATCTTGCGCGGTTCTGCCAAGCTGCCGCTGACGCTGTTCTTCAGCATCAACGCCGCGCTGCTGTGCGCACTGTCGGTGGTGTTTGCCGGGCATGGCGTGAAGGCGCTGCAAGAGGCCGGGGTGCTGGGCACACGGCCGGTGGCCTTCTTTGAGTTCGATTGGCTGGGCATTCACGCCGATGCCTACTCGCTGTCGGCACAGACGGTGGCCTTGCTGGCCATCGTGTTCCTGTATGGGCGCTCGTGGCTGGTGGAAAAGCGCAGGGCAACGGCTAACTGACCGGGGGCCGCGCTGCGGCCCATCGCCGGCAAGCCAGCTCCCACCCCGACCGCATCATTTTCAAGCCATGTGCAATACCTGTGGGAGCTGGCTTGCCGGCGATGGGCTGCATGGCAGCCCCTTGCAATCTCGGTTCAGGCTGGCTGTGGTGCCTTGAGGATGTTCTGCAGCAGCTGGACACTGTCAACGGCGTCATGACCCAGGCTGGTCAGGTAGCCGCCATCGGGTTGATCGGTCAGCCCCTTTTCATGCAGGCGTTGCGCAGCGGCGACCAGGGCAGGGGCGGCGTTGCTGTTTATCTTGATGCCTTCCTGGCTGCTGTCGTGTTTGAACAGCGCGAGGACTTCCAGTTCAGCAATCAGATCGGGGGTAAAGGACATGGCGACTCCTGACTTCCAGACAAGGATGGCGGCACCGCTTACGGTGCCTGACCTTCGAGTGTAGTCGGGTTATTCGTCCTCGCCTTGATCCATCTCAGGTGGTAGCTCCGGCAGCGCGCGCAGGGCGTTCTCGTACCACTCGCCGTTGAACGCGCGGTCTTCCACCAGCATGTTGTCGATTTCGAAGGCCAGCACATGGGCCATCAGGTTGAGGATGTCCTCGCGCTCGTAACCGACCAGGGTCAGCTTGTTTAAGGTGGCCTTGGCCGCAGGCGGCTCGCCGCTTTCAATCTGGTTTTCGATGGCCTGGGTCAGTGTCGCCTCGGCGAAGGCTTCGTCGTCATTGTCGATGTCGGTGGGCTCGCTCATGGCGGTACTCCTGTGATGGGACGCACAGTGTGCCACGCCCGTGGCGGCAATGCCCGGGCATTGACGGGGTGCATGACGCTGGTCAGGGGCAGGCTTAGGGTCTATAAAAGCCGGGCCAACCCCTTACGGCCTGGAGGCTGTTACCTCATGCTCAAGCTTCATGGATTCTCGGTCAGCAACTACTACAACATGGTCAAGCTGGCCCTGCTGGAAAAAGGCCTGCCCTTCGAGGAAGTCACCTTCTATGGCGGCCAGGCGCCACAGGCGCTGGAAGTGAGCCCGCGGGGCAAGGTGCCGGTGCTGCAGACCGAACACGGCTACCTCAGCGAAACCAGTGTGATCCTCGACTACATCGAGCAGACCCAAGGCGGCAAGGCACTGCTGCCGGCCGACCCGTTCGGGCAGGCCAAGGTGCGTGAGCTGCTCAAGGAAATCGAGCTGTACATCGAGCTACCGGCGCGTACTTGCTACGCCGAATCGTTCTTCGGCATGTCGGTTGAGCCATTGGTCAAAGAGAAAGCGCGTGCCGATTTGCTGGCCGGCTTTGCCACGCTCAAGCGCAACGGTCGCTTTGCACCCTATGTTGCGGGTGAGCAGCTGACGCTGGCAGACCTGATGTTCTGCTTCTCGGTCGACCTGGCTTATGCCGTGGGCAAGAAAGTGCTGAACATCGACTTTTTGGCCGACTTCCCGCAGGCCAAGGCGTTGCTGCAGCTGATGGGCGAGAACCCGCACATGGCGCGGATCGTGGCGGACAAGGAAGCGTCGATGCCGGCCTTCATGGAGATGATTCGCAGCGGTAAACGCTAAAACCTGGGGCTGCTCCGCAGCCCATCGCCGGCAAGCCAGCTCCCACAGGTACAGTGCAACCTTCAAGTCACATGCAGTACCTGTGGGAGCTGGCTTGCCGGCGATCGAGGGCAAAGCCCTCGCAATGGGCCTTAACGGGAAGCCAGCAGGGCCTTGCCACGAACAACGGCAGCACGTACCTGCGCCGGTGCCGTACCACCAATGTGGTCACGGGCATTCACCGAGCCTTCCAGGGTCAGCACGGCAAACACGTCCTGCTCGATCTGGTCGCTGAACTGGCGCAGTTCGTCCAGGCTCATCTCGGCCAGGTCCTTGCCGGTGTCCACGCCGTACTTCACCGCGTGGCCTACGATTTCGTGGCAGTCACGGAACGGCAGGCCACGGCGTACCAGGTAGTCGGCCAGGTCGGTGGCGGTGGAGAACCCGCGCAGGGCCGCTTCACGCATGATGGCGTGCTTGGGCTTGATCGCCGGGATCATGTCGGCAAAGGCACGCAGCGAGTCGCGCAGGGTGTCGGCAGCGTCGAACAGCGGCTCCTTGTCTTCCTGGTTGTCCTTGTTGTAAGCCAGCGGTTGGCCTTTCATCAGGGTCAGCAGGCCGGTGAGGGCGCCGAACACGCGGCCGCTCTTGCCACGTACCAGCTCTGGCACGTCCGGGTTCTTTTTCTGCGGCATGATCGAGCTGCCGGTGCAGAAGCGGTCCGGCAGGTCGATGAACTGGAACTGCGCGCTGGTCCACAGCACCAGCTCTTCCGAGAAGCGCGACAGGTGCATCATCGCCACGCTGGCAGCGGCGCAGAATTCGATGGCGAAGTCACGGTCCGACACGCCGTCCAGCGAGTTGCCAGCCACGGCTTCGAAGCCCAGCAGCTTGCAGGTGAGCTCGCGGTCGATCGGGTAGGTGGTGCCAGCCAGCGCGGCGCTGCCCAGGGGCATGCGGTTGGTGCGCTTGCGGCAGTCGACCAGGCGCTCGTAGTCGCGGCTGAGCATTTCGAACCAGGCCAGCAGGTGGTGGCCGAAGGTGACCGGCTGGGCCGTCTGCAGGTGGGTGAAACCGGGCATGATGGTTTCGGCTTCACGCTCGGCCTGCTCCAGCAGGCCCTGCTGCAGGCGGGTGATTTCGGCCAGGATCAGGTCGATTTCGTCGCGCAGCCACAGGCGGATATCGGTGGCCACCTGGTCGTTGCGGCTACGGCCAGTGTGCAGCTTCTTGCCGGTGATGCCGATGCGGTCGGTCAGACGTGCCTCGATGTTCATGTGCACGTCTTCGAGGTCGACGCGCCAGTCGAAGTTGCCGGCTTCGATTTCGCCCTGGATGGTCTTCAGGCCATCGATGATGGTGTCGCGCTCGGCATCGCTGAGCACGCCGACCTGCGCCAGCATGGTGGCATGGGCGATCGAACCCATGATGTCGTGGCGGTACAGGCGCTTGTCGAAATCGACCGAGGCGGTGAAACGGGCGACGAAGGCGTCGACGGGCTCACTGAAGCGGCCGCCCCAGGACTGATTGGTCTTGTCGGTGCTCATGGATTCACTCATTGCAGGCGTGAACGAAAAAGTGGCGCCGATAATAGCAGGGTTGGGCTGGCTGCCGCAGGGCGCCGGTCGACAGAAATGCCCGGAAAATGGCAGAGAAGGATTTTAAGGAATGAACGGCAGTGTTCCACGGACCGTCTACAGTTGGACAAAGGACTGGCGGTGAATCTGCCGTCCGAGTGAATCTTTGGCCATCGCACCGGTCTAGAGCGTGACCGCAGTGTCGCTCGAACCACACCTGTCTACGCTATACCTGTGCGAGACTCATTCAGGAATCCAGCGCAATTATGAATGTCCTGATCGTTGATGACGAACCCCAAGGCCGTGAACGCCTCAGCCGGCTGCTCGGCGAACTGGAGGGTTACACCGTGCTGGAGCCTAGCGCCACCAACGGCGAGGAGGCCCTTGCGCTGATCGAAAGCCTCAAGCCCGATGTGGTCCTGCTGGACATCGGCATGCCAGGCCTGGATGGCCTGCAGGTAGCCGCTCGCTTGTGCGAACGCGAGGCGCCGCCGGCGGTGGTATTTTGCACCGGGGATGATGAATACGGTGCCGAGGCATTCAAGGACAGTACCCTCAGCCATGTGACCAAGCCCTTCCAGGCCCAGGCGCTGCGCGATGCCTTGCGCAAGGCCGAAAAACCCAACCGTGCCCAGTTGGCGGCGCTTACCCGGCCGGCCAATGAAGGTGGCGGCCCACGCAGCCATATCAGTGCCCGCACGCGCAAAGGCATCGAGTTGATCCCTTTGCCCCAGGTGATCTATTTCATTGCCGACCACAAGTACGTGACCTTGCGTCATGAAGCCGGGGAAGTGCTGCTCGACGAGCCGCTCAAAGCCCTGGAAGACGAATTTGGCGAACGCTTCGTGCGTATTCACCGCAATGCGCTGGTTGCCCGCGAGCGCATCGAACGCTTGCAGCGTACCCCGCTGGGGCACTTTCAGCTGTACCTGAAAGGCCTGGACGGCGATGCCCTTACCGTCAGCCGCCGGCATGTGGCCGGTGTGCGCAAGATGATGCAGACCCTCTGATACGGCGCCCGCATGGCAAGGGCTGCGCCCTTGTTCGCGGGTAAACCCGCTCCCACAGGTTGATCATTTGCCTGTAGAGCGGCACCTAACCCTGTGGGAGCGGCTTTAGCCGCGTAGAGGCCCTCAGCTGATCCACATCTGCAAGCGATAAAGGAGATGCTGTTATCATCGGCGGCATTTCTCTGGATCGGGGCGTTCCATGTCCACTCGCGAAATCCGCATTGCCACCCGTAAAAGTGCCTTGGCCCTGTGGCAGGCCGAATACGTCAAAGCCCGCCTCGAGCAGGCCCACCCTGGTCTGCTGGTGACCCTGGTGCCCATGGTCAGCCGTGGTGACAAACTGCTCGACGCGCCGCTGGCGAAAATCGGCGGCAAGGGCTTGTTCGTCAAGGAACTGGAAACCGCCCTGCTGGACAACGAAGCCGACATCGCCGTGCATTCGATGAAAGACGTGCCCATGGACTTCCCCGAAGGCCTGGGGCTGTACTGCATCTGCGAGCGTGAAGACCCGCGTGATGCCTTCGTTTCCAATACCTTTGACAGCCTTGAAGCGCTGCCTGCCGGCAGCATCGTCGGCACCTCCAGCCTGCGCCGACAGGCCCAGTTGCTGGCGCGTCGGCCGGACCTGCAAATCCGCTTTCTGCGTGGCAACGTCAATACTCGCCTGGCCAAGCTGGACGCCGGCGAGTACGACGCCATCATCCTCGCCGCCGCCGGCCTGATCCGCCTGGGCTTCGAAGACCGCATCACCGCCAGCATCAGCGTTGACGACAGCCTGCCGGCTGGCGGCCAGGGGGCGGTGGGCATCGAGTGCCGCAGTGCCGACCTCGAGATCCACGCACTGCTGGCACCACTGCACCATGCCGACACCGCCGACCGGGTAGTGGCCGAACGCGCCCTGAACAAACACCTGAATGGCGGCTGCCAGGTGCCGATCGCCTGCTACGCGGTGCTTGAAGGTGACCAGCTTTGGCTGCGTGGCCTGGTTGGCCAGCCGAGCGGGGGTACCCTGCTGGTGGCCGAAGCCCGTGCCCCTCGCGCTGCTGCCGAGACCTTGGGCGTACAGGTGGCCGAAGACCTGCTGGGCCAAGGCGCCGAGGCCATCCTCAAGGAAGTCTACGGCGAGGCCGGCCACCCGTGAGCCAATGGCGCCTGTTGCTGACCCGGCCTGCCGAGGACTGTGCGGCACTGGCGCAAAGCCTGGCGGCAGCGGGGGTGGGCAGCAGTTGCCTGCCGCTGCTGGCGATAGAGCCCGTCACCGTGGAGCCCCGGCAACGTGTGCTGCTGGGAGGCCTGCATGGCTTCCAGGCGATCATCGTGGTCAGCAAGCCGGCTGCCCGGTTGCTGCTTGAGCAACTGGCCGAAGCCAGCATGCAGCCGCCGCGGCAAGGCTGGTTCACCGTGGGCGAGGCAACTGCTGCGGTGCTGCAGGGCGCCGGGCTGGAGGTAAACACTCCGCCGCGTGGCGATGACAGCGAAGCCTTGCTGGCGCTACCGGCCCTGCTTCAGGCCGTGGCCGTGCCTGCCGCGCGTGTTTTGGTCGTGCGCGGCGTCGGAGGTCGCGAACTGCTGGCAGAGCGTCTTGCAGAGCAAGGTGCTAGTGTCGAATATCTGGAACTGTATCGTCGCTGCCTGCCGGATTACCCGGCAGGCACCCTGAAGCGCCGCATCGAAGCGGAACGCCTCAATGGCCTGGTGGTCAGCAGTGGGCAGGGTTTTGAACATCTGCAGCAGCTGGCCGGCGCGGATTGGCCGCAGCTGGCACGCCTGCCGCTGTTCGTGCCCAGCCCACGGGTTGCCGAACAGGCCCGGGCCGCCGGGGCCCAACAGGTTGTGGATTGCCGTGGCGCCAGTGCCACGGCCTTGCTGGCAGCCGTGCAGCGCAGCGCTGCACCTGCCTCTTAAGGCGCTAAGCTGAACGCGATGCGCCCCCATGCAAAGGATGGATACGTGAGCGAGACTGTCTTGTCCAATAACGATCAGCCGTCGGCACAGGCGCCGGCGGAACCTGTCACCGCCCCACCTGCCAAGCGCTCCGGCAGTGGCCTGGCAGCGCTGGCCTTGCTGCTGGGTGCGGCCGGGGTGGCAGTAGGTGGCTGGGGTGTCTGGCAGGTACGTCAACTGCAAGGCAGCGAGTTCAACCAGGGCCAGCACATCGAGGCGCTGACCCAGCGCGCCGAAGCCCTGCAGCAGCGTGAACAGCAGATCAGCGCGCAACTGGCCAGCCTGCCGGCGGCCAGCGAGCTGGAAGACCGCCGGCGCTTGGTGGCGCAATTGCAGGGCGACCAGCAGCGCCTCAGCCAGCGCCTGGAAACCGTGCTAGGCGAAAGCCGCAAGGAGTGGCGCCTGGCTGAAGCCGAGCACCTGCTGCGCCTGGCTACCCTGCGCCTGTCGGCCCTGCAGGACATCACCAGCGCCAAGGCCCTGGTCGAGGGCGCCGACGAGATCCTGCGCGAGCAGAGCGACCCAGGCGCATTCGCCGCCCGCGAGCAGCTGGCGCGCAGCCTGGCCACCCTCGGCAGTACCCAGCAACCGGACCGTACCGGCCTGTTCCTGAAACTGGCTGCACAGCGTGAGCTGGTACAGCAATTGAGCGCGCAATCGCCCGAGTTCGACAGCAATGCCGATGCGCTGGGCGCCCTGACCGCCGACGGCGATGGTGCCAGCCGGCTGTCGCAGTGGTGGGCAGAAATCTCCAAGTACTTCCAGATCGACTTCAACGCCGATGAAAACGTGCGGCCGCTGCTGGCCGGCCAGCAACTGAACCAGCTGCGCCTCGCCCTGAGTCTGACCATCGAGCAGGCCCAGTGGGCGGCGCTCAATGGTGACGCCAAGGTCTACACCCAGGCGCTGGACGACGCCCGCAGCGTGTTGCTGGCCAACTTCAACGCCGACAACCCGCAAAGCAAGGCCATGCTCGAGAGCCTCAATGCCCTGGCCGATCAGCCGGTGTCGGTGGTTACCCCCGACCTCAGCGAAAGCCTGGCGGCCGTGCAGGCCTACATCCAGCGGCGTCACCTGCCGGCCGAGGCTGAAGGGGGCAAGCCATGAAGCGTGTCTACCTGCTGGCCGTGCTGGCCATCGTGATTGCCGCGGCGCTGGGTATTGCGGTTGCCAAGCACAGCGGCTACGTACTGCTTTCCTATGGAAGCTTCCGCTATCAATCGGGGTTGTGGGCGGCACTGGCCGGCCTGCTGGCCGTGGTCGCGCTGTTGTGGCTGGTACGGTACCTGGTCGGCCTGGTGCTGACCTCCAGCGGCGTGGTCAACCCGTGGTCGCGGCGTAATCGCAGCCGGCGCATCCGCCTGGCCATCGAACAGGGCCAACTGGACCTGGCCGAGGGCCGCTGGGCCAGTGCCCAACGCCACCTGCACCGTGCCGCTGAGGCCGAGCGCCAACCGCTGCTGTACTACCTCGGTGCGGCACGCGCTGCCAACGAGCAGGGCCGCACCGAAGACAGCGACAACCTGCTGGAGCGCGCGCTGGAGCGTCAGCCGCAAGCGGAACTGGCCATCGCCCTGACCCATGCGCAGTTGCAGATGGACCGTGGCGAAAGTGACGGCGCCCTGGAAACCCTGCTGGCCATGCAGGAACGCCACCCGCACAATGGCCAGGTGCTGCGCCTGCTGCAGCGCCTGTATCTTCAGCGCGGTGACTGGTCGGCACTGATCCGCCTGCTGCCAGACCTGCGCAAGGGCAAGGTGCTGCCGGCCGCCGAGCTGGCCGCCCTGGAACAACGTGCCTGGGGCCAGAACCTCAGCCTGGCCACCACCCGTGGCGAAGACGCGCAAAGTGCACGTCAGGCCCTGGAACGCGCCTGGCAGCAGCTGACCGCAGCCCAGCGCCAGGAGCCGCAACTGGTGCTGGCCTACGCCGAGCAACTGCGCCAGGTGGGTGCTCAGGGCGAGGCCGAGCAAGTGCTGCGCACCGCCCTCAAGCGCGAATACGAAAGCCACCTGGCCCGCCTGTACGGCCTGGTGCGCGGTGATGACCCGGCGCGCCAGTTGCAAACCGCCGAAGGCTGGCTCAAGGACCACCCACAAGACGCCAGCCTGTTACTGACCCTGGGCCGCCTGAGCCTGCAGAATCGCCTGTGGGGCAAGGCGCGTGATTACCTGGAAAGCAGCCTGCGCATGGAGCGCAATCCCGAGGCCTGTGCCGAGCTAGCCCGCCTGCTGGCTGGCCTGGGTGAGACCGAGCGCAGCAACCAGCTGTTCCAGGAGGGCCTTGGCCTGCTGGACGAACGCCTGCTGGCGCTGCCATTGCCAGAAGGCGTACGCGCCTGACCCACCCCAGTGCCCGCGCCAAGGTGCGGGCAGTGGGGGCGGGTAATTTATCTACTGCTGCCAGTTAGATCTGCAGTCCATTTCTTCCGCCGCTTCCTACTGCATTGCTGGAAATTTCCTACGCAATTCAGAGCCTTGTCGCTGCTGTCGTGCCTTGAAACAAAGCGTGTCTTTCCTCTACCGTTTCAAACCACAACATCTGCCCTGGGACTTTCACCGCCCATGCTTCCGGCCCGTTTGCGCACTTTTTTCTTTCCTGCCTGCCTCGCCGCACTGGCGGTTCTGGTCGTGTCATTCCAGCTGGAACACATACTGGGGCTTGTGCCGTGCCCTTTGTGCTTCAGCCAGCGGCTGCTGCTTGCCATGTACGCACTGCTGAGCCTGGCGGCGGTATTGCAGGCGCCGGGCACGCAAGGCGTCCGCCATTACGCGCGCGCGACGCTGGGCTGCTCACTGGCCGGTGCATTGCTGGCGGCACGGCATGTGTGGGTGCAGGGGGCCAGTGGTGCTATTGCGGTATGCCCGGCCCCGATCGGGCGTGTGTTCGAGCACTCCTGGGGTGAGGCAGCACGGCAACTGCTGCTGGGTGGGCCTGATTGCAGCTCGCTGACCTGGAGCTTTCTCGACCTCACATTGCCGGAGTGGAGCCTGCTGGCCTTCCTGTTGCTGGCCATGCTGCCCTTGAGTTGCCTGCTGGCGTATCGTTTCCGCACCCTGGCAAGAAGTTGACCTGGAACAAGGCTGGGCCACTAGCGCGACCAATGGCGGCCGGGCAGGGTATTAAACACTTGTATGAACTTTGTCCGCTGCGTACCTTGATGGGCAGCACGCGCGGGAATAATCTCCCAGCACGCATACCGAAAATACAACTGCTCGATGCCGTCCTGCTGATCTCACCTTTGTGCTGCGCGGTCGTGGTGCGAGGTGCAGCGGCATCTACCCAGAAGGGAAGAGATTGCCATGCTCGATAGTTGTCAGAATGCCCAGGAACGCTGGGGTGGGGTTCACGACCTGATCGACCGTTGGCTGAAGGCGCGCCAGGACCTGGTGCAGTCTTTCGGCGCACTGCGCGATTTGAAGCCAGCCTTCGCCGACAAGGACACCAACGGGGACTTTTGCGCGCTCCTGGTCGACTACGTCTCGGCGTGGCACTTCGAAGTTTGCGAGCAACTGGTCAGCGAGGCCAAGGCTTTCGGCGACGAGAAGGCGCTGAGGCTGGCCGAAGAAATCAACCCACGGATCAACGACAGTACCCAGATCGCACTGGCCTTCAATGACCAATGCACCAAGGGTGAGTGCAAGGACACCGAACGCTTTGCCGAAAAGCTGGGCAAGTTGGGCGGGCTGTTGCACGAGCGCTTCGAACTTGAAGACTGCCTGATCGAGGTGCTGCACAACGCACACAAGGAAGAGGGTGCGGTCCAGGCGTGAGGGTTGGCGTCAGTCGCCAACCGCCAGCAATTCGATCTCGAACACCAAAGGTGTATAGGGTGCGATCAGGTCACCTGCGCCTTCGGCGCCGTAGGCTTGCGCCGACGGAATTACCAGGCGCCATTTGGCCCCTGCGTGCATCCTTGGCAAGGCCACCTGCCATCCTTCGATTACCGAATCCAGGCTGAACCACTGGGGTGCCTGGTTCTGGTCGAACACCGAGCCATCCGGCAGCCTGCCCACATAGCGCACCTGCACTTTACCGCCAACTTTGGGCTGCGCCCCTGTGCCTGGCTGCAGTTCACTGTAGAGCACACCTTCCGGTAGTTCGCGTACCCCATAACGGCCGCGCTCGTTGGCCATGAAACGTGTCTCTGCTGCCTGCAACTTCTGCGTGGCGGCGTCACCTTCCTGGGCTTCGTGTTGCTGGAGCACGGCCTGCATACGTGCTTTGTCGAGCTTCAAGGGTTGCCCCTGATAGGACTGCTTCAAGCCTTCGACCAGTGCGTCCAGTTGCAGGCCAGGCATATCCTGGCGCAGACGCTCACCCAGGCTGGCGCCCAGGCTGTAGGCGAGGTCATGGTCGTTGCTGTCGGCCATTGCAACTGGCACCAGCAGGCATAAACCTAATACAAGATATCGAGGCAATGCCCTGACTCCCAAATATCAGCAATGATTAATTCAGCAACTACACTTTCACGCAGCTGCAAGATAACAACTTTGCCCAGGCATGCAACGCGGCGTAAATATTACTGTCAACATGCCCTAGCGGCGGTAGCAGCAGAAGCATAGTATGAGCCGCAATCTCGTCAGCCAGGAGGTAAACCATGTCGGCCAAAAAGAAGCCAGTAAGTACGCCGTTACACCTGCTCCAGCAACTTTCGGGCAGCCTGCTCGAACACTTGGAAGATGCCTGCTCGCAAGCGCTGGCTGATGCGGAAAAACTGCTGGCCAAACTGGAAAAGCAGCGTGGCAAGGCCCAGGAAAAACTGCACAACGGGCGCCTGAAATTGCAGGACGCCGCCAAGGCAGGTAAAGCCAAGGCGCAGTCCAAAGCGCAAAAAGCCGTTGGTGAACTTGAAGGGCTGCTCGATGCCCTGAAGGAACGTCAAACCCAGACCCGCTCTTATATCCAGCAACTCAAGCGCGATGCTCAGGACAGCCTCAAGCTGGCCCAAGGTGTAGGCAAGGTTCGCGAAGCAGCAGCCAAAGCCCTTGACCAGCGCGCCGCCAAAACCACCAAGCCTGCCGCTGCCAAACCAGCTGCCAGAACCACTGCAGCCAAACCTGCCGCGAAGCCAGCTGCCAAGGCAACTGCTGCAGCCAAGCCAGCTGCCAAAACCGCTGCTGCTGCCAAGCCAGCCGCTAAACCGGCTGCCAAGGCTACTGCTGCTGCCAAGCCAGCCGCGAAGCCAGCTGCCAAGGCTACTGCTGCTGCTGCCAAGCCAGCCGCGAAGCCAGCTGCCAAGGCTACTGCTGCTGCTGCCAAGCCAGCCGCGAAGCCAGCTGCCAAGGCAACTGCTGCAGCCAAACCTGCCGCCAAGCCAGCGGCCAAGACTACTGCTGCAGCTAAACCCGCCGCCAAGCCAGCTGCCAAGACTACTGCTGCAGCCAAACCTGCCGCGAAGCCAGCTGCCAAAGCGGCTGCTGCTGCCAAACCCGCAGCGAAGCCAGCTGCCAAAGCGACTGCTGCCGCCAAACCTGCGGCCAAGCCAGCGCCAGCCAAAGCCGCTGCCGCGAAACCAGCTGCGAAACCAGCGGCCAAGCCTGCTGCCGCCAAGGCTCCTGCACGCCCGGCCGCCAAGCCAGCTGCCGCCAAGCCTGTTGCCAGCAAGCCAGCCGAAGCCAAACCTGCTACGCCAGCTGCCAGCACCCCGGCCGCGGCAACCAACTCGGCCACCCCGGCCCCGTCGGCAGCACCTTCGGCACCCGCCAGCACCCCGGCTCAGGCACCGTCTTCGGCATCCTGAAGCGCAGCCGCCGCGACGCGCAACTGATCCAGCGCGTCGTGGTGTCGGGCAGGGGCCGGCGTCAGCCGGGCCAGCCAGTCGTCCGTGGGCTCACCGGAGCCCGCGGGCCACTTATGCGAGCGTTCCTGCAAGCGCTCCAGCAAAGTTCTTTCCGCCTGCAACTCCAAACCCTTCACCTGTTCACGCAACGCCGCCAGCTGCGTATCCCCCGCCGCGCACGCGCGCCATTGCTGGCGAAGGGTGCGTAACGGGGCGACCACTTCACGCTGCCAAGGCTCGGCAACTTCGTGCAGCGCTTGCACGCGCTCGTCCAGCACGGCCACGGTATGTGCCTGCAGCCAGCTTGCGCATAGCAGCAGGCAGACATCGCCACCCTGCGCCTGTAGTTCAAGGCAGGCCGCTTCCACGCCGGGCCTGGCATACAGGGCCAAGGCGTAATTCCACAGGTCGGTGTGCATGGTTCCACTCGCGCTATGGGCCGAGGAAGCTGGTAGACTCCGCGACCATCATGATCAGACTATCCAACCTCACTTTACAGCGTGGTCCGCAGCGCTTGCTAGACGGCGCCGACATGACCCTGCACGCCGGTCACAAGGCCGGCCTGATCGGCGCCAACGGCGCCGGGAAATCCAGCCTGTTCGCCTTGCTGCGCGGTGAGCTGTCGCCCGATGGTGGCGATTGCCTGCTGCCCGGCGACTGGCGCATCGCCCACATGCGCCAGGAGGTCGACACCCTCGACCGCCTGGCCGTGGACTATGTGCTCGACGGCGATCTTCGCCTGCGCAAGGTCCAGGCCGAACTGGCCGCGGCCGAGCAGGCCCACGATGGCACCGCCCTGGCGCGCCTGCACAGCGAGCTGGAAGGCGCCGACGGCTATACCGCCGACGCCCGTGCGCGCAAATTGCTGGCGGGCCTGGGCTTCACCAACGAGCAGATGGACCGCCGCGTCGGCGACTTCTCCGGTGGCTGGCGGATGCGCCTGAACCTGGCCCAGGCACTGATGTGCCCGTCCGACCTGCTGCTGCTCGACGAGCCCACCAACCACCTGGACCTCGACGCCATCCTGTGGCTGGAAGACTGGCTCAAGGGCTACCCCGGCACACTGTTGCTGATCTCCCACGACCGTGACTTCCTCGACGCCGTGGTCGACCATGTGCTGCATGTCGAGCAGCGCAAGCTGAACCTGTACAAGGGCGGCTACACCGCCTTCGAGCGCACCCGTGCCGAACGCCTGGCGCAGCAGCAGCAGGCCTACGAGAAGCAGCAGGCGCAGCGCGCGCACATGGAAAAGTACATCGCCCGCTTCAAGGCCCAGGCCACCAAGGCCCGCCAGGCCCAAAGCCGGATCAAGGCCCTGGAGCGCATGGAGGAGCTGTCGGCGGCGCATGTCGACTCGCCGTTCGACTTCGTCTTCCGCGAGTCGCAAAAAATCTCCAGCCCGTTGCTGAGCCTGTCCGAAGGCTGCCTGGGTTATGGCGACAAGGCCATCCTCGACAAGGTCAAGCTGCAGCTCACCCCGGGTGCGCGCATTGGCCTGCTCGGGCCCAACGGCGCAGGCAAGTCGACCCTGATCAAGAACCTTGCGGGTGAGCTGGAGCCGTTGTCGGGCCGCCTGGTCCGTGGCGAGAACCTGGCGGTTGGCTACTTTGCCCAGCACCAGCTGGACTCGCTGGACGACAAGGCCAGCCCGCTGCTGCACCTGCAGCGTATTGCCCCGACTGAGCGCGAACAGACCCTGCGCGACTTCCTCGGCGGCTTCGACTTCCATGGTGCTCGCACCGACGAGCCGGTGGTGAATTTCTCCGGTGGCGAAAAGGCCCGCCTGGCGCTGGCGCTGATTGCCTGGGAACGGCCGAACCTGCTGCTGCTCGACGAACCGACCAACCACCTGGACCTGGAAATGCGCCTGGCGCTGACCATGGCGTTGCAGGAGTTTGCCGGTGCCGTGGTGGTGGTGTCTCACGACCGTCACCTGCTCAAGAGCACGACCGACGACTTTTTGCTGGTGGCCGACGGCAAGGTCGAAACCTTCGACGGAGACCTGGACGACTACAGCCGCTGGCTGGTCGAGTACCGCCAGCGCAGCGCGCCGGCCAGTACGGCCCCGGTCAACCCGGACAAGACCGACAAGAAAGCCCAGCGCCAGGCTGCCGCAGCCTTGCGCCAGCAACTGGCACCGCACAAGAAGGCGGCCGACAAGCTGGAAACCGAGCTTAACCAGGTGCACGTGCAACTGGCCGAGATCGAGACCGCGCTGGGTGACGGTGGCCTCTACGAAGCGGCGCGCAAGGACGAGTTGCGTGACCTGCTGGCGCGCCAGACCAAGCTCAAGCAACGCGAAGGTGAGCTGGAAGAAGCCTGGATGGAAGCGCTGGAAACCCTCGAAAGCATGCAGGCCGAACTCGAGGCGCTGTCCTGATGGAGGAACTGCGTTCGCTGCTGCCGGGGCAATGGATGGACACCTTCTGGCTGGGCTTGCAGATTCTGTTGATCCTGGTGGCGGCCTTCGTCCTGCAGCGCATCGTTGCTCGCGGGTTGAGCCGCCTGGGCCAGCGGTACCCGCTGCCACCAGAGCTGCTGGTACCGGTGCGTGGCGGCCTGCGCTGGCTGATCATGGGCAGCGCACTGCTGTTCGTGCTGGAACGCCTGGGCGTTTCGGCGACCGTGCTGTGGACGGCGCTGTCCGGCTTTGTCGCGGTGGCGGCGGTGGCCTTCTTCGCCATGTGGAGCGTGCTGTCCAACCTGCTGTGCGCGGTGCTGATCTTCACGGTCGGGCCGTTTCGCATTGGTGATGTGGTCGAACTGGTCGACACCCTGGACAAGCCGGGCGTCAAAGGCCGGGTGATAGCGATCAACCTGCTGTTTACCACCCTGCTGGAAATGCCCGAAGCGGGCGGGGCGTTGGTGCAGGTGCCCAATAGCCAGTTCTTCCAGAAATCGGTCCGGCGCTGGCGCGGGGCTGAGGTGCAGGCCTTGCACAAAGACACAGCTGCCGAAGCTGATTAAACCTCTACCGGCCTCTTCGCGGGTAAACCCGCTCCCACAGGATCTCCACCGGCCGTGAGTGTGGCGCAGTACCTGTGGGAGCGGGTTTACCCGCGAAGAGGCCGGTACAGGCGATAGAAAATCCAGCAGAAATCGCTGGTTATTTTTTCATCAAAACCTTAGCTTAACGCTTTGCAACAAGTGTTCGAGCGAGGTGTGTGATGTCGATGGAAGTATGGTTGGGCTTCTTTGCCGCCTGTTGGGTGATCAGCCTGTCACCCGGTGCCGGGGCGATTGCCTCGATGTCCAGCGGCCTGCAATACGGCTTCTGGCGTGGTTACTGGAACGCCCTGGGCCTGCAACTGGGCCTGATTGTGCAAATCGCCATCATTGCCGCCGGCGTCGGCGCCATCCTGGCCGCCTCGGCCACGGCCTTCCAGGTCATCAAATGGTTCGGCGTCGCCTACCTTGTCTACTTGGCCTACAAGCAATGGCGCGCCTTGCCGATGGACATGTCCGATGAGTCCGGCGTGCGGCCTATCGGCAAACCGCTGAGCCTGGTGTTCCGCGGGTTCCTGGTCAACGTCAGCAACCCCAAGGCGCTGGTGTTCATGCTGGCGGTACTGCCGCAGTTCATTAACCCGCATGCACCGCTGCTGCCGCAGTATGTGGCAATCACCGTGACCATGATCACCGTGGACATGCTGGTGATGGCGGGTTACACCGGTTTGGCTTCGCGGGTGTTGCGCTTGCTGCGTACACCCAAGCAGCAGAAACGTTTGAACCGGACTTTTGCCGGGTTGTTCATTGGTGCGGCGACCTTCCTCGCGACCCTGCGTCGCGCACCTCTTTAACAGACCGCTGGGGCCTCGTCCGGGCCCCAGCTCTATTTCTGCTTGGCTACCAGCCCCGTCAGCAAGTCCACCGGCATCGGGAAGACAATGGTCGAGGTCCGGTCGCCCGCAATCGCCCCCAGCGTCTGCATATAGCGCAACTGCATCGCCCCAGGCTCCTTGCCCAGCATCTGCGCCGCCTGCATCAGCTTCTCTGACGCCTGCAATTCCCCTTCGGCATGGATCACCTTGGCCCGCCGTTCGCGTTCGGCCTCGGCCTGCCGGGCGATGGCGCGGACCATCGATTCGTTGAGGTCGACATGCTTGATCTCGACGTTGGCCACCTTGATGCCCCAGGCATCGGTTTGCGCGTCCAGCACCTGGCGAATATCCGCATTCAGTTGCTCCCGTTCGGCCAGCAGCTCATCCAGCTCGTGCTTGCCCAGCACCGCACGCAGCGTGGTCTGGGCCAACTGGCTGGTCGCTACCAGAAAGTCCTCCACCTGGATGATCGCCTTTTGCGGGTCGAGCACGCGGAAGTACAGCACCGCGTTCACCTTGACCGAAACGTTGTCGCGGGTAATTACATCCTGTGGTGGCACATCCAGCACCACCGTGCGCAGGTCGACCCGCACCATTTGCTGGATCACCGGGATCAACAGGATCAGCCCCGGCCCCTTCACCTGCCAGAAGCGCCCCAGCTGGAACACCACGCCGCGCTCGTATTCGCGCAGGATGCGAAACGTCGACAGCAACAGCATCACCAGCACGATTAGCACGGCACCGAAACCCACTTGCATGAACATGGTCATTCTCCTTGCGCCGCAGGCGCGGCGGCGCTCACGTCCAGCATCACGCCATGGCGCGCAGTCACCCGCACGTTCTGGCCAGCCTGCAGCGGCGTTGTGCACTGCACTTGCCATTCCTCGCCCTGGGCCAGTACCACGCCACGCAGCGGGTTGCCTGCCATCACTTGGGTGACGGAGACCAGGCTGCCGACCAGGCCGGCGTCACCGCTGACCAGCGCCCGTTGGCGTGCCTTGAGGGCCATGCCCAGCACGCCGCCGATCAACAGCGCCGAGAGCACTGCCAGGGTACCGATCAAGGCCAGCGGGATGCCGAAGCCGGGGGCGTCGGTGTCGATCAGGATCAGCGCGCCGACCACAAAGGCAACGATGCCGCCAAACCCGACCACGCCGAAACTGGGCAGGAAGGCTTCGGCGATCATGAAGGCGATGCCCAGCACGATCAGCGCCACCCCGGCGAAGCTCACCGGTAACAACTGCAGGGCGTACAGTGCCAATAGCAGGCAGATGCCGCCGACCACGCCCCCCACCGTTGAGCCGGGGCTCATGAATTCGAACAACAGGCCGTACACGCCGACCATGATCAGGATCAGCGCCACACTGGGGTTGGTGATGACCGCCAGTACCCGGGTGCGCCAATCCGGCAGGTGCTCCACCAGGCTGGCGCCGGCTGTCTGCAACTGGTGTGGCTGGCCGGCGGCCTCCAGCGTTTTGCCGTCGAGTTTGCGCAGCAGGGCGGGCAGGTCTTCGGCTACCTGGTCGATCACATTCAGCCGCAAGGCTTCGCTGGCAGGGAGGCTGACGGCCTCGCGCACGGCCTTCTCCGCCCAATCGGCATTGCGCCCGCGCAGCAGCGCCAGGCCGCGGATGTACGCAGCGGCGTCGTTGACCTGCTTGCGGGCCAGGGTTTCATCATCGCCACCCTTGGCCTTGTCGTCTTTGGGCGCACCTGGGGGGCCGCCAATCTGTACGGGCGTGGCGGCACCCAGGTTGGTCCCGGGGGCCATCGCGGCAACATGGCTGGCGTAAAGAATATAGGTGCCGGCGCTGGCAGCGCGGGCACCGCTGGGGGCCACGTAGGTGGCAACCGGCACGGGGCTGGCGAGAATCGCCTTGATCATCTGCCGCATGGCGCTGTCCAGGCCACCGGGGGTGTCCATGCGGATCACCACCAGTTGCGCGCCCTGGGCCTGGGCCTGGTCAAGGCTGCGTACCAGGTAGTCGGCGCTGGCCGGGCCGATGGCATCATCGATGCCCAGCACCCACACCGCACCGGGCGCTGCCTGGCCACCTGGCGTGATGCCAAGCAGCAACAGCAGCAACAGCCAGCGCCAGCAGCGGGCGATCACCTGTCGTCACCTCGTTTGCCCCTATTACACAAGTTTAGCCCTGCCTGCCGCTACCCGGCCTAAAATTGGAGATTGGGGGGCGAAACCGGAGGTGCATCATGCGTATGGCAAAGACCCTGCAGGCCCGCCTGGACAAGGCCAACTGCGACTACGACATCATTCCCCATCCACACTCGGCCACCAGCCTGGAGTCGGCCCGTACGGCCGGCGTGCCCGCCGAGCGGGTAGCCAAGTCGGTGATGCTCGATGACCGGCATGGCAACTACATCATGGCCGTGCTACCGGCCAACCGGCATCTGGACATGACCAAGGTGCGCATGTCCGGGGCCTGGCAACTGACCCGCGAAAGCGGCCTGCCGAGCCTGTTCGGTGACTGCGAGCGGGGCGCCGTGCCGGCCCTTGGCGACGCCTACCAGATAAAAATGCTGCTTGATCCGAGTCTTACTCGCCAAGGCGATGTCTATCTGGAGGCGGGTGACCACGATCACCTGATCCACATGAGCATGGAGCAGTACATGAAATTGGTGCCGCACGCCGAAGTGCGCGAGCTGTGCTGATGTTTTCACACCCATGCCAGACGGGCGTCGTGGACGGCCTGCCTGGCGCTCAGGAGGAACCATGGAAGCGCCGATCCATCCCTTTGCCGACCTGTTCAAGCAGTTGGGCTTGCCCGACGATCCCGAGAGTATCGATCAGTTCATCACCAGCCATTCTCCGCTGAAGAACGAGATAAAGCTGGTTGATGCGCCGTTCTGGACCGACTCGCAGCGTGCTTTTCTCAAGGAAAGCATCATTGAAGATTCCGATTGGGCCGTGCCCTTCGATCAACTCAACGAAGCGTTGCGCCGCCCCCGAAAATAAAGCGCCGAGCGGCACCTGACGAGTGATTGGCCGTTGCTATGCTCAGGAAAACAATAAGGGGATAGCGCGATGAAAGATCCCTATGCACCAGGTTTCTGGTGCTCCGTGACGATCCTGGGCACCCTGACGGCCAGTTACTTCTATGGCATCAGGCAGACGCAACAGATGAACCAGGCGGTGCACTTCCTGTATGCGGCTGCCGCTGTCACGGTGGCGGTGGTATTGGTGGCGCTGACCTGGATCGCCTGGCAACAGCTGCACCTGAACAAGCGCGAAGTGATTCAGGGACGAACGTTGCTCACCATCTGGAACACCAAGGTGGCGCTACGCCGCGTCGAGACGGTATTCGACCGCTATTTCTGGGGCAGCTACTGGCATTCGGGGCGCACGTTCGAAGAAGTCATGGGCGAGCTCAAGGGCACGCCGCTGGAGCAGAGCCTGGATGCGCTGAAGCGCCAGTGCCGGGCACTCGACCGTGAAATCCATGACCACCATCACCATTGGCTGGCCAATGCCCGCGACCTGTCCAGCGTGGCCCAGGCCATGGCCCGTGAACGCTACCAGCTGGACCTGGGCGAGCCCACCTGCAATGGCAATGGCAATACTGCTGTGCTCAACCGTGACCTGGAGGTGCTGGTGTACACCTGGTCTGCGCGCTTGCGCAGCTTCGACCATCAACTGGACGAGCTGGAGCGCGCCTACCATTGAGGGGCGTCATTCGCCGCGGATGTACTGCTCCAGCTGCTGAATCAGGCTGGCCTGTTCGGTGATGGTTTCCTTGACCAGGTCGCCGATCGACAGCAGGCCGAGCAGCTTGCCGTTGTCGACCACCGGCAGGTGACGCAGGTGACGGTCGGTCATCAGGTTCATGCAGAAATCGAGCTTCTGCTTGGGCTCCACGGTGACCACGGGTGCACTCATGATTTCGCGCACCGGGGTGGCGGCGGAAGAGCGGCCCTTGAGTACCAGTTTGCGCGCATAGTCCCGTTCGCTGACGATACCCACCACCTGGTTGCCCTCGACCACGGGCAACGCACCGACGTTTTTCTCCGCCAGCATCTTCAGGGCGTCGAGCACCGAGTCATCCGGGCCGATGGTGTAAACGGTCTGGTGCTGGGACTTGGTCTTGAGGATTTGTTCGACGGTCTTCATACGGGCCTCTGCGGGTGAAAAAAGCGCTGTCTCGGAGTAACTAAAGCATCCGGCACGGCGCTCTGCACGGCAATGCAGGAAACGGCATGGAGTCGATTGAAAAACGTCATCAGCCGTCATTGCGCCTACGGGCAACCGGTCGCGGCCACCTCCTGGCTCGCTTCCTTGAGTGCCGAGGCCACAGCGGCGGCATCGTTGGCGGTATACACCCGCCCGCCGGTGTTGCTGGCTGCGCAGTTGGAACCGGTGCTGGCGCTGATATTGACCACGTTGATGCGCAGGCGCGGCTGGCTTTTTGCGATCTGTTCCGACACGCTGCACACACTGGTACCGCAACTGTCCCGGCCATCCACGAACATCACGATCACGCCATCCCGATCACGGCCGTTCATCTTGCTGGCGGCTGCTTGCAGGCTGATACCCAGCCCAGTCCCGCCACGTGCGTTCAGGTCGGCCACCCGCTTGACCAGGTCTGCGCGCTGGCCTTGGCCGAAGACGCCGTGGTCCACCGGGCTGCGGCAGCCGTCGAAGGTGACCAGGCGCATGTCCACGGCCTTGTCCAGGTCGCCGATCACTGCGGTCAGCGAGCTTTTCGCCACGTCCATGCGGGTGAGCCGTTGCGGCTGGTTGTTGGCCAGCAGTTCGTCGACGTAAGGAATGCGGGCCAGCAGGCCGATGTACCAAGGGTCATCTTCCTTTTTCACCCTGATGCGCTGGTCCATGGAGCCCGAGGTGTCCAGCACCACCGCAAACTCCGATGCCTGGAAGGCGCCCCCCGGGGTACAGATTGCAGTCTGCGTATAGCCCTGCCAGCGCTGGTACAGCACAGGCCAGCTGCTGTACAGCCAGTAGAGCAGGAGCAGTAACAGGCCAAACAGCAGCCAGGGCCACAGGCGCAGGCGGCGGCGTTCGGTCATCACCACGGTTCGTGTCCGGGTGGGCTTGGGGGTTGGTGCGGGTTTTGGCTTGGCCGGCGCGGGCTGTCGCGGTGCCGGAGGTGGCGACACCACAGGCGGCGCAGCGACAGGGGCCGGCTGCCCCCAGCGAATCACCAGGGGTTCGTCGTTGATGCTGTACAGGTTGGCCAGGTCGGGTCGGCCGATCAGTGTGCGCAACGCTTCGGCTGCGGGCGCCTGGCCGCGCCGTTGCAGCTCATCGGCCAATTGGCTGACGGCTGCCTGGCGCTCTTCATAGCGCTTGAGCAAGGCAGCCTGCTGCTCTCGGCCGAGGGTGGCATACAGATGCGGTTGCCCCTCCAGTTCAGACCACCATTCCAGCACACCGTCGCGGCCCTGCCGGGGTATTGCGTACAGGTGAGCGATGCCCGGCGGAAAGTGCTGCCGGATCAATGCCACCCTGAGTTCGAGCGCGCTGGCAGCATCCTGGCTGGCGTGGGTGTCGCGGTTTACCCTTTGCATGTTTTGTCCTAGTTGCAATCGGCTGTGCTGGAGACTTCCTGGCTGGCAAGCTTGATGGCAGCGGCAACCTGCCCGGCGTCGCTGGCGGAATAGATGCTCCCACCCGTACTCTCGGCGACACAGCTGGCCAAATTGCTGTTGCTGATGTCTACCAGGTTGACGCGCAACCTCGGCTGCTCGCGGGCAATCCGCTGCGCCACTGCACACACGTCCTGTTCACAGCCGTCGGCACCGTCGATGAACATCAGGATCACCCCATCGCGGTCGCGACCGTTCATTGTCTTGGCCGCCACATCAAGGCTGGCCGCCAGGGCGGTGCCATCATTGGGTACCAGTGCCTGAATACCTTTGATCAATGCCGGGCGCTGGGCCAGGGTGAACACGCCGTGGTCCAGCGGCGCGCGGCAGCCATCGAAGGTCACCACGCGCATATCCACTGCCGGGTGCAGGTCGTTGATCAGGTGGGTCAGGCTGCTCTTGGCCACGTCCATACGCACCGGGGCGCGGGTAAGTTGCGCGACACGCTGCTGATCGATGTTCGGGTCGTCATTGATGTGCTGGAAGAACCATTGTTCGTCTTCAAGGGTGGTGGCGACGTTGAGTTGCATCGAACCCGAGGTGTCGAGCACCACGGAAAATTCAGGCGGCTGTATGCGGGTGTCTTTCACGCAGGCGAAGGGCGTGGCGGGGCGGTTGCCAAGCCAATGCTGCAGGTAGGGCCAGCCGAACCACAAGGCCAGGGCCAGCAACAGCAGGCCGAGCAGTGGCAACAAGAACCATGGCAGCCATACCCAGCGCCGACGTTCCACGGGCGCGGGGCGTGGCGGCAGCGGTGCGGGCGACGGCTTGACCGGGGCAGGTTCGGCCCAGCGCACGACCAGCGGTTGACCGTTGATGCTGTACAGGTTGTTCAGGTCGGCAGGCCCGATGAGCTTGCGCAGCAGCGCAGCATCATTGGCCTGGCCAAGGCTTTCCAGTTTGCTTACCAGCTGGTGTACGGCTTCCTGGCGCTCGTCGTAGAGGCGCAGCAACGCGGCCTGTTGCTCGGCGCCGAGGTCGTGGTAGCGGTGCGGTTGGCCTTGCAGTTCCGACCACCATTCGCGCAGGCCATCCTTGCCGTTGCGTGGGGTGGCAAACAGATGAGCAATGCTTGGGGGAAAATGCCTGACGATGATCGCCATGGCCTGTTCGAGCACCCGCAGGTCGTCCTTGGCGGGGCTGGTGTCGCGGGTGACCCGCTGCATGTGGATATCCTGAAAAGATTCGGCAGCCGAAGCTGCCGATGAGGTTTCACTCGTAACCCAGGCTCAGCTGAAGGCGGCTGACCTGTTGTTGAAGGGCCGCCAGCTTCTGCTTGCGGGCTTCGATCTGGGCGTTGCTGGCATTTTGCGAGGGTGCGGCCTGGTTAGCCTTGAGCTGTTGCTCCAGGCCGGCGATCTGCTTTTGCACATCGCTCTTGTTGCCATGGCGCGCCTTGAGCGTGCCCAGCAGGTCGTTCAACGATTTTTCCAGGCTGGCCTGCTGCCGCTGCTGGCTTTGCAGGTCCTGGCGGGTCGAGGCCTGCAGTGCACTCAGTTGTGCGTACACTTCGTTGAACTGGCGGTTCTGCTCCTTGGCGCTGAGCAGCTCCTGTTCGCTGTTGCGTACACCCTCGGCATAACCCCCGCCGTAATCGCAGTTGAGCTTGCCGATCAGGCTGGCGCTGCTGTCGGAGGCATTGCACTGGGAGGCAGTGGTCGCACAACCGGCAAAGCTGGCCAGCAGTGCCAGGCACAGGCAGTTACGTAGAAACATGGCGTGCACTCCTTCAGCCCAGGGTGATTGCCGAACGCTGGCTGTAGAGGCCATCGACCTCCTGCTGCAGCGAGGCGACCTTGGTGTTCATCTTGGTGATCTCGGCTTCGACCTTTTGCACTTCGGCCTGGCTGGCGCCGCCATCACGTTCAAGCTTGGCCACCTGCTGGTATTCGTTAACGCGTTTTTTCATGTTGGTCAGGTCTTTGCGCATCAACCCGATGTTCTGGTCGATGTTGGCGATATCCCGCTGGGCCTTGGCCTTGTCCAGGGTCTTGGCTTTCATGCTTTGCTGGATGCTGGCAATTTGTTGCTTGTCGTCGTTTATGACGCGTTGCAGCGTATCGCTGCGCTGTGCGACCTTGGCGGTTTCACCCTGCACTTCGGTAGTCATCGCGTTCAGGCGCTCGGTGGTATCGGCATATTTCGCCCGGCGCTGATCAAGGTAGTAGTTGGCGCCCATGGCCACACCGCACGCGCCGACACCGGCAATGATCGAACAGGCTGCCTTGTTGCCGGAGTTGGACAGCATGCAGGCAAGAATGCCGGCGCTGGCCGCGATGGCACAGGCCTGGAAGCCCGATGTGGTAAAGAACTTGGCATCGTTGCCGGTGGTCAGGCGCGGGTCGACCGTGCCCGGGCCGCCGGTCATCGAGCTACCGGTATTGGCACAACCGGTAACGGCCAGGCAAGCAGCCATCAGCAGACCCAACCAAGGGTTGATACGGGTGGATGTCGGGAAGTTCATGGTGTGGCTCCTGGATGTCCTTGGGTCAATGTGCGACGGTCTTGCAGCTGTTCAGCCATGCATTGGCATCAATCTTCTGGGTCTTGAGGAACGACGCCTGGTTGGCCCAGTGGGTACGCAGGTAGGGCGACAGATCCTTGAGGTTCTTGTTGGCTTTGAACGATCCGTCCAGCACCGGCACCTGGGCTTCGAGCAGGTCCTTGCCGTACAGCGAACCCGACTCCACCAGGGAGCTGGCGTAGTAGCGGCTGAGCTTGTGCAGGCGCTCCTGCTGCTCTTCGAGCTTGACCTTGCGCACGCCACAGGTCGGGTCTTCTTCACCGGCCTTGCAGTTGCTGGCGTAGTTTTTCTGCAAAAAGTCCAGGTACTGGCCGTCGTCGAGCATCTTGGTGCACAGGAAGGCGCCAAGGTTGAGGCTGGCGCGTATCGCCTGGTCACGGGCTTCCTGCTGTTGCTGGTTGCTGGCGCGCAGCTGGTTCTCGACGGTCTTGAGCTGGTTCTTGAGGGCTTCGTCTTCCACGTTGGAGGCGAGCTCTTCCAGTGCCTTGACGGTGCCTTTCTGCTTGCTTTCGGCAGCCGGTTGATCGCTGCCCAGGTTGCTCCAGCTCTTCTCGATGTTTTTTACCCGGTCGCGCGAGGTGAGGGTCGGGGAAACCATGGCCAGGCGCAGGCCGTTGGTCTTCTTGGCCACTGCACCCTCGGCGTTGTAGTACGGCTCTTCCTGGCGCAGCGAGGTGCGCAGGTCGCCTTCGCTGGTCAGGTAGTTGCCACCGCGCACCACATAGCCACCGGCCTGGCCGTGCTGGCGGTCGAGCTTGTTCAGGCGGAACGGCTCGAACATCATCTCGCTGGCATTGCCGAGCATGTCATGCAGGCCCAGCGGGTTGGGCTTGAGCAGCCCGCTCAGCTGCAACTGGCCGTTGGCGGACTGCGCGCCGGCGAACCACTCGTAGGCATTCAGGCCTTCGGGCATGGGGTAGCGGCCATCGCGGAACTCGGCCGTGCTGACTTGCAAACCGCCACGCGCGGCGAACTCCCACTCCACCTCGGTTGGCAGGCGCAAGAAGCCTTGGGCGCCATCTTCCCGGGGCAGCTTGTCGGCTGCATTGGCACGCAACCAGCGGTTGTACTTGTCGGCAGCCTGCAGGGCGTCCAGCCACGACACCGATACAATCGGCAGGCGCTGCTTGTTGGAGGCGGTCGGGCAGGTTTCGTCCATCAACGCCTTGTACTGCAGCTGGCTCATCTCGTACTTGGCCAGCAGGTAGTAGCGCGACTTCTCACCTTTGGCATTGGTGAAACTGCCGGCAATGAACGCCGGGCGGGTCTGCTCGACATAGCCCCACTCGGCGCTGTCCTGGCCGATGTTGATGGGGTAGTCGTCCAGCGGGCCGGCCACCGGGATCAGCACCTTGCGAAACACCATGGCGCCGTCACACGGCATGGGCAGCACCACGTCATCGGCGTCGGCCATGGGGTTGTAGTATTTCTCTTCCCAGGTCGCCGCTGTGGCTTGCAGCGCAAAGCCGAGAGCAAGTGGCGCCAGAAGCAGGCGGCTGTAGGCTTTAGAGTTCACGCAGGCTCTCCGCAGGTTGTATGCGTATGGCACGCAAGGCGCCGATCAGGGCGACCAGGCCGGCGACCAGGAAGGCCAGCAGCAGGGCGACCAGGCCATGCCATACGGTGATGTGACAAATGAAGGCGCCGGTTGCCTGGCTGCTGACCAGCAACCGGTCGAACAGCAGGCTGCCGAGGTAGTAGCTGCCAAGGCCGCCCAGGTAGCCCACCAGGCTCAGCACGAGTGCTTGAAGCACCACATAGGCCGATACCGCGAGGCTGCTGAAGCCCAGCAGGCGCAGCACGGCCAGGTGGCGGCGCTTGCGATCGATGTTGGCCAGGAAGGCGCCGACCAGCGAGGCGATGCAGCCGATCAGGGCGGCCCCGGCAATGACGCTGAAAATCAGCCCGAGCACGTGGTTGATTGCCTTGACGCTGTTTATTTCTGCCAGGCGGCTGGCGGTTTCGATGCGCTGTTCGTTAAGCCAGCGCTCCAGCGGTGCCACGCTGTCGATGTCCCGCGCATAGACCCGGGCCCGGGCGTAGCCGACGTTCAGGGCATCAAGGGCCTGGCCACTGCTTGCCCCGAGGCTGGCGACCAGATAACCGTCGCGATAGTGTTCCAGCTCCATCAGCAGCTCGGGGCTGACAAAGGCTGCAGGGCGGGCGAAGCGCACCGAGCTGACGATGGCACGCACCTGCAACGTGCGCTCGCCACGCTCGTTGACTTCGTTCAGGCGCCGGGCAACGCGCAAACGCAGGGTGTCCCCGGCCTTGGCGTCGAGGCGTTCGGCGGCGCGTTCGCTGAGAATCACCTGGTCGGGCGCCAGCTCACTCAGGTCTGTTGCCAATAAGGGATCGCCGGCCCGGGTAGGGATGACCTCGACGTTGTCGGCGAAGCGGCCGTGTGCACCCAGCAGGTCGGCCTGGGTGTTCAGCGAGCGGGTCTGGCCGATGGCGAAGCCCACCTCCGGGCGTGCCTGCAACCGTTGCAGCCAGGCTTGGTCGAAATGGCCACTGCTGAGCATCTTGACCTCAAGGTTGCGGGGGTCGCTGAGCAGTTCCTGTTGCAGCTGGCTGACCACCCCGTGCTTGAGGCCGAACAGCAACAACAGCGGGGCAATGACAGCGACCAGCGAGGCCGCCATGCACAAGGAAACGTTACGGTCGTGCCAGAGATCGGCCAGGGATAACCGGGCCAGCAGCACCAGGCGCTTATGCCATGGGTTCAAAGCGTGTTTCCCCTTGACCGTTGATGGCACCCAGGCGCGGCAGGCCGAAGCGTTCGACCAGAGCCCAGTCGTGGGACACGATCAAGGCGCTCAGCCCTAGCTCAGCCACCAGTTGCAGCAGCAGTTCGAATAGCCGCTCTGCATTGTGCGGGTCGAGTGCGGCGGTGGGCTCGTCGGCCAACAGCACCCGTGGTTCATGGGCGATGGCACGCACGCAGGCCACCCGCTGGCGTTCGCCGATGGACAGCGCTTGGGGAAGTTTGCCCAGCAGTGGTGCCAGGCGCAGTGCCTCGACAGCCTTGTCCACCGCCGTGCTGGCAGGTGGCAGGCCGAGCAGCCGGCGTGGCAGCAGGATGTTGTCGCGCACACTGAGAAAAGGCAGCAGCCCGCCGTTCTGCAGCACAAAGCCAAGCTCGCGCGAACGCATTGCCGCCAACGCGGGCTGCTGGTCGCTGGCCAGCAGGCTGGCCACATCCTGGCGTTGCGGGCCAAGCCTGTAGTGCGTCAGTTGCTCAGGCTTGAGCAGCAGGCCAATGGCCTCCAGCAGTGTGCTCTTGCCGCAGCCGCTCTCGCCCGTGATGGCACGCACTTCGCCGGGTTGCAGGCACAGCGTGTCCAGCCGTACCCGGTGAGCCTGCGATCCTTCGCCTCGAACGACTTGTAATCCCTTGATATCGAGCATATGGGGTCAGGGCATCATTTCCAGCGGTACCGGGTAGACGTTGTCGCGGCTGTCACTGCCCGGCGCCAGGGCAACCCAGCGGTCGACGTCGGCGTTGTAGCGTTGGTAATGGCGCAGCTTGGTGCTCAGGCTGCGGATGAATTTCTCCTGGGCCAGGCCATCCCAGCCCTTCCAGGTTTCTTCGTCCAGGTTCAGCACTTCGCTCTGGTAGGGCAGGTCTTGCAGGTACTCACCAAGCACGCCCAGGTCTGCCACGCGAGTGGTCGAGCCCTGCTTCAGCTGGTTCGGGTCGGCACCCATGGTTGCTGCAACCGAGCGCAGGCGGGTGAACATTTCGTCGGGCGAAATCATGCCTTCGTTGGCGGCATCCAGGATCTGCTTGAGTACATCGCTTAGGTCGCTGAGTTGCGCCTTGGTCAGCAATACGCGCACATCGGTGGTCGGCACGTTCTGTTTGATCAGGTCGCGGTCGCTGATCCAGGCCTGGAACACCGGCGGCGCCTGGGTACCGTTGGCCTTGCCCAGGTAGGCCAGCTGCATGGCGTGGCCGATCAGTGCGGCATCCTCGAGCATTTTCTTCTCGGCAGGGTCGGCCTTGGCATTGTTTGCGCTGCCGATGGCCGCCTCGCCCATGTAGGCCGCCCGCACCTGCTGGGTGATGGCGGCAGCCAGGCCGTCGACCTTGCGGCCAAAGGCCTCCACATCGCCGGCATTGACCGGGTAGTACAGCGAGGTGTTGGTACCCGGGTAATTCGACAGGGTACGGTACTGCGCTTCGGCGGAGCTGTGGTTCTTGGCGCCGCTGGGGGTTTTCAGGTGCAGGGTGTACAGGGCCACGCCAGGGTTGCTGGCTTCGATCTTGACCTGTTCGGCGCCAAGGCCGGTGCTCGACAGCTTGTCACCCCCGTCAATGGCGCCGGCATCGGTGATCAGCACCACATAGCGTGCGCCAAACTGGCTCCAGTCGATCTGGTCGACGGCAGACATGACACCGGCGTAGGCGTCTTCGTTGAACTCGCTGCTGGACACCTTGGCCTGCTTCAGGTCAGCGACCTTGGCCATGAAGTCGGCACCGTCCTTCACCGTGTTGGGGTCGGCGTACATCTTGCTGACGTATTCCAGGCCCGGCACGGCCTTGGTGCTGGAGCGGTAGGCGACCAGGCCGAACTTGACCTGCTTGCCGAGGTTTTCCTTCTCGATCTGCCCGTACACGCGCTTGATCGCCTCGCGGGTGCGATCAATGTACGGGTCCATCGAGATGGTCGAGTCGATGACGAACACCACGGCCGCACTGAACGCCTTCAACTGCTGGTTGGCAGCGGCCTGGGCAGGTGCAGGTGTGGCGGCTGCGGCACTGTCGGCCTTGCTGACCGACGCCACATTGAGGATGCGCGTGCGGAAGCCTTCCTCGGTCATCACTTCTTCGCCGCTGAGCACGGGCAGCAGGTAGAAGTTTTTCTGCAGGTCGACGAAGTATTCGGGTTCTTCGGCCAGCACGCCGGGCGCCTCGGTGCCGTGCTTGAGCTTGGCGCGTAGCGGGGCCACATGGCTGACCGGGTCGGGGGCGTTGAGAATGCCTTCGAGCTGGTTGCGCTCCTTGAAGAACATCAGCCGATCACGGTTGGCGGGGTTGGTAAACGCCAGGGTCAGCTGCATTTTCCATTCGACGGTGCAATCGGCAGGCAGCCAACCGATGCTCTTGCCCTGGGTGTCAGGGCCGACCCGCAGCCACTCGCGGGCGTCAGCCTGGGCGCGTTCGTACACGTAGAAGCGGCTGAAGGTGGGTTGTGCGGCGCCAGGGGCAGCCCCGGCGTTATCGCTCAGCTTGCAGCCCGGCGTGGTCAACACGCGCTGGAACAGGGTTTTCTTGCCATCCTGCAGCAGGGGCTTGTCGGCTGCCTGCAGGGCAGGGCTGAGCGACAAGGCCAGCAGCGCGGCGCCAATGCTACGCATCTTCATGGCTTGAGCTCCTCGTAGCGCTGCTTGGCTTCGGCGTTGTTTTCATCGAAGCTGAGGATGGTCTCGTACCAGGAGGCTGCGGTGGCGGCTTCCGGCGCCTTGAAGCAGTTGCTTGGCTGGTGGTACTTGGGGTCGTATTCGTGAGCGTAGGCCGTGGCGATCTGGATGTCACCGGCATTGGCGCGGTTGGCATACAGGCGCTGGGCCACATCGCACTGGTCGTTGGCCTTGGCCAAACTGATCACTTCAAGCAGCGCTGCGCTGTCCGGTTTGCTCTGGATGCACGACTGCAGGAACGCCAGTGAGGTCTGGCTTTGCATGCTTTCCAGCGAACAAGGTTTGGCCGCGTCGGCCTGTGCGACGGGCTTGTCTTCAGGCGGCACGGCTGCAGGTGCTTCGCCTGCGCTGCGGTTGAACCACCACCAACCGCCCCCGGCGGCAAGCGCCAGCAGGATCAGGACCAACAGGGGCAGCAGCCACTTCTGGCCTTGCTTGGCAGGCGCCTTCGGCGGCGGAGCAACAGGTGCCGGCTGGGGGGCTGGCGCGGCTTCGGGCTCGGGTTCTGCCGCCACTGCCGGAGCAGGCTCAGGGGTGGTCACCGGAGGTGGCTCGACAACCACCGTCGCGCTGGGCAAGGGGGCCGGGGGCGGCGATTTCTCCAGCGCTGGCCCAGACTCGACGGACGCGATGATGGCGCTGTTGATACGCACCATGCCAAGGTCGCTGCGACCGGTCTGTGGGTTGCTGACCTCGATGCGGAAGGTGGCGGTGCCGCTGGCTTGCAGCAATGGGTTGATCAGGTTGGGGCCGATCCGCGTCTCGATGGCCGGTGCGCCTGCAACGGCAGTGAGGTTATCCAGGCGGAACCAATGGGCGACGTTGCCCCAGTGCCCGCCTTCATGCAGGAACTCATGGGACTGGCTGCTTTGCAGGGAGCATTGCAACCCTTCACTGGCGCCCTCCCAGCCGGTGATCCGCAGCAGGCCTTGGCCTGGTGTGTTCACGTCCAGTGGCAGCACATCAACTCTGATACCCATTGCAATCAACTCGCTTGAAAGGTGTTCAGCAGCACCGCCAACTGGCGTCGCTGCTCGGTGGTAATTTCCGGGTCGGCGCCGCTCTTGGCGTTTTCCTGGGTCAGCCAGGCGAGGCCCGACAGCCAGTCAACCAGGAAGCGTTGTTCATGGTGCGGAGGTTGTTCTGGCAGCATCGGCAGCTCGCCCAAGGGCACGCTCTGGTAAAAGTCGAACACCGGCTCGCGCGAACCCAGCAGGCTGTTCGGGCGTTCTGCGGCGGGTTTCTCCAGCAAGCCGAACCAGGACAGGAAGTCGCGCATGGCCAACTGCACCGTCAGCACCTGGCGCTGGACCATCTGGTCACGGCGCATGCCGTTTAGCACCCGGCGCATGACGGCTGTGTCCAGCTGCTCGATGAACAACGGGCGGCGCACTGCGCTGACCAACTCTTCGACCAAGGCCTCGACCACTTCACGGCTGATGCGCAGGCTGACCAGGCGCATGGGTTGGGTGCCCAGATCGCGCATGTGCTTGATCCACGCCTTCAGTGCCGCGCGGACAAAGCGCTGCTCAGAAGTGAGGCGTTTGGCCAGTGGCTTGGCAGCAGGTGCTGGTGCTGCGGCAGGGGTATTGGCGAACAGGTTACCGAAGCTGATGGCCGGGGCCTTGTTGGCCGGGGCTTTGGCGGCTTGTTCCGGCTCTTCAGTGGCGTCGCCGTCAATCCCGTCGATGTCGTACACACCGCCCAGATAAAGGTCACGCAGCTGTTCGACAGGCACCTGCAAGGCATGGATCAGTTCGCTGATCGCGTCCGGGTCGGCACCCAGGTTGTCGAGCAGGTATTGGGTCTTTTCCCGCTTCTTGTTCAGCAGTTGTTCGAAATCTTCTTCGCGCCAGGTGTTCAGGCCGTGTTCCAGCAGGTCGGTGCGGCACTGTTCCAGCTGTTCTTCGATACGGGTGAGCTTGAAGTCGATGTTGCTGATGCCCCGGAAGCTGCCACTGAAGCGGCTGATCCCGCCGTCATTGAGTTCGAGCATCGCGGCCCAGGCGTCCGCCGGGTCCTTGATGTGCCGCAGCACCGACGGGCTTTGCGCGAAGCATTGTTGTAACTGTACAAGGCGCGGTGCATGGCGTTCGTTCAGGCTGGTTTCTTCGCCGTTGCCGATATCGCGCTCGATGAACGCGGTGTCCAGGCGCGGCTTGCGCACCAGGTAGGTGTTGTTGAACGGTACCCCGGACCAGTCTTTCATCCACTCCTGGCTGCCGAAACGCTCGATCATGGTCAGCTTCATCATGTTCTCGCAGCCTTCGGGCAGCTGCCCTTCGCTCAGGGCGAGGGTGTTGCCGATGAAACCATCGAGCATGGTCAGCGCCCAGATCAGGCCGGGGGTGCGCTGGCTGCGTTCTTTGGGCGTGGCACCCTGTGTCTTGTGGATCCAGCGGGTCAGCACCGGCCCCACGCTGACCACTTCGCTTTGCTTGAACGAACTGGTGCACAGCACCAGGCCATTCATCTGCTGGGCGTCGGTATAACGCTCGAACAGATAGGCGACCTTGCCACGCAGGATCAGGCTGGCGGCCGGGTTGACCTCTTCTACCACGTCCGGGCTTGCCGCATCTTCGATACGCAGCAACTTCTGGCGAGTGCGGTAACCGGGGAAGTCGAGCAGGTCGACTTCTTCTACGACTGGGTCCTTGGGGCTGTTGGTCAGGCGGAAGGTCATCTCGGCAGTCAGTGCCGCCACTTGCGCGACCGACAGTGTCACGCTGCCCTGCACCTTGTCGCCCTGCAGCGGCAATACGTTTACGGGCAGGTCGCGGCCAGTACCCAGGCGGCCGAGAATATCGACGTTCATGATGCTGTTGGCCTGGGTGTAGGCGCCGTTTTCTTCCTTCACCAGCACGCTCAAGGGGGCGTAGACGGTGTCGGGGAAACCCAGTTTCTGCAGGCTGCCGACCAGCAGTTCATAAATTTCGGTGAGGGCGTCCTGTTCGCCCCACAGTACCGAAAACAACTTGGCGCGCTGGCGCGGGTTCAGGCGTGGCGCCAGCTTGATCACCCGTGGCCAGTAAAGCTCGTTGAGCTTGCGCACCGACTTTTCGTAGTTGCCTTTGAGGTAGTCCCACAGGGCGACCACGTCATCGCCGTTGACGCCCGGTTGCAGGCCTTCGTTCGCGCGGCCCTCGAAGCCGGCTAGCAGGGTCTGGATGCGTTCGTCTGTATAGGTGTAATCCAGCTTTTCCTGGTCGAAATCCTCGAACCAGGCATTGGACAGGATCTTTGCCACTTCGATTTCGCTGAACAGCTTCAGCTCGACCGGATGGTTGGCATCCGGGCTGGGCTTGGCGCGCCGGCTGAAACGGGTGACCAGGCCGGTGGCTTCCTTGCCTAGGCCGGTCGGGTTCACATGTTCGATGAAGTCCAGGATGCGGCCGCCGAAATCGGTTTCCAGGCGGCCACTGCGGTCAGCGGCCAATGCCGAGATCAGGTACGACTTGCCCGCCTGGGACAGGCCGAAGAAGCCGATCACCATGGGTGTGGAAGCGGCACGCTGCAGGTCCTTGGCGTGGTTGCGGGCCTGGCGCAGGCGCAGGTTGAGGCCATCGGCCTCGGCCTCGACACTGGCAGCATTGCCACGCACCTGCTCGATCCAGTCAAGGGCCTCGCCGGCGCCTTTGTGAATGGCGCCCCAGGCACCCATCAACTGCTGTTGCTTTGGCGTTAGGTCGCTCATTTTCCTTTGACGTTCCCGCTGTCGAGCCAATAGTCGCTGTCACTCAAACTCATGGTCGGCATGGTGTTGAGTGAGAGTTCAAGATCCCGGTCGAAATCGAAGTCGGCATCCTGGATGTTCGATTCCAGCTTCTGGATGATCAATTTGTCGCTGATCAACCCCTGTTCGCGTTCCTCCTGGTCGAACTGCTCGATTTCCAGGCGAATGCGCAGCACTGGAGCCTCGCCGTTCTTGCCCACCGCGTGGGAAAACTTTGCGCTGCCCGAGGACGTGAAGCGCAGGGTGTACAGCGGTGAGGCAGACCAGCGTTCGGCGGCCAGCTGACGGTAGCCCAGGTGCATGTCTCCACGCATTTCCAGCCAAGGCGTACCGCGCTCCTCACCTTCGCCGACGATTGGCAGCTCGATCAGCCCCTTGTCGGACTTGAGGTCGTGGTAGAGCACGTCGGCGCGCTTGATGGTGCCGGCATTGTCGATCTGGCCAAAGTGCTTGATGATCGAGTACGGCTTGAGCGCGGCAGTGCGGAAATAGAAGTTCGGCACGCTGTGCTTGGAGCACAGCAGGCAGATCATTGCGCCCACCGAGGCGGTGCTTTTCGGGTCGTCGATCAGGCCATTGCGGTGGAACGGGTACCAGCCGCCGGTGCGGTAGTTCTGCATCGGCAGGATGCGCCCTGGCGGCAGCGGCAGGCGCTGGCGGATGAAGGCCTGGATGCCGGGCAGGCGAGAAGGGCGGCCGGTCAGCAGGAGCATGTCGCAAGGGTAGTTAAACACCACCTCGCACAATTCGCCGAGCACCTTGGTGATGTTGATCTGGCCACCCATGAAGGCGGCGTGAACGCGCTCCAGGTCGAAGACAATCGGGGTCTGCAGCAGGTTCAGAGCGCCGTCGCGGCCGACTTCGCGGCGTACGGCGGCATTGACGAACGCCAGTACGCTGTCATTGATCTGTGCCTCACCCAATACCTGCTGCCACGTCTGCTCCACGGCAGCCTGTGGTTGTGCCGGGTCAAACTGCTCATAGGCCTTGAGCAGGGCCAGGCCCAGCGGTACGAACACCTGCAGGTTCAATTGCTGGCGCAGCAAGCGCTCCTGGGCGGTGGCATCGCCATTGCCGCACAGGCGTGACATCAGGGCATCGGGTGCCGGGACACCCGCCGTGCGCAGTGCATTGGCGAAGGACGGCAGGATGAACTCCTGGATTACGTCCAGCAGGATGTCATCACCGGCAATCTTGAAGCCGTCACGGAAGCGCTGGGTCGGCACGATGTGCACGTTGGCACCGGCACCGCCACCCGCGCCACGGTCCAGGCGGTAATCGGTAATCACCAGATCGGTGGTGCCGCCGCCGATGTCGATGGTCGCCAGGGTGATCTGTTCGTGTTCTTGCTTGTCCGGGCGAGCCAGCGTGGCAAAGAACTCCTCCGGGTGGCCGGCGAAGTTCTCGTTGACCTCGTTGTACAGGTAAACCAGCTGGCCACAGCTGGCTTCGTCCCACTCCACGCGCACACTGGGGAACGGGGTACGGGTCTTGACGTCCTTGCCCTTGAATGGGTTGCTCTCGTCCTGGTGCCAGCCCAGGCTCTTCCATACCAGGCCGATGGCCTCGTACAGGCGGTTGCTGAGCAGGCTGCGCTCGGCCTGGGGCATGCCCGGCGGCACCGTCAGGGTAATGCTGTTGAGCAGGCGCGGCACCCGCGCATGGCCTTGGCGGGAACGCTGGGCGGGGCTGTTGATCTGGGTCAGCGCCTGGGTCACCACTTCGGCCAGCATGAAGGTCATCAGGTTGCTGCGCGAATAGCGCGGGTTGAAGACCGGCATGTCGAAGGGCTTGAGGTACAGCGGCTGGCCACGGTCGTTGATCAGGTTGGCGAACGGCGCGGCGACGGCCATTGGCTCCTTGTCGGTCTTGACGTAGGCGGTGTTGAAGCGCCAGCCATGGCCGTAGGCCTTTTCATCCCACAGGTAGCGTTTGGGGCTGGAGAGGCCGGTCGAGCCTTCGGTGCCGCGGTTGCGGCTGGCCAGGCGGCTGGCTTCGCCGCCGACACGGGCGATGGTCGGCCACTGGAAGGCATTGTGCCGGCCGCTCTTGATCGACAGGTGGTCTTTGCCGAAGGCGGCGTGGGTGAACTCGACCCGGCTCTCGAAAGCCTGGTTGTAGACTTTTTCCGGCTCGCTCAGGTCGCGCAGCGCCAGTACGTAGTTGTGGCGCATGCCCGAACCCGCCTGGCCATGGTCCTCGATGAGGATGCCGCAGGTGCGCGAGTTGCCGACGTCCAGCACCAGGTCCACCGGGATCGGCTTGACGATGCCATTGGCCTCGTTGGCGATCACCTTGATTTCCGGGATCTCGACTTTCGGCTTTTCGTTGCTCTGCTCGGCCGGCACCGGGCGGCGCAACAGGCTCAGCAGGTTCAGATAATGGCCAAGGTGGCGGTTGCCCTGCAGGTCGCGATCCAGGCGTTCGCGGGTCCACTCGGCACGCGCCTCGGTGTACACCTCCGCCAGCCAGTCGCGGATCCATGTGTGGGTCAGGAACCAGCCATATTCGCGGGCACTGCACGCCAGCTTGAACGCCACGCCGGAGCGTACGTCGTCTTCGTTGGGCGCCAGGTACGGTGCGCCGGTAACCACTGGCATGGTGCGGCTGTCGAAGCCGAGGGTGAGGCGGTGGGTGTTGCCGTCGACATCGGGCTCCGCGAGCTTGACCAGGCGCATGCGCGCCCAGTTGTTCGGGCCTTCGTCAAAGCGATAAGGCGGCGTGAAACGCAGGACCGGGATCGGCAACCAGACCCCGTCCAGCAGCTTCAGGCTGTCTTCCATGGGCAGACGGAAGTGGCTCTCTTCGCTGGTGTCGAACTCCACCTGCACCACTTTGTCTGGCTCGGGCTCGTAGAAGTCCTTGTACTCCTTGGACCACAGCAGGCGTGTCGGCACCATGCCGTTGTTGAGCTGGACGAATTTGCCGGTCTGCTCGCCATCCGGGCCGAGACGCAGGGCGAAATCCATGAATTGAATTCCGGTATCGCTGACCAGCGTGACCGTTTCTTCGAACTGGGTGATTTCGGGCAACATCTTCTGCGTTTCTCGTGTGATTAGCCGGCTTTTTTCATTTGAATGTCGAAGGCTTTGGCACCGTAGTTGGCGTTGCAATCGGCAGCGCCGTTGGCGTTGGCTTTGCAACCCACTTGCGGCAAGTCATAGCTGCTGCCATCGGCACAGGCGGCCTGGCCGGAACTGTTGATCGACAACAGGCCGCCTTGCATGGCTGCGGCAACTGGGGCATGGCACTGCACGTTGTCCGGGCGGGTAACCGTGGCCTGGCCCTTGCCGTTCTGGAAGTCGTACTTCAGGCGCAGGGGCTTGCCAGTGCCGGCTTCTTGAATGCCCGCACCCGCCCAGTTGCCGTTGAGGAAGTCCGCGTTGCCGTCGGCCGCATCTGGCGGAATGCTCAAGTCATCAGGTTGCGGCGGCTGAGCGCTGCTTTGCGCTTGCTCATCGGCCAGCTGTGGTGGCGCAGGGGGCGTGTTCCCTGGCGTGGATGCCTCGGGCCCGCCTGGCGGTGGGGTGTCGGATGCTTGCTCTGGCGCTGGCGGCTGCTCCGGCGCTGGCTGTGTTTCTGGCTTGCCTTGCGCAGGGGTGTCGGCATTGTCCGCCGGCGCTTGGCTGTCGCCTTGTGGCGCGGCACCACCGGCATCGGCTGAGCCGCCCGGCAGGCTCGCCGGGTTGCCGCTACTCACCGCCACGTCCGGGGCAGCTACACCCGTTGCACCGTTCGCAGCGCCAACCATGCCCGACGATTGTGCAGGCACTTGGGCTTGGTAGTTGTTTGATGCAGAGGTATCGCGGCCAAAGTCCGGGATGCCTGGACCGGAAAGGTTTACCCCAGGGATGCAGCCGCGCAGCCCGAACAACAGCAGGAGCAGCAGCGCCAGCAGCAACAGCAAGGGCAGCAGCCAGCGCCAGTTGCGCCACCACGGCAGGCGCGCGACGGCAGCGGCTGGCGCTACCGCTGCTGCTGCCGGCGCAATGGGCGCGGCTGGGGGAACCGGCGGCGCGGCCACGGGTTCGGCGATGGGTGCGGTGCGCGGATACAGGCAGTGCAGGGGCTGTCGGCTGCGCTCGGCACCGGCATGGATGAAGCCCCAGAAGGTCAGTACAGGGCGGCCATCGACCAGGTAGACGAAGTTTTCGTCAGGGAAGGGCACGACACAGGTCAGCAGCTTGCCGAACACCGCATTATCACCTTCGGCGGCCTTTCTGGCCGTTGCCGAGGGTTGGCCGTTGGCGTCCAGGCCAAGCAAGGTGTTGCTCAGGGCGTTGATCTTGGTTTGCAACACCTCGAGCTGCGCACGTGCTGGCGCGCGTTCTTCCTCGGTGGCGCTGCTCCAGGGGATTACATCGCCTGGGCGGTCGCTGTACCAATCGATGGTGCGGCCCTGCTCATCGCTCTGCGGGATGGCCAGGTGTTCGATCAGCTCCGGGTGCTCCGGGTACTTGCGCCGAATCGCTTCGCGAATCTGCAAAGCAGCGCGATAGACGGGTTGGCCAGTCTCGCCCAATGCGGTGAAGTGCTCACTTCTACCGCTGCGTAGTAATACTCCGCGCATCCTTGTAGACCTACCTAGTCTATTAGCCGAATCCATTCGGTATCCATTAAACAATACCGAAAAACCGAGCCACACTAATGGCAAAGTGCTTTTTTCGTCAATTCATATGGATGGCTTTTTGACGTCAAAGGACGTTTTATCCGGTTACACTCCGCCTGGTCCGATCAACGGCATCGGCAACTCATCATCGACGAATGGAGCACGAAGAGCATGAGCCTTTGGGATGACCTGAAGAAAAAGGCCTACGATGCCAACCCGGAGCTGGCCGCCAAGGCCGCCCAGGCGTTGGAAAAGGCCAAGGACCTGGCGGTGGAGGCCGGGCAGAAAGCCGCGCCCTTGATCAAGGAAGCCAGTGACAAGGCCGCAGGCTACGCGCAAGAGAAAACGCCGTTGCTCAAGGCCCAGGCCCTGAAGGCGATTGACGATGCCAAGCAGCGTCGTGCCCAGCTGCAAGAGCAGGCCAAGCGCGACAAGGCCGCGCGCGCGGAAATGATCCGCACCATGTATGACATCACCCTAACCCCGGAAGACGTCAATTTCGTCGAGGAGCCGTTCAACCATTTTGAGCGGCAGTTGATGTTCTTCGTGCGTAACGGCGAGGTGCTGGAAAGCGAAAAGCGCAACCAGACGCACCTGGACGCCTACCACTCGCACCGCACCACCGGTGGCCACATGTGGCAGGGCACAGGTCATACCGGTAGCAGCTCATCGACCATGCAGGTCACTGCGCACAATGTTCAGGAGCACGAGTTCTGGGTGCGCCTGGAGAACGGCACCGAGGCGTGTTTCCAGCTGAACAACAATGGTGTGCGCCTGCGGCCTGGGCAGTACGTGAGCATGGCGTTTGTGCGCAACGCCAACCAGGACATGGGGCAGATGGTGGCGCTGTACAACCATAACGCCGGGCAAAACTTCGTGACCCTCTCGCCGAGGCAGATCAACCAGCAGTTTCAGCTGTACTTGAAAGAGCCCGGTATTTTCAACGCCAACGAAGTGAACAGCACGCGCGACAGGCTGCTGCAGGCGCTGGACAAGCGTCTGGGCGAACTGGCCAGGTACATGGCGCTGCACGGTGACAGGCGTGCCGGCCAGCTGATAGAAGCGCAGGCGGAATAAACGAAAAAGCCCCGGGAGATCTCCCAGGGCTTTTTTGATATGGCGCACTCGGCGGGATTCGAACCCACGACCCCTGCCTTCGGAGGGCAGTACTCTATCCAGCTGAGCTACGAGTGCAACGCGGGCGCCATCATACCCATCTGGTGGTGGGGCGTCCAGTTGCTAGCGCACTGCGAAACGATTGCGGCAAGTGTCACGCCTGACTGGGTGGTGATTTCATTGTGCCATCATAAAAAGCTATGGGTAGCCGGGGGTAGCCTTTAGAGTGGGCGCCCCATTTTAAAAGGACTCCCCATGGGCATCATGTCGTTTCATCGCTCACGTTTTTCCAGAGCGGTGGCAGCAGTAACGCTTGCATCGTTTTTGGCCGGATGTTTACCGCAAAATGTAAAGAGCAGTTCCGATAGCCTGCTGCAAGGTGCCGGGTCCATCACCAGTGGCGCTGGCGGACTTCTGGCGTCGCTCAGTGAGCACACAGGTACCCTCACCGAATGGACAGGGGTTGAAGTGCCTGGTGCCAGGAAGGGTATGGAGAACCGCTCCTGGTCTGACGCCGATCAGGCCGGCGCTGAAGAGGCCTTGGCTGTATTCCAGGATAAATCGCTCGATAACCTGCCTGTATACGACCCGCTCAAGCCGGGCGAGGCTCAGAAGTACAAGGCGAAAATCGCGCAGTTGTCTGCCAAGTACAAGGGCCGAACAACCCTTACCGCCGATGAAATGCGCGAGCTGTCGGAAGTGGTCGTTCCAGTGGCCCGGTACCTGGTAAAAAGCCGGACTTATCGCGAGTCGGCGAAGAAGGCCGCGAAAATCACTCGCGATCCAAAGGGGCAGGCTTCAGTTGTAGTGCCTGCGGGCATGACGCTGGAAGTCGCGCTGCTGACCTATTGCAACGATCACGGTTTACCCGCCCCGTGGCGGGGCGAGAAGCTTCAGCTGCGCTCCTCGCAGCCGTACATGCCCGAGCCGCTGCGCGAGCTGTATCACGATTTGCACCAGTACGCCTCGACCCACCCGGCGGCGCATTATCAGATGCAGTCCCTGGTGTGGTGGCTGCGCGACAACAGTTGCAATACCGATTCGATGAGCAATACCCACAAGCAGTTGATCGAAGCGGCCCACCCGGGCGGTATGCAGGTCCTGCAGGGCTATTGCTCCCAGCAGAAGCTCAAGAAGCAGGTCGCCAGCCAGTTGATGAACCATCTGCCGGGTGCCGGTGCAGGGGCTCAATTGTCCCAGTACAAGCAGATGCTGAACTCGGCAATGGACTACCAGAGCAAGGCGCAGGCCTTTCTGAGTGCAGATCTGAGCAACCCCCACGACCTTCTTCAGCTGGCGCAGTCCAGCGGGCTTACCAATTCGTTGGGCGCAAACACCCTCCTGTCGAACCCGACCCTGGCCAAATACGCACCGCTGCTGAAACAAGCGGGAATGGCCAAGGCCCTGATTCCAGGTTCGACCGACGATAAAGCGGTGGCGACCTCGTTGTCGGTGATGGAAGAGCTTGGTCGACAGCTTGGCGACCAGCAGGGCAAAGATCGCGGTAGCCTGGCCAACTACACCAAAGTTGCCGACGGCCTGTACGTGGAGGCAACCACGAACGGTGGCGCGAGCAACGCATTCATCAAGATTCGCAATACCGGTACATCCGATGCAGAGTTGGTGGGCAGCAACTATGTACTGACTTCTGTTGATGATCGGGCGCGTGGCCATGACAGCTACAGGCCGACCCAGCGCCTGAGTATCGGCCCAATGCAACCTGTGGCCATCGGGCCCAACGAAGTCGATGCCCGGACACGTTACACGGAGCAGCACGAGCGGGACGCCATCGATAGCCTGAAGCAGCTCAAGGATGTCGAAGCAGTGCTGGAGTCGGGCCAGGACGCGAAGGTTGAGCAGCAATGCGCTGAGCGCGAGAAGGCAAACCCGGGCAGCGGTACTATGCGCATGGGTGACTACAAACTCGGCATCATTCGTGATGTGGCACTGGCTGTGCCGGTGCTCGGCAATGTCCTCTATGCGTACAGTGCCCTGAGCGGCAAGGACTGGATAAGCGGTGCCGAACTGTCCATTCAGGATCGGGCGGTTGCATTGGTTTCTGCGGCCATTCCAGCGGCTGCAGCCATTCGCGGCGCTCGGGTGGCCATGGCAGCCGGTCGGTCGATTGCAGGGAGTTGGGACAAATGGAAGGTAGTCGGTAGTGCCTACAACAGCGGCTCCGCGATGGCTTACCACGCGGCGGCCGGCATCAAAGGATCTGAAGCGGTGTTCAGCTACAGAGGCAATGATGGATGCACGGCCTGGTCGGCCGGCGCCAGTGCGGTAGCAAACCACTTGTGTGGTCGTTCCGGCAGCGTGGCCTGCCTGGCTTACACTGGGATCGCTTCTGCAGCAGGTAATCTCCCGCAGGTGCGCAAGGATACGGAGCAGGAGGTGATTGGCGACCTCAGTGCACGGCTGGAGTACGCGTTGTCCCCGGGTGGAAGGCCTGGGCTTGGTAACAGCCCGGCTATTGTGAAAGACGCCATGCAGTGGCTGAAAAGCTTCTGATAATCACGCTTTCAGGAAAGGCTCCCTAGGGAGCCTTTTGCATGCCACTGAGCACCTAGAGGGCAAGGACCTTGAAGCCATTCCACACATATCGTCGCGCCACGTAAGCGGCGCCTTCGGCCAGGCCATAGATCGTCAACAGCGCGATGACCACTTGTGGCATGTGGTGTTCATCAGGGATCGGCCTTGCACCTACGAGCTGCTCTTGAATGCTCAGAAAGCCCCACATGACGCTGGACCCGACAGCAATGGAGGCAGCCGATCTGCAAGTGAAGCGCTTGGGCCACTTGATGATCCCCATGTACACAAACGCCATGACGATGATGTTGAACTGGGTGATATACGCACCCGGCAAACCTGGCAGGTAGCCCCCGGCTGCAATTGCTGCACTGCAGAACAGCAGGCCATAGCAGGCTTGAGCAACAATCAGTGTTCCAAGTTCTGGTTCGCAGGAGGGGATATCTGTAGCAGGAGTAATGTTCATGCGGGGGTTTTAGATCACTTTGTCGGGTTCAGTCCACGCTTTTCGCTGTGGGCTGCCAGGACGGAGCATTAGCCGCTAAAGGGCCGACACTGGCGAGCTCGATTTCATCTATCCATATTCGATATCAGTATTTCCATATCAGTTCTTATGCCCTCTATCCTCTGGTCACAACTTGTTATAACAAGTCATCGATCAGCGAAGAGACCCCATGGCCGAACTGCTCCCCCTGTCCCCGGTACCGCTCTATACCCAGCTCAAGGAACTGCTGCGCGAGCGCATCCTCGACGGCACTTATCCACCGCATAGCCGTATGCCCTCGGAAAGCGAACTGGGCAAGGCCTTCGACGTCAGCCGCATCACCGTGCGCCAGGCGCTGGGCGACCTGCAGAAGGAAGGGCTGATCTTCAAGATCCACGGCAAAGGCACGTTCGTCGCCAAGCCCAAGGCGTTCCAGAACGTCAGTACCTTGCAGGGCCTGGGCGAGTCGATGACGCAGATGGGCTACGAAGTGATCAACCGCCTGCGCAGCTTCCGCCATGTGCCAGCCAGCGCATTGGTGGCCGCCCGGCTACAGGTCGAGGAGGGTAGCCTGGTCACCGAGATCCGCCGGGTGCGCCTGATCAACCGCGAGCCGGTATCGCTGGAGCTGACCTGGCTGCCCAAGGCCGTCGGCGAAAAACTGGAGAAGGCCGACCTGGTCACCCGCGACATCTTCCTGCTGCTGGAAAACGACTGCGGCATCGCCCTTGGCCACGCCGACCTGGCCATCGATGCGGTACTGGCCGACAGCGACCTGACCCAGGCGCTGGATGTTGAAGAAGGCTCGCCGATCATGCGCATCGAGCGCCTGACCCATGCTGCCGACGGCACGCCGCTGGACTTCGAACACCTTTACTACCGCGGCGATGCCTTCCAGTACCGCCTGCGCATTGATCGCCAGAAAGGGGGCAAGGCATGAGCATCCAGACCCAGGACTACGACATCATCATCATCGGTGGCGGCACGGCCGGGCCGATGGCGGCGATCAAGGCCAAGGAGCAGGACAAAAGCCTGCGCGTGCTGCTGCTGGACAAGGCCAACGTCAAGCGCAGCGGTGCCATCAGTATGGGCATGGACGGCTTGAACAACGCCATCATCCCCGGCCACGCCACCCCCGAGCAGTACACCAAGGAAATCACCGTGGCCAATGACGGCATCGTCAACCAGGCCACCGTGCATGCCTACGCAACCCACAGCTTTGAAACCATCGAGCAACTCGACCGCTGGGGCGTGAAGTTCGAGAAGGACGAGACCGGCGACTACGCGGTGAAGAAGGTTCACCACATGGGCGCCTACGTGCTGCCCATGCCCGAAGGCCACGACATCAAGAAGGTGTTGTACCGCCAGCTCAAGCGTGCCCGGGTGGAGATCAGCAACCGCATGGTCTGCACCCGTGTGCTGCTTGATGGAGAAGGCGCCGCCGCGGGTGTGTTGGGCTTCGACTGCCGCAGCGGCGAGTTTCGGGTGGTGCGGGCCAAGGCGGTGATCCTTGCCTGTGGCGCCGCCGGGCGCCTGGGCCTGCCGTCGTCAGGCTATTTGATGGGCACCTACGAGAACCCGACCAACGCCGGTGACGGCTACGCCATGGCCTACCATGCAGGCGCCGAGCTGGCCAACCTCGAGTGCTTCCAGATCAACCCGCTGATCAAGGACTACAACGGCCCGGCCTGTGCCTACGTCACCGGCCCGCTGGGTGGGTACACCGCCAACAGCAAGGGCGAGCGCTTCATCGAGTGCGACTACTGGAGCGGCCAGATGATGTGGGAGTTCCACCAGGAGCTCGAAGGCGGCAATGGCCCGGTGTTCCTCAAACTGGACCACCTGGCCGAAGAGACCATCCAGAACATCGAAGAGATCCTGCACAGCAACGAGCGGCCCAGCCGTGGCCAGTTTCACGCCGGGCGTGGCACCGACTACCGCCAGCACATGGTCGAAATGCATATCTCCGAGATCGGTTTCTGCTCCGGGCATTCGGCGTCGGGCGTGTGGGTCAATGAAAAGGCCGAGACCAGCGTCAAAGGGCTGTATGCCGCGGGCGACATGGCTGCGGTGCCGCACAACTACATGCTCGGCGCCTTTACCTATGGCTGGTTTGCCGGTGTGAACGCCGCGCATTACGTGGCCGGGCGCGAACTCGCCGAGGTCGATGCCGAGCAGGTCGAACGCGAGCGCGCGCGGGTGTTTGCCCCGCTACAGCGTGAGCACGGCCTGCCGCCGGCCCAGGTCGAGTACAAGCTCAGGCGCATGGTCAACGATTACCTGCAGCCACCGAAGGTGACCAAGAAGATGGAGATCGGCCTGGCGCGCTTTGCCGAGATCGAGCGTGACCTTGAGCAGATGAAGGCCAGCAACCCCCATGAACTGATGCGTGCGATGGAAGTGTCGGTGATTCGCGATTGCGCCGAGATGGCGGCGCGGGCCTCGCTGTTCCGCGAGGAAAGCCGCTGGGGGCTATACCACCACCGGGTGGACTTCCCTGAGCGCAACGATGGCGAGTGGTACTGCCATTGCCACCTGAAAAAGGGCGAGAACGGTGAAATGACCAGTTTCAAGAAGGCTGTCGAACCCTATCTGATTGCCCTGGATGCCGATGAGCAGACCGCCTATGACCGGTTGCGGGTGAAGGCTGATGCAGCGTGAATGGGGCTGCTTCGCAGCCCAATCGCCGGCAAGCCAGCTCCCACAGGTACTGCATCGACGGTGAAGTCTGCACCCTCCTGTGGGAGCTGGCTTGCCGGCCATGGGGCCATCAGCCTCTGCAAAAAACAGAACGAGGGCCACAGGCCCCAAGGACTCCGTGAAATGGCCTACCAGCCGCAAGAAATCTTCTTTCGCAGCAGCGCCCCGGTCACCATCGACGAAGACAAATGCATCGCCGAAAAAGGCTGCACCGTGTGCGTCGAGGTCTGCCCCATGGACCTGCTGGCGATCAACCCGGCCACGCAGAAGGCCTACATGGCTTTCGACGAATGCTGGTACTGCATGCCCTGCGAGAAGGACTGCCCCACCGGTGCGGTGAAGGTCGACATCCCGTACCTGCTGCGCTGATTCATCCTGCCATCCGGCGAACCACCGGACGCCCTCCTGCTGTGCCCCTCGTTTCCCACCACCCAAGCCGGGCGGCGGAGACGACGCCAACTCTTATAACGATTCGAGGGGAAACACCCATGCGCCTTGTTGCAACCGTGGCCGGCCTCGCGCTGGCGCTCACTGGCCTGAACGCCAGCGCCGAAACCATCCGCATCGCCATCGGCACCCAGGACACCACCATCAACTGCGCCACCGGTGGCCTGCTGATACGTGAGCTGGGCCTGCTGGACAAGTACCTGCCGCACGACGGCAAGTACAAGGACGCTACCTACCAGGTCGAGTGGAAGAACTTCACCAGCGGTGCGCCGCTGACCAACGAAATGGTCGCCGGCAAGCTCGACTTCGGCGCCATGGCCGACTTCCCGGGGTCGTTCAACGGGGTTGCGCACCTGGATGCCGGCAAGCGGAGCCTGTTCATCAGTGTGCTGTCGGGCAGCGTGCATGGCAGCGGCAATGGCATCGTCGTACCCGCGGCGTCCAGCGTGCAGTCGCTGGCGGAGCTCAAGGGCAAGACCATTTCCGTGCCGTTCGCCTCCACTGCCCACGGCATGCTGTTGCGCGCCGTCGCCGCTCAGGGCTGGGACCCGCAGAAGGATGTGCGGATCATCGCCCAGGCGCCGGAAATCGCCGGCTCCGCCCTGCGCAGCAACCGCATCGAAGCCCACGCCGACTTCGTGCCGTTCGCCGAGTTGTTCCCCAACCGCGGCTTCGCTCGCAAGATCTACGATGGCGCCCAGGCCAACGCACCGACCTTCCATGGTGCTTTGGTCGATGCCGACTACGCGAAGAAGTACCCGGAAGTGGTCACCGCCTACCTGCGCGCCAGCCTTGAAGCCGACCGCCTGATCGCTGCGCAGCCTGAAAAGTACAGCGAGTTGATCGAGAAGGTCACGGGGATCGAAGCCGAGGTGAATTACCTGTTCCACGGCCCGCTCGGCCTGCAGACCCGCGACCTGACCTGGAAGCCTGAATACCGCCAGGCAGTGGCTACATCCATCGATACGCTCAAGCTGCTGAAAAAGACCGACCGTGGGCTGGACACCGACAAGTTCATCGACGACCAGTACATCCGTGCCGCCTTCAAAGAGGCTGGCCTGGACTACGACAAGGCGCTGAAAGACTACGACCCGCTGCCACTCAAGGCCAATGACGCGCTGACCGGCAAGCCGATCACCGACTTCAGCCGCCTGGCGCAGATCTGGGTGCGCGGTGAAGACAAGGTCCGCCACTACGCTTCGCCGGAGGCCGCCCTTGGTGCCTTGGCCCAGCTGGAGCAGGAGGGCAAGGACATCCGCGCCATCTACGCCCAGGCCGCCGACAGCGGCATCAAGTTGCTGGCCAACCAGGCCTGGTTCGTGCGCAACGCCAAAGGCGAACTGGCGGCGTTCCTGCTCAAGGACCAGGCCGAGCAGTATGCCAAGGCCCATGGTGGCGAGGCGCTGGACTTCGTCAGCGCCAACCAGAAGCTGGTCGCCCAGCGCTGACCGGGAGGCACCGACATGACCCGCAACCTCAAGCGCTGGCCGGTGCGCCTGACGTCGCTGCTGGCCTGCCTGCTGTTCTGGCAGCTGGCGGCAAACGTGAAACTGGACCTTGGTCTGCTGACGTTCACCTATGTCCCCACACCCAAGGCGGTGCTGGACGCTGCCTGGCAGTTGCTGACCTCCAGCACCCTGCTGGCGCACCTGGGCAGCAGCCTGTCGCGGGTATTTGCCGGTTATGCCACTGCGGCACTGGTTGGCGTGGCCCTGGGGTTGCTGATCGGCCGCTCGAAATGGGCGGAAGACACCCTGCTGCCGCCGCTGGAAGTGCTACGGCCGATTCCGGCGGTGGCGTGGATCCCGCTGGCGATCCTGATGTTCCCGTCGTCGGAACTGTCGATGGTGTTCATCACCTTCACCGGTGCGTTGTTTCCCATCCTGCTCAACACCGTGCATGGCGTCGAGGCCGTCGACCCGCGCCTGGTGGCATCGGCGCGCAGCCTCGGCGCCGGGCGTTGGGCGATCCTGCGCGAAGTGGTGTTGCCTGGGGCGTTGCCGAGCATCGTCACAGGCCTTGCCATCGGCATGGGCACGTCATGGTTCTGCCTGGTCACTGCCGAGATGATTTCCGGGCAGTTCGGCATCGGCTACTACACCTGGGAGTCCTATACCTTGCAAAACTACCCGGACATCATTGTCGGCATGCTGCTGATCGGCGTGCTGGGCATGGGCAGCAGCGCCCTGGTCAAGCGCCTGGGGGCGCTGGCCACGCCGTGGTACCGCACGCGGAGGGCCAGTTGATGAACAGTTATCAACAGGCGCCGGGGCGTATCGATGGTCGTGGCCTGTCGATTCGCCTGGGGCACGGCAGCGAAGCGTTCGAGGCGGTGCAGCGCCTGGACTTTGCCGTGGAGCCGGGCGAGTTCGTCTGCATCCTCGGCCCCTCCGGTTGTGGCAAGTCGACGTTGCTCGGCGCCCTGGCCGGGCACCTGGTGCCGAGCAGCGGCCAGCTGAACGTGGACGGCCAGCCCGTTGCCGGGCCGTCACCGGAGCGGGGTATGGTGTTCCAGCACCACACCTTGCTGCCCTGGCGTAGCGTGCTCGACAACGTGGCCTTCGGCCTGAAGATGCAGGGCCTGGGCCGCGCCGAACGTCACCGGCAGGCGCGCGAAATGCTGCAGCTGGTGGGGCTGGCCGACTTTGCCGGGCGCTGGCCCAACCAGCTGTCCGGCGGTATGCAGCAGCGGGCCGAAATCGCCCGGGTGCTGATCAACCGCCCACGGCTCTTGCTGATGGACGAACCTTTCGGCGCACTGGACGCGCAAACCCGTGCCCGCATGCAGGAGCTGTTGCTGGATATCTGGGCCAGCATCCGCACCACCGTGGTGTTCGTCACCCACGATATCGACGAAGCGCTGTTCCTCGCCGACCGCATCCTGGTGATGAGCCCGCGCCCCGGTCGCTTTATCGAAGACCTGCGCCTGGACTTTGCGCGCCCACGCCGCGCCAGCCTGCTGACCAGCCCTGAATTCACTCACCTCAAGCGTCACTGCCTGGCGTTGCTGCGCCACGAGGAAGGCCGCGAACTGCCGCGCCTGACCCCCCTGGGCCTGCCGGACACTGACCACCCACCGCTACGGATCGCGCTATGACTGACCGAACGACCGACAACCCCGACATCCTTGCCCTGTTGCCGCGCCTTGATGCCAGCGACGCTGGCGTGCGCCGCATCGCCCTGATCGAACTGGCCGACCTGGAAGACCCGGATGGCTTGCCTTGGCTCACCGATGCCCTGCTGGTGGACGCCGCCGACGAGGTGCGTGCCGAGGCCGCGCGCCTGCTTGAGGCCTGGGAAGAACCCGAAGTTGTGCAAGCCCTGTGCGCTGCGCTGGCCGATGCTGCCGAGCCTGTACGCCTGGCAGCTGCGCAGAGCCTCAGCGAACTCAAGAGCGTTGAAGCCGGCCAGCTGATCCTTCCATGGGTCCAGCACGCCGATGCCTTCGTCCGCGCCAGTGCCTTGCGTGCCTTGCGCGAGCTGCGCCTGGAAGATGCTGCCGAACCTGCGCTGCTGGCGCTGGCCGATGACGACCCCGCCGTGCGGCGTGAGGCAGTGGGCATTCTTGGCTGGCTCAAGCACCAGCCGGCGTTGCGGGCGTTGGCAGCGCTCGCCGAGGCCGAGCCGGACACCGAGGTACGCCGCGCGGCCATCGGCGCGCTGGGCCTTGCCCGCGACAACTCGGTGTTGCCTGCGTTGGTGGCGGCATTGACTGACCAGGCCTGGCAAGTCCGCGAGGAAGCCGCCACCACCTTGGGTAAGGTTGGTCAGGACCAAGCAGGCCCGGCGCTGGTGGATGCCCTTGCCGATGACTTCTGGCAGGTACGCCTGCGGGCAGCACGCTCACTGGGTCGGCTGCGCTATGCCGCTGCACTGGACACGCTTGGCGCGTTGCTTGGCCATGGCATTGCCAACCTGCGCAAGGAAGCGGCGCTGGCCCTGGGCGAGCTGGGCCAGGCGCGTGCCTTGCCGGTGCTGCAGGCCGCCGAGGCCGACAGCGACCCCGAGGTGCGCAAGGCGGTGCGGATTGCCCTGGCGCAACTGCGCGGGGCTGCCTGATGAACGCCCCGCAAGCCATTCGCAACCTGCGCGGGCCAGGGCAGTTGGTGCTGCAATGGGAAGACGGCGAACACAGCCTCAGCCATACCCGTTTGCGCGGTGCCTGCCCTTGTTCACAATGCCGTGCGGCGCGCCTGTCGGGTGCGATCAGCCTGGTGCGCGACGATGTGCGTGTGGAGCGGATTACCTCGCAGGGGTATGGCGTGCAGCTGGTGTTCAGCGATGGGCATGAGCGCGGGATCTACCCCTGGGCTTACTTGCGAGACCTGGTCAGCAAGTGAAGCTGATCCCTCAGGCTACCGCATCTCCTGTAGGAGCAGCCTTGTGCTGCGAAGAGGCCGGTAAGGCTAAAGATTATCTTCAGCTGCAAGGGCCTCTTCGCAGCACAAGGCTGCTCCTGCAGGGCTTGTGTCTGCCCTGAAATTGTCGCCGGTCATTCACAATGCAATCAGCTCCGGCCGCAGCCCTTCCACCCGTCGCGCCGGCGGTGGCAGGTAGCCGCCATCCCCGGTGATCTGGTGCAGCACCTTCTCGCGTAGCCCATGCAGTGCAACACCGGTGCGCAACCGTGGGTGCGGCAGGTCTATCTCGACCACCGATTTGATCCTGCCCGGACGTGGCTCCAGCACCACAACCCGGTCAGCCAGGTATGTCGCTTCCTCGGCATCGTGGGTCACCAGCAAGGTTGTGATACCTGCCCGTTCGCGAATGGCCAGCAGCTCGTCCTGCAGTTGCTGGCGGGTCAGGGCATCCAGGGCGCCGAACGGCTCGTCTAGCAGCAGGATACGCGGGCTGGCTACAAGGCCACGGGCAATGGCTACGCGCTGCGCCATGCCGCCCGACAGCTGGTGCGGATATGCCGACTCGAAGCCCACCAGCCCCACCAGTTGCACGAATTCATGCACCCGCCGGGCGCGTTCACCCTGGGTTAGCGACTCGTTGACCAGCCCCAGGGCAATGTTCTGTTCCACGTTCAACCACGGGAACAGCCGGTGCTCCTGGAACACGATGCCGCGTTCGCCACCAATGCCGCTGACGGCGCGGCCATCGACGCGGATGCTGCCGCTGTATTCGGTATCCAGCCCCACCAACAGCCGTAGCAGGGTGGACTTGCCGCAACCGGAAGCCCCGACGATGGCAATGAACTCGCCCTCGTTGATCGACAGGTTGAAGTTGCGGATAGCCTCGAGCGGCTGGCCGTCCACGCTGAACACCTTGCCGACCCCCTCGAAGCTGACCAGAGGCGGGGTGCTGTCGGGCTGGTTGGCCGCCTGCAGGTGCGAAGTGTTGAATGCGTTCATGCGGTTCTCCAGCGCGTGGCGCGCGATTCGAGGCGTTGTCCAAGGGTGCCGAGCAGGGCGCCGACCAGGCCGATCAGGACCATGGCGGCCATCACCTGGTCCATGCGGAACAGTTGCTGGGCGCCGATCATCAGGCTGGCGATGCCGCCGTCCGACGGCATGAAGTATTCGGCGCCGATGGTGCCCAGCCAGGCGTAGATCAGCGACAGGCGCAGGCCGGCGAAAATCGCCGGGGCCGCACCGGGTAGCACCAGCAGGCGCAGGCGTTGCCACAGGTTCAGGCGCAGGGTGCGGGCCGCTTCGCCCAGCTGTGGCGAGAGGCTGGCGATACCGCGCTGGGTAGCGATCAGCAGCGGGAAGAATGCGGCCAGGCCAACGAACACAAGCTTGGCCCCTTCACCCAGGCCGAACCACGCAGTCAGCAATGGCACCCAGGCGAACAGCGCCACTTGGCGCAAGGCCGACAGGCTCGGCCCGAAGACGCGTTCGGCTGTGCTGGAAAGCCCCAGCAGCAATCCGGCCAGCAAGCCTGCGGCGCCGCCCAGCAGCAGGCCGCTCAGGGTACGTTCCAGGCTCAGCAACAAGGCCTGCGGCAACGACCCATCGGCCAGGCCGACCAACAGCGTGCGCAGTACCTCAAGTGGCGAGGTGAGGATGTTCGGGTCAACCCAGCCAAAGCTGTTGCTGGCCTGCCACAGCGCCAATAGCCCCAAGGGCAGCAGCAGGCTTTGCCAGCCGCGGGGCACGGGCCCGCGCTGCTGCTCGCCAGTGGCCGGTTGCGGCCAATACAGCAGGCGTTTTTCCAGGGCTGAGAAGCTGCGCTCCAGCACGGCGCCGACCAGGCCGATCACCAGAATGCACAGCATCACCAGGTCGAGCATGAACAGTTGCCGGCCCCACACCATCAGGTAACCGATCCCCTCGCTGGAGGCCAGCAACTCGACCGCCAGCAGCGAGGTCCAACCGGTGGCCAGCGCCAGGCGCACACCGGTGAGGAAGGCGGGCAGGGCGGCTGGCAGTAACAGGCGCAGGAACAGCAGGTGCCGGGGCAGGCGCAGCGCAGCAGCGGCCTCACGCAGTTTTGGCTGGGCATCGCGCACACCCACCAGCGTGTGCAAGGTAACGGGGACCACCACGGCTTTTACCAGCACCACCAGCTTGAGCAGCTCGCCGATGCCGAAGAACAGCATGAACAACGGAATCCAGGCCAGCGTAGGGATCTGGGCCAGCGCCACGAAAGTGGGGAGCACCAGCCTCTGTGCCCGCCGCGAAGCCCCCAGCCACACACCCAGCAGCAAGCCGCTGGCAATGCCCGCCGCCAGCCCCCAGAACAGCCGTTGCAGGCTTATCCACAGGTGCCCCCACAGCTCCCCGGAGCCAAACTCCAGCGCGCTCTGCCACACCAGCGTCGGGGCCGGCAGGATCTGCTCGCTCATCCAGTGCTGCCGGCTCGCCACCACCCACAGCAGCGCAATCAGCACAGGCAACAACCAAGGCAACAAGCGCTCACGGCCTATGTGGGAGCGGCCTTGTGTCGCGATAGGGCCGCGAAGCGGCTCCCGAAGCCACCTCCGATTCCTGCTCAGAACTCCATTCATCAGCCATCTCTCGAAGCGTTGTTAGGTTATTCACTTATGGAATTAAAAAAACAATAAAGTGAATTTCAAGAGATAAGAGCATGCGTTTCCTGCATACGGAAGCCCCCCGCCGTTGCGTTTTCCTCATATTTTCCATGCGTTTTCCGCAAGCTCCCCGCAGGCCCGCATGCCGCTTGGTTTATGCCTTTCAGTTACTAAAAAATGAAGTTTTGATCTTTGTAGGTTCTAACCAGAACTGCCTAGCTTCTGGCCAAAGCGCCGGCCTTCGCCGGTGGCAGCCTGCCAAGGAGCCTCGCCATGAAAACCCCGTTACGCCACCTGATTACCGCCCTTGGGCTGGCCTTCACCCTCGGTGCCCACGCGGCTGAACCCGCCAAGCCAGAAAGCATCCGCATCGCCGTGCCCGACCTTAGCGCCGGCAGCAAGCCCAGCGCCGGTGGCGTGGTCGATGTGCTGCGTGACCAGCAACTGCTGGAGAAGGAATTTGCCAAGGACGGCATTCGCATCGACTGGCATTTTTTCAAAGGCGCCGGGCCTGTGGTGAACGAGGCGCTGGCCAACGGCCAGGCCGACTTCGCCTATCTGGGCGACCTGGCCGCGATCGTCGGCAAGGCCAACGGCCTGGACACCCGCGTGTTGTCGGCGGGGGTGCGTGGGGTCAAAAGCTACCTGGGCGTGGTGCCCGGCTCTGGTATCAAGACCCTGCATGACCTCAAGGGCAAGCGCGTGGCGGTGTTCCGCGGCACAGCCAACCAGCTGTCGTTCGCCAGCGCTCTGGCCAGCCAAGGGCTGACCGAACGCGAGCTGAAAGTCATCAACCTGGACTTCAACGCCGCCAACGCCGCACTGGCCGCCAAGCAGATTGACGCCACCTGGGGGCTGTCCAACCTGCTGTCGCTACGTGAGCGCGGGCTGGTTGAACTGCCGGTCAACTCGCGGGATCTCGAAGGCGCCGGCAGCACCCAGGCGGTGCTGCTGGGCACCGGCGATTTCATTCGCAAGTACCCCGAGCTGGTCCAGCGCCTGGTCAACGCCCAGGAGCAGGCCAGTACCTGGCTGCGCGATGAACACAACCGCCAGGCCTACATCGACCTGGTGGCCAGCAACGCCAACTGGCCGCGCAGCATCCTCAGCGATGACCTGGCCAAGGAAGACCTCGCCCACTACTTCGACCCACGCCTGGACGCTGGCTTCGTCGGACAGCTGCAGCAGGGCGTAGACCTGGCGGCCAAGGAACGCCTGATCCGCCGTGGCTTCCAGGTCGCCGACTGGGTCGAGCCACGCTTCCTCGATGCTGCGCTGAAACAGGAACAGGCCGTGCAGGCCGCCCGCTAAACCTTCAAAAAACCCGACAATGACCGCAAGGACCACGACCATGAGCAATGCCGCCCTGGCCACCGCGCCACAAACCCTCGAACTCGACATTCACCCGGTTGCCGGCCGTATCGGCGCCGAAATCCGCGGTGTGCAACTGTCCGCCGACCTCGATGCCGCCACCATCGAGGCTATCCAGGCAGCACTGGTACAGCACAAGGTGATCTTCTTCCGCGACCAGACCCACCTGGATGACCAGAGCCAGGAAGGCTTTGCCAAACTGCTCGGCGAGCCGGTCGCCCACCCCACCGTACCGGTGGTGGATGGCACCAGCTACCTGCTGCAACTCGATGGCGCCGAAGGCCAGCGGGCCAACTCCTGGCACACCGACGTAACCTTCGTCGATGCCTACCCCAAGGCCTCGATCCTGCGCAGCGTGGTAGCGCCGGCTTCGGGTGGCGATACCGTTTGGGCCAACACGGCTGCGGCTTATCAGGAACTGCCCGAGCCGCTGCGCGAGCTGGCCGACAAGCTGTGGGCGGTGCACAGCAACGAATACGACTACGCCAGCATCAAGCCGGATGTCGACCCCGCCAAGCTGGAGCGCTACCGCAAGGTGTTCACATCGACCGTTTACGAGACCGAGCACCCGGTAGTGCGTGTGCACCCGATCAGTGGTGAGCGGGCACTGCAACTGGGGCATTTCGTGAAGCGCATCAAGGGGTACTCGCTGGCGGATTCGCAGCACCTGTTCGCTGTGCTGCAAGGGCATGTGACGCGCCTGGAAAACACCGTGCGCTGGCGCTGGCAGGCGGGGGACGTGGCGATCTGGGATAACCGCGCGACGCAGCATTATGCGGTGGATGATTACGGCACCCAGCCGCGTGTGGTGCGTCGGGTGACATTGGCGGGGGAGGTGCCGGTGGGTGTGGATGGCCAGTTGAGCCGGACTACGCGTAAAGGCTGATATTGCCGGGGCCGCTTTGCGGCCCTTTCGCCGGCAAGCCAGCTCCCACAGGTACCTCACAGGTGACTCACAGGGCAGGAGGCAGCGGTGATCTTGTGGGAGCTGGCTTGCCGGCGATTCGGGTGCGAAGCCCCCGTTCGTCACAACCCGGTATCACAGGCAATCAACTGCCTGACCAGCCCCTGCGCCAACGGCGACAAACCATACCCCACGCGGCTCACCACTCCATAGCGGGTATGGCACGCCTCTTCCTGCTCGGGCGTCAGGTCTGCCAGCTTCAACTGCACCAACCCGCCCTCGCGTTGATACGGCCGCAAGTTGGCATTGCAGGCAATGCCGATGGTGTCCGAATGCATCACCACATTCAGCAACGCATACCCGTGCTCGCACTCCACCGCCGGCAGGAAGTCCTGCCGCCCGCTGAGGTCGCTGAGGATCTTGCGGATGTTCGGCGGGCGGAAGGTGGTGGCCATCGGGAAGTCGAACAGGTCGCGCGCCTGCACGGCCTCCTGCTCGGTCAGCGGGTGCCCGGCGCGGCAGCAGAAGTGCCAGCGCTGTGGCGTCAGCTTGTGCACCTGGTAGTCCGGGTCGGACTCGAACTGGCGGGTGTCGGCGACAAAGAACTCGATCTCTTCGGCCACCAGCTTGCGGTTCAGCGCCTGCCAGTTGTCCACCTGGAAGCAGGTGCGCGCCGCCGGGTACTCGGCCACGAAGCGCGCCACCGCGCGCGGCACCAGGCCACCGGCTGGCGCAGGGCCGGAGCCAAAGCGCACCACCCCGGTGGTGGCGCCATTGAACTGGTGGATCTCGTTGACCAGATTGTGCGCCCCGTGCACCAGCCGCCGCGAATGCTCCAGCACCAGCAAACCCTGGCGGGTCGGCGCCAGCTCTTTGCTGGCGCGGTCCACCAGGCGGCAGCCAATGTTGTGCTCCAGGGTCTGGATGCTGCGGCTGAAGGCCGATTGCGACAGGTTCACCGCCGCGGCAGCGGCCACGAAACTGCGGTGCTCGACAAGGGCGATGTAGTGGCGCAGCTGACGCAGATCGATATGCATTTTTTACATTAAAACCTTCGGTCAAATGCAATTGCTGACAAGGGTGAGTCCCCTTATAAAGGGTGTTACTTATTCCACTAAATATGAATTACAACTATTTATATTACTTAAAAGAATATAAGCCCAATTGACCGCGATTCGGTTCCGCCAACGGAAATGCTCGCCAGGGCCCACGCCTCAAGGAGCATTTGCATGTCCGGACTTTCCCGTTGGCCTGCGCGCGCGTCGCGCTTCACCTTGCAACCCTTGGCCGCTGGCGTGTTGCTGGCGGCGTCCTCTGGCAGCTTCGCCGAAGAGCCGGTCAGCGCCACCCCGGCGGTAGAGCAGGAAGCCAAGCTCGGCACTGTCACCGTCAATGCCCGCCGCCGTGAAGAAACCGCGCAAAGCGTGCCCACGCCAATCAGCGTGCTGGACAGCGAAACCCTGGAAACCCAGCGCATCTACCGCGTGCAGGATTTGCAACAGCTGGTGCCCAGCACCAACGTCGCCTACGTGCATGCACGCCAGTCGAGCATCTCGATCCGTGGCCTGGGCAACAACCCGGCCAGCGATGGCCTGGAAGGCAGCGTCGGCATCTACCTGGACAACGTTTACCTCGGCCGCCCGGGCATGGCGGTATTCGACCTGCTGGACGTGGAGCAGCTGGAAGTGCTGCGCGGCCCGCAGGGCACGCTGTTCGGCAAGAACACCACGGCCGGCGTGCTCAACATCACCACGCGCAAGCCCACCTTCCACCGCGAAGGCAGCATCCAGCAGTCGATTGGCGAAGACGGCTATCTGCAAACCCAGGGCAGCTTCTCGGGGCCGATCAGCGAAACCCTGGCCGGGCGCATCAGTGCCTATCGCACCGAAGACGACGGCTATGTGAAGAACATCCACAACGGTGACGACCTCAACGGCGGCAAGCGCCAGGGCTTTCGCACCCAGCTGCTGTTCAAGCCCAGCGAAACGTTCAACCTGCGCTGGATTGGCGAATACAACGAAGAAGACTCCAACAACGGCATCCTCAGCCTGTACAGCACCGGCCCCACCATCAATGGCGTCAACCGCTACGAAAGCCTGGCTGCCCAGGCGGGCGCGACGCTGGTGTCGGGCAAGGACCGCAAGGTCAATTTCGACGCCGACCAGCAGGTGACGGTGTTCCAGGGCGGCACTTCGGTGGAGGCCAACTGGACCCTGCCCAATGATTTCACCCTGACTTCGATCACTGCCTACCGCTGGTGGGACTTCACCCCGCGCAACGACGATGGTCTGGACGTGCCGGTGTTCTATAGCGCCGGGGTATCGGTACGCGACAAGCAGTACTCGCAGGAAATCCGCCTGGCTTCGCCTACCGGTGGCGCCTTCGACTACGTGCTGGGTGCCTATTACTTCAAGCAGGACCTGGACAACAAATCCTTCACTTACTACGGGCCGCAGGCGGATGTCTGGAACCTCACCCCGGCCGGTGCGCTGAACAACGTCAACACCATTGGTGACGGGCACATCGATACTGACAGCTATGCGCTGTTCGCCCAGGGCACCTGGCATGTCACCGACCGCCTGGATTTCACCGCCGGCGTGCGCGGTACCTATGAAGAAAAGAGCGCCTGGGTAACCCGCGATGCACCTGACGGTGGTGCGGCTGTAACCGGGGCTGCTGCCACCGCGCGCCAGGCGCGGATAGGGGCCTACGATTCGGGTGACCTCAACCAGTACAGCTTCAGCCCTTCCGGCTTGCTGGGCCTGAGCTACCGCTTCAACGAACAACTGCTGGGCTACGCCACCCTGACCCACGGCGAGAAGTCGGGTGGCGTCAACCTTACCGTCGGCGCGGCACCACGGCTGGGTACCGATTCGCTGCTGGTGGGTACCGAGCGTGTCAACAACGCCGAACTGGGCCTGAAAAGCACCCTGTTCGACGGTCGCCTGCAACTCAACAGCAACCTGTTCTGGGCCGAGGTACATGGCTACCAGGCCAACGTGTACGACCAGATCAACCGCGTGCAGTACCTGGCCAATGCCGGCAGCGTGCGCTCGCGTGGCCTGGAGTTCGAAGCCACGGCGCTGCCGATCCGTGGGCTCACGGTCAACTTCAACGGCTCTTGGAACGACGTGCGCTACACCGAGTACAAGGATGCTCCATGCCCGCCTGAGGTGAGCCTGGCCAATGCCACCGCCACCTGCGACCTGTCTGGCCACCAGGTGGTCGGCGCCTCCAAGTACATCGCCAACCTCAACACCCAGTACAAGTGGCAGGCCACCCAGCACGTCGAGCCTTACGTCACTGCCAGCTACGCCTTCCGCTCGAAGGCCGTGGGCACCATCGACGATTCCGATTTCGGCCAGATCCCCAGCTATGCGCTGGTCAACCTTTCCGCCGGTGTGCGCCTGGACCAGGGCGATGGCGTGGTCGACCTGTCGCTGTGGGTGAAAAACGCCGGCGACAAAACCTACTTCACCAGCCTGTGGAACTCCGCCAACGGTGGCTATGCCGGCGTGCTCGGCACCCCGCGCACCTTTGGCGCCACCGCCCGTTACGATTTCTGAGCACAAGGAGCTTTGCCATGAATGCCAAGACCGAAACCCCTGCACTGCCTGAAGGCGCCTGCCTTACCGCGAAAGTCCCGGAGCGCGACCAAGCGCTGCTCGGTGACGTGGTGGTCAACCCGTACCGCCTGGCGCCGCTGACCGCGATCATCCGCGACGGTGGGCGCAGCCTGAGTGATGCGCATGTGCGTGTGCTGGGGCGTGGCGAGCGCGGTGTGGACATTGTCTATGACGTGTCTGACCGTTCGTTGTGGACCTACGGCGGCATCCCGGTATTCGGGCTGTACCCGGACTACGTCAACCAGGTCGAGCTGACCTACAAGCTCGACGGCGAGCGCATTCGCGAGCAGTACCAGATCTACGCCCCGGCCGTGCGCCTGCCGGTGGTGGCCAGGCAGACCGCCGCGTTGCCGGAAGTGCAGCCGGTCAAGGTGGCGCCAGGCTTTGAAAAGCGCCTGTACCTGTTCAACCACCTGCAGGGTGACATCCCGGGTGGCCGCGCCTTCAAGTGGAATGCCCTGGGTGGCGCAGCGGAATGGGACCAGGTGGGCAACAACTGGATTGTCGACAGCAATGGCGATGTGCGCTGGTACCTGGATATCGAGCAGATCCACGACTCCAACCGCCGTGACGGCCTGGGCGGCACCATGGGCTTCCAGCAGACCCGCGACGGCAAGCTGATCTGGGGCCAGGGCCAGACCTACTCCAAGTACGACCTGCTGGGCCGGCGCATCTGGCAGCGCAGCCTGCCCGACAAGTTCGCCGACTTTTCCCACGAAATCCGCGAAACCGCCAACGGCACCTACCTGCTGCGGGTGGGCACCAGCGACTACCGCCGCCCCGACGGCAAGCGTGTGCGTTCGATTCGCGACCACATCATCGAGGTCAATGAGGCCGGCGACGTACTGGACTTCTGGGACCTCAACCAGATCCTCGACCCGTACCGTGGCGACTTGCTGGAAACCCTCGGCAAGGCAGCGATCCAGTTGCCCGAAGGGGTGCAGAAGCAGGACGACCGCCTGGCCAACGAACTGGCCGAGGGTAACCTGCCCTTTGGCGACACCCCGGGTGTGGGCACCGGGCGCAACTGGGCACACGTCAATGCCATCGATTACGACGCCGATGACGACAGCATCATCGTTTCAGCACGGCATCAGGGTGTAGTGAAGATTGGTCGCGACAAGCAGGTGAAGTGGATTCTTGCCTCGCCCCAAGGCTGGCCTGAGCGCCTGCGCGACAAAGTGCTGACACCGGTTGCGAGCGAAAGCTTCGACTGGTCGTGGACCCAGCACACCGCCTGGCTGACTGGCAAAGGCACGCTGACCGTGTTCGACAACGGCTGGGGGCGCGACTTTGCGCCGACCAAGCTTGCTGGCAACTACAGCCGGGCGGTGGAGTACCGCATCGACGAAGCCAAGGGCACCGTCGAGCAGGTATGGGAGTACGGCAAGGAGCGCGGCGACGAGTGGTACAGCCCGGTGACCTCGGTGGTGGCCTACCGGCCGGAGACCGACACCCAGTTCATCTACTCGGCTTCGGTGAACTTCCTTACCCCCGAGAAACTGACCACCACCGTGCTCAACGAGGTGCGGCGCGGGACCCAGGAGGTGCTGGTGGAGCTGAAGGTGCACAGCCGGCAGCCGGGCAGTGTTGGCTACCGGGCTCTGGTGATCGACCTGGCCAAGGCATTCTGATCCATCCCCTTCGGGAGGGCCGTCGGTCCTCCCTTCACATTTCTTTCAGTTCATCGTCTAACCTGTACCGGCCTCTTCGCGGGTAAACCCGCTCCCGCAGGGACCCCACAGATTTCAGAGGCTGTGAGGTCCCTGTGGGAGCGGGTTTACCCGCGAAGAGGCTAGTTGCCATCACGCAGAATGATGAATTTTCCGCCCGGCTGTTCAACCATTCGTTCTTTTTTTCGAACAGCCTATTGTCCAACACCCCAGCAGCCGCTTAGCATTCGTTTGAGATTTCAAACGCTCGATGCCCTGCCTTGGGCGCTTTTCAACAATCAACAATTCGGGAAGCCGACATGCAGCTCAAAGACGCTCAGTTGTTCCGCCAGCAAGCCTATATCAATGGTGAGTGGCTGGATGCGGACAATGGCCAGACCATCAAGGTGACCAACCCGGCCACCGGTGAAGTCATCGGTACCGTGCCGAAGATGGGCACCGCGGAAACTCGCCGCGCCATCGAAGCCGCCGACAAGGCCCTGCCGGCCTGGCGTGCCCTGACCGCCAAAGAGCGTTCGGCCAAGCTGCGTCGCTGGTTCGAACTGATGATCGAGAACCAGGACGACCTGGCTCGCCTGATGACCACCGAACAAGGCAAGCCACTGGCCGAAGCCAAGGGCGAAATCGCCTACGCCGCCTCGTTCATCGAGTGGTTCGCCGAAGAAGCCAAGCGCATCTACGGTGACACCATCCCGGGCCACCAGCCAGACAAGCGCCTGATTGTCATCAAGCAGCCAATCGGCGTTACCGCGGCCATTACCCCGTGGAACTTCCCGGCTGCCATGATCACCCGTAAAGCCGGCCCGGCCCTGGCCGCTGGCTGCACCATGGTGCTCAAGCCTGCATCGCAAACCCCTTACTCCGCCCTGGCCCTGGTCGAGCTGGCACACCGTGCCGGTATCCCGGCTGGCGTGCTGAGCGTCGTTACCGGCAGCGCTGGCGAAGTTGGCGGCGAACTGACTGGCAACTCCCTGGTACGCAAGCTGTCCTTCACCGGCTCGACCGAAATCGGCCGCCAGCTGATGCAAGAATGCGCCAAGGACATCAAGAAGGTTTCCCTGGAGCTGGGTGGCAACGCCCCGTTCATCGTGTTCGACGACGCCGACCTGGACAAGGCGGTCGAGGGCGCGATCATCTCCAAGTACCGCAACAACGGCCAGACCTGCGTCTGCGCCAACCGTATCTACGTGCAGGACGGCGTCTACGACGCGTTCGCCCAGAAGCTGGCCGCTGCAGTTGCCAAGCTGAAGATCGGTAACGGCCTGGAAGACGGCACCACCACTGGCCCGCTGATCGACGGTAAAGCTGTCGCCAAGGTTCAGGAACACATCGAAGACGCCGTCTCCAAAGGCGCCAAGGTGCTGTCCGGCGGCAAGCTGATCGAAGGCAACTTCTTCGAGCCGACCATCCTGGTTGACGTACCGAAGACTGCTGCTGTCGCCAAGGAAGAAACCTTCGGCCCACTGGCGCCGCTGTTCCGCTTCAAAGACGAAGCCGAAGTCATCGCCATGTCCAACGACACCGAGTTCGGCCTGGCTTCGTACTTCTACGCCCGCGACATGAGCCGTGTGTTCCGTGTTGCCGAAGCCCTGGAATACGGCATGGTGGGTATCAACACCGGCCTGATTTCCAACGAAGTGGCACCGTTCGGTGGCATCAAGGCTTCGGGCCTGGGCCGCGAAGGTTCCAAATACGGTATCGAGGACTACCTCGAAATCAAATACCTGTGCATCAGCGTCTGATAGCACGGTAAAGGCTTTACCTCTGCCAGCGGGGCGCGAGAGCGACGTCTCGCTGGCCTTTTTTACATCGCAGTACCTGGTGGCCAGGGCGTTTACGGCAGTCGATCAACGAATACTGTGCGCGAGCACTCCCAGCCACCCCCGAATAAAAGCGCCATTCCTGTCGGCGCAATGAGGGCATTATGAGCAAGACCAACGAATCCTTGATGCAACGTCGTGTAGCTGCCGTCCCACGTGGCGTTGGCCAGATCCACCCGATCTTCGTCGACACCGCGAAGAACTCGACCGTGATCGACGTTGAAGGCCGCGAACTGATCGACTTCGCCGGCGGCATCGCAGTACTGAACACCGGCCACCTGCACCCGAAAGTGGTTGCAGCCGTGCAAGAGCAGCTGACCAAAGTCAGCCACACCTGCTTCCAGGTGCTGGCCTACGAACCCTACGTAGAGCTGTGCGAAAAGATCAACAAGCTGGTACCAGGCGACTTCGACAAGAAGACCCTGCTGGTTACCACCGGCTCCGAAGCCGTTGAAAACGCCGTCAAGATCGCCCGTGCCGCCACCGGCCGTGCTGGCGTCATCGCCTTCACCGGCGCTTACCACGGCCGTACCATGATGACCCTGGGCCTGACCGGCAAGGTCGTGCCGTACTCCGCTGGCATGGGCCTGATGCCAGGCGGCGTGTTCCGCGCGCTGTTCCCGAACGAGCTGCACGGTGTGAGCGTTGACGAAGCCATCGCTTCGGTCGAGCGTATCTTCAAGAACGACGCCGAGCCGAAAGACATCGCCGCGATCATCCTCGAGCCAGTACAAGGCGAAGGCGGCTTCCTGCCAGCGCCGAAAGAGCTGATGAAGCGCCTGCGCGCCCTGTGCGACCAGCACGGCATCCTGCTGATCGCCGACGAAGTACAGACTGGCGCTGGCCGTACCGGTACCTTCTTCGCCATGGAACAGATGGGCGTTGCGCCTGACCTGACCACCTTCGCCAAATCCATCGCTGGCGGCTTCCCGCTGGCCGGTGTGTGCGGCAAGGCCGAATACATGGACGCCATCGCCCCAGGCGGCCTGGGCGGCACCTACGCCGGTTCGCCGATCGCTTGCGCCGCGGCCCTGGCCGTGATCGAAGTGTTCGAAGAAGAGAAACTGCTGGACCGCAGCAAGGCTGTAGGTGAGCGCCTGACCACCGGCCTGCGCGAAATCCAGAAGAAGCACCCGATCATCGGCGACGTCCGTGGTCTGGGCTCGATGATTGCTGTTGAAGTCTTCGAGAAAGGCACTCACACCCCGAACGCTGCTGCCGTTGGCCAGGTTGTTGCCAAGGCACGCGACAAGGGTCTGATCCTGCTGTCCTGCGGCACCTACGGCAACGTTCTGCGTATCCTGGTACCGCTGACTGCCGAAGATGCACTGCTGGACAAAGGCCTGGCCATCATCGAAGAGTGCTTCGCTGAACTCGCTTGATGTGACGTGCTTCTGAAAAAACCCGCTTCGGCGGGTTTTTTTTGTGCCCTGAAAAGCCATGTGGCGCTATGGTTAGCGGAGGATTTGCTTTGGAAGCTGCGACGGACTGTGTGTCAGGCTATTCAGGAGTAGTTGGCGATGAGCGCTGTAGACCCCACCCCACCCAGCGTACTGATTGTCGAAGGCGACCCTTGGGTGCGTGACATGCTCAGCGAGATGCTGCTCAGCGTGCGCTGCGATGCCCGCCTGCAGGTATGCGCCGATGGGTCGCAGGCACTCAGCGCACTGTCCAGCAAGCCTGACCTGATTATCGCCGCCCGCGAGCTGGCCGGTGTCGATGGCCTGGACCTGTTGCGCAAGGTGCGCGCCAAAGGGCCGGGGTTGCCGTTCATCCTCATGAGCAACCGCAGCGACAGCGCCAGTGTGCACGAGGTGTTGCCCCTGCACCCTACCGCCTACCTGAGCAAACCACTGAACCTGGACAACCTGCGCAAGCGCCTGGAAGAGCTGCTGCTGGCCGTGGGCGAAGAAATCGCCTGCCCGGTGCCGGCCTTGCAGGCCGGTGCCAGCCTGCCCGCTTACCTGGAGCAGCGCCGTGCTACTGCCGATGGCGGGCCGCTGTTGGCCGATGTGCAGGTGGCGATCAAGCGGGCGCTCAACCCTCAGGGCCTGAACCTGAAGGTGCTCGAAGAGGAAGTGCGTAGCGACCCTCAGGTTACCGCCGTGTTGATCGCGGCTGCCAACAGCGCCGCGCTGCACCGTGAAGCACCGGTGCAAACGTTGCTGCAGGCCCTGAACAAGCTTGGCAGTACCCAGAGCATGAACCTGATTCTGGGCATGACCCTCAAGCGCAGTGCGCGGCTCAGCGACCCGTTGCTGGCGCAGCACGCCGCCGGCTACTGGGGCCTTTCCCTGCACACGGCCGAATATGGCCGTACCTTGGCGCGCATGCTCGAGCTGGACGAAGGGCGCTGCTACTGCGCGGGGTTGCTGCACTGCCTGGGTGACCTGGCGGTATTGCGTTGCTTGCAAGAGTGGCGGTTGGCCGGTGGCGAGCTGGACGAACGCAACGTGCAGCAATCGCTGGATGAGTTTGGTGCGGCGTTCGGTTCGGCGCTACGCACGCGCTGGCGCTTGCCGCTGGCATTGCGCGAGTTGATCGCGGCGATCTACCAGCTGGGCGGTGGCGTGTATTCGCGGGAGATCCTGGCGATGAACCTGGCCGGGCAGTTGTCGCGGCTGCCGGCCGAGCAGGGGCTGGAGAAAGTGGCCAGCGGCAAGACCGCGCGCTTGCTGAAGATGGGCCTGCCGGAGCTGAACCGGCTGCGCAAGGTGGATAACCCGGAGACAAAACCGCCTGAGGATGCGACTTCAGGCTGAAACGCGGGCTTTGTGGGAGCGGCCTTGTGTCGCGAAAGGGCTGCGCAGCAGCCCGGGCAATTCGTGCATTTGCGCTGGAGTTCCGGGGCTGCTGCGCAGCCCTTTCGCGACACAAGGCCGCTCCCACACAAATCGCGCTAGCCTTTGAGTTGTGGGTAAGGCAGTCAGCCGCGAACGATCTGGTTCTTGCCTTGCCGCTTGGCTTGGTACATCGCCGCATCGGCCCGGGCATACAGGCTGTCCAGGGCCACATCTTCTTCTGTCATCCCGGTCAGCCCCTGGCTCACCGTCACCCCGTACGTCTGCTCGCCATGGTTGAAGCTCAAACGCTGAATCTGCCGCTGCAAGCGTTCGGCAATCTGCTCTGCCACCTGCGTATTGCAACCTGGGAACACAGCCGCAAACTCCTCGCCGCCAATGCGGCCGAACAGGTCGCCACGGCGTAGCACGGCCTTGCCGCTGTCGGCGATGTGTTGCAGCACCTGGTCGCCTTCCTGGTGGCCATAGCTGTCGTTGATGCGTTTGAAGTCGTCGATGTCCAGCAGTAGAAAGGCCAGCGGCGTACCGTCTTCGCGGGCGCTGTCAAAGGCCTGCTGGGCGCATTCGAAGAAGTGCCTGCGGTTGCTGCTCTGGGTCAGCACATCAGTGGTGGCCAGGCGCTGCAATTCGCCTTCAAGCTGCTTCTTCTCGGTGATGTCTTCGGCGATACCGACAATGATTACCCGGTCGCCCTCGTGTTGCTGGTTGATGTAGCACTTGTCGCTCAGCCAGCGCAGTTGTCCGTCGGCATTGAGGATGCGGTACTCGCGGTCTTCCACCGAGCCCTTGAGCAGCACCTGGGCCAGGCTGCGTTCGGCAAACTCGAGGTCGTCGGGGTAGATGCTGTCACGCCATTCGTTGTAGTCGGCCAGCACCAGGCTGGCCGGGCGGCCAAAGATGCGCTCGTAGGCGGGGCTTACGTACAGCACCTGACGGGTTTCCCAGTCGAAGGCCCACAGCACCGCGTTAACGCTGTCCAGCAACGAGCTGAACAACTGGTCGCGCTCGCTCAGGCGGGCTACCTCGCCTTGGGCGTGGAGTAGCGCCAGTAAAGTCTGGGCGGCTTCGGGAGGTGGGGTGCCGGGCAATGTCGTTGGAATGTTCTTGGCCATGTGCACGAAGCGGGTCTCGACGTAAAAGCGTGCGGCCAGCATCTGGCCCGCCACGCGGGCGATGTGCCAAATTTGAGTGGCGTCGAGGTGGCTAAGTTCCGAACGGCACGCACCGCAATGGGGCGTGCCGATCAACGGCAGTCAGGCGCCGGTGGGGCGCAGGGAGTAGGTCTTGAGCTGCGCCGCGAAGTCGCGCAGGGCGTGGATGCCGCTGGTTTCGGCCTCGTGTATCCAGTCCTTCATGGCAGCCAGCATGTCGTGGCCGTTGGCGCTGGTGCGCGCCCAGATCTGCTGCAGGGCCAGGCGTTTTTCGTAAATGGTCTTCAGCGCCTGGCTATGGGCAAGCATGGACTCGATACGCACATGGTGGCGGTCTTCCAGCAAGCTGGTTTCGCGCGACAGCAGGCGCTTGGCGCGGCGGAAATGGTGGCGCACCGAGGCGTCCACCCGGGCCAGCTCCTGCTGCACCAGCGGGCCGATCACCAGCTTGCGGTACTGGGCCATGATCTGGAAGCGGTTGTTGAGGATGGCCATGGCAGTGTCCATGTCCAGGCTGGCTTTGCCCGCCACGCGGTGGGCGATGGGTGCCACACGCTGCACCTTGGCCAGGCGCAACAGGCAGAACAGGCGGATCCACGCCCAGCCCATGTCGAACTCCCAGCGCTTGACCGACAGCTTGGCCGAATTGGGGTAGGTGTGGTGGTTGTTGTGCAGTTCTTCGCCACCGATGACGATGCCCCATGGCACCAGGTTGGTAGCAGCGTCGCGGCATTCGAAATTGCGATAGCCAAGGGCATGGCCCAGGCCGTTGACCACGCCGGCGGCCCAGAACGGAATCCACATCATCTGTATTGCCCAGATGGTGATGCCGGCGGTGCCGAACAGCAGCAGGTCGATCACTGCCATCAGCGCGATGCCGCCCAGCTTGTAGCGCGAGTAGAGGTTACGCTCGATCCAGTCATCCGGGCAGTTCTTGCCATAGATGCGCAGGGTTTCGGGGTTGCGCGCCTCTTCACGGTACAGCTCGGCGCCCTTGCGCAGCACCGTGCCCAAGCCCTTGTACACCGGGCTGTGCGGGTCGTCGGGGGTTTCGCACTTGGCGTGGTGCTTGCGGTGGACGGCGGTCCATTCGCGGGTGTTCTGCGCCGTGGTCAGCCACAGCCAGAAGCGGAAGAAATGCTTGAGCGCGCCGTTGAGCTCCAGGGCCCGGTGCGCGGAGTAGCGATGCAGGTAGACCGTGACGCTGACAATGGTCACGTGGGTCATCAGCAGCGTGATGCCGACCAGTTGCCAGGCCGACAAGTCGAGCAGGCCGTTGTACCACATAGGTGTAAATACCCTCGAAATGCGGGGGGGAAGGGCTGATTATCCCTTGGCGGGGAAATAAAACCAGTCAAAGCTGACCACGCGATGTTTCACGCGATCGATGTGGGAGCGGGCGCACCCGCCCCCATAGGGCGCCAGAACCTTTATAATCGCCCTTCCTTTCAGATGGCCAATCCCACCCGACATGTCTGTTTCCGTTCGCGACGCCTTGCGCATGGCTGCGCTGTATGTGGTGCTCTCGATCCTCTGGCTGGCGCTGGCCGAGGTGATGCTGCACGGCATGACTGACGACCCCCTGGCACTGACCGTGGGGCGGCAGATCAATGTGGTGCTGTGGGTGCTGTTCAGCGCCGTGCTGATCTATGTTTCGCGTGTAAGGCTGTTGAACTTCATCGGCGTTGGAGCACGCTTGCGTGGCGAGGACCGCGAGCGGCTGCGCATGGCTGCTGCAGTGTTCGACAGCACCCTCGAAGGTGTGCTGGTCACCGACCGCCAGGGCCTGATCGTGCACGTCAACCGCGCCTTCATGCGCATCACCGGCTACCAGCAGGACGAGGTGATCGGCCAGCGTCCGAGCAAGTTCAAATCGGGCCGCCATGGCCAGGCGTTCTACCAGCAGATCTTTGCCACCCTGGCCGCGAAGGGTGAGTGGAGCGGCGAAATCTGGAACCGGCGCAAAAGCGGCGAAATCTACCCGCAATGGCAGACCATCTGCGCCATCCGCGATGACGACGGTGAGCTGAGCCATTACGTAGCAGTGTTCAGTGACATCAGTGCGATCAAGCATTCGGAACAGGAGCTGGCCTACCTGGCCCACCACGATCCGCTGACCGGCCTGCCCAACCGCCTGCTGTTCACCGACCGGGTCGAGCAGGCCCTGGCGGCCGCCCAGGCCAACAAGCGCGGCTGTGCCCTGCTGCTGTTGGACCTGGACCATTTCCAGAGTATCAACGACGGCCTGGGCCACACCATCGGTGACCAGTTGCTGAAGCTGGTGGGCGAGCGCCTGGGCGAGGTGCTGGGCAATGGCGTGACCCTGGCACGCCTGGGTGGCGACGAGTTCGGTGTGCTGGCCGAGAACTGCCAGCAGGTCGGCCAGGCGGGCAAGCTCGCGCAGTGCATTATCGAACGCATGCGCGAGCCGTTCCTGTTCGAGGACAACCGCCTGTTCATCAGTGCCAGCGTCGGTATCAGCCTGTTCCCCAGCGACGCCTTGAGCGCCGAGCAGTTGCTGCGTAATGCCGACGCGGCATTGTACAAGGCCAAAAGCAACGGGCGTGCCTGCTATGCGCTGTACACCGAAGAGCTGACCGCTCACGCCCAGCACCGGGTCGAGACCGCCGGAGAGCTGCGCCGGGCACTGGAGCAGGATGAGCTGCGGGCGTACTTCCAGCCGGTACACGACCTGGCGACAGGCCGACAGGTAGGGGTCGAGACACTGGTACGCTGGCAGCATCCCCAGCGCGGCCTGGTGCCGCCGGGCGAGTTCATCCCGATTGCCGAGCGCACCGGGCTGATTGCCGAAATCGACACCTGGGTGCTGCGCCAGGCCTGTCGACAAATGGTGCAGTGGCAGGCCGAAGGTCGGCAGCTGGCGTTTGTGGCAGTGAACATCTCCAGCCGCCTGTTTGGCCAGCACGAGCTGTACCGGCAGGTGGCCGAGGTGCTGCACGAGACTGGCCTGGCTCCGGCCCTGCTGGAATTGGAAGTGACCGAAAGCGCGGTGATGGAAGACCCGGAAGTGGCGCTGGAGCAACTGCATCGTCTACGCGAGCTGGGGGTGACCCTGGCCATCGATGACTTTGGCACCGGGTATTCGTCGTTGCTGCGGCTCAAGCGTTTGCCGGTGCAGAAGCTGAAGATCGACCAGGGCTTCGTTGCCGGGTTGCCGCTGGATGAGGATGACATCGCGATCGTGCGGGTAATCATTGCCCTGGCACGCAGCATGGGCATGCAGGTGCATGCCGAGGGTATCGAACAGGCGGAGCAGGCCAGCTTCCTGCTGCAGGAGCAGTGTCAGCTGGGGCAGGGGTACTGGTTCGGGCGGCCGGTGCCGGCTGCGGATCTGCGCTGGGATTGAGACCCAGGGGCCGCTTTGCGGCCCTTTCGCCGGCAAGCCAGCTCCCACAAGGATTGCACAAGCCTTGAGGTCGGCGCGCTACCTGTGGGAGCTGGCTTGCCGGCGATGGGGCGCGCAGCGGCCCCCGTCTATCGCTTGTTCAAGCCCTTCGCCAGGCGGTCCCCACCCAGCTGGATCAACGCCACCAATGCCACCAGCATGGCAATCACGGTCAGCATGATCTGGCTGTCAAAGCGCTGGTAGCCATACCGATAGGCAATGTCGCCCAAGCCCCCTGCACCGATTGCCCCGGCCATGGCCGAGGAGTTGATCAGGGTCACCAGGGTAATGGTGAAACCCCCGACGATCCCCGGCAGCGCCTCGGGCAACAGCACGTGCCAGACGATGTGCCAGCGACGGCAGCCCATGGCCTGTGCAGCTTCCACCAAACCATGGTCGACTTCGCGCAGGCTGACCTCGGCAATCCGCGCAAAAAATGGCGTGGCGGCAATGGTCAGCGGCACCACCGCCGCCCACACCCCGTAGGTGGTGCCTACCACCAGGCGGGTGAAGGGGATCAGCGCGACCATCAGGATCAGGAACGGGATTGAGCGGAACAGGTTGACGAAGGCGCCCAGCACCCGGTTCAGCAGCGGTGCCTCGAAGATTCCGCCCTTGTCGCTGGTGACCAGCAGCACCGCCATTGGCACCCCCACCACCAGGGCAACCAGTGACGATACGCCGACCATCAGCAAGGTATCGAGCAAGCCTTCCAGCAGGCGATCAAACCACATGGCCCAGTACCTCCACGTCCTCGGCCCAGCGGCGGGCACGTTCCAGCAATTGATGGGTGTCATGCGGCGAGTGTTGCACCGACAGGATCAGTTGCCCCAAGGCATGCTCGCCGATGGTTTCCACGCCGCCCTGCAGCAGGCGCACGCGGCCGCCCAGATCGTTGAACAGGGCTGACAGCTCGGGTTCGCCGAGCAGGGTCAGTTTCAGTACCAAAGCGCTATCGCGGCTAACCGGGCTCGCCCGCAAGCTGGCTTGCAGCGCGGCAGGCAACCTGGCCTGCAACGGCGCAAGCAGGGTGCGGGTGACCTCGTGGCGTGGAGCACCAAACACCCGCCAGACTTCGCCCTGCTCGACCACTTCGCCGCGCTCCAGCACGACCACCCGGTGGCAGATATCGCGGATTACCGCCATTTCGTGGGTGATCAGCACGATGGTCAGGCCCAGGCGCTGGTTGATGTCGCGCAGCAACTCAAGGATCGAAGCGGTGGTTTCCGGGTCCAGCGCCGAGGTAGCCTCGTCGCACAGCAAAATCTCGGGGTCGTGCACCAGCGCCCGGGCAATGCCGACGCGCTGTTTCTGCCCGCCGGACAGTTGCGCCGGGTACACGTGGTGTTTTTCCTCCAAGCCGACCAGCTCCAGCAGCTCGCGCACCTTGCGTTGGCGCTCGGGCTTGGCCACGCCGGCCACTTTCAGCGGCAGCTCGACGTTCTGCCACACGGTCTTGGCCGACATCAGGTTGAAGTGCTGGAAGATCATGCCGATGCGCCGGCGCAGGGCTACCAGGTGGTCCTCGTCGAAGGGCGCGATGTCCACCTGGTCGATCAGTACCCGGCCCTGGCTGGGTTGCTCCAGGCGGTTGATGGTACGCAGCAGTGAAGACTTGCCGGCACCGCTGCGGCCGATGATGCCGAAGATCTCGCCATGGCGGATGTTCAGGTCGATGCCTTGCAAGGCCGGTTGTGCTTGGCCAGGGTAGGTCTTGCCCAGGCCGATGAAGCGCACATGGGCTTCATTGACTTCCGGGCGCAGGGCCTGTTCCTTGACCGTTGGCGGCAATGGTTGTGGTGTAGGCGCCCTGAGCGCGCTGGCCTGGCTCATGTCAGCCTTCCCAGCCGGCTTGGTAGAGCTTGCCGTGGGCTTTGTCCAATGCTGCGCGCACCACCGGCGAGTGCTGGTAGATGTCGACGAACCTGGCCAGCCGTGGGTCGTCCTTGCTTTGCGGGCGGATGACGAACTGGATCACGTATTCCCTGTTTTCCAGGCCGTCGAACAGCAATGCCGAGGTGGCATCAAAGGTGTTGGCCAAGCGGATGTAGGCCGGGTAGCCCTGCACCAGGTCTGCGTCGTCGTAGGCGCGTACCAGCTGAACCGCCTCCACCTGAAGGATTCTCAGCTTTTTCGGGTTGGCGACGATGTCGTCTTCGGTGGCCTTGTAGCCAACGCCTGGCTTCAGGGTGATCAGCCCGGCCTTGGCCAGCAGTTGCAGGCCGCGGCCGCTGTTGATCGGGTCGTTGGCGATGGCCACGCTGGCGCCTTCTGGCAGGTCGGCGAAGCTTTTGTACTTTTTCGAGTACAGGCCAACGTTGTTGATGATGCCCGAGGCGTAAGGCACCAGGTTGAAGCCCGCAGCAGCCTTGGCGTTTTCCAGGAACGGGATGTGCTGGAAATAGTTTACGTCGATGTCGCCGCTGTTGAGGCTGACATTGGGCGCAATCCAGTCGCTGAATTCGATCAGCTTCACTTCCAGGCCTTGCTTGTGCGCTTCTTCCACGGCGGCTTCCAGCGGAATGGCAAAGGCCGAGGTGGTGCCGATCTTCAGCGGTTCGGCAGCCAGGGCACTGGCGGACAGGCCCAAGGTGAGGGCAAAGGCCGCGACGGGCCGGAACAGTTTCTCAAGCATGGTGCAGGGCTCCAGTCGGGGCAGGGGTTGGGGTAAAGCGGTAGGTCGAGCCCGGGTGATCGGCGGGCAAGTGCGGGTGGTCAGCCTGGAACAGCTTCTCGCGCAGGGTGCCTTCGGCGTAGGCGGTCTTGTAGCGGCCACGCTGTTGCAGCTGCGGGATGACCAGGTCGATGAAGTCCTCGAAGCTTTCCGGGGTGACGGTGCGGGTCAGGTTGAAGCCGTCCAGCCCGGTTTCGTCGATCCAGGTGATCAACTGTTCGGCCACCTGTTCCGGTGAGCCGACCAGGGTGACGTAGCGGCCACCCAGGGCGTGCTGTTCAAGCAGCCGACGGCGGGTCCAGGCGTTGTCCTGCAACTGGCGCGTGGCGGACTGGATGGCATTGCCCTGGCTGAAGCCAATCGGCTCGTCCAGCCCGTAGGCCGCAAAGTCGATGCCGGTGGATGCGGCGAAGTGCGCGACGCCGGCCTCGGGGCTTGCATGGCGCAGGTACTCGGCATGCTTGGCCTGGGCCGCTTGCTCGGTGGCGGCGACGATCACCGTGATGCCCATGAACACTTTGACCGCTTGCGGGTCGCGGCCGGCGGCCTGGGCGGCAGCGCGTACCTTGTCGACCTGGGCGCGGGTGGCGGCCTTGTTTTGGCCACTGATAAACACGCATTCGGCATGGTTGCCGGCGAACGCCAGGCCACGCTGCGAGCTGCCGGCCTGGAACAGCACCGGGGTGCGTTGCGGCGAGGGTTCGCTCAGGTGATAGCCCTCGACGTTGTAGAACTCGCCGTGGTGGCTGACCTTGCGCACCTTGTCGGGCTGGGCATACACACGCTGCTCGCGGTCGGCGACCACGGCGTCGTCGGCCCAGCTGCCTTCCAGCAGCTTGTAAAGCACTTGCAGGTATTCGTCGGCCTGGTCGTAGCGGCGGTCGTGCTCGGGCTGCTGCTCAAGGCCCATGGCGCGGGCGGCGCTGTCGAGGTAGCCGGTGACGATGTTCCAGCCTACCCGGCCATTGCTCAGGTGGTCGAGGGTGGAAAGGCGCCGGGCGAACAGGTACGGCGCCTCGTAGGTGAGGTTGGCGGTAAGGCCGAACCCCAGGTGGCGGGTGACCGCAGCCATGGCCGAAACCAGCAGCAGTGGGTCGTTGACCGGCAGCTGGATCGACTCCTTGAGGGTGACGTCCAGCGACTGGCCGTAGATGTCGTAGGTGCCGACGATGTCGGCAATGAACAGCCCGTCGAACAGGCCGCGCTCCAGCAGGCGTGCCAGGTCGGTCCAGTATTCCAGCGACTTGTATTGGGTCGAGGTGTCCCGCGGGTGGGTCCACAGGCCGTGGTTGATGTGCCCGATGCAGTTCATGTTGAAGGCATTGAGCAGAATCTGCTTGGCCATCAGATGGTCCCCCGGCGTGGTGGGTTGGCATCGTTGAGGTAGTAGTTGCCGATGGCGTGATACTTCCAGCGCACCGGGTCGTGCAGGGTGTGCACGCGGGCGTTGCGCCAGTGGCGGTCGAGGTTGTGCTCGGCAAGCGTTGCCTGGCTGCCACCCAGTTCGAACAGGGCGGTGCCGGCGGCGAGGGAAATCTCGGTGCTGATGGCCCGTGCTTCGGCCACGGCAATGGAGGCGGCGGCAACGTTGTCGGCAGTGCTGTCGTCGCGGGCGCGGTCGAGGTATTCGCCGGCGCGCTCCAGCAGGGCTTCAGCGGCATGCAGGCGGATCGCCAAGTGACCGAAGCTCTTCAGCGTCAGCGGGTCATCCGTGGCCTTGTCCAGGCCGGAGTCGACCCACGGGCGGCTGCGGGTGCGCACGAAGTGCAGGGCGTCTTCATAGGCGGCGCGGGCGATGCCGGTGTCGATGGCTGCATGGAGGATCTGCGCCAGCGGCCCGACCGGGGTGGGGCGCTCGAAAGCGCTCTGGAACGGCACAACGTCGGCGGCGCTGACATACACGTTGTCGAACACCACCGAACCGCTGCCGGTGGTGCGCTGGCCGAAGCCGCTCCAGTCGTCGATCACCTGCAAGCCCTGGCTGTCGGCCGGGACGAAGGCCAGCTGCTGCACGCCTTGGTCATCAACGACCGAGGTAGGAATGCGCTGGGCGTAGATGGCGCCGGTGGAATAGAACTTGCGGCCGTTGATGCGAAAGCCCTCGCCGTCTCGGCTCAGGCGGGTGGTGCGTTCGTTGGCGGTCTTGGTGCCCAGCTCGGCCAGGGCATTGCCGAAGCGGCGGCCGGCGAGTACTTCGGCGTACAGGCGCTGTTGCTGTTCGGGGCTGCCGTTTACCCGCAGCACTTCCAGGCCGTAGAAATGGTTTTGCGGGATTTGCCCCAGCGATCCGTCGGCCTGGGCGATACGGGCGATGACCTTGGCCAGGGTGACGTTGGACACGCCGGCGCCGCCAAAGGCCTTGGGCACGCTGATGGCCCACAGGCCGGAGCGGGTGAACAGCTCGAGTTCGGCGTGGGGCAGGCGGCGCTCGCGGTCGCGCAGGGCGCTGTCGCGGCGCAGTTGCTGGGCGATGTCTTCGGCGACATTCAGGGCTTCGCTGTCGCTGGTGATGATTTTTGTAGTCATATTGTTTCTCCGTGGCCCTAGGGGCCGCTTCGCGCCCCCATCGCCGGCAAGCCAGCTCCCACAGGTACTGCACTGACCTCAATACCTGTGCAGTACCTGTGGGAGCTGGCTTGCCGGCGATTGGGCTGCAAAGCAGCCCCCAAGGCCTAAAAATCAGATCCAGGAATGCCGCGCAGGCAGGGTGCCGTTGAGGTGGTACGCGCCCACCGCGTGGTACTTCCAGCGCACCGGGTCGTGCAGGGTGTGCACCCGGGCATTGCGCCAGTGGCGGTCGAGGTTGAACTCGGCAAGGGTGGCGCGGCTGCCGGCCAGCTCGAACAGCTTCTCGCTGGCCTGCAGGGAGATTTCGGTGGTCAGCACCTTGGCCTCGGCCACCGCAATCGAGGCGCGGGCCGCGCTGGCTGCGTCGATTGGCGCGGCATTGACCTCGTCGAGTACCCGTGCGGCCTTGCGCAGCAGCGCTTCGGCAGCGTGCAGTTCGAGCTTCAGGCGGCCGATGTCGGCAATCACATAAGGGTCGTCACTGGCACGGTCCACGTTGGCTTCGATCCACGGGCGGGACTTTTCGCGTACGAAGGTGATCGCATCATCGATTGCCGCTTCGGCAATGCCGGCGTCGATGGCCGCCTGAATCAGCTGCGAGGCTGCGCCCTGGATGTTGGGGATATCGCGCTGGCGCCAGTTATCGATTACCAGCTCCGCGTCTACCGGCACCTGGTCCAGCAGCACAGTGCCGCTGGCGGTGGTGCGCTGGCCGAACCCGGACCAGTCATCGACGATGCGCAGCCCCGGGCTGCCACGGCGCACGAACGCCAGGCGCTGACGGCCTTCCTCGTCGAGAGCTTTTACCGCGACCCAGTGGGCGAACAGGGCGCCGGTGGAGTAGAACTTCTCGCCACTGATGCGATAGCTGTCGCCGGCACGGGTGATCCGGGCCTTGAGGGTAAGCGTGTCCTTGGTACCGCGCTCGGGGCCGGCATTACCGATGCGCCAGCCGTCGAGCACGCTGCGGAAGATCAGCGCCTGTTGCGCCTCGGTGGCCGTCAGGCGAATCAGTTGCAGCATGCCGAACTGGTTCTGCGGGATCTGCCCCAGCGCCGGGTCGGCGGCGCTGATCAGGCGGAACACTTCGGCTACGGTTTCGAACGACACGTCGGGGCCGCCGTGGGCCTTGGGTACGCTGATGCTGCCCAGGCCGCTGCGGGTGAACAGCTCGATCTCCGCCCACGGCAGTTTGCGTTGCTGGTCGCGGCGGGCGGCTTGCTCGCGGGCAACCTCGGCCAGTTCGCGGGCCGCTTGCAAGGCTTCGGCATCGTTGCGCAGTACCTTGGCCGGCAGCAGCAGGGGCGAGCTGTCGAGATCGCTTTGGAATTGGGTATTTGGCTGGCTGGACATCAGTACCGCTCCTTGGCTGCACTCAATGCCCTGGCGATACGCACTGGGGTGATTGTGATCCTGACCATTCCTGACCTCACAAAAAAGTTGTGTCGCTACAGCTGGTCGCGACAAAAGTGTGCTGGTCCGGTGGTCCGGTTTATATACCCTAATGCTTTATAAAAAGTTTATGAACTAACTCTTTGGAATATGTATAGAAGGATGGGATTTGCTTTTCATGTACTGGCCCGATCGCCGGCAAGCCAGCTCCCACAGGTACGCCACATCATTCAAGCCCTGTGATGTACCTGTGGGAGCTGGCTTGCCGGCGATAGGGCCGGAACAGGTTACTCGGAGGCAGCAGTACCGAGGAACTTGCGCAGAAACTGGCGGGTACGCTCTTCCTTCGGCGCCGCAAACAGTGCCTTGGCCTCGCCCTGTTCCACGATCACGCCCTTGTCGAAGAAGATCACCCGGTTCGCCACGTCGCGGGCAAAGCTCATCTCGTGGGTGACGATGATCATGGTGCGCTTTTCCTCGGCCAGGCCGCGGATGGTCGCCAGCACTTCGCCCACCAGCTCCGGGTCCAGTGCCGAGGTGGGTTCGTCGAACAGGATCACCTCCGGCTCCATGGCCAGGGCGCGGGCGATGGCTACCCGTTGCTGCTGCCCGCCGGACAGGCGCCGTGGGTAGGCGTCTTCCTTGCCCGCCAGGCCAACCTTGGCCATCAGGCGACGACCCAACTCGACGGCTTGCTCGCGGGGCGTCTTCTTGACGATCACCGGCCCCTCGATCACGTTCTCCAGGGCGGTGCGGTGCGGGAACAGGTTGAAGTTCTGGAACACGAACCCGGCCTGCTGGCGTAAGCGGCGTATCGCACTCTGCTGGCCACCCAGTGGGCGGTTGGCATCGATGCTGATGGCGCCGATCTTGATCTGCCCGGCGTCGGGGGTTTCCAGCAGGTTCAGGCAGCGCAGGAAGGTGGTCTTGCCCGAGCCGCTGGGGCCGATGATGGCCACCACTTCGCCGGGCTGCACGGTCAGGTCGATGCCGTTGAGCACGGTCTGGCCCTTGAACCGCTTGGTCAGGCCTTTGACTTCAATCATGCTCATTGCTCCTGGTCATGCTGGTTGACCCGCGCTTCCATGCGGTTCTGGAAGTGCGCGAGGATGCTGCACAGCACCCAGTAGATGACCGCGACCGCCACGTACATGGTGAACACTTCGAAGGTGCGTGCGGTAATCAGCTGCGCCTGGCGGAACAGCTCGGGCACCTGGATGGTCGCCGCCAGCGCGGTGTCCTTGACCAGCGAGATAAAGCTGTTGCCCAGCGGCGGCAGGGCGGTGCGCAAGGCTTGGGGCAGGATCGCCCGGCGCATGGCCTGGACGCGGGTCATGCCGATACTGGCGGCAGCTTCCCACTGGCCGCGGTCGATCGAGGAGATCGCCGCACGCAGGATTTCGCAGATGTAGGCCGCCATGTTCAGCGACAGGCCGATCAGCGAAGCCGGGATGGGGTCGAGTTCGATGCCGATCTGCGGCATGCCGAAATAGATCACGAACAACTGCACCAGCAGCGGCGTGCCGCGGAAGAACGACACGTAGATCCGCGCCAGCCAGTTCAGTGGCAAGATCTTCGACAGCCGCATCAGCGCCAGGGCAAAGCCCAGCAGCAGGCCGAAGAACATGCCGCCAACACTGAGCAGCACTGTATAACCCGCACCCTTCAGCAGGAAGGGCGCGGAGTCGACAACGAGTTGCAGGCTTTCAGCAATCATTTGGTGACATCGGCACCGAAGTATTTTTCGGACAGCTTGGCCAGCGTGCCGTCAGCCTTGAGCTTGTCGATGGCCTTGTTGATTGCTGCCAGCAGTTCAGGCTCGCCCTTGCGCAGGGCCACGCCGCTTTCCAGGCGCGAGAAGGCATCGCCGGCCAGTTCGGAGTCTTTGGCTTTTTGCGCGTATTCCAGCGCGGCCAGGCGGTCGATCAGGATGGCGTCGATACGGCCGTTGCGCAGGTCGGCGAACTTGCTCGGGTCGTCTTCATAGGTGCGCACTTCGGCTTTCGGGACGTCCTGCTTGACCCACTGTTCGTAGTTGGTGCCCAGGCCCACGCCGACTTTCTTGCCGGCCAGGTCTTGCGCCGACTTGATGTTCAGCTGCTCGGCTTTCTTCTTCAGGATCAGGGCCTGGATACCCGAAACGGTGTAGGGCTCAGAGAAATCGTATTTCTTCTTGCGCTCCTCGGAGATGGTCACCTGATTGACCACCACGTCCAGGCGCTTGGATTCCAGCGCGGCAAGGATGCCGTCCCACTTGGTCGGCTGGATCTTGGCCTTGACCCCCAGCTCCTTGGCCAGCAGTTCCGAAAGCTCCACCTCGAAGCCGGCCAGCTTGCCGTTCTCGTCCTGGAAACTGAACGGTGGGTAGGTGCCTTCGAGGCCGACGTTGATCACGCCTTTTTCCTGGATGGTCTTCAATTGCTCGCCGGCGAACGCCTGGCTGAGCAGGCCGGCACCCAGGAGGATGGCCAGACTGGCGTTGAGTAGCGGTTTGGCGAATTTCGACATGTCAGAGCCCCGCGCTTGTTGTGGAAGTAGTGAGGTGGCGACTATAGGGTTGGCTGCTTAGGCCAGGAAATAATAAAAAATTATTTTGTTATTCCCTTTTATATTTTTGCCAAGGGTTGGCTGCTTTGAGGGTAGGCGAGGATGCTCACTCCGTCATCGCGGCTTATGCCTGACTTAGCGCAGGATGGAATAAAGCGTTGTTTTTTCCAAGGGACGGATTTGCCGTAGAGTGGATCGCATGTAGGCAGGCCCGGGCCTTTCGCGGGCCTGGCGAAAAACCAGATGGCCTATACGGCAGGAGAAAACCGTGAGCGAACAACCTTCATCCGCGCACTGGCAGTTGCACAACATCGTTAGCGGCCTGCGCGGCGCCCGTGAGCAATGGCGCACCCGCAATGGCCGCAGCATTGGCGAGCAGGGCGGGCGCGAGTTGCCGTCGCGCGAAGCAATGCGGCAGATCCTGGAGCAACTGTGCGGCGCGTTGTTCCCCATGCGCCTTGGGCCTGTGGACCTGCGCGAAGAGAGTGAAGACTTCTACGTTGGCCATACCCTGGATGCCGCGCTGACCGCCTTGCTGACCCAGGCGCGTCTGGAACTGCGCTATGCCGCCCGGCAAAGCAAGGCTGAACTGGCCAGCGTCGATGGCCATGCGTTGAAGCTGATCCAGGGCTTTGCTGCTGCGCTACCGGAATTGCGGGTGCTGCTCGACACCGACGTGCTGGCCGCCTATCACGGCGACCCCGCCGCGCGCAGCGTCGATGAGGTACTGCTGTGCTACCCGGGCATCCTCGCGATCATCCATCACCGCCTGGCGCATCACCTGTACCAGGCCGGCCTGCCGCTGCTGGCGCGGATCAGCTCGGAGCTGGCGCACTCGGCCACCGGTATCGATATCCACCCGGGGGCGCAGATCGGCCCGAGTTTCTTCATCGACCACGGCACCGGCGTGGTCATCGGCGAAACCGCGATCATCGGCGAGCGCGTGCGCATCTACCAGGCGGTGACCCTGGGCGCCAAGCGCTTCCCCAGCGATGAGTCGGGCACCTTGCACAAAGGCCTGCCGCGTCATCCGATTGTCGAGGACGATGTGGTGATCTACGCCGGGGCCACGGTGCTGGGGCGTATTACCATCGGCAAAGGTTCGACCATTGGTGGCAATGTGTGGCTGACCCGCAGTGTGCCGGCTGAGAGCAATATCACCCAGGCCAACCTGCAGCTGGATTGCCAGGACAAGAATTGATCTAGCATTGGTATTGGCTGTTCCGGCCTCTTCGCGGGCTTGCCCGCTCCCACAGCTACCCCACAAAGAATCAGTCTTGTGGAGTACCTGTGGGAGCGGGCAAGCCCGCGAAGAGGCCAGTGCAGGAGGACGCCAATCAGCGCCCCAATTCGCATTGAAATCCGATCCATGTTTAACTTGAACGCTTGTTCAATGTAAAAACGCTGGTCCGCTGCCGGTGTTCAACAGGAGGATTCCTTTGCTGAACCCGTTCATTCCGAACCTCACGTCATTCGACGAGGTGCACGCCCGATGAGTGCACCGAACCCTTCCGCCGCCAACGGCAAAATCCGCATGAACCCCCCGGTGTTCTACTTTGCGGCAAGTTTCATCCTCATCTTTGGCCTGGTGGTCATCTCCAACCCGCAAGCCGCAGGCGACTGGCTGCTGGCGGCGCAGAACTGGGCGGCCAACACGGTCGGCTGGTACTACATGCTGGCCATGACGCTGTATCTGGTCTTCGTGGTGGTCACCGCCTTGTCCGGCTACGGCAAGATCAAGCTCGGTGCCGACCACGACGAGCCCGAGTTCAGTTACCTCTCGTGGGCCGGCATGCTGTTCGCCGCCGGCATCAGCATTACCCTGTTCTTCTTCTGTGTTTCCGAGCCGCTGACGCACATGCTGCAACCGCCCCAGGGCGAAGCGGGCACGGCCGAGGCCGGGCGCCAGGCGATGCAGATCCTGTTCCTGCACTGGGGCCTGCATGGCTGGGGCGTATTTGCCTTTGTCGGCATGGCGCTGGCCTACTTCGCCTACCGCCACAACCTGCCGCTGGCGTTGCGTTCGGCGCTGTACCCACTGATCGGCAAGCGCATCAACGGCCCGATCGGCTACGCAGTGGATGGCTTCGGCATCATTGCCACGGTGTTCGGCCTGGGTGCCGACATGGGCTTTGGCGTACTGCACCTGAACGCCGGCCTGGACTACCTGTTCGGTATCAGCCACAGCCAGTGGGTACAGGTGATCCTCATCACCCTGATGATGGGCGCGGCAGTGGCCGTGGCCGTTGCCGGGGTGGAGAAGGGCGTGCGGGTGATGAGCGACATCAACCTGTTCCTGGCCTGCGCGTTGCTGTTGTTCGTGCTGTTTGCCGGGCCTACCCAGCACCTGTTCAACACGCTGATCCAGAACCTTGGTGATTACCTGGGCGCTCTGCCACGCAAGAGCTTTGATGTGTATGCCTACGGTGATAACCGCGACTGGCTGGGCGGCTGGACCGTGTTCTACTGGGCCTGGTGGATTGCCTGGGCGCCGTTCGTGGGCCTGTTCATCGCCCGTATCTCCCGTGGCCGCACCATCCGCGAGTTCGTCTTTGGCGTACTGCTGATTCCGCTGGGCTTCACCTTGGCGTGGATGTCGATTTTCGGCAACAGCGCCCTCGACCAGGTCATCAACCACGGCATGACCGCGCTGGGCCAGTCGGCACTGGATAACCCGTCGATGAGCCTGTACCTGCTGCTGGAAACCTACCCGTGGAGCAAGGCGGTGATCGCCACCACGGTGTTCATCAGCTTCGTGTTCTTCGTGACCTCGGCCGACTCAGGCACCGTGGTGCTGTCGACCTTGTCGGCGAAGGGTGGCGACGCAGACGAGGACGGGCCGAACTGGCTGCGTATCTTCTGGGGCGCGATGACCGCGCTGATCACCAGTGCACTGCTGTTCGCGGGCAGCATCGATTCGCTGAAGTCGGCGGTGGTGCTGACCTCGTTGCCGTTCTCGCTGATTCTGCTGTGCATGATGTGGGGGCTGCACAAGGCGTTTTACCTGGAGTCGCAACGGCAGATCGCGCAGATGCACTCGCTGGCCCCTTTCGCCCAGTCACGTCGCGGCCGAGGCGGCTGGCGCCAGCGCCTGAGCCAGGCGGTGCACTTCCCGTCGCGTGATGAGGTGTACCGCTTCATGGACGACGTGGTGCGCCCGGCGATTGCCGATGTGCGGGAGGTGTTCGAGCAGAAGGGCCTGGTGCTGATTACCCAGGACGACCCGAGCCACGACAACGTCAGCCTGAAGATTGGCCATGGCGAGGAACAGCCGTTCATTTACCAGGTGCAGATGCGGGGCTACTTCACGCCATCGTTCGCCCTGGGTGGGCTGGGTACGCAGGAGTTGAAGAACCGCCGCTATTACCGGGCGGAGGTGCACCTGAGCGAAGGCAGCCAGAACTATGACCTGGTGGGCTACAGCAAGGAGCAGATCATCAACGACATCCTCGACCAGTACGAGCGACACATGCAGTACCTGCATCTGGTCCGTTAGATTGCCGGGGCCGCTTTGCGGCCCATCGCCGGCAAGCCAGCTCCCACAGGTAGCCCACAATCTTCAAACCTGTGGTAATCCTGTGGGAGCTGGCTTGCCGGCGATTGGAGGCCGAAGGCCTCCCATCGGACTATCAGAAGGGTGCATCCCCAAGGATGGTTGCCCGGTGCATCACCCGCCGGTTCGGTCGGTAATCATCCACCGCAAAATGCTGGGTCACGCGGTTGTCCCAGAACGCCACGTCATTCTCCTGCCAACGCCAGCGAATGCTGAACTCCGGTCGCGTCGCATGGACGAACAGCAACCTCAGCAGCGCATCGCTTTCCAGCTCGCTCAGCTCATTGATGCGCGTAGTAAACCCTTCATTGACGAACAACGCCTTGCGCCCGCTCACCGGATGCGTGCGCACCACCGGGTGCGACAGCGGCGGGTTGTTGCGCCGGGTGGCCTCCCAGCGCGCCAGGTCCTCCGGCGTGGTGCCAAAGCGCTCCAGCGGAAACGACTTGGTGAAGTCGTGGGTGGCGGTCAGCCCATCAAGCATCTCACGTAGCGGCGCCGACAAGGCTTCGAAGGCCGCAATGCCGCTGGCCCACAGGGTATCGCCACCGTAAGCCGGCAACTGCTTGGCGCTGAGCACCGCGCCCAGTGCCGGGGTCGGCAAAAAGGTCACGTCGGTGTGCCACACGGCGTTGTCGCGTACATCGGTGACCGCCGTGTCGAGTACCAGCACCTGCGGAGTTTCCGGCACGTTAGGGTAGATGGGGTGGATGTGCAGGTCACCGAAACGGGCAGCAAAGCGCGCCTGCTGCTCCGGGTTGATCGGCTGGTCGCGGAAGAACAGCACCTGATGCTTGAGCAGCGCCTGCTCGATGGCGTCGCGCTCTTCTGCAGTGATATCGCGGCTGATGTCCACGCCGCTGATCTGGGCACCAAGGGCCGGGCTGAGAGGGGTAACGGTCAGGCTCATGTCTTTTCTCGTTCTAGGCGCCGGGTTGCCGGCGTGGTCAGTCGGCAATCAGTGGCTCTGCCCGTGCCAGGGCACCAGTTTGCGTTGCAGGGCACGCAGGCTCATTTCCAGGGCGAAGGCGATCAGGGCGATCAGCAAAATGCCCAGCACCACCACATCAGTGACCAGGAACTGCGCCGCCGACTGCACCATGAAGCCCAGGCCGCTGGTGGCGGCAATCAGCTCGGCGGCTACCAGTGTCGACCAGCCGACCCCCAGGCCGATGCGGATGCCGGTGAGGATGTCGGGTAGCGCACTGGGCAGGATCACATGGCGGATCAGTTGGGCCTTGGTCGCGCCCAGCGACTGCGCCGCCCGCAGCTTGGCCGGGTCGACCGTGCGCACACCGGTGGCGGTGGCAATGGCGATCGGGGCGAAGATCGCCAGGTAGATCAGCAGCACCTTCGACAGCTCGCCGATACCGCACCAGATGACGATCAACGGCAGGTAAGCCAGCGGCGGGATGGGCCGGTAGAACTCGATCAGCGGGTCGAGGATGCCGCGGGCCACGCGGTTGTAGCCGATGGCGATGCCGACCGGGATCGCGGTCAGGGTCGCGGCCACCAGCGCCAGGCCGATGCGGCCCAGGCTTGCGCCCAGGTGCTGCCACAGGCTGGCGTCCATGTAACCTTGGGTCAGCAGTGTCCAGGCCCTGGCCAGGATGTCACCGGGCGAAGGCAGGAACAGGGGCTCGATCCAGCCTGCGGCTGTCACCAGCCACCAGACCAGCAGCAGGCTGGCCAGGGTCAGGGTACTGATCCAGCGGGTGGACAGTGGCCGGCGCGGCTTGGCGGCTGGCCGGGTTTGGGCGTTGTGTTTGCCGGCTACCGGCAGGTCCAGGCTGCTCATGCGCGCTCCTGCAGGCTTTGGCGTTGGGAGAACACCCGCGCCAGCACATGCTCGCGGGTTTCGATGAAGGCGGGGTCGGACTTGATGGCCCGGGCCGATTCGCCAGCGGCATAGCGCTGGCCGAAGTCCAGTTGCAGGCGCTCCACTACGCGCCCCGGGTTGGGCGCCAGCAGTACCAGCTCGCTGGCAAGGAACACCGCTTCTTCGATATCGTGGGTAATCAGGAACACCGGCTTGGCGGTGCGTTGCCACACCTGCAGCAGCAGTTCCTGCATCTGTTCGCGGGTGAACGCGTCGAGGGCGCCGAACGGCTCATCCATCAGCAGTACCCGTGGGTCGGCCGCCAGCGCCCGGGCCAGGCCGACGCGCTGCTTCTGGCCACCGGACAATTGCCAGATGCGCCGCTCGCTGAAGCCATCGAGGTCGACGAGGGCGAGCATTTCACGGGCCTTGGCCTCACGCTGGGCGCGGGGCACGCCGGCCAGTTCGAGGCCGAAGGCGACGTTGCCCAGCACGTTCTGCCATGGCAGCAGGGCATCGTCCTGGAACACCACACCGCGCTCGGCACCAGGGCCCTGCACCGGTACGCCGTCGAGGGTGATACGCCCGCCGCTGGGGGCGACGAAGCCGGCGATCAGGTTGAGCAGCGAGGTCTTGCCGCTGCCGGAAGGCCCCAGGGCCACCAGCAGCTGGCGTGGCCCCAGGCTCAGGTTGATGTCGGCCAGCACCGGGGTGCTGGCGCCAGGGTACTGTGCGCTGATGCGCTCCAGCTCGAGCAAGGCCATGACGGGCTCCGGATCAGTTTGGAAGGAACTTGGCGCTGACGTACGGCGAGTAGTCCGGCAGTACGGCGTCGACCTTGCCTTGCTGCTTGAGGAAGTTGGCCGTGTCGGTCAGTGCCTGGGTGGTCGGCGCGCCCAGGGCGTTGGCCTGGTCTGCGGCCAGTGGGTACACGTTGCCCTCCAGCAGCACCGGGATGTCGCTGGCCTTGGCGCCGGACAGCTTCACCAGCTTGTCCACGTTGCCCTTGTCGGCCAGCCAGGCTTTCGGGTCTTTGCGGTAGTCGGCGTAGGCATCGAGGGTGACCTTGGCAAAGGCCTTGACCACCTCAGGGTGCTTGTCGGCGAAGTCCTTGCGCACAATCCAGGCATCGAAAGTGGGTGCGCCTTTCTGGGCCAGTTCGCCCGAGGTGATCAGCACCTTGCCGTTTTCCTTGGCCACGCCCAGGGCTGGGTCCCAGACGTAGGTGGCATCGATGTCGCCGCGCTTCCAGGCGGCAATGATGGCCGGTGGCGCCAGGTTGAGGATCTGTACCTTGGACGGGTCGATGTTCCAGCTTTTCAGGGCGGCCAGCAGGCTGTAGTGGCCAGTGGAAACGAAGGGCACGGCGACCTTCTTGCCGATCAGGTCTTGCGGGGTCTTGATGCTGTCGCGGGCGACCAGCGCTTCACCGGCGCCAATCTGGGTGGCAATGAGGAAGGTCTCGACCGGCAGCTTGCGGGTGGCGGCAGCGGCCAGCGGGCTGGAGCCCAGGTAGCCGATTTGCACGTCGCCGCTGGCCACCGCAGTGATCACGTCGGCGCCGTTATCGAATTTGCGCCAGTCGATGCTGGCCTTGCTGGCTTTTTCGTAGTCGCCATCGACCTGTGCCACTTTGGCCGGGTCGACGGTGGTCTGGTAGGCCACGGTCAGGTCGGCGGCCTGGGCAAACCAGCTGGTGCTGGCGAGAGTCAGGGCGGCGAACAGGCGCAGCGGAGCGTGCGGGATCATGGTGAACCTCTCGTCAGGCAATCAGGGCGATGGATGGCGAGAGATTAAATGATCTAAGAATTGCCAAATAAATAACTTTTTTGCATTAGCTTAGGAGCCAAATGCTTTAAGCCCAAGGGGAGTGCGGTCTTTGTGGGAGCGGCCTTGTGTCGCGATGGGCCGCAATGCGGCCCCGGCAATCTACGCGGCAAAGCTGAAATCCTGGGGCCGCTTCGCGCCCCATCGCGACACAAGGCCGCTCCCACATTGACCGTAAAAGGCCGCCGCTACTGTGGGGCGATCCTGCCCAGTGGCGAAATCAAAGCGGGCTGCTAGGCTCTTTCGACCCTATAGAACGATACGGAATTAGGTTATGAGCAAACGTTTGCAAATAACCTATGGTTATGAATGGCGGGATTGCTACACCGTTTGGCTGTAAAGGTTCCAACCATATTCCGTAAAAATCTTACCAATTCATAAAACGGTCATTTTGGATTTATAGGATTGTCATTATCCTGTAGCGCAGCTGGCGTCTTAGACCAAAGTCGCGAAACGTTTAGAAACGATTGACTTAGTGGTCACGCTTTGGGACTAAATCGCCAATCCACGGTGAGAAGGGGCAGCAGACCCCTCCGCCAGAGATACACAAAAATTAGAACGTAGAGGAGCAAAACATGTACAAGTCCAGCCTGGCCCTGGCCGTGGCACTGGGGGTTCTCGCCCAACAAGCAGGCGCTGCCGGTTTCGTTGAAGACAGCAAACTGTCGCTCAGCTCGCGCACCATGTACTTCAACAACGACAACCGTGACGGCGGTGCTGACAACCGCGAATCGGGTCAGGGCTTCAAGCTCGACTACCTGTCCGGTTTCACCGAAGGCACCGTTGGTTTCGGTGTGGACGTCCAGGCCCTGTGGGGTATTCACCTGGATGGCGGCCGCGGCAAGCACCCTGACAACAGCTCCTTCTTCCCAAGCGACACCGACGGCTCGGCTGTAAGCCAGTGGGCCCGCGTGGGTGGTAACGCCAAGGCGCGTTTCTCGAAGACCGAAGTTCACTACGGTAGCGCCCTGGCGCCGAACCTGCCGATCCTGGTCTCCAACGATGGCCGTCTGCTGCCGCAAACCTTCGAGGGTGGCACCATCCAGTCGAAGGAAATCGACAACCTGACCATCAACGCCGGTCAGCTGACCCACGCCATGGGCCGTGCTTCGAGCAACCGTACCGGCCTGTCGGTAGCCGGTGCTACCCAGGACAGCAACAAGTTCCGCTACGGCGGCCTGGACTACAAGCTCACTCCAGACCTGACCCTGCAGTACTACTACTCGAACCTGGAAGACTTCTACAAGCAGCACTTCCTGGGCGCGACCCACGTGTTCAAGATCGCTGACGACCAGTCGTTCAAGACCGACCTGCGCTACTTCGACAGCAGCAGCGACGGCAAGAACGGTGAGGCCGGCTACCGCTTCAGCAACAACGGCGGTTATGCCAAGAACACTGGCGAGGTCGACAACAAGACCTGGTCCGCGATGTTCACTTACACCCTGGGTGGCCACTCGCTGATGCTCGGCCACCAGCGCGTCAATGACGACGGTGGTTTCGTCTGGCTGAACCAAGGCAACGTGGTTGACGGCAACGGCCGCAACGAAGGCGCCGGTGGTTCCAGCTTCTACCTGTTCACCGACAGCATGATCAACCAGTTCGCCAAGGCCGGTGAAAACACCACCTTCGGCCAGTACGCCTACGACTTCGCACGCCTGGGTGTGCCAGGCCTGAAAGCCTCGGTTGCCTACCTGAAAGGTGAAGATGGCAAGAACGCCAACGGCAACGGCCACTTCAGCGAGTGGGAACGTGATGCCCGTATCGACTACGTCATCCAGGAAGGCACCTTCAAGGGCCTGGGCGCCAGCCTGCGTCACGGTGTATACCGCGGCACTGGCACCAGCTCGCTGGCTGACCAGGATCAGACCCGTCTGATCTTCAACTACACTTACAACTTCCTGTAAGCCGTAGCTGAACAAGAAGCCTCGCCTAGTGCGAGGCTTTTTTGTGCTTGTAAATTAGTATGCGTTATGGTTATAAATAAATCGTTATTTATTCTTTTTATTTTTAACCGAATGCAGGCACATTGAACCCATACGGTACAGAACCCAGCCAAGGAGCCGCAGCCCATGAGCCTCAAACTCGGCGATATCGCCCCCGATTTCGAACAGGATTCCAGCGAAGGCAAAATTCGCTTCCACGAGTGGCTGGGCAACAGCTGGGGGGTGTTGTTCTCCCATCCGGCCGACTTCACCCCGGTATGCACCACCGAGCTGGGCCTGACCGCCAAACTCAAGGACGACTTTGCCAAGCGTGGGGTCAAGGCCATCGCCCTGTCGGTAGACCCGGTCGACTCGCACCACAAGTGGATCGATGACATCAACGAAACCCAGAACACCGTGGTCAACTTCCCGATCATCGCCGATGCCGACCGCAAGGTGTCCGACCTGTACGACCTGATTCACCCGAACGCCAGCGACACCCTGACCGTGCGCTCGCTGTTCGTCATCGACCCGAACAAGAAGGTGCGCCTGACCATCACCTATCCGGCCAGTACCGGGCGCAACTTCAATGAAATTTTGCGGGTGATCGACTCGCTGCAGCTGACCGACAACCACAAGGTCGCCACGCCAGGTAACTGGCAGGACGGCGACGAGGTGGTGATCGTGCCTTCGCTCAAGGATGAGGAAGAAATCAAGCAGCGCTTCCCCAAAGGTTACCGGGCGGTCAAACCCTATCTGCGTCTGACCCCACAGCCAAACCGTTAATGGATTCCTCGTTGCATTGCTCTTAGCCAAGCAGGGATTTTCGGGCCGTTTCGACGGCCCTTTTTTATGCCTGCAGGTTTTGCCTGAAGCTTGGGGTTGCTGTGCAGCCCATCGCGACACAAGGCCGCTCCTACAGGAGATCGCGGTCCCTTGTAGGAGCGGCCGTGTGTCGCGATGGGCCGCAAAGCGGCCCCAAGATAGCAAAGCCATAAAGTACTTTATGGAATAACCAAATGAAAAAATATGATTTCTAGATATATGTAGCAACTGTTAATGTCACCTCCAACAGAACACAAGGAAGCGCTGCAATGCTGGTCGTCTCTATCGGTGGTAGCCCAAGTCCTCGTTCACGCTCCGGCGTGCTGCTTGAGCGTTCGCGCCAGTGGCTGCAGGGCCGGGGCGTTGAAGTGGTGACGTTCCAGGTACGTGACTTCCCCGCCGAAGACCTGCTGCATGCCCGTTTCGACAGCCCGCATGTGCAGCACTTCCAGCAGCTGGTAGCCCAGGCCGATGGCCTGATCGTTTCCACCCCGGTGTACAAGGCTTCGTTTGCGGGTGCACTGAAGACTTTGCTGGACCTGCTGCCCGAACGCGCCCTGGCCCACAAGATCGTGTTGCCGATCGCCACCGGCGGCAGCATCGCCCACATGCTGGCGGTGGATTACGCATTGAAACCCGTGCTGTCGGCACTCAAGGCACAAGAGACCCTGCAAGGGATCTTCGCCGACGACAGCCAGGTGGCTTATGCAGACGGCACGAAGCCCGCGCAGTTGGTACCGGCACTGGAAGAACGCCTGCTGGACTCGCTGGAAACCTTCCACGTTGCCCTGGCCCGTCGGCCACGCCCCGTGGCCCCCGGCGTACTGAACGAACGCCTGATCAGTGCTCGCTGGAGCATCTGAACGGCACAACCCGCTTCACCACCTTACTCGCCCGACAACGAGGCAAGCAGGTGCAACCCGAACCTCATTCGCACAGGAGAGCGCCATGCGCACAGTCTTCTTGCGTCGCGGTCTGGTCGCCCTGTTTGCGGCGGCTGTGTCCTTCGGCGCCATTACCCAAGCCCAGGCCGAAAGCCTGCGTATCGGTTACCAGAAATACGGCACCCTGGTGCTGCTCAAGGCCAAGGGCACGCTGGAAAAGCGCCTGGCCGAGCAGGGCGTGCAGGTGCAGTGGACCGAATTCCCCGGCGGCCCGCAGCTGCTTGAAGGGCTGAACGTCGGCTCCATCGACTTTGGTGTTACCGGCGAAACCCCGCCCGTATTTGCCCAGGCCGCCGGCGCCGATCTGCTCTACGTGGCCTACGAGCCGCCAGCGCCGCACAGCGAAGCGATCCTGGTGCCGAAGGGTTCGCCAATCCAGTCAGTCAAGGAACTCAAAGGCAAGAAAGTCGCCCTCAACAAAGGCTCCAACGTGCACTACCTGCTGGTCCGCGCCCTGGAAGACGCCGGCCTCAAGTACAGCGATATCCAGCCGGTGTACCTGCCCCCTGCCGATGCCCGCGCCGCGTTCGAGCGTGGCAGCGTCGATGCCTGGGTGATCTGGGACCCGTACCAGGCCGCTGCGGAAAAACAATTGCAGGCCCGTACCCTGCGTGACGGCAAGGGCCTGGTCGACAACCACCAGTTCTACCTTGCCACCCGCAACTACGCGACCCAGCACCCGGCGGTGATCAACACCCTGATCGAAGAAGTGCGCGCCGTGGGCGAGTGGTCCCAGGCCAACCCGCAGGAAGTGACCGACCAGGTGGCACCGCTGCTCGGCCTGCCCGCAGACATCACCCTGACCTCGGTCAAGCGCCAAGGCTACGGTGCTGCGCCGCTGACCCCAGAGGTAGTGGCCGCGCAACAGAAGATTGCCGATGCCTTCCAGGCGCTCAAGCTGATACCCAAGCCACTGAGCATCAAGGACGTGATCTGGACACCCCCGGCCAAGGTCGCTAGCGCGCCTTGATTGATTCGCCTGTGCCGGGGCGCCGCCCTGGCTGAGCCACCCTTGAGGAGACAACTCCAATGAGCCTTAACATTTTCTGGTTCCTCCCTACCCACGGTGACGGCAAGTACCTGGGCACTTCCGACGGCGCACGTGCGGTCGATCACGGTTACCTGCAGCAGATCGCGCAGGCCGCCGACCGCCTTGGTTTTGGTGGGGTGCTGATCCCTACCGGCCGTTCCTGCGAGGACTCCTGGCTGGTGGCCGCGTCACTGATCCCTGTGACCCAGCATCTGAAATTCCTGGTTGCCCTGCGCCCAGGCATCATTTCGCCGACCGTGGCAGCACGCCAGGCGGCGACCCTGGACCGCCTGTCCAATGGCCGTGCGCTGTTCAACCTGGTAACCGGTGGCGACCCGGACGAACTGGCCGGTGATGGCCTGCACCTGAACCATCAGGAACGCTACGAAGCCTCGGTCGAGTTCACCCGTATCTGGCGCAAGGTGCTGGAAGGCGAAAACGTCGACTACGACGGCAAGCACATCCAGGTAAAGGGCGCCAAGCTGCTCTACCCGCCGATTCAGCAACCACGCCCGCCGCTGTATTTCGGCGGTTCGTCCGAGGCCGCTCAGGACCTGGCCGCCGAACAGGTCGAGTTGTACCTGACCTGGGGCGAGCCACCGTCAGCCGTTGCCGAGAAGATCGCCCAGGTGCGCGAAAAAGCGGCTGCCCAAGGCCGTGAAGTACGCTTCGGTATCCGCCTGCACGTGATCGTGCGGGAAACCAACGAAGAAGCCTGGGCCGCCGCCGACCGCCTGATCTCGCACCTGGACGATGACACCATCGCCCGTGCCCAGGCCTCGCTGGCGCGCTTCGACTCGGTGGGCCAGCAGCGCATGGCTGCCCTGCACGGCGGCAACCGCGACAACCTGGAAGTCAGCCCCAACCTGTGGGCAGGCGTTGGCCTGGTACGTGGCGGCGCCGGTACCGCACTGGTAGGCGACGGCCCGACTGTCGCGGCGCGGGTGAAGGAATATGCCGACCTGGGGATCGATACCTTCATCTTCTCGGGTTATCCACACCTCGAAGAGTCTTACCGCGTTGCCGAGCTGCTGTTCCCGCACCTTGATGTTCAGCGCCCGGAGCAACCGAAAACCGGTGGCTACGTGAGCCCGTTCGGCGAGATGGTGGCCAACGACATCCTGCCCAAGTCTGTGTCGCAGAGCTGAGGGCCGGGCCATGAGTCGTGCAACTTCCTCCACCCTGACCCAGCGCCTGGCGCCGTGGGCGCTGCCGGTGCTGCTGTTGGCAGTCTGGCAACTGGCGGTCAGCGCTGGCTGGCTGTCGACGCGCATCCTGCCGGCACCTAGCGCAGTGGTCAGCGCCGGCGTCGAGCTGGTGCGCAGCGGCGACATCTGGACCCACCTGGCCATCAGTGGCTGGCGTGCCGGGCTGGGCTTCGCCATCGGCGGCAGCATCGGCCTGGTGCTGGGCTTCATCACCGGCCTGTCGAACTGGGGCGAACGCCTGCTCGACAGTTCGGTGCAGATGATCCGCAACGTGCCGCACCTGGCGCTGATCCCGCTGGTGATCCTGTGGTTCGGTATCGACGAGTCGGCAAAGATCTTTCTGGTCGCGCTGGGCACGTTGTTCCCGATCTACCTGAACACCTACCACGGTATCCGCAACGTCGACCCTGCGTTGGTAGAAATGGCGCGCAGCTACGGCTTGTCCGGCTTCGGCCTGTTCCGCCAGGTGATCTTGCCGGGGGCGTTGCCTTCGATCCTGGTAGGCGTGCGCTTCGCACTGGGCTTCATGTGGCTGACCCTGATCGTTGCCGAAACCATTTCGGCCAACGCCGGCATCGGTTACCTGGCAATGAATGCGCGTGAATTCCTGCAGACCGACGTGGTGGTACTGGCCATCGTCCTGTATGCCGTGCTCGGCAAACTCGCCGACCTCGCCGCCCGCGGCCTGGAACGTGTGTGGCTGCGCTGGCACCCGGCCTATCAAGTGGCCAAGAAGGAGGGCGCATGACAGTGCTCAAGGAACAGCCGCCACGCCTGCTGCGTGGCATCCCGCTGGCCTCCAATGGCCTGCGCAAGACCTTTGGCCAGCGCGAAGTGTTGAAGGGCATCGACCTGCACATTCCGGCCGGCCAGTTCGTTGCCATCGTCGGCCGCAGCGGCTGCGGCAAAAGCACCCTGCTGCGGCTGCTGGCCGGGCTCGACCAGCCCACTGCCGGGCAGTTGCTGGCCGGTGCTGCGCCGCTGGAAGAGGCCCGTGAAGAAACCCGCCTGATGTTCCAGGACGCGCGCCTGCTGCCGTGGAAGAAGGTGATCGACAACGTTGGCCTGGGCCTGTCGGGTGATTGGCGCCCACGTGCGCTGGAAGCGCTGGATGCGGTTGGCCTGGCCGACCGCGCCAATGAATGGCCGGCAGCCCTTTCGGGTGGCCAGAAGCAGCGTGTGGCCTTGGCCCGCGCCTTGATTCACCAGCCACGCCTGCTGCTGCTGGATGAGCCGCTGGGTGCGCTGGATGCATTGACCCGTATCGAAATGCAGCAACTGATCGAACGCCTGTGGCGTCAGCACGGCTTCACTGTGCTGCTGGTCACCCACGATGTCAGCGAGGCTGTTGCCGTGGCTGACCGTGTGATCCTGATCGAGGACGGCGAAGTCGGGCTTGACCTTACGGTCGACCTGGCACGGCCCAGGGCGCGTGGTTCGCACCGCCTGGCCGCGCTGGAAAGCGAAGTGCTCAACCGTGTTCTGTCGGCCCCGGGCACTGCGCCCGAGCCGGACCCTGTAGCCCCTCTGCCCACGCAACTGCGTTGGGCGCACTGAACCACTCACTTACCTGACTGAAGCCATAGAGAAGGAATGACATCATGACCATCAAAGCCATCAACGTCCGCAACCAGTTCAAAGGCACCGTGAAAGAAATCCTCGAAGGCCCGGTACTGTCGGAAATCGACGTGCAGACCGCCTCGGGTATCGTGACTTCGGTCATCACCACCCGCTCGGTAAAAGAGCTGGAGCTGCAGGTTGGCAGCGAAGTGATTGCCTTCGTGAAGTCGACTGAAGTGTCTATCGCCAAGCTGTGATGAAACTGGCCCATGGGGCTGATTTGCAGCCCAATCGCCGGCAAGCCAGCTCCCACAGGTACTGCACAGGTTCAAGCCTTGTGGTGTACCTGTGGGAGCTGGCTTGCCGGCGATGAGGCCTTCAAGGCTGACGCTTGGCCAGAAACGGCGGCAGGTACAACCCCAGATACGCCTCGAACACCCGCTTGCCTTCTTCGGCCATGCGCGGGGTGATCGCCTCGTGCAGCTGTACCGACCGCGCATACACCCGGTCGCTCAGCTCCATGGCCAGGGCAAACACATCCACATCCAGCGGCATCACCGGCAGGTGAAAATGCTGGTCGAACAACTTGTGCATCAAGTCGCCCAGTTCCATGTCGTGCTGCCGGTCGGCCTGCACCACTTCGCTCAGGCCATGCTGGGCCAGAATCAGCTGCCGCGCCGCAGCATCTTCGTTATAGATATCCAGCATGCGCTGCTCGATCAGCCGTGACAGTTGGTGCCAGGTGCTGAATGCGCTGCTGTCGAACGGTGCGCTCAGGGCTTCCCGAAACGCCCGGTGTACATCGGCCGTCAGCGCTTCCAGCAAGGCCGGCACGCTGGCGAAGAAGTGATACACCGACGACGGTGGAATCTGCGCCCGCTCGGCCACGCTGTAGATGGAAAGTGCCGCCACCCCTTGTTCGGCCAGCAGCTCACGCGCAGCCGCCAGGATCGCCTCGATCCTGGCCTGGCTGCTGGCGCGCGGCTTGCGCGAGGCGACGGTGCGGTTCATCAGTTGCTGATCGCCAGGATGCTGGCCTGGTAGGCGCCGACAAACAGGTCGAAGTCACCGACTTCGTCTTGCTCCAGCTCGGACTGCTTGGCGAGCGACTCGCGGGCCAGCGTTTCGAACGCCTGCTGCTTTTCGTGGCTCAGGGGTTGCTCGCGGAACGTTTCGGCGTGGACACGGCTCTGGCGCAGCGAGAACTCGATAAAGCTTTCGTCATGCTCGGTCATGCGTGCCAGCACTTGGGCCGACGGAGTCAGCGAGGCGTCGTCGACCTTGGCCTGCTGGGCATCCAGGGCCTTGGCGTGCTCATCAGAACCTTGCGCCTGGTCGAGCAGGTCGGCCAGTGGCCGGATACGCTCAATCAGCTCGCTGGCCCAATCCTTCAGGGTGATCGGCTGGCCATCACGATGCAGCTCCAAGCCCGGCCGACGGCCTTCCTTGACCACGGTCAGGAAGTTGTCGGTGCACTGGCCGCACTCGCCGTTGTCCAGCTGCGGGCTGTCTTCCAAGGCGCAGAACAGCAGGAATGCGTCGAGGAAGCGCGCCTCGGTCAGGTCGATACCTACCGGCAGGAACGGGTTGATGTCCAGGCAACGTACTTCCACATACTGCACGCCCCGCGAGGTCAGGGCCTGGATCGGCCGCTCGCCGGTGTAGGTGACGCGCTTGGGGCGGATGTTCGAGTAGTACTCGTTTTCGATCTGCAGGATGTTGGTGTTCAGCTGCACCCATTCGCCGTCCACGTGCGTACCGACTTCAACATAAGGCGGGTAGGGCGTGCCCACGGCCTTGCGCAGGCTGTCGGTGTAGCTGGCGAGGTTGTTGTAGCAAGGCGTGAGGCCGGCCTGGGCGTTGCTCTGGTAGCCCAGGTCGCTCATGCGCAGGCTGGTGGCGTAGGGCAGGAACAGGGTTTCGGCGTCCAGCTCTTCAAGCTGGTGCGGGCGGCCACGCAGGAAGCCTTTGTCCAGGGCCGGCGAGGCGCCGAACAGGTACATCAGCAGCCAGCTGTAGCGGCGGAAGTTGCGGATCAGGGCGATGTAGGCCGACGACTGGTAGTCGCGGTTGTCTTGCGTGCTGCCTTCGGCTTCGCGCAGCAGAGGCCACAGGGCTTCGGGCAGCGAGAAGTTGTAATGGATACCGGCGATGCACTGCATGGTGCGGCCGTAGCGCAGGGCCAGGCCCTTGCGGTAGACGTGCTTGAGCTTGCCGATGTTCGAGCTGCCGTACTCGGCGATCGGGATGTCCTCCTCGGCCGGCAGCGTGCACGGCATCGACGGGCTCCACAGGTATTCGTCGCCCAGCTTGCTGTAGACGAAACGGTGGGTCTGTTCGAGGCTTTCGAGCACTTTGGCCGGGTCGGGCAGGGCTGGGGTGATGAACTCCAGCAGCGACTCGGAATAATCAGTGGTGATCTGCTCGTTGGTCAGCGCCGACCCCAGAGCTTCCGGGTGCGGGGTCTGGGCCAGGCGACCTTCGTCGGTCACACGCAGGCATTCGCGCTCAATACCGTGCAGGCACTGCTTGAGCAGGGGAAGATTGGCGCCGAGCAGGCTCAGGCGGCGGTTGAGGAGTTCGCTCAAGATGTATTCCTTCACGCGTCAGTCGCCCCAATATGGGGGTAGAGATAACGGTCTACAAGGGTAGGAAGAAAGGAACTGGCGTTGTCGCCTGGTTTACGCGGTTCCAGCAGTGCCAGCGCACTGCTGAAAATACCGCAGATACGGCTTGGTGAGCTAGAGAACCGCGAAGGTTCCTTGCGCTTTAGCCACCAGCTTGTCGCCCTGGACTACGTCGGCGTCCACCACCAGGGTGCGCCGCCCGGCGTGCAGCACACGGGCGGTGCACAGCACTTCGCCGTCGCTGACGGCGCGCATGTAGTTGATTTTGCACTCGATGGTGACGCTTTGCTGGTCAAAGCCATGGCTGGCCGAGCAGGCCAGGCCCATGGCGATGTCCACCAGGCTGAAGATTGCCCCGCCGTGCAGTTTCTGGCCACGGTTGCGCAAGTGCGGCTCGAGCGGCAGGGCCACCTCGGCAACACCTGTGTCCAGGCGTTGCAGGCGGCAGCCCAGCAGCTGGCTGAAGGCGCTTTCGACGTATTCGCGGGGTACGTCCATCACTTCTTCTTCAACTGCTTGGCGTTGGCGAACAGCGAGGCCATGGCGTTGTTGGCCGGTGCGACAGTGGCGGTTTCACGCGGGCGTTGGGCCTGCTGCTGGCGGTTGCCGCCATTGCCACGGTTGCCACCGCGGTTGCCTTCGACCTTCTCGCCCGGGGTGTCGCTCATGCGCATGGACAGCCCGACGCGCTTGCGCGGGATGTCCACCTCCATGACCTTGACCTTGACCACGTCGCCGGCCTTGACCGCTTCACGCGGGTCTTTGATGAACTTCTCCGACAGCGCCGAGATGTGCACCAGGCCGTCCTGGTGCACGCCGATGTCGACGAAGGCGCCGAAGTTGGTGACGTTGGTCACCACGCCTTCCAGGATCATGCCGGGCTCCAGGTCCTTGAGGTCTTCGACGCCGTCCTGGAAGGTGGCGGTCTTGAACTCGGGGCGTGGGTCGCGGCCAGGCTTGTCCAGCTCTTGCAGGATGTCGGTGACGGTCGGCAGGCCGAAGGACTCGTCGGTGAATTTCTTGGGGTCCAGGCGCTTGAGGAAGCTGCTGTCGCCGATCAGCGAGCGGATGTCGCGGTCGGTGTCGGCGGCGATGCGCTGCACCAGCGGGTAGGCCTCCGGGTGTACTGCGGAGGCGTCCAGCGGGTTGTCGCCGTTCATCACGCGCAGGAAGCCTGCGGCTTGTTCGAAAGTTTTTTCACCCAGGCGGCTGACTTTTTTCAGCGCTGCACGGGTGGCAAACGGGCCGTTGGCATCGCGGTGGGCGACGATGTTCTGTGCCAGTGTGGCGTTGAGGCCCGATATACGGGTCAGCAGCGCCACCGAGGCGGTGTTCACGTCCACGCCCACGGCGTTCACGCAGTCCTCGACCACGGCGTCCAGGCCACGCGCCAGTTTCAGCTGGGACACGTCGTGCTGGTACTGGCCGACGCCGATGGATTTCGGGTCGATCTTCACCAGCTCGGCCAGCGGGTCCTGCAGGCGGCGGGCAATCGACACGGCGCCACGGATCGACACGTCCAGGTCCGGGAACTCGCGGGCGGCCAGTTCCGATGCCGAGTACACCGACGCACCGGCTTCGGAGACCATGATCTTGGTAATTTTCAGTGCTGGGTATTTTTTCACCAGCTCTGCCACCAGCTTGTCGCTTTCACGGCTGGCGGTGCCGTTGCCGATGGCGATCAGTTCCACCGAGTGCTTGGCGCACAGTGCGGCCATGATGGAAATGGTGCGGTCCCAGTCGTTCTTCGGCGCGTGCGGGTACACCGTGGTGTAGTCCAGCAGCTTGCCGGTGGCATCGACCACGGCGATCTTGCAACCGGTGCGCAGGCCTGGGTCGAAGCCCAGGGTGGCGCGCGGGCCGGCCGGGGCGGCCAGCAGCAGGTCGTGCAGGTTGTGGGCGAACACGTTGATCGCTTCGCCTTCGGCGTTGTCGCGCAGTTCGCCGAACAGGTCGGTCTCCAGGTGGGTGTACAGCTTGACCTTCCAGGTCCAGCGCACCACCTCGCCCAGCCATTTGTCGGCCGGGCGGCTGCGGTTTTCGACGCCGACGTGGTTGCCGATCATCACTTCGCACGGGTGCAGGGTGCCAGGCAGTTCTTCGCCCACTTTCAGCGAGGCGCTCAGCACGCCTTCGTTGCGCCCGCGGAAGATTGCCAGGGCACGGTGCGACGGGGCGTTGCGCAGCAGTTCGTCGTGGGCAAAGTAGTCGCGGAACTTGGCGCCTTCTTCTTCCTTGCCGGCTACCACACGGGCACTGAGCACGGCTTCCTGCTTGAGGAAGCTGCGCAGCTTGTCGAGCAGGGCGGCGTCTTCGGCAAAGCGCTCCATGAGAATGTACTTGGCGCCTTCCAGTGCGGCCTTGACGTCGGCTACGCCTTTTTCGGCGTTTACGAAGCGTGCGGCTTCGCTTTCCGGGGCCAGGGTGGGGTCGTTGAACAGGCCGTCGGCCAGTTCGCCCAGGCCGGCTTCCAGGGCGATCTGGCCCTTGGTGCGGCGCTTCTGCTTGTACGGCAGGTACAGGTCTTCGAGGCGGGTCTTGGTGTCGGCCAGCTTGATTTCGCGGGCCAGTTCCGGGGTCAGCTTGCCCTGTTCCTCAATGCTAGCCAGGATGCTGGCGCGACGGTCGTCGAGTTCGCGCAGGTAGCGCAGGCGCTCTTCCAGATGGCGCAGCTGGGTGTCGTCCAGGCTACCGGTCACTTCCTTGCGGTAACGGGCGATGAAGGGCACGGTCGAGCCTTCGTCCAACAGGCCCACGGCCGCCTCGACCTGCTGGGGGCGTACGCCCAGTTCCTCGGCGATACGGCTGTTGATGCTGTCCATGTAAACCACCTGACATTTGTGAATACGGGGGTCGCCTGTGGGCTTTTCGCCCGGCGGCGCTGGATGAAAGCCGCGCATTATACCCATCGCAATCGGCTTGCGGTGATGGCGCCCAGCCAGCTGGAACTGGCGCCGGGGGAAAAATCTGCTAACAATGCTCACGCAACGTGCAGCAATGGCTACGCCATAATGCGCGGCGAAATCAGAGGAGTTATTCATGACCGGCACCGCAAACACCGCTGAAGGTGACAAGATTCTCATCGTCGACGACGATCCGGGGCTTAGCAGCCTGCTGGAACGGTTCTTCACCAGCAAGGGCTACCGTGCCCGTGCGGTGCCCAACACCGAGCAGATGGACCGCCTGCTGCAGCGCGAGGTGTTCAACCTGGTGGTGCTCGACCTGATGCTGCCGGGCGAGGATGGCTTGTCCGCATGCAAGCGCCTGCGCCAGCAGAACAACCAGATCCCGATCATCATGCTCACCGCCAAGGGCGACGAGCTGAGCCGTATCAAGGGCCTGGAACTGGGCGCTGACGATTACCTGGGCAAGCCGTTCAACCCGGACGAGCTGATGGCCCGCGTCAAGGCTGTGCTGCGCCGCCAGGCGCCTGCCGTGCCGGGCGCACCGGGCAGCGAGGACGAGTCGGTCACCTTTGGCGACTACGAGCTGTCGCTGGCCACCCGCGAACTCAAACGTGGCGATGAAGTGCACATGCTTACCACCGGCGAGTTCGCCGTGCTCAAGGCCCTGGTGATGCATGCCCGCGAGCCGCTGACCCGCGACAAGCTGATGAACCTGGCCCGTGGCCGTGAGTGGGATGCACTGGAGCGCTCCATCGACGTGCAGATCTCGCGCCTGCGCCGCATGATCGAGCCAGACCCGTCCAAGCCGCGTTACATCCAGACCGTCTGGGGCGTGGGCTACGTGTTCGTGCCAGACGGAAACGCAGGTAAATGATGCTGCGTCGTCCATGAAAACACCGCTCTGGTTTCCGCAGAGTTTCTTCGCCCGCACCCTGTGGCTGGTGTTGATCGTCGTCCTGTTCAGCAAGGCTTTGACCCTGGTCTACCTGCTGATGAACGAGGACGTGCTGGTCGACCGTCAGTACAGCCACGGTGTGGCGCTGACCTTGCGTGCCTATTGGGCTGCCGACGAAGAAAACCGCGACAAGATTGCCGAGGCGGCGGGCCTTATCCGCGTGACCGGCTCGGGTGTGCCCGAGGGTGAACAGCACTGGCCCTATAGCGAAATCTACCAACGGCAGATGCAGGCGGAGCTGGGCGAAGACACCGAGGTACGGCTGCGCATTCATGCGCCGCCGGCATTGTGGGTCAATGCGCCAAGCCTGGGCCCCGGCTGGCTGAAAGTGCCGCTGTACCCGCACCCGCTGCGTGGGCAGAAGATCTGGAACGTGCTGGGTTGGTTCCTGGCCATCGGCCTGTTGTCCACCGCCTCGGCCTGGATCTTCGTGCGCCAGTTGAACCAGCCGCTCAAGCGCCTGGTATTCGCCGCGCGTCAGCTGGGCCAGGGGCGCAGCGTGCGCCTGCCGATCAGCGATACACCCAGCGAGATGACCGAGGTGTACAAGGCCTTCAATCAGATGGCCGAAGATGTCGAACAAGCCGGGCGAGAGCGCGAGCTGATGCTGGCCGGGGTTTCCCACGACCTGCGCACACCGTTGACGCGCCTGCGCCTGTCGTTGTCATTGCTGGACAGCGACAGCGACTTGAGTGACGACATGGTCCGCGATATCGAGGACATGGATGCGATCCTCGATCAGTTCCTGGCCTTTATCCGCGATGGCCGTGACGAGCCGGTGGAAGAGGTCGACCTGGCTGACCTGGTGCGTGAAGTGGTGGCGCCGTACAACCAGCCGAAAGAACGTGTGCGCCTGTGCCTGGAGCCAATCCCGCCGTTCCCGCTGCGTCGTGTTTCGCTCAAGCGCATGTTGGGCAACCTGATCGGCAACGCCCTGCACCATGCCGGCAAGGGCGTGGAAGTGGCTGCCTATGTATCGGGTGACGAGAGTGCGCCATACGTGGTGCTGAGCGTGCTGGACCGTGGCACCGGGATCGACGAATCGGAGCTGGAGACCATCTTCAACCCGTTCATTCGTGGGGATCGGGCGCGGGGCGGCAAGGGCACCGGGCTGGGGTTGGCGATCGTCAAGCGGATCGCGGCCCAGCATGGCGGCAATGTGGAGCTGCGTAACCGGTCCGGTGGCGGGATCGAAGCGCGGGTGCGGTTGCCGCTGGGGCTGTTGCTGCCGCGTAATGCTGTATGAATCTGGTTGACCGCACCGGCCCTATCGCCGGCAAGCCAGCTCCCACAGGTAATCTACAAGCCTGGAGGTTGTGGTAATCCTGTGGGAGCTGGCTTGCCGGCGATAGGGCCGGTACAGGCTTGAATCAGCCCTTACCCTTGGTCCGGGTCTGATTAGGCCCGCCGTTCTTCTCAAGGTGCTCGATGATCATCCCGGCCACGTTCTTGCCGGTGGTCACCTCGATCCCTTCCAGCCCCGGCGATGAGTTCACCTCCATCACCAATGGCCCATGGTTGGACCGCAGGATATCTACACCCGCCACGCTCAACCCCATCACCTTGGCCGCACGAATGGCGGTAATCCGCTCTTCCGGGGTGATCTTGATCAGGCTGGCGACGCCCCCCCGGTGCAGGTTGGAGCGGAACTCGCCCGGCTTGGCCTGGCGCTTCATCGAGGCAATCACCTTGTCGCCCACCACGAAGCAGCGAATGTCGGCCCCGCCAGCCTCCTTGATGTACTCCTGAACCATGATGTTCTGCTTGAGGCCCATGAACGCCTCGATCACCGACTCGGCCGCCTGGGTGGTTTCGCACAGCACCACGCCGATGCCCTGGGTACCCTCCAGCACCTTGATCACCAGCGGGGCGCCATTGACCATCTGGATCAGGTCGGGGATGTCGTCCGGTGAGTGGGCGAAGCCGGTAATGGGCAGGCCGATACCGCGCCGCGACAGCAATTGCAGCGAGCGCAGTTTGTCGCGCGAGCGGGCAATGGCCACCGATTCGTTGAGCGGGTACACCCCCATCATTTCGAACTGGCGCAGCACCGCGCAGCCGTAAAATGTGACCGAAGCCCCGATGCGCGGGATCACAGCATCGAAGCCCTCCAGCGGCTTGCCGCGGTAGTGGATCTGCGGCTTGTGGCTGGCAATGTTCATATAGGCCCGCAGGGTATCGATCACCACCATTTCGTGGCCACGCTGGGTACCGGCTTCGACCAGGCGGCGGGTGGAATACAGACGCGGATTGCGCGACAGCACAGCGATCTTCATGCAGCACCTGTGACAGGGGAAAGGGTGGCCGGAAAGGCCGGTTTATCTTGTACGTACTTCAAGCCGGGGTTCACCACCAACTGGCCCTGGATCAAGGCCCTGGAACCGAGCAGCAGGCGGTAGCGCATGCTCTTGCGGCAGGCCAGGGTGAATTCCACCTCCCACACACCATCACCCAGCGCCAGTGACGTGCGGATGACATAACGGGTCTGGGCGTGGCCATTGGAGCTCTTGATGGTTTTCATGGTGACCAGCGGTGCCTCGCAGCGGCGGTGACGCAACTGCACCACCGAGCCCAGGTGCGCAGTGAAACGGACCCAGGGCTGGCCGTCGCGCTCGAACGGTTCCACCTCGGTAGCGTGCAGGCTTGAGGTGCTGGCGCCGGTGTCGATCTTGGCGCGCAGCCCGGCCACGCCAAGGTCGGGCAGGGCTATCCACTCACGCAGGCCGATCACTTTCAAATGGTCAAATGTCTTCACGAAGCGCACCCTGCGATTAAGGTGGTGAACTGTAAGCATGGCGGGGACTTTTTGCATCCGTATGTGAAGGTAGTACAGTTCGATGAAAGACAGAATCCGAGGTAACGGGATGGCACAAAAAGCCGAAGACGACGACAAGGTTCGCCTGGACAAGTGGCTCTGGGCGGCGCGTTTCTACAAGACGCGGGCGCTGGCCAAGGCAGCGATCGAGAGCGGCAAGGTGCATTGCCGGGGCGAGCGTTGCAAGCCGGGCAAGGAGCCACGGGTGGGCGACGAATTTTTGCTGCGCACCGGGTTCGATGAACGCACCGTGGTGGTGAAGGCGTTGTCGGTGGTGCGGCGTGGGGCGCCAGAAGCGCAGACGCTGTACGAGGAAACCGAAGAAAGCGTGCGCCGCCGTGAGCAGGCGGCCGAAATGCGTAAGGCCGGGGCCATGGGGGTGACTACCGATGGGCGGCCGACCAAGAAGCAGCGGCGGCAGATTCACCAGTTGCATGGGAGCTTTGAATAGCCGGGGCCGCTTTGCGGCCCATCGCCGGCAAGCCAGCTCCCACAGAGCCTTGTGGGAGCGGCCTTGCCGGAGCGCCGGACCGGTCGGAAAGGGCTGCGCAGCAGCCCCAGCGATCTAACGGATAATCGCTAATCGTCCGACCAACGGTAACTTGGCGGCAAGGTTGAACAACGGCGCCGTCCAGCGCATCAACGCCTCACTGCCCTTGGCCGCCAGCGGCGTGTAATAGCTCCACCCCAACGCCAGCACCGCCATCAGCAACCCGCCAATGTAGTCATCCTGCCCCCAGTGGGCACCGGCCACCAGGCGCGGCAGCATGAACAGCACCGCCAGCCCCCAGATCACCAGGAACTGCACCAGGCGGCGGCTGAACACGCTCATGAACAGCGCCCAGATCAGCAGCACCGAAGCGTGATCCCCCGGGAAACTCTTGCTGGACCGGTCCTTGAGCTCCCAGGCCGCCTCCAGGTTCGGGTAGTAGTCGCTGAGGTGCACCACGTCGTCGAAGATCATCGACGGGCTCTTGTGCTGCCAGCCGGCGGCATCCACCCACTTGGAAAACAGCGCGCGAATCACCACTAAGAGGAGTAGCGTGACCAGAAAGCCGAAAAACGCCTGGCGAACCTGAGCTGCCTTGAACACCCAGTCACCACGGATGAGCACTGCCAGCAGGATCAGGCCGACGACGATGTCGAACGGGCGCAGGCTGCCGACGGTCCAGATGTAGCGCCAGGTGGTGTTGTCGGCCAAGGACGCATTCAGGCTGTGGAACAGCCACTCGTCGAAAGTCAGGCACAGGATCTGGCCAAAAGGCCATAACCAGAAACACAGTAGAGCGACGGAAAGCAGCGTACAGGCTGCCAATGGCCCCCAGGACCACCTTGCTTGGAACAGTGGTCGATTGTCCATAAAATACCTCTATTGCAAACAGGAATCGGAGCGCCTTGTGAGCGCTCTGTCACGGGTTCTCGCAGGTTTTCGACAACCCTTGTAACCATTTTGTCATCATTTTTTAGATAGCCGAAACCTATGAGCGAATTGCCTGATACCGATTTCACCCAACGTTTCATCTTCGACGAGCGCGATGTGCGCGGCGAGTGGGTGTCTCTCGATGACAGCTACGCCGCAGTGTTGTCGCGTCATCAGTACCCTCAGCCGGTCCAGGCGCTGCTCGGCGAGCTGATGGCCGCCACCGCCTTGCTGGTGGGCGCGATGAAGTTCGATGGCTTGCTGATTCTGCAGGCGCGTTCGGCTGGGCCTATTCCGCTGCTGATGGTGGAATGTTCCGGCGACCGTGAAATCCGCGGCATGGCCCGCTACGAAGCGGACCAGATCGCGGCGGATGCCACGCTGTCGCAGCTGATGCCCGACGGCCACCTGACCCTGACCATCGATCCGGTCAAGGGCCAGCGCTACCAGGGTACTGTCGACCTTGATGGCGCCAACCTGTCGGAATGTTTCACCAACTACTTCGTTCAGTCCCAGCAGTTGAACACGCGCTTCTGGCTCAACGCCGAAAACGGCAAGGCCCGTGGGCTGCTGCTGCAGCAACTGCCGCGTGATCGCCAGCCCGATGATGAAGAGCGTGAGGACAGCTGGCAGCACGTGGTGGCCCTGGCCAAGACCCTCAAGCCTGAAGAGTGGGCTGAAAACAACGAAACGCTGCTGCATCGCCTGTACCACGAAGATGCCGTACGCCTGTTCGACATCCAGCCGCTGCGCTTCAATTGCAGCTGTTCGCGCGAGCGTTCCGGCAATGCGCTGGTCAGCCTGGGCGAACAAGACGCCAAGGCATTGGTGGAAGAATGCGGCGGCCAGGTAGAGATCGATTGCCAGTTCTGCAACGAGCGCTATTTCTTCGATGCCAGTGACGTGGCGCAACTGTTTGCCGGTGGCGGTACTGACGTGGCCTCAGAAACTCGCCACTGAAACGTTTAATCACAGGACAATCTCCTGTCGAATTGCGCAAAAGCGCGGTTACGACAGGAGGGGCCTACTTTTTTTGGGCGTTTCTGGCATAATCCGGCCACTTTTTTCGCTGTAGTAGTTTTTTCAAGACAACTACAAAACGTTTGGAGCACTCGGCCTCGGGCCGGATGGGGTATCTCATGACGCAAGCCAACAACACCGTGTACACCGACCTGAGCGTCGATGAGCTGGTAAAAGAAGCGCTGCAACGCGGTGAAGGCGTACTAGCCGATACTGGCGCACTGGTCGTAGAGACTGGTCACCGTACTGGCCGTTCGCCGGCTGACCGTTTCATCGTCGAAGAACCTTCCACCCAGGACGCCATTTCCTGGGGCCCGATCAACCGCAAGTTCCCGGCCGACAAGTTCGATGCCCTGTGGGACCGCGTCGAGGCGTTCAACAACGCCCAGGATCACTTCGTTTCCTACGTTCACGTAGGGGCAGCCGCCGAGCACTACCTGCCGGTGAAGATGACCACCCAGACTGCCTGGCAGAACCTGTTCGGCCGTTGCCTGTTCATCAACCCGGAGCAGTTCAACCCGGCTGGCCGCGACCAGTGGCAGGTGCTCAACGTTGCCAACTTCGTGTGCGAGCCTGAGCGTGACGGCACCAACTCCGATGGTTGCGTGATCATCAACTTCGCCGCCAAGAAAGTGCTGATCGCAGGCATGCGTTACGCCGGCGAAATGAAGAAGGCCATGTTCTCGGTGCAGAACTTCCTGCTGCCGGCTGCCGACGTACTGCCAATGCACTGCGCGGCCAACATCGGCGAAGAGGGTGATGTGACCCTGTTCTTCGGCCTGTCCGGCACCGGCAAGACCACCCTGTCGGCCGACGAAAGCCGTTACCTGATCGGTGACGACGAGCACGGTTGGGGCGAAGGCGTTGTCTTCAACATGGAAGGCGGCTGCTACGCCAAGTGCATCGACCTGTCCGAGAAGAACGAGCCGGTCATCTGGAAAGCCATCAAGCACGGCGCTGTGCTGGAAAACGTCGTTCTCGACGCCAACAAGCACGCCGACTACACCGATGTCAGCCTGACCCAGAACAGCCGTGCAGCCTACCCGCTGGAGCACGTTGCCAAGCGTTCCGAAGCGAACCTGGGCGGCGAGCCTAACGCGGTCATCTTCCTGACCTGCGACCTGACCGGTGTTCTGCCTCCGGTTTCGATCCTGAACAACGAGCAAGCGGCCTACCACTTCCTGTCCGGTTACACCGCGCTGGTCGGTTCTACCGAGATGGGTTCGGGCGGCGGCATCAAGTCGACCTTCTCCACCTGCTTCGGCGCACCGTTCTTCCCGCGCCCGGCTGGCGAGTACGCCGAGCTGCTGATCAAGCGTATCAACGGCTTCAACTCCAAGGTCTACCTGGTCAACACCGGCTGGACCGGCGGTGGCTACGGCGTTGGCAAGCGCTTCAGCATCCCGACCACCCGTGCGGTGATCGCTGCGATCCAGAGCGGCGCGCTGGTCGGTGCCGAAACCGAGCACCTGGACATCATCAACCTGGACGTACCAAAAGTCGTCCCGGGCGTTGAAACCGAGCTGCTCAACCCGCGCACCAACTGGGCTGACAAAGCTGCCTACGACGCGGCGGCCCAAGGCCTGGCCAAGCTGTTCATCGAAAACTTCAAGAAGTTCGAAGTTTCCGACGCCATCAAGGCCGCTGGCCCGCAGCTGTAAGCTGAGCCCCGCGTGACAAGAAGGCCGCCCTTTGGGGCGGCTTTTTTTTGGACGATATCCTGGCCCGGCCTCTTCGCGGGTAAACCCGCTCCCACAGATACGGCGATTCCTGTGGGAGCGGGTTTACCCGCGCAAGGCCGGCTCAGGCAGCGGAAATCTGGAATTTCTGTTTCACTGTCAGCATCAATTGCGAAGACAAGAGCCAGACAGATGACCGAATCCCCTCAGCGCACTGCCTTCTCCCACTTCCACCCCATCCTCACCCGCCCTTCGGACAACGACGTCAACGGCCATATCGCCGGTGCTACCGTGCATGGCTTTTTCGAAACGGCTATCCACGCCTTCCTTGTCGAACAGGCCGAGGTGGACCTGCGTGACGGCGAGCTGGCGGCATTCGTGGTCAGTTCGGCTGCGGATTTCTACGCGCTGCCGGGCTTCCCCGACGTACTCGAAGTGGGCTTGGGGGTGACGCGTCTGGCGGGTAGTACGGTGGAGTACCGCCTGGCGCTGTTCCGCCCGGGCGAGCCGGAGGCGTGTGCGGCAGGTACGGTGGTGCAGGTGTTCATCGAACGGGCCAGTGGTCGTCCTGTGGTGTTGCCTGGTCCGCTGCAAATCATCCTGTCTGGCCTGGTACTGGAACAGCAGGCATAAAAAAGCCCCGCCGAAAGGGGCGGGGCTTTTGTTGCCAGGGCAGGGCCCTCAGGCATCAGTCGCGCCAGTGGCGCTTGTGCTTGCGGTGGCCGTAGTGGCGGCCGCGATCGTAGTGGCGACGGTCGTCGTAGCCGCGACGGTAGCGGCGGTCTTCATGGCGCTCGTCTTCGTCGGCCTTGTTGCCCATGTAGTTACCCAGCGCACCACCGGCACCACCGCCGGCTGCTGCGCCAATGTAGCTACCGGTGGTGCCGCCCACCGAGCGACCGACCACGTTACCGCCAGCTGCGCCCAGCGCGCCGCCGATAGCGGCCTCGCCACGCTGGCGCTTGTCGGCACCCAGGGCACCGCCGGCTGCGCCGCCCAGACCGGCACCAATGGCACCGCCCGTGCTACCACCGATGGAGTTGCCCACTACGGAGCCGAGTACCCCACCCAATGCGCCGCCAATGCCGGCCTCGGTATTGCCGCCTGCCATGGCAACGCCGCTGAGCAAGCTGAAAGACAACAACAAAATCGAGGAGTACTTCTTCATCAAGAGAGCCTCATAGGGATGACGAGGCGAATTTGAGGCTAAGCGGCGTGGCTGGCAACGGAAATCCGACGAGTAACACGAGTTGTACACAATTCGCTAAGTTACTGTATTTGCTGTGAAACTTTATCGATTTTCGGCTGTCTGAGACCTTTATGACAAAGCCCTGAACCGCCATGGAACAGGGCTTTTTTCGTTTCTACAGGATACGCCCGTCGTCCCGTGCCCGCTCCAGCTTGATGGCAATGAACTTCGATGTCGGCGTATGGCTGCCGTCGCCAATGCTCTCCAGCGGCACCAGCGGGTTCACTTCGGGGTAATACGCCGCTGCCTGCCCGGCCGGGATGTCGAAGGCCAGCAGGGTGAAGCCCTGCACCCGGCGCACATGCTCATCTCCCCACAGCGACACGATGTCGACCTTCTGCCCCGGCTGGAAGCCTAGGCGGATGATGTCGGCTTCGTTGGCGAACAGCACCTCGCGTTGGCCACGCACGCCCCGGTAGCGGTCGTCCAGGCCGTAGATGGTGGTGTTGTACTGATCGTGCGAGCGCATCGACTGCATGATCAGGTCCGGCAGCTGGCCACTGGCGCGCACGCGCTCATCGAGTAACGAGTCCGGCAGCAGGTTGGCCTTGAAGTTGGCGCGGCCGGTGCTGGTCTTCCATTCGCGGCTGCCCGCGCTGTTACCCAGGTAGAAGCCGCCTGGGTGTTGCAGGCGCTGGTTGAAACCGCTGAAGCCGGCGATGGTATCGCCGATCAGGTCGCGGATGCGGTCGTAGTCGGCCACCAGCCAGTGCCAGTCCACCGGTTGCTTGCCCAGGGTCGCGGCGGCGATGCCGGCAACCACTGCCGGTTCCGAGCGCATTTGCGTCGACAGTGGCTTCAGCTGGCCGTTGGAGGCGTGCACCATGCTGAACGAGTCTTCCACCGTCACCGCTTGTGGCCCGTCGGCCTGCAGGTCGATGTCGGTGCGGCCCAGGCATGGCAGGATCAGCGCCTGCTTGCCGTGCACCAGGTGGCTGCGGTTGAGCTTGGTGCTGATATGTACGGTCAGCGCGCAATTGCGCAGCGCCTGCGCGGTACGTTCGGTGTCCGGCGTGGCCTGTGCAAAATTACCCCCCAGGCCGATGAATACCTTGGCTCGGCCATCGAGCATGGCGTGAATCGCTTCGACGGTGTTGTGGCCGTTGTGCCGGGGCACGGGGAAGCCAAAACGCTTTTCGAGGGCGTCAAGCAGGGCCACCGGCGGGCGCTCGTTGATGCCCATGGTGCGGTCGCCCTGCACGTTGCTGTGGCCACGCACCGGGCACAGGCCGGCGCCGGGTGCGCCGATGTTGCCGCGCAACATTTGCAGGTTGACGATTTCCTGGATGGTCGGCACCGAATGGCGGTGCTGGGTGATGCCCATCGCCCAGCACATGATCACCCGCTTGCCACGGCAGTACATGCGTGCGGCCAGCTCGATGTCTGCCAGCGTCAGGCCGGACTGCGCCTGGATGTGCTCCCACGGCGTGGCATCTACCACTGCCAGGTAGTCGTCGACCCCATGGCCATGTTCGGCAATGAAGGCATGGTCGAACACGGCCGGTTCGCCTTTGGCCTGGGCTTCGCGTTCCCATTGCAGGGCGAACTTGGCCATGCCGCGCAGCATTGCCATGTCGCCGCCCAGTGCCGGGCGGAAGAACGCGGTGTTGGTCGGCCGGTCACTGTTGGTCAGCATCTCCAGCGGGTTCTGCGGGTGCTGGAAACGCTCCAGGCCACGTTCCTTCAACGGGTTTACGCACACCACCTGGGCGCCACGCTTCACCGCATCGCGCAGCGGGTCGAGCATGCGCGGGTGGTTGGTGCCGGGGTTCTGGCCCCAGACGAAAATCGTGTCGGCATGCTCGAAGTCGTCGAAGGTGACGGTGCCTTTGCCAACCCCGACGCTTTGCCCCAGGGCCACACCACTGGCCTCGTGGCACATGTTCGAGCAGTCGGGGAAGTTGTTGGTGCCGTAAGCACGCACGAACAACTGGTACAGGTACGCCGCTTCGTTGCTGGCGCGCCCCGAGGTATAAAATTCGGCCTGGTCCGGCGTGGTCAGCGCGTTCAGCTCGCGGGCGATCAGGGCGAAGGCGGCATCCCAGCTGATTGGCAGGTACCGGTCGCTGGGCGCGTCGTAGACCATCGGTTCGGTCAGCCGCCCTTGGTACTCCAGCCAGTAGTCGCTCTGCTGCAGCAGCGAGGTGACGCTGTAACGGGCGAAGAAGGCCGCATCGACGCGGCGCTTGGTCGCCTCCCAGTTCACTGCCTTGGCGCCGTTTTCGCAGAACTTGACCATGCCGCTTTCCGGCGAATCCCCCCAGGCGCAGCCCGGGCAATCGAAGCCGCCGTTCTGGTTGGTCTTGAGCAGCGCGCGAATGTTCTTCAGCGCGTTGTCGCTGCCGACCCAGGCCTTGGTCACGCTGCGCAACGCGCCCCAGCCACCGGCGGGGCCGTGGTAGGGCTTGTAGCGAGGGGGGGAGGCTGGGGCGTTGTCCGGGAGGTGTTGGTAAGAGGTCACGGCTGTTACGACTCCGCCGCCGGGCTGTAGACCCGCGGTGCGCTGTGCTTGGGCAAATGGATGAGGTTGAGGTTGTGCTTGCGTGCCCATTGCAGGGCAAGGCCGGTGGGCGCCGACAGGCTGACCAGGGTCTGGATGCCGGCACGCAGTACTTTCTGGATCAGCTCCAGACTGCAGCGGCTGGTGACGATGGCCAGGCCGCCGTGGCTGTCGATGCCTTGGCGCAGCAGGGCGCCGATCAGCTTGTCGAGGGCGTTGTGCCGGCCGATGTCTTCGCGGCCGAGCAGCAGTTCGCCATGGCGGTCCATGAACAGTGCGGCATGCACAGCCCCGCAATGCTGGCCCAGCGGCTGGAAGGCATCGATGCGTTCACGCAGGCCAACCAGCCACTGGGGCGGGGGCAGGGGCGCGCCCGGCAGTTCGGGCAGGTCCGGTAGCGCCTGTTCAAGCGCTTCGACCCCGCACAGGCCGCAACCACTGGTGCCGGCCAGCTGGCGGCGCTGGTTTTTAAGGTTCCAGAACGCCCGGCTGGAAATTTCCAGGTCGGCGTACATCGCCGACCCGCTGCCGGAGAGCTTCAGGTCGTAGATTTCTGCGGTGCCTTCGACAATGCCGCTGCCAACGCTAAAACCGACGGCGAAGTCTTCCAGGTCAGTGGGGCTGACCAGCATCACCGCCTGGTTGAGGCCGTTGTAGACAATGGCCAGGGCCACTTCTTCGGCCAGCGGGGCGCTGTCGCGTTGGGCGTCGCTGAGCTGGACGTAATCGTAGGTGTTGCTGGCGGCGGGCATGGACAAGGGCGATGAGGCCGCGCAGACCGGAGGTTTGCTGTTCATCGGGGCGTTGAATACCGGCGGCTTTCTGATAGCACAAGCCTAGGCTTGCGGGCCGGCGGCGTCTAATCGCTAGGGTCTATGCCTTGATAGACCGCGTCGATTGGTCGCACAGGGGGCAGGAGTGGAAAAGCTGGCCTAGACTCGTGAGTCCGAGGTTTCGTCAACAAGGAGAGCGCAATGAGCCTGTTCAGTTTCGTGAAGGAAGCCGGCGAGAAGTTGATCGACCTGCTGACCCCTGGCAATGCTAATGCCGAGGAGCAGCTGAAAAAACACGTGCAAGACGTTGGCCTGGGCAACCCGAACATCACCGCCACTGTAGAGGGAGATACGATCACCCTCAAGGGTGAAGTGGCCAGCCAGGAAGAGAAGGAAAAGATCATTCTCGCAGCCGGCAACATCAATGGTGTGGCCAGCGTGGATGACCAGATCACCGTGACCGGGCCAGTGGTGAAGGCGGCTCGGTTCGTTACCGTGAAAAAGGGCGACACGCTATCGGCCATTTCAGTCGTGGTTTATGGCAACGCCAACCAGTACAACAAGATTTTCGAGGCCAACAAGCCGATGCTGTCGCATCCGGACAAGATCTACCCGGGGCAGGTGCTGCGTATTCCTGACTGATCTCTGAAACCTGTACCGGCCTCTTCGCGGGTGAACCCGCTCCCACAGGTTGAGCGCCCTCTCACGGCTGGCGCAGTACCTGTGGGAGCGGGTTCACCCGCGAAGAGGGCCTCATAGGCCTACCAATAATTCCCGGTAATCCTCGACCGCCGCAAACTCTTCGGTATCCCGCGGCCCTGCCTGGCTATCCGGCTGGCGCACCGCCAGCAGGTGCCCCACCCCAAATCGCTGTGCACTGCGCAGTATCGCCAGCGTGTCATCGATAAACAGGCTGCGCTCCGGCTCAAAGCCGATATCCGCCTGCAAGGCATCCCAGAACTGCGGGCTTTCCTTGGGGAAGCCATAATCGTGCGAGCTGATCAGCCGTTCGAAATACGGCGCCAGTTCCACCCGTTCCAGCTTCAGCGACAGCGAGTCGCGGTGAGCATTGGTGATCATCACCACGCGTTTGCCCGCCTTGCGGATTGCCGCCAGGAAGGTATCGGCGTCTGGGCGCAGGGCGATCAGGTCGGCGATTTCCTGCTTCAGCTCACGGATCGGCAGGCGCAACTCGCGGCTCCAGAAATCCAGGCAATACCAGTTCAGCGTGCCGGCATTGCGCTCGAACAGTGGCTGCAGCTCCATTTGCGCCATGGCCAGGCTCACCCCGTGCAGCTCGGCATAGCGCTGGGGCAGGTGCTGCAGCCAGAAGCGGTTGTCGTAATGCAGGTCGAGCAGGGTGCCGTCCATGTCCAGCAGGACGGTATCGATGGCAGACCAGGGAATAACAGGCATGGGAAACTCTCGATCAGTCGGCTAGCCACGGTATAGTAACCCGTTCACGCCAAGGAGCCGCCCCATGCGCCAGAAACCCACCGTCCTCAGCCGCGAAATCGTCGCCAGCAGCCGTCTGTTCCGCGTCGAAGCCGTGCAATTGCGCTTCAGCAATGGCACTGAGCGTACCTACGAGCGTTTGGTGGGCCGGGGTAACGGCTACGGCGCAGTGATGATCGTGGCCATGCTCGACGCCGAGCATGCCGTGCTGGTGGAGGAATACTGCGGCGGCACTGATGAATACGAGCTGTCGTTGCCCAAGGGCCTGATCGAGCCGGGCGAGGATGTGCTGGCGGCAGCCGACCGGGAGCTCAAGGAAGAAGCCGGTTTTGGCGCACGCCAGCTGGAGCACCTGACCGAGCTGTCGCTGTCGCCGGGCTACATGAGCCAGAAGATCCAGGTAGTGCTGGCCACCGACCTGTACGAAGAGCGCCTGGAGGGCGATGAGCCAGAGCCGATGCGGGTCGACAAGGTCAACCTGCGCGAGTTGTCAGCATTGGCCATGCACCCACAGTTCACCGAGGGGCGCGCCCTGGCGGCGCTGTACCTGGCCCGTGACCTGATGATCCAGCGGGGTCTGCTGGAGCTATGAACGACCTGCAACTGATGCACGAAGTGGTCAAGCTGGCACTGACCGCTGGCGAGGCGATCCTGCCGTTCTGGCGTGCCGACGTGGCCGTGACCAACAAGGCCGACAATTCGCCGGTGACCGCCGCCGACCTGGCAGCGCACCGGGTGATTGCCGATGGCCTGCTGGCGCTGGCGCCGCATATTCCGGTGCTGTCCGAGGAGGACTGCAACATTCCGTTGGCCGAACGTCTGGGTTGGAGCCGCTGGTGGTTGGTCGACCCGCTGGACGGCACCAAGGAGTTCATTGCCGGCAGCGAGGAGTTCACGGTCAACATTGCCCTGGTTGAAAACGGCGAGGTGGTGTTTGGCGTGGTGTCGATGCCCACCAATGGGCGCTGCTACTTCGGTGGGCGCGGTTTGGGGGCCTGGCGCGCAGACGCCGGTGAGGCAGCCCAACCGATCCAGGTACGTAACGCCCCCGCACAGGGCGAGCGTTTTACCGTGGTTGCCAGCCGTCGACACTCCAGCCCGGAGCAGGAAGCGCTGTTGGCCGGCCTTGGGGCTGCGGTGGGTGAGCTGGAGCTGGCCAATATCGGCAGCTCGTTGAAGTTCTGCCTGTTGGCTGAGGGTAGCGCAGACTGCTATCCGCGCCTGGCGCCGACTTCGCAGTGGGACACTGCGGCCGCACAGGGCGTGGTGGAAGGGGCCGGTGGCGAAGTGATCGGGCTGGATGGCTTGCCGTTCCGGTACCCGCCGCGTGAGTCGCTGCTAAATCCGTATTTCCTGGCGTTGCCCGCCAATGCTGCATGGCGCCAGGCCTTCCTGAGCCTGATCTAACTGCCTGGCACGATCCTGTGGGAGCGGCCTTGTTTCGCGAAAGGGCCGCAAAGCGGCCCCGGCAATTCTGGCGGCGAAGCTGAAATCCTGGGCCCGCTTTGCGGCCCTTTCGCGACACAAGGCCGCTCCCAAAAAGGCCGTGTTAGTCGCATTATCGGTGCAGCACGTACTGGCCGCTGAATTTCACTGCAGGCTCGTCACTGCCGGCATTGCTCACCGTGGTTTCCAACGTCAACCGCGCCCGTCCACGGCGCTGGTACATGGCCAGGAATCGCTCCCAGGTCTTTTCGTCGGGCGCGGCACACCGCGCCACCGCTGTGCCGGTAACTGGCAATGGATAACTGATCTGTCCTTCCTGTATGACGATGTGCCCGTCATCGATCCCCAGCGCCCGCAGGCGCAGGTGCAGCCAGCCCCAGCCCGCCAGCACGGCGGCGCAGTACAGGCTGCCGCCAAACATGGTGCTCTTGTGGTTGACGTTGGCCGCCAGCGGCAGTTGCAGGCGCAGGGTGTGCTGCTGCCAATCGATCACTTCCAGGCCCATTTCGCGGGTCAGCGGGATGTCGCTGTGCAGTACGGACTGCAGGTACTGGCTATCGGTGCTCATTAACGGTGGTCCTCTTGGTCGTCATGCCCGCCGCTGCCGCCGTCGAAGCTCAAGCTGTGCTTGCGCAGCTTGTCGTGCAGGGTCTTGCGGGGGATGCCCAGCGCCTCGGCCAGGCTGCGCATGGAGCTGTGTGGCTGGGCCAGTTCGGCAGCGATCAGCGAGCGTTCGAACTGCTCGACCTGTTCGCTGAGGTTGCCGCTCAGCACTGGCACAGCAGGTGCTGACGCCGGCGGCGCCTGGCCGTCCAGGGCCAGCTCCAGGCCAAGGGCGAAACGCTCGGCGGCGTTCTGCAGCTCGCGCACATTGCCTGGCCAGGGGTGGCGCAACAGCACGGCACGCTGCGCCGGCTGCAAGGTGTGCGGCGGCAGGCCATGGCGCTGGCTGGCGGCGTCGGCGAAGTGCTGGAACAGCACCAGGATGTCATCGCCGCGCTCGCGCAGCGGTGGTATACGCAGCGGCGCCACGTTCAGGCGGTAATACAGGTCGGCACGAAAGCGCCCCTGGTCGGCGGACTGGCGCAGGTCTTCCTTGGTCGCGGCAATGATGCGGATATCCAGGGGGATCAGCTGGTTGCCGCCTAGCCGCTCGACCACCCGTTCCTGCAACATGCGCAGCAGTTTTACCTGCACATCCAGGCTCATGCTCTCGATTTCGTCGAGGAACAGCGTGCCGCCGTTGGCGAACTCGAACTTGCCGATACGGCGTTTTTGCGCGCCGGTGAAGGCGCCTGGCTCATGGCCGAACAGCTCGCTTTCCACCACTGACTCGGCCAGTGCGCCGGCGTTGATCGCCACGAACGGGCCGTCGCGGCGGCTGGACAGGTCGTGCAGGGCGCGCGCCACCACCTCTTTGCCGGCGCCGGTTTCACCCAGTATCAGCACATCGGCGCGGGTGCCGGCCAGGGCACCGATCTGCTCGCGCAGGCGCAGCATGGACGGCGAATGGCCGACCAGGCGGGTGGCCAGTTGCTGGCGGTCGCTGAGTGCCAGGCGCAGGCTGCGGTTGTCCAGTACCAGGCGGCGCAGGGCCAGGGCCCGGCGCACGCTGTCGAGCAGGGCGTCTGTGGCAAAGGGTTTTTCCAGAAAATCATAAGCCCCGGCGCGCATCGCCTGCACCGCCAGCGGCACATCGCCATGGCCGGTGATCAGCAGCACCGGCAGCTCGCTGTCGCGGCCGTGCAGTTGCTCCAGCAGTTGCAGGCCATCGATGCCGGGCATGCGGATGTCGCTGACCACCACACCGGGCCAGTCAGCCTCGATACGGTCGGCCAGGCCTTGGGCATCGGCCAGGGCGACCACCTTGAGCCCAGCCAGGTCCAGGGTCTGGCTCAGGGCCTGGCGCAGGTGCGGGTCGTCGTCGACCAGGATGACCTGGGCTTGGCTGTCGATCAGTGTCTCGGTGGTCATGCCGAGGGGTCCTCCGAATTGGGCAACGTAGCGCCGGGCGCGGCCACACGCAGCTGCAGGGTCAGCAGTGCGCCACCTTCCGGGTGGTTGGCCAGCAGCAGTTCACCGCCCAGGGCGCGCATCAGGCTTTCGCAGATGGCCAGGCCCAGGCCCAGGCCTTGGGTGCGGGTCTTGGTGGTGAAGAACGGCTCCTTGGCATGCTCCAGGGCCTGTCGGCTGAAGCCGGGGCCGTTGTCGCGGATGTACAGGTAGACGCAGTCATCGCGCTGCTCGGCACTTAGCCACAAGCGGCGCGGGTTGGCCTTTTCGGTCAGGGCGTCGAGGGCATTGGCCAGCAGGTTGCCGAGCACCTGGCGCAGGCGGGTTTCACCGGCCTGTACCCACAAGGTCGCTTCCGGCAGGTCGCGGATCAGCTCCACGGCCATTGCCCGGCGGCGCTTGGCCAGCAGTGCCAGGGCATCGTCCAGGGCCGGCTGCAGGGCCACGCTTTCCGGGGCGTGCCGGTCGCGGCGGGCAAAGGCGCGCAGGTGGGCGATGATCGAGGCCATGCGCCCGGTCAGCTCGCCGATCAGCTTGAGGTTGCCGCGGGCGTCATCGGTGCGTTGGTGGTCCAGCAGGATTTCGGCGTTTTCCGCGTAGCTGCGGATGGCCGCCAGCGGCTGGTTCAGTTCGTGGCTGATGCTGGCCGACATGGTGCCGAGTACCGACAGCTTGCCCGCCTGCACCAGTTCGTCCTGGGCGCGCACTGCTTCTTGCTGGGCGTTTTCGCGTTCCAGCACGGCATTTTTCAGCCGGGTGTTCAGGCCTTCAAGGTCGGCGGTACGTTCGGCCACGCGCTTTTCCAGCTCCTGGCGGCCACGGGCTTCGAAGTCGATACGGTCGATGTAGTGGCGGCGCCGTTGCATCACCAGGCCGGCCAGCAGCATCACTACCAGCAGCGTACCGGCACCGATGGCCATCACCGTTTGCACCGAGCGATCGACCAGCATGCGCGGGGCGAGGATGCTGACCTGCCAGCCGGTTTCCTTGATGTCGCGGGTCTGGGTGATCCAGGCGTCCGGGTTGAGCACCAGCGGTTGCGGGGCCTGGGTGGGGTAGGGCTGGATGGCGATGATGGCCTGGCGCTCGGCCTCGGTCAGCGTGCGGGTGGAGCGGAACCGCCAGTCGGGCCGCGACGTCAGGATGACCACGCCATTGTGGTCGGTCAGCAGCAGCTGCTCGGGGGTGCGGCCCCAGAGGGTTTCGGTGTGGTCGAGGTCGACCTTGACCACCAGCACGCCGACGATGCGCTCGCGGTCCCGCACGGCTGCGGCAAAGAAGTAGCCGCGCTTGGCCGAGGTGGTGCCCTGGCCGAAGAAGCGGCCCAGGTGGCCGGCCATGGCTTCGTTGAAGTAGGGGCGGAAGGCGAAGTTGCGGCTGACGAAGCTGTCGTGCTTGTCCCAGTTGGACGCCGCCAAGGTGTTGCCGCTGACGTCCATCAGGTACATCACCTCGGCACCGGTCTGCTGCACGATGCCCTTGAGCAGGCGGTTGGCGTTGGTCACCGCTTCCAGGCGGAACGGGTCGGCCAGCACGCCACGCAGCGCCGGCAGGTCGCCGAGGATCTGCGGCAAGGTTTCGTAGCGGTGCAGGGTGCCGAGCAGGTTGGCGACGTACAGGTCGAGGGTCTGGCGGTTCTGCGAGGCCAGCTCTTCCTGGTAGTAGCGTTCGGCCAAATGATGCAAGGGCCACAGTAACGGGGCCAGGCACAGGGCCAACAAGGCCAGGCTGCGCCAGCGGGGACGGCGTGGGGGCGTGGGTTTTGCAATCATCACGTAAATGCGCCAGAAAAGTCTGACGCAATTATGCGCTAGTTAAGGCAGCAGTTCCGCCTCTGCCAGTGGCAGGCCGACCTTGTCCTTGTCCGACAGCACCGGTGGCTGCTGCAGCCCCCAGTCGATGGCCAGTTGCGGGTCGTCCCAGCGTATGCAGCGGTCGGCGCCCGGGTTGTAGTAGTCGGTAGTCTTGTAGAGGAACTCGGCCGATTCGCTCACCACCGCAAAACCGTGGGCGAAACCAGGTGGAATCCACAGCTGGCGGTGGTTGTCGGCCGACAGGTGCACCGCGACCCATTGGCCAAAGGTTGGCGAGCTTTTGCGCACGTCCACGGCGACATCGCGGATTTCCCCGTGCACCACCCGCACCAGCTTGCCTTGGGTGTTCTCGACCTGATAGTGCAGCCCGCGCAGTACACCCTTGATGGAGCGCGAGTGGTTGTCCTGCACGAACTCGGTGCGCACGCCGGTTTGCTGCGCGAACTCACGCGCGTTGAATGCTTCGAAGAAAAAACCACGGCTGTCACCGAAAACCTTCGGCTCGATGATCAGTACTTCAGGGATTGCGGTAGGGATGATGTTCATAGTGGCTCGCTGGCCTGTTGCCCAAGTATTGACCCTAGTCGGCCCCGCTGGAATTTTCCGCATGCCGATGCAACAGGATGCATAAGGTGTGGCTATGGTAGACGGCAGACCGGTAGCGGCACCAGACACGGCTTTGCGTGGTTCGATTGTTATCGATTTAAAAGCGGATAATTTGCGCGCTACTCCCGACTATCGGGCTTTAAATATCGATATATATCGGTTATAAATTGTCAAACGCCCCAGCACACTCCGGCTCAGGGCCATCATAGAGGTCACCCATGAAAACCCTCAACTCCACGCCCCGTGCCGATGGTTTCCACATGCCCGCCGAGTGGGCCCCGCAAACCCAGGTGTGGATGGTCTGGCCGGAGCGCCCGGACAACTGGCGCCTGGGCGGCAAGCCGGCGCAGGCTGCGCATGTGACCCTGGCCAAGGCCATTGCCCGCTTCGAACCTGTCACCGTCGCGGCCTCCGCCGGCCAGTACGAAAATGCCCGTCGCCAGCTCGACCAGCCGAACATTCGAGTGGTCGAAATCAGTAACGACGACGCCTGGGTGCGTGATACCGGCCCAACCTTCGTCATCAACGACCAAGGTGAAGTGCGCGGTGTGGACTGGGGCTTCAATGCCTGGGGCGGCTTTGACGGCGGCCTGTATGCGCCGTGGAACCGCGACGAGGAGCTGGCCGCCAAGGTGCTGGAAATGGAGCGCTGCCAGCGCTACCAGACTGAGGGCTTCGTGCTGGAAGGCGGCTCGATCCACGTGGACGGTGAAGGCACCGTGATCACCACCGAGGAATGCCTGCTCAACCGTAACCGCAACCCGCACCTGAACCGCGAGCAGATCGAAGCCGTGCTGCGTGATCAGTTGGCGGTCGACACCGTGGTGTGGTTGCCCGATGGCCTGTACAACGATGAAACCGACGGCCACGTCGACAACTTCTGCTGTTACGTGCGCCCGGGTGAAGTGTTACTGGCCTGGACCGATGATTCCAACGACCCCAACTATGCGCGCTGCCACGCGGCCATGGAGGTGTTGAAGAACACCCGCGATGCCAAGGGCCGCGAGTTCATCGTGCACAAGATGCCGATCCCGGGCCCGCTGTTTGCCACCGCTGAAGAGTGTGCCGGTGTCGATCAGGTGGCCGGCAGCCAGGAGCGAGACCCGTCGGTGCGCCTGGCCGGTTCGTACGTGAACTTCCTGATCGTCAACGGCGGCATCATTGCGCCAAGCTTCGATGACCCGGCAGATGCCGAAGCCAGAGCGATCCTGGCAAAAATCTTCCCTGACCACGAAGTGGTGATGATCCCTGGCCGCGAATTGTTGCTGGGGGGCGGCAACATCCACTGCCTGACTCAGCAGCAGCCGGCGCCGGTCAAGCGTTGAGCGCAGCTTGAATGAAAAAGGCCCGTCATTTGACGGGCCTTTTTTTTCGGGCGACATCCGGCGCCCAGGCTGGCATACGTTTTGTATTGTTTTTCAAGCAGATAGCGCGGCCGGGCCGCGCTCTCGGATCTGTAACATTACCTACGTAAATTAGCCGCTCACGGGCCAGGGAGTACGTGTAGACATGAACGCAGCAAGTGAGTCGGCTTTGCGCCCATCGGCAGTGAATCACCAGTCGCTCAAGGTTGTGGCGAAGTGGTTGAAACACCATGGAAGCATCAGGGTCAGGACGACCGACCCACGACGTCTGCTTGCCGGGCGCTACCCCCAAGGGCTGATCAGCGAAGCAGAAATGCAGGCGCTGATGGCGGTGTGGCACTGATCGAATTGGTATTTCTGTGCCGGCCTCTTCGCGGGCGAACCCGCTCCCACAGGTACTCCACATGTCTCGAAACCTGTGGTGATCCTGTGGGAGCGGCTTCAGCCGCGAAGAGGCCGGTACAGCAATAAAGATCAGAAGTTGTAGCTACCCGTGACCACCAGGCTACGCGGGTCCCCCACCTGAATCTGCGCCGCACTGGTCGCCGAGCTGTAGTAGGTCTTGTCGGCAATATTGCTCAACGCCGCCCGCACATCCCAGTCATGGGTGCGGTACCCCGCCAGCGCATCCCAACGGCCATACCCCGGCAACACCGTGGTGTTCTGGTTGTCCGCGTAACGCTCGCCCACCAGCGTAACGCCGGTTTCGGCGTACCAGCCCAGCTCTGGTTTCCAGGTCACGAACAGGCTGGCGTTGCGCGTGGCCACATCGTTGATACGGTTGCCTTCCTGGCCGTTGTTGTCCTTGGCGATGATCGCATCCTGCAGGCCGATGCCGCCGCGTACATACCAGTTGCCGACGATGTTGCCAGTGGCCGTCAACTCGATGCCGCGCGAACGCTGCAGGCCGCTGAGCAAGATGTTATTCGGGTTTTCCGGATCACGGGTGCGGCGGTTGTACAGTTCCAGCTCGTAGACGGCCAGGGTGGTGGTCAGGCGCTGGTCGAGCCAATCGCTTTTCACCCCGATTTCTTTCTGCCGAGTCTCTTCCGGCTTGGCGTCGTTGCCGTTGCCCGGCGCATCCGGGGTGATGCCGATCAAGCCGCCGCCAACCGGCGAGAAGGTCTTGCTCCACGAGGCGTAGAACGAATGATCACGCCATGGCGTGTAGACCACGCCCAGGCGCGGGCTGGTGCTGTTACTGTCCTGCGGTTCGCGCACGCCATCCTTGTTGGTGGTTTCCACGTCGAACTGGTCGAAGCGCACCCCGGCAAGGATCTGCCATTGATCGTTCAGGCGGATCTGGTCTTGCAGGTAAAGGCCGCGGCTATCGACCACAGTGTGGTTGTTACTCGACAGCACCAGTGTGCCATTGTGCTGCTGGTTGCTACCGGGTTTGCCCAAGCCCGGGAGCAGCTGGCTAACAGCGCTATACAGCACAGGGTCACGCTTCTGGTTGCCGAACTCCAGGCCCAGCAGCAGCTTGTGCTCTAGGCCCAAGGTGTCGAAGTCGCCCTCGGCCTCCAGGTTGTTGAACAGGTTGCGGGTGTTCAGATCCTGCTGCCAGCGCTGGCGGGTCAGGACATTGGTGCTGGCGTTGTAGCCCGTGACGTAGGTGTTGTCGAACTCGCTGTCGAGCTTGAACAGGCCCAAGGTATGGCGCAGCTGCCAGGTTTCGTTCAGCTGGTAGTTCAGGCGTGAGCGCAGGGACTGGGCGCGATCATCGATGTAGTCGCGCTGGTCGCCGTAGGTGGTGCTGCGGCTGACGTCGGCCGGGCGGCCATTCACCCCGGGGATGCCCCGGTCGGGCGTACGGTTGTAGCGGCTGTATTCGTATTGCACCAGCCAGTTCAGGTCGGGGGTGATCTGCCAGCTGATCGACGGCGCGAACAGCTGGCGGCTGCCGTCGATACCATCGCGGAAGCTGTTGTTGTCCTGGTTGCCCATGTTCAGGCGCAGGCTGACAGTATCGCTGGGGTCGGCGCTGAGGTCGGCATACAGGCTGCGCAGGTCTTCGCTACCGGCCTGTGCTTCGATGCTCGAACGGCGGCCCTGCTCCGGAGCCTTGCTGACCCGGTTGACGATGCCGCCCTGGCTGCCACGGCCATACAGCACCGCCGCTGGCCCCTTCAGCACCTCGACCCGCTCGATGTTGTGCAGGTCGCGGATGTACTGGCTGTCGTCGCGAATGCCGTCCAGGTAGAAGTCGTTGCTGGCCTCGAAGCCGCGGATGCGCACGCTGTCGAAGCGGGTGTCGGCGCCGCTGCTGACGTTGGGGATACCCTCCAGCGCCTTGCCCAGGGTGTTGCTGCCGTAGTCCAGCACATTGGCGGTTTTCACCGTGTCGATGGCCTGCGGCACATAGCGTACCGGCGTCGAGGTGCGCGTGGCGGTGCTCACCTCCTTGACGCGCGGGTTGTCCTTTTCGCGTTCGCTGTCGGCGGTAACCGACGACTCTGGCAGCGTGGTGGTGGCGGCACTGGCCAGGCCGGCGCTGAACAGCAGCGACAGGCCAAGCGTCAAGGGGGAAAGGCGGCAGGGTACAAGCATGGGCACATCCGGACCGGGCAAGTGAAAAATAAGGCGCGAATGGTAATGCTTGCTATTTACTCTTGCTTGGGTATTTGTAAAGGCTTGTCTTTACATATGTATCTCTTTGTAACAGCCTCTGCCGCCACGGTTTGCCTGCTCTCGGGAAATTGTCTGACCGATCAAAAGGCAATTTCCCACACAAGATAAAATGCCCGCTGACAGCGCAAACCTGCGTGGAAATGCACCGGCTCTGCCGATAATTTTGGTTATATCAACCTGCATTTCACGATTTTTTGACATTTGTAATCGCACACGGCTAGGATTCGGCCAACGCCTGCTGGCCATTGTCTTGGCCTTGCTGCTGCCGAGGGCTGCCGTGTACTTACCGGCTGGCCCACCCGGCGGGATCCGCATAGCGTCGAACCTACGAAGGGGCGTTGGTTCCTGGCGTCATAGTGCAGAGCGTTTTTGATTAAGAAATAAGGAAAATAACATGTTGAAAACCAGGATCAGCCTGGTCGCCTTGGCGATGATCGCCGCGACCCAGGCACAGGCCAATGACCAGGCCGACAGCAAGGGCTTCATCGAGGACAGCCACGCCAACGTCCTTCTGCGCAACGCCTACATCAACCGTGACAAGAAGCACGGCACCGACGACCAGATCGAATGGGGCCAGGCGTTCATCGCCAACTTCTCCTCCGGCTTTACCCAGGGCACCGTGGGCGTCGGCGTCGACGCATTCGGCCTGTACGCCGTGCGCCTTGATGGCGGCAAAGGCCACAACGGTGGCGGCGGCGTCGACTTCTTCAAACCGCACGAAACCACCAATGCCGAAGGCAACGCCAGCTCGCCGCACAACCTGGCCCGTGGTGGTGCTGCAGTGAAGTTCCGCATCTCCAACACCGTGCTGAAGTACGGTGACCAGATGCCAGCACTGCCAGTGCTGCAGTACGACGACGCGCGTCTGCTGCCAGAAAGCTTCACCGGTACCCTGGTCACCTCGAAAGAGATCGAGGGCCTGGAACTGAACGCCGGCCGCTTCACCCAGGAAGCGCGCAAAAGCGCCGAGCGCCGTGACGGTGGCGGCCTGAAGTCGATCAACGTCTTCGGCGGCAGCTACAAGTTCACCGACAACTTCACCGCTTCGCTGTACACCGCCGACAACGAAGACGTGATGAAGAAGCACTACCTGGGCTTGAACTACGTCTTCCCGATCGCCAGCGACCAGTCCCTGACCCTGGACTTCAACGGCTACAAGTCGGACATCGACAACAAGTACGTACAAGCCGCTGGCCTGAACGGCGACTCCAACACCATCTGGAGCCTGGCAGCCACTTACGCGTACGGTGCGCACTCGTTCACCATCGCCCACCAGCGCAGCACCGGCAGCACTGGCTACAACTACGGCTTCTACCAGAACGCCGGTGGCGTGGGTGACGGTGGTTCGACCATCTACCTGGCCAACTCGTACTGGTCCGACTTCAACGCCGAAGACGAGCGCTCCTGGCAGCTGGGCTACGGCCTGGACTTCGGTGCCTACGGCATCCCGGGCCTGACCTACAAGCTGGCCTACGTAGTGGGTGACAACATCAACACCCGCAACGTCGCCAACCCGCAGGGCTTCGGCGAAGGTAAAGAGCGCGAGATCTTCAACCAGATCCGTTACGTGGTGCAGGACGGCCCGGCCAAGGACCTGTCCATCAAGCTGCGTAGCTCGTTCGTGCGTACCAACAACGCCGTGCAGCAGAACGGTTACAACGACGACGGCAACGAAGTCCGCGTATTCGTCGAGTACCCGATCAGCATCTTCTGATCCTGATCTGAAGCATCGAACAGCCCTGGCTTATGCCGGGGCTGTTTCTTTTCGGCGCACGGCTTTTGCCGCAACGGGCATCAGTTCCCCCGTTTCCGGCGCAAAACTGTCGCTACGTGCCATCCGCCACATCCGCGCATAAAACTCGCTTTCAATCGAGCCACTGAGCAATTCGCCTGGCTTTAGGAACGTGTGCAGGTCCGAGAACAGCCCGATTTCGCTGGGGCTGATACGCCGAGCCAGGTGCTTGGGCTTGAGCTCCGAAGGGTGCTCCAGGCCCGCAGCAGCCAGCATTTCGGCCAGTGCGTGCAGCGTGTTGCGATGAAAGCTGGCCACCCGCTCGGCCTTGTCCGGTACCACCAGGGCGCGCTGGCGCAGTGGGTCTTGCGTGGCCACGCCGGTCGGGCATTTGTTGGTGTGGCAGCTTTGCGACTGGATGCAGCCAATGGCAAACATGAAGCCGCGCGCCGAGTTGACCCAGTCAGCGCCGATGGCCAATACGCTGGCGATGTCGAAGGCACTGACGATCTTGCCCGCCGCGCCAATGCGAATGCTGGAGCGCAGGTTCAGGCCGACCAGAGTGTTGTGCACGAACATCAGGCCTTCGCGCATGGGCACGCCCATGTTGTCACTGAATTCGCGTGGAGCCGCGCCGGTACCGCCTTCCTTGCCATCGACAACGATGAAGTCCGGGGTGATGCCGGTGGCCAGCATGGCTTTGGCAATGCCCATGAACTCCCACGGGTGGCCCAGGCAGAACTTGAAGCCCACGGGCTTGCCGCCCGACAGCTCGCGCAGGCTGGCCACGAATTGCAGCAACTCGACTGGCGTGCGGAAGGCACTGTGCGCGGCCGGAGAGATGCAGTCTTTACCTGCGCGCACGCCACGGGTCTCGGCAATTTCGGCGCTGACTTTGTGCCCTGGCAGGATACCGCCGTGGCCAGGCTTGGCACCCTGGCTGAGCTTGATCTCGATCATCTTCACCTGCGGCGAGCGGGCCTGTTCGGCGAAGCGCTGCGGGTCGAAACGACCGTCCTCGGTACGGCAGCCGAAGTAGCCACTGCCGATTTCCCAGATCAGGTCACCGCCATGTTCACGGTGATACGGGCTGATGCTGCCTTCGCCGGTGTCGTGGGCAAACCGGCCCATGCGCGCACCGCGGTTGAGTGCGGCGATGGCGTTGGCGCTGAGGGCACCAAAGCTCATGGCGGAGATGTTGAAGATCGAGGCCGAGTAGGGCAGGCGGCATTGCGGCCCGCCAATGGCGATGCGGAACGAGGCCGGGTCTGGCGTGGCCACTGGCAGCATCGAATGGCTGATGAATTCGAACCCGGGCTTGTAGGCATCGTTCAGGGTGCCGAAGGCTTTCTCGGCGCTTTCGTTCTTGGCGCGTGCGTACACCAGCGAGCGCTGCGAGCGGGAGAACGGCAGCTTGTCGTCGTCACCCTCGATCAGGTACTGGCGGATTTCCGGGCGGATGGTTTCGATCAGGTAGCGGATATTGCCCAGGATCGGGTAATTGCGGCGCACGGCGTGGTGACTCTGGCGCAGGTCGTTGAGCCCGACCAGGCTGAGCAGGGCAGTGATCAGTGTGATTGGCCAGAGCCAGGCATGTTGGGGCAGCAGCGGCAGGCTGGCGCAGGTGAACGACAGGCAGATGGCGAGGCAGGCGTAGCGGCTGGGCAGAGAGTGATTCATGGGTCCATCGCAGGCAGGATGACCGGGCATAGGATAGGCAAAGGCGCGGAGGGGAAAACCTGGGTAATCGGTAAAAGACTGTTACCTGATTGCGCAGTCCCATGTTGTGGGAGCGGCCTTGTGTCGCGATGGGCTGCGCAGCAGCCCCAGGTATTGGTGTCACGGCACAAACCGCCGGGGGTGCTGCGCAGCCCATCGCGACACAAGGCCGCTCCCACAGAAAAATAGCGTTAGCCAGGCAGCAGTATGCTGACCCGCAAGCCACCGCCCTCGCGGTTCGACAGCATCAGCTCACCGCCATGGCTGGCGGCAATCCGCTGGGCAATGCTCAACCCCAGCCCATACCCGCCAGAGGCCTGGTTACGCGAGCCTTCCCCGCGCACGAACGGGTCGGAGATGGTTGCCAGCAGCTCCGGCGCGATCCCAGGCCCGCGGTCGTCGATATGGATGAACACTCCACTTACCGCCCGCTCCAGCGTGACCGAAACATCCTTGGCGTAGCGCAACGCATTGACCAACAGATTTTGCAGGCAGCGCTGCAACAGCAAGGCATCTACCCGCAAGCTGCCCGCCTGGCCATGAACCTGCAACGGTTCTTCGGCGCTGGCCAACTCGGCGCACTGGCGTGCCACCAGCCGGTCCAGTTCCACCTGCTGCAAATTCAGCTGCTCGCCCGCGCGCAGGTAATCGAGTACCTGGCCAATCATGTCGTCCATCTGCGTAATGTTCTGCCGCAGGCGCTGGCGATGTTCGTCGTCCGGTAGCCGCTCCAGGCGCAGGCGCATGCGGGTCAGCGGGGTGCGCAGGTCGTGGGACACGGCGGCCAGGAAGTAGGCCTTGTCATTGACCATGGCAATCAGCCGCTGCTGCATGGCGTTGAACGCCTGGGCCGCCTGGCGGACTTCTTCCGGGCCATCCAGCGCCAGGGGAGGCTGCTCGAGGTTGCCGCCCAGGCCGCGCGCTGCGTCGGCCAGCCGTCGCAACGGGCGCAGGCACAGGCGCACGGCAATCAGGCACACCAGCAGTACCGCGACAATCCGCAGTGCATACACCCGCAACAGGTAGTCGCTGATCAGCACCCAGGCCGATTCGCCACTCCAGCCCTGCAGTTCCTGGCCCTCGATGGTCAGCCAGTGGCCGTCGGCCAATGGCACCGCGAACTGCACATGCGCCTGGGCCGTGCGCAGGCCGAACAGGCTGCGCCAGACAATCGGCTGACCCAGCTCATCGGTCAGTCGCACCTTCAGCAGGCGCACGTCCTGGGCATGCCCCAGTTCGTACCTGAGGGCCTGCTGCAGCAACAGCTCGACGCGCCTGCGCCCCCGGCGCTCGTCATGTTCAGGTGTGGGTAGCGTTTCGGCGCAGCGCAACTGATAGTGGGCGGGCACCTTCAGCGTGCCGGCGTGGCAACTGGCCTGGGCGATCAGGGGGGCACTGCGCGCGGCGATCAGGCGAATGGGCGCCTCGAGTACCTGGGCGAAACGCACATCGAACCAGATGCTGCTCGACATCAACTGGATCACCAGCGTGCCGCTGACCATGATCAGCAGCAGCTGACCAAACAGGGTGCGCGGCCACAGCCGGCGAAGCCAGCGCATGTCAGGCATCGGCCGCGAGGCTGGCGATACTCAGCAGGTAGCCTTCATTGCGGATGGTGAGGATTTGCGCGGCACCTGCTGGCGCACGCCGCAGCTGCTGGCGCAGGCGGCTGACGCACATGTCCACCGAACGGTCGTCGGGCAGGTGGTCGCGGCCAAACGCGCTGCGGGTCAGCTGGTCGCGGGAAACCACCCGGTTGTTGGCCTCCAGCAGTTCGCGCAGCACGCGGTAGTCGGAGCGCGGCAGGGTCAGGGTTTCGCCATCGGGGCGGGTGAGCAGACGCTTGACGTGTTCAAGGCGAAAGCCTGCGAACAGCTGGGCGTCCGCCACGGCGGGCTCTTCGGCGGGAGTGTCCAGGCGTTGCGGGCGACGCAGCACGGCCTTGATCCGGGCGATCAGCTCGCGCGGCTCGAAAGGTTTGGCCAGGTAGTCGTCGGCACCCACTTCCAGGCCGATGATGCGGTCCAGCGTGCTGCCCTTGGCAGACAGCATGATCACCGCCAGGCCTGGCGTCGCCTGCAACTGGCGGCACAGGCTAAGGCCATCTTCGCCGGGCAGCATCAGGTCGAGCACCACCAGGTCCACCTTCGTCCGCGCCAGCTGTTCGCGCATCTGTTCACCGTCGGCTGCGGCTAGCACGTTATAGCCGGCATCTTTCAGGTAATCACAAAGAAGTTCGCGTATCTCGTCGTCATCGTCGACAACCAGCAAGGTCGTGCTCATGCGGATAAACACCTGTTCGGTGAGGGCCGGTGGCGCTCGTTACGTTCAATTACATGCCCGTACATGTCGGGTCTGGAGCCGGGAGGGCCGATCCCTAGAATCCTAACAAAAAATCATCTGCAAATACGAAGCCTTCCCAAATGAATCCCAAGTGCATCCCGAAAGTGTTCACCCCCGTCAGCCAAAGTGGCAATCGCCTCAAGCCGCTGGCGTTCTTCGTTGCCGTCGCCATCAGTGGCGGGGCCGTAGATGCCGACGGCAAACCGCTGGAGCTGGACGCCACACAGATCGAGGACAGCGCCCTGCTGCCGGCCGACGATGCTGGCCAGCTAGGCTACACGGTCGAGAGCACCCGTAGCTCCACCGGCCTGGCGCTGACGCCACGCCAGACGCCGCAATCGGTCACCACCATTACCCGCCAGCAGATGGATGACCGCGACATCCACACCATCGAGCAGGCGCTGGAAACCACGCCGGGCGTAACGGCCAACAAGTCGGAGGTGGGTGGGCGTACCGACTACCGTGCCCGTGGCTACTCGATCAGCAACTGGAAGGTCGACGGCCTGCAGACCCAGGGCGGGTCTGATTTCAGTGGCAGCGGCAATGCGCTGAACATGGACCTGTACGAACGCATCGACATCGTGCGCGGCGCCAACGGCCTGCTGGGCGGCACCGGCGACCCCTCGGCCACCGTCAACCTGATCCGCAAGGCACCGACCAAGACATTCGGCGGTAGCGCCTACGCCACGTACGGCAGCTGGGACAAGCGTCGCCTGGGTGCGGACCTGAATCTGCCCCTGTCCGCGGATGGCCGCCTGCGCTCGCGCTTCGTGATGACCCAGCAGGACGCCAACTCCTTCCGCGACAACCAGTCCGAGCGCTCCCGCGCCGCGCTGGCCAACTTCGAGTTCGACCTGGACGACGCCACCATCCTGGGTGCCGGTTACCAGTATGAGTACAACAAGGTTGTCGGCGGCGGCTGGGGCGCGAACATCCCCATCTGGTACCGCGACGGCAGCAAGACCGACTTGCCGCGCAGCACCAACGTGGTGCCCAGCTGGAGCTTTGGCGAGTACACCACCCGTACCGCGTTCGGGTCGCTGGAGCACCGCTTCGACAACGACTGGACCCTGGACCTGAAAGCCGCCCAGGCGACTACCGAAGCCTTGAACCACCGGGGCCTTGCCAAGGTGAACTCGGCTGGGCGCGGCAGCTACGGCGGCTATTGGGACCAGGACGGCAGCGGCGCGGTGCTGAACGGGTTGCACAGCTCCAGCGACACCACCCAGCAGTCGGCGCAGATCGACCTGTCCGGCCCGTTCCAGCTGTTCGGCCGCACCCACCAGGCCATGGTCGGCTACAACGACAGCCGCACCGTCGGCTGGTCGCCCCAGTACACCTGCACCATGGTCGGCGATGGCATGGCCAGCGCGCCTGCACTGGGTTGCCAGTTCCGCGCCAATAACGGCTTCCCGGTCACCGACTGGCGCAATGGCCTGGATGACGACTACGACATCATCGCCTCACGCACCGGCCTTCACAGCAAGACCACCACCCGCCTGCAGGGCATGTACGCCGCCACCCGCCTGAACATCAGCGACCCGCTGTCGGTGATCGTTGGCGTGCGCACCAGCAACTATTCCTCGGTTACCCGCAGCGTGGCCGGCGAGCGCAGCAGCCAGGAAGAGAACGGCATCGTCACCCCCTACCTGGGCGCGGTGTACGACCTCAATGACAACTACTCGGTATATGCCAGCTACACCGACATCTTCACCCCGCAAACATCTGAAACCAGCAGCGGCAGCAAGGTCGAGCCGATTCGTGGGCAAAGCTACGAAACAGGTATCAAGGGTGAGTGGTTCGATGGCCGCCTGAACGCCTCGGCGGCGTACTTCCGCACCAAGCAGGAAAACAAGGCCGTGCTGGACGGCGACCTGACCACACCGACTGGGGCCAGCGCCTACAAGGCGGGCTCTGGCGTGGAAAGCGACGGTATCGACCTGGAAGTTGCAGGCGCCCTGACCTCCAACTGGAACGTCTACGCCGGTTACACCTACCTGCACTTCCGCCGGATCGACAGTGACGGGCGCAGCGACCCGTCGCACCTGTTCAAGGCCTCCACCACCTACCGCCTGAGCGGCCCGCTCGACCGCCTGACCCTGGGCGCCGGCGTGACCGCGCAAACCAACATCCGCGCCATTTCCAGCCCGGCCGGCCAGCCCACCAACGGTGTGAGCAATGGTGCCACTGACGTTAACTGGTCCGGTTATGCCATCTGGAATGCCATGGCCAAGTACCAGCTGACCGATGAAACCAGCGTCAGCCTCAACGCCAACAACCTGTTCGACAAGCACTACTACACCCAGTACGGGTTCTATGCCGGGGCCATCTACGGCGACCCGCGTAACCTGTCGTTGACGGTAAGTACCGCGTTCTGACCAACCGTGCCCACAGGTCTGCGCGCGGTCCCTGTGGGAGCAACTGTCTTGCATAACACCTAAGCGCTAGCGCGATCACTGTGGGAGCGGCTTTAGCCGCGAACACCGGCGAAGCCGGTGCCATGCACCGCGTTGGACTCTTCGCGGGCACGCCCGCTCCCACAGGTACCGCGCAGACTTCAGGTTTATGCAGTATCTGTCGGGGCAACTGAATTGCAAAACATCTGAAAGCGAGCGCGATCACTGTGGGAGCGGGCTCGCCCGCGAACACGGGCGAAGCCCGTGCCATCCACCACGGTGTTTCGGGGGTAAGCCCGCTCCCAAGCGGCCCTCTCTCAGCTGGGCTCTGCCGCGTGCCCTGCATCAACCGGCTTCTCCAAATGGCCCTCGAAGCTATCCCAATCTTCGCCAAACAGCTCCACCGGATGCATGGTCCGGTCTGCGCCATTCCCACAGGCTAGCGCCTTGGCAGGGCAGTACAGGTCGCAACCCCAGCAGATACGCTCGGGGTTGCGAGGGTTTGTAGGGAATCTCTTGGCCATGCTCATCCTCCCTTAGGGCTACCTGGCCTGAACGTAAACCCCTGGCCCAGCCCCTCGGTTGACCGACATCAATCCATTGGCGGTTGCCCAGATAAAGGGCTTTGCTGAGTTTTTCAGCGTATCGGTCGAGTTCTTCATGCATGGGGTGGTTTGACAGCGAAGATTGGCAGCAACTGTCTTGAACAAAACCTGAAGGCTGGCGCGATCACTGTGGGAGCTGGCTTGCCTGCGATGGGCCGCAAAGCGGCCCGCTTTTCTTATTTGACTCGCCTTTTGCGACGGCCTACCAGGTGCAGTGCATACCCGCCGACCGAGACGACTAGAACGTCCCCCTCAGAGTCAGCATGTAATTACGCGGGTCCCCATAGAAGTTGCCGTTCGCCGCGCTGGAGACTGTTTGGTAGTAAGTCTTGTCGAACAGGTTGTTGGCATTGAGCGATACGGTCCAGTGGTCATCCACGCGGTACCTCAACAGGGCGTTCCACACCGCGTAGCCACTTTGCTTGTAATCGAACGGAATGTTCGACTCCACCACATTGCCATTGCCATCCACGCGCACCGTGGTTCCGCTGACATAGGTGGCGCTTTGCAGATCGACGCCGCCGCCTACGGTCCAGTCCGAAAGCTCTGCGGGCAGTTGATAAGTCGTCCACACCTTGAACTGATGCTTGGGCGTGATGGTGCTCAAGGCCGTGCTGTCAGTCTCGTTCTTGTTGTAGTTGTACACGTAGCTGGCCATCAGGTTCCAATCCTTGCGGATTTCGCCCGTCGCTTCCAGCTCGATCCCTTTGCTGACGACCTCGCCCTGGTTCACGTAGCAGCAGCTGCCGCCATACAGCACGGAAGCCGCCGGGAAGTTGGTATCCTGCACCGCGCCGTTGTATTGAATATTTTACTGTTGCTCACATGATTCTATCACTTTAAATACCCTTTTGGGCAGGCTCTAAGCCAACTTCTACTGTCGTTAGGGTTTAGATATATATTGCTTAGTTTTAGTGGGTATATTTATCATGGCTTTGGCTTCACTCAGAATAGAACCGTGGGCCAATTTGCAATTTACTGCAGTACTGGCCGGCTAAAAGTTAATTTTGCGAACGGGCTTTCCACTCTGCTGGAATCAAAGCGTTAGATTCTCGGAATTCAGGCAGCACATGTACATGTTTCAAGTCTTTGAACACGTCGACTGGCACATGCTCGAGTATGATCATCTGGAATTCCGTGTTATGCTTCGTTTTCATGCGATTTATGAAATTGTCTAACATCACGAAAGCTTTACTAACTCGAGCTGCATCAGAGCTTTTTAGATGAATGTCATCTTTAACCTTTTCCTCACCGTAGTATGGGCGGCTAGGTTGGTCTATAAAAAGAAAGCTCGGTACAAAGCGAGAACTATTGGCTGCAGAAGCTTCATGCAAAGCAAGGAACAAAATCAAATGCATGAACATATGGTTGGAGCTGCTGCCGACGTTTTCGATAAGTGAAGACTGGGGCTTTCTAAGCTGTAAGACATTGTGTTTAAAGCTGAACGCCGGGTGCCAAGTAATATAGTTGTCCATGACGAAATCGGCCTCTACCAGCAAGGCTTGTGCAATATCATCTATTTGACGATTGACGTTTTGTCGGACCTCGGCTACGTCATATACATTGATCTCGTCAGCTAACTCCTGCAAATCGGTGATTTTACCGCTGTAGCTTTCTCTGTCATCGCTTGAGACTTCATGGTATGACTCTAGCTTGGCTTCTATCCTTCCTATAAATCTTGCGTGATCAATTGCTGTTTCAAAAGATTTGGTCTGTTGTGGTAGGGAGTCGATGACTTCTTGGTGTTCTTTTTTCTCAGCTTCTAAGCTTCTGAGCATAGTTGCCACTTGTGTGTCCACGGGTTGCTTGGTGGCGGTGGCTAACTTTAGCGCTCGTAAATCAGCATTTAAACCGTTCATCAAATCATCAAAAATTTCCGTTTTGATTAACTGGTCTGCTTGGTTTAACAACGTTTCTAGTGGTTTTAAGCTGTCGAGCGTAACCTTAAGTGTCGCTTTGTATTGTTTATGCTCATCAGTGAACTCTCGTAGCTTTCGCATTTTTCGATTGAGTTCAAACATTTTTGCTTTAGCGTCGGCATAGCGTTTCGCGTCTTGACCAGATGCCTCTGGCGAAGGACAGCTATCTACAATGCTTTTCAAAAAGTTTATATCGACAACTTTTGGGACTTTATCTATTAAGCCGTACTCGGCGGCAGTAGCCGCGATTTTTCTCGCTTCACCCTCGAACAAACTCTTTCCATTTGAGAGTTTGTCCTTCTTTTTCTCTAGATTTTCAATCTGTCGTAGTATGTCTTTTTTTCGTTCCCGAGCCCCGATATTGTCAAGGGTGTCGATACCTAGGCTGAGGTCAAGAACTTGAGGAAGAGCTACGCGATATCGGTCTTTTTGCTGGTTGTCAAAATACACTTCGCTGTTTGTAATGGTGTTTTCCGATATGGTGTTCATTAGCATGAAATACCGGAATGACATCTGGGTACCCTGCTTGAGACCACGGCCTCCCCAAAGCACAACGCTACTATCTAATCCAAATTCCGCTTGAAGAATAGCTTTGATATCATCACTTTTTGCATTTGCCTCAGGAACTATAGGAAGTGCGCCAATGCCGGAAAAATATAGTTGGTCAGATACGGTTTGAGCAGTTGGGCTTTTCCTAGCAATCACCAGCGTCTTGTCGTTAATATAGAACTGAAGGCCATACCATGCGACGTTGTCATTGATGACATCGTGAGGGAGTTTGTGTTCACTAGACAGAAGGCAATAGTCAATAATATGCAGAAGAGAAGTTTTGCCGCGACTGCTGCCCCCTGTCAGAACGTTGATCTTACCGCGCTCAAAATCAACATCGCGTATTTCTCCGTATTTAGACCATAGGCGAATCTTATCAATTCCAAATTTCACAATTGCACCCGTAAATTTAAATATAGTTCTTCTTCGGAAGACTTGAGAAGGAGGGATATTTCTTTAGAGGCGCTTGAGATAAGTTCTGCGCGCTTTCCAAGGATCGAGCTTGTCTCAAATTTTTTAATTTGTGAGATATTACCATCGTAAGATATAAGGCCCAGTGCATGTAAGATCTGCAGGCCGTTAATTGTATGGGTTAAACTGGCATGGTAGCGTTGGTTAAAGTTGTGTACGAAGTCGGGCCTCACAGCAGACAATGAGGAGATTTCCCGTGAGCGAGTATTGCCATTTGCTAAGTATTTTATGGTTGGGGTGTGCATTACAATAGGCATTATGAGTAATGCTTTAGAAAGACTGAGGCAATGGCAATGGTTTAGCGTCATGCCGATGGCCAACGCTGCGATGCCAGAATTGTTGTACCCGCTCCAAGTTAGGATGCTTCTTTCGCCCATATTCAAAGTTTTTCCCAGTCCCGATGCCAACCAATTCGGCCAATGTCTGACAACTCATACAGTTCGCCATTGGAGTGTTCGGTGCTGAGTTCGTCTCCGCCGAGCTTGTATTTTTCCTGGCGCATCATATTAATAATTGTCTGTCCCTTGATTTTTACTTCATCAGGGCCACAGCCACGGTATGCCATGCGGTGATTGTTTTTCCATCTTAAGTGAACTTCCCCATGCATGGCCTGTATTTCATCATGTACAACCTCTCCATTCTGTTCCCACTGTTCTAGACTGCGCGCGAGCCTTAATTTGTGGGTTGAATACTCCGTTATGATCTCAGATTCGTGATCATATATGTCTTCAATCGCGATTAGTTGTTGAATGAAGGGCTGGCTGAGGAGGTCTCCGGGGAGTACAGGCTCAAATCTAAGGCTGGAAAGTTTATTGTTTCGTGCGTCTTGGAATATTTTCCAGTACTTGGCGGTGAAATCGTCGTAAAGCACAGAAAATGCTTTGCCATTTGATATGGCTATGTAATTGCTGTCTCGGATATTTGAGTTGAGCCGCTCGTAAACTTCATTAACTTTTTCGGGTGGAATAAATTTTTCAGCAATCGTGGTTTTGATTTTCTGAATTATGTCTGTCTCGGCAAGCTCAAAATATATTTTCTTAAATAACTCTTTTTTGACGGATGCAGTAAGTTCGCTGACGGTGCTTATATAGCCCTTAATTGAATCGTCTGATGTTGATGACTTGAGTTCTTCGAGCCTATGTAGGATTTTTTCAAGGTTTTCTGACGTATGGTCTTCGAGATAGCCGACTAATAGACTCCCAATTTTGTTTGAGCTACTTGTACTTTTATTGGTTACAAGATGAAATTCAGTTCTGGAAATGAAATCCAGCTGGGCGGCTTCGTTTGCTCGCCCATCATTCGGATCTGAGATAACCTTTGCCCAGTTATGAAAGGTTTTCCAAAGGTCGGCATCTAGTTCGGTGAGTGCGACAGGTCTTCCGTCAGCTTGTTTCTGGATTGTATGTTTTAGTTGGAATAGCAGTTGTAGGTCATCATCAACATCTGTATGGACATCGTCTTTAATCTCTAGCCCGACAGACTGTCCTTTTTTCAGGTTTAATACTTTGTAGAGGAAGTAATAGTACTGATAGTCGAACCCGGCGCTAGCACCCGGAGCGGCTGTTTTCTCCATAAATGTTTTTGGTGTTGCCATTTATATATCTCAGCATGGTCAAACGTCGTCCGGTCATAACTGACAATTACTGAGAATGTCATCCATGACTTGTTGATTGGTGCATGAGGCCATGATTGCTCGCTTAGTGCAACCATTTTGATATCACTTCGCGCGATGTAAGTGTTAACAAAATGCTGTATATAAAACCAGTGATATTGAGAATGAAGAATCTGCGTATGTATCAAACACCTCAGAATCAAGCTACGTCGCCATCTCCGTAGCTCGTTCTACACACTTAACAACCGCTACCATCCCACGTCATCCCGCCAAGAATGCTGAGTGTTGTCAGGGATCAAGGCCCCTGCGACCTGTGGGGAATGTCCACTACGCGGGACTGGCGGCTCCTTACGTCCGGGAGCAAGGGCATCTCATGATCTGGCCTTCTGAGCACCGTTGCCGGTGGGCGGGTGGAGGCAGTACTGGCTGACGAGACCAGCGCCTGAAGATCCTGAGCCATGTGCAAGCAGCAATGCGATGACCGGGGCATACCTGACTGTCAGTCAGGTGCAGTCCATTCCTTGGTCTGCGGCACCATCATCTACAGCGCTGTTGCTGGTGACATCGGCGTTTGTCACGCCGATCGTCACGAGGGGGAATGCCGCAAAGCCTTGTGCGATCGGGGCTGCAGCAGTGGTTGAAGTGCCCGTCTCTTTCCAGAAGAAAGAGACGGGCACAGGTTGGCGCAGTATTCGGCCAAGCGGATAGGTTGCTGCAGGGTAGCGAGGTAGGGTGTATCTAGCGCACGAGCGCTATATGTGTAAGAGCATCCATCACATGGGTAGTGACCGTACGAGCTGCCGGATGCGAATCGTACTTGGGCTGAACCACCGCGTGGGCGGCGTGACCTTTAAGGTTCGGGTCACCTGGGGTGCTGTCATCGACAGCGCTTGCAACTCCCGGTCTACGCCTGTGGACAATATTCGTCAATCAAAGCGATTTCAGGGATTTAGCGCTTATGGATAAAACTATCCACCGGTGGACATCAGTGGTTTTCCACAGACGCACTCTGTGCCAGCGGTTTTTTTCTTAGGGATGGTCCTTTCAAGCGGGGCGGCTTTGCAGCCCCGTTTGAAAGGACCCGCGCGGAGGAGCTTCATGCGGTGCTGTGGGTAATTTCACAGCGAGTTGAGCTGGTGGTGCGGCGGGCTACTCGGTCCTCTTGGCAATGCGAAGGCGCGTGACGTTCTCGCCCGTCTGCTTGGCAAACTCATGCGGCGTCACATGGTCCTCGCGGTTTGCCTCTAGATACCGGCTCCACCAGGTCATGATCATCCGGCGTTCTTCGAGGAACTCGGCCTTGTGGGTATAGGCGGCCCGCACGTTGTTGCGTTCCTTGTGGCTCATCTGTCGCTCGATAGCCGTCTCCGACCACAGCCCGGACTCGACCAGCGCACTGCACGCCATGGCTCGGAACCCGTGGCCGCAGATATCCACATTGGTGTCGTAGCCCATCATTCTGAGTACGGAACCCCCCGCGAACACCAGGTCGAACTTGCCAGTGATCGTGTGGATCTGCCCAAGCAAGGCCAGTGCATGAGGCGGGGTACAACGTGAATAAAGCCGGCCCCAACTGAGGGCGAACTGATTTCAGCGGGTGAGAGAAACACGATATTTCAGGGTTATACCGCGAAACAGTTCTATTTCCGCCAACTGCAAGCCACTGCGCTAAATTCCCTCCCTCCTGGCATCCATGCCGTCCACTAATCCAGCATCTCGCCGTGGGTAGACCGTTGAAAAAGTTTGCGTTTGTGAGTGCAGCCGCTGAGCGTGAATACAAAGACCTACCCAAGGACGTTCAGGACGATTTTGGCAAAGACCTGCGACGCATCCAGTATGGCCAGGACCCAGAGCGGCCGATCAAGTCGTTGACCGAGTCGGTAGGGGCGGGTGCGATTGAGCTCATCATCAACGGCAGCCCTGCATTCCGATGTGTATATGTCGCCAAATTCGCAGACATGGTCGTCGTGTTGCATTCGTTCGTAAAAACGACCAACAGGTCCGACCGGCACGCGATGCAGGTCGCTGAAGAGCGGATGAAAGAGTTGAAGCACGAACTGAGAAAAATGGGGTACAGGGTTTAGCTGCCAGGTGTTTGGGTGATGACGATCTGGGGCGGTGAGCCGGCATCGCTCGAGGGCAGGGTCAGGGTTGTGCGAAAGCCGAGCTTGTCCAGCATGTCCATCATGGCGTCCAAGGTGAATTTCTCGATCTTGCCGTTTGCAAGCTCGGATATGCGGGATTGGGTTACGTTGAGCTTGGCTGCGGCATCATGCTGTTTGAGGCCCATTTTCTTGATGCAGTCAGTGATGAAAATGGACAAGTCCATCTTCAAGGCCATTTTGCTGGCGGTTTCTGCGTCGTGGGTGGCGTGGAAAGGGCTTTCGTGGAATTGAAGCGCCATTGGCTTGCCTCACTGAAAATATCTAAAATTTGCGATAAATCGTAGCGGTGATTGGTTGGTGAGTCAAAGCGTTTCTGTTGGAGGTGTGTCTGTTTTTGAGCTTTGTTGGTGATCAGAGAATTGCATCTGGTTGGGGGGGGTGGGGCTGCTGCGCAGCCCATCGCAGGCAAGCCAGCTCCTACACTGATCGTGGTGGCTTTGGGGGATTTGTAAGAACACGACGGTGGCTGGGGCAAGAGTGGAGGGGCTGCGGGGGTGAAAACAAAAAAGGCCCACCTTTCGGTGAGCCTTTTTTGATACTGCGTATGGTGCCGGCACCAGGAATCGAACCCGGGACCTACTGATTACAAGTCAGTTGCTCTACCATCTGAGCTATACCGGCAATGGGGCGTCATTATAACGATCGTTTGGCGCCTGTAAACCACTTCCTTGCGAATGTTCGAAAAAGACCTAAGTCACCGGCCTAAAAGGAGAATTTTCCTACCAGCCGCGGTGGATCGTGTTGACGCTTGGCTCGCTTTTGCCCGGGTTGAAGAACAGCTTGTCGTTGTCGCAGCCGCGCTTGCGGCAGGGGCTTTCGGTGCGCAGGGGCAGGCCGTTGTCGCCGCCCAGTTGCATGCCGGGGTGGTTCCAGCCCAGGTTGCTGTTTGGGTGAGGCGAGGTGCCGCCGGCGCAGCCGGTCAGGGCCAGGGCGAAGGTCAGCAGGGCGAGGGGTTTGGCTCGGGTCACGATGGTCAGGTCCGTTGGTCCATTGTCGGTTCTGGCGCAACGCCAGAAGGCCGCGAGGCTGGCGGGCAGCGCGCGACGTCACTTTTTAATGATTTGGGGGGCGGATGATACACCCTTACGGCGGGTGAGCATTAGCCTTGTGTTGTCTGGTATGGCCTCTTCGCGGGTGAACCCGCTCCCACAGGGATCGTGTGAGTGCGGCAATTTGCGTAAGGAAATTCTGAACCATGGGGCCAAAAGCTTCAGGGTTTGGATGCTTCGGAAGTATCCTACGCGCGCCGCCGAAGTATCGCTGTTGTCGGAGAAGTGGCTCACGGATACCGTTCTCGGGTCGCTCTGGCGACCGGGTGTGAGAACCCGACTACGAATTTAGCGGCTGCGTAATGGCGACCGTGCGCGGGCAGATTTCGGTCTGGCCGAGGCTTCCTATATTCACTCGGTTTCTCACCCCGTGCACGGTTGCCGCCATTTGTTCCGGTGAGAAAGAATGAATGCTGCAACTCCTTGAGGAATATAGGAGTTCGAAAAATTGAAAACCCTTCCGCCAGACAATACCCCCAAACCAGTCACCACAGCAGGCGTGGAAACCTTCCTCGCAGCCGGTAACCCATCCCTCAATCTGCTACGCGTGGAGCCCGGTGTCCCTGTGGATGCTGCCTACGAGCATGTCTCGATCCTGATGGGCTACATCAAGCACCTGGTGCGTGAGGGAGATATGGAAGACGACCATAAATTCCTGGGTGCTGCCGATTACCTGTGCGACATGGCCAAGGCGCTGATGAACGATATCGAGATTGCCAAAGGTAAGGCGCACTGACATTTTTGCTCCCACAAAAGCCGCTTGCGCCAACCACAAGAAATGTTTATGCACAAGTGGCATTTGGGACTTGCGCGAAAGGCATGCCGGATCGCTGCGCCGCTGGTCTTTGCGCAAACGCCTGTTTTTACTGGCCTTGAGCTGCAACCCGGAATAAGCCAAACGCTTGAAATAGCGCTTGGATCCAACAGGTAATCAAAAGCTTGTTCACAGACTTATCCACAGGTTGTGCTGCGGCTAACGGTCGCGTTCCGCGAGGATAAGCAGGTTGCGTGGGGTCAGTGGATAGTCGCAAAACAAGCCTAGGCGAACGGCGTAGCCTTGTTCTTCGAGGAACAGGGCGCGATCGAGTACCAGCCACAACTCCAGCGGGCGGCGGAACAGGTTGCGTACGCGCTCCAGGTTGCGCACCTCGGCCAGGCGCTGCCAGCCGGCAGCCTCCAGGGCGGCCCAGTCCGGGTTGCCGGTCAACGGCAGTTGTTTGAGGTCCGCCAGGTCGCGGCAGTACTGCTCGAAGGGTTTTTCCAGCCAGGCTACCGGCAGCGACGGCGTTGGCAGGTATTCGCTGCTCTGGCGCTGCTGGCGTTGCAGCAGATCAAAGCCCAGGCGCCGGGCCATCGAGGTGTCGCGCTGGCGCCGCACGCGGGCGCCGGCGGTGACGGTTTCGCTCAGGGGCAGGCCCAGGTCGTCCAGCGACAGTCTTAGGGCCGACGCCTGCGCGGCTGTGGATAACGCCTGGTACTGCGGCGCCGCGATGCGGTTGTAGCAGCAGGGGGCTACGGCGAGTTGCCGACAGCCTTGCTGGCTGGCCAGCTGCATCAGGCGCACATGCAGGTCGCCGCAGGCGTGCAGGGCGACCACGCTTTTGTCGCTAGCCAGGTGACGGGCGCTGTCGCTGGCCATCACATCCTGGTGTACGTGCTGTGCTGGCAAGTGATGGTGGGCGCTCAGGGCCTGGCCGGCGGCGACCAGTTCGGCGTCGTACTCCAGGCAGGTCAGCTGTTGGCCGGGTTGCAGCAGGCGACGGCCGAGGTGGCCTTTGCCGGAGCACCAGTCCAGCCAGTGGCGCGGCTGGTGGTGGAAGGTCAGGTGGCTGGCGAAGGCTTCGATCTGCTGCCATTTGCGGCCGGGGACGGCGACGTCCAGGCGGTGGGCGGCGGGTGGCAGGTCGGTTTGCGGGAGGCTTCCGAGGGCGCCGAGCTTTTGGGCTTGTTCGGCCAGTTGCGGGAAGGGCGCGGGCAAGCGGTCAGTGGCGCTGTCGGCTTCGGCGTCTGCCAGGGAACATTGGCGCAGGTGGGTGGCGAGTTCGGGGTGGGTGGTTTCCCAGGCCAGTTGCAGGGTGGTGAAGGGGCGCGGTTTCCACAGCTGTTGGTGCTCGATCAGGAATTGGTCGAGGGCCTTGAAGCGGGTGCTTAGGTGGTGGCTGTGGAGGTGGCTGGGCATGGGAAGATGTGTGTTGGTTTTTAGGGCCTCTTCGCGGGCACGCCCGCTCCCACAGGGATAGCGCCACATTCAAGGTTGGCGCTATACCTGTGGGAGCGGGCGTGCCCGCGAAGAAGGCTAGGTGATGTCAGCGCCCTTGGCAGGCATCTACACGCAGCCAGCGCTCCAGCAGCTTGAAGCCCTGCACCAGCAGGAACGAGATCACCAGGTAGAACACGCCTGCGGCAAAGAAGATTTCCACCGGCAGGTAGGTGCGGGCAATGATGGTACGGGCCATGCCGGTCAGTTCCAGCAGGGTCACGGTACTGGCCAGCGCACTGGCCTTGAGCATCAGGATCACTTCGTTGCTGTACGCCGGCAGTCCGATGCGCGCAGCACGGGGCAGCATGATGTAGAACAGCGCCTTGCCCCGCGACATGCCCAGCGCCCGCGCCGCTTCGATCTCACCTTTGGGGATCGACTGTAGGGCGCCACGCAGGATCTCGGCGATGTAGGCAGCGGTGTGCAGGGTCATGGTCAGCACCGTGCACCAGAACGGATCGCGCAGGTACGGCCACAGCGAGCTGGAACGCACCGCATCGAACTGCGCCAGGCCGTAGTAGACCAGAAACAGCTGCACCAGCAGCGGCGTGCCGCGGAAGAAGAAGATGTAGCTGAACGGCACGGCGCGCACGTACCAGTGGCGCGAGGAGCGGGCGATGCCCAGCGGGATGGCCAGGATCAAACCGGCAACCACGGCAATGGCTACCAGCTCCAGGGTCAGGACCGCACCCTCGGCCAGGCGTGGCAGCCATTTGAAGATGACTTCCCAATTCATTATTCAGCCCTCGCAAAGCCGCGAGCGGCGCGTTTTTCCATGAAGTACATGCCGGTCATGGCAATGACGGTGAGGCCCAGGTAGATGCAGGCCGCGACCATGTAGAAGGTGAACGGCTCCTTGGTCACGGTCACGCCAATTTGCGAGTGACGCATGATTTCTTCCAGGCCGATCACCGACACCAGGGCGGTGTCCTTCATCAGGATCATGAACAGGTTGCCAAGGCCGGGCAGGGCGATGCGCCACATCTGCGGCAGGATGATCCGCGAAAGGATGCGGCCCTTGGACAAGCCCAGCGCCAGGCCAGCTTCACGGTGGCCCTTGGGGATCGCCAGGATGGCGCCACGGAACACTTCGGTGGCGTAGGCGCCAAAGCACAGGCCCAGGGCGATAACACCCGCAGCGAAGGCGCTAAGCTCCAGGCCCGGCATGTTCAGGGCTTCGCCGAGGCTGTTCATCAGCCCGACTGTGCCGAAATAGATAAGCAGCACCCACAGTAGTTCGGGCACGCCGCGAACCAGGGTGGAGTAGAAGCCGCCAAGCCATTGCAGCGGCTTGAGCGGGGAGGTTTTGGCCAGGGCGCCGAGCAGGCCCAGCACCAGCCCCAGCAGCAAGGCGCAAAGCGCCAGTTTTACGGTCATCAGGGTGCCGGCCATCATGGCCGGACCGAATCCGTGCAGGTCGATATTCATGGGCAGGTCATTTTAGGGACTGGCGCGCCACGTGGGCGCGCCGGTCAGGGCGGGTCATTCGATGCTGAACGGGAAGTACTTGTCGTTGATTTTCTTGTACGTGCCGTCGGCCTTGATTTCGGCCAGGGCTTTGTTCAGCTCGTCGCGCAGCTTGGTGTCACCTTTGCGCACGGCAATGCCGATCTTGTCGCTGTCCATCACCGGCTCGCCCTTGAACTCGAAGTTGGAGCCGTCTTTGCTTTTCAGCCACTCGTACTGCACGTACTTGTCGGCCAGGATGCCGTCGATGCGGCCGGACACCAGGTCCAGGTAGGCGTTTTCCTGGGTGTCGTACAGCTTGACGTCGACGCCCTTGAAGTTGTCTTCAAGGTAGGTGCCGGCCAGGGTGGCGCGCTGGGTGCCGATGGACTTGCCTTTCAGCGACGCTGCGTCAGTCTTGAAGTCGACGTTTTTTGGCGCGATGAACTGCAGCTTGTTGGAGTAGTACGGCTCGGTGAAGTCCACCGCCTGCTTGCGCTCGTCGGTGATCGACAGCGAAGACACCAGGAAGTCGAACTTTTTGGCGTTCAGGGCCGGGATGATGCCGTCCCAGTCGGAGGTGACGACCGAGCATTCGACTTTCATCTTGGCGCACAGGGCGTCGCCGATGTCTTTGTCGAAGCCAACCACGTTACCGCTGGCATCCTTGTTGTTGAACGGTGGGTAGGCGGCTTCGATACCCATGCGCAGTTTTTCTGCGGCCATGGCGTTTGCCGACATCACCAGCGTGGCAGCAGCTGCCAGGAGAAACTTCTTGTAAGTGTGCATGTATTGCTCCGTTAGCGGTGGCTTGACATGAATTGCTTGCAACGCGCCGAGTTCGGGTTCTCGAAGACCTGCTGCGGCGATCCCTGCTCTTCGACCAGGCCCTGGTGCAGGAAGACGACTTCACTGGACACATGGCGGGCAAAGCTCATCTCGTGCGTTACCAACAGCATGGTACGGCCTTCTTCGGCCAATGCGCGGATAACGTTTAGCACTTCCTGGACCATTTCCGGATCGAGAGCCGAAGTGGGCTCGTCGAACAGGATCACTTTAGGCTTCATGGCCAGGGTACGGGCAATGGCGGCACGCTGTTGCTGGCCACCGGAAAGCTGGGCGGGGTAGCTGTGGCGCTTGTCGTAGATGCCAACCTTGTTCAGCAGCGCTTCGGCGGCTTCGATGGCCTCGGCCTTGCTTTGGCCGAGCACGCGGCGTGGCGCCTCGATGATGTTGTCGAGGATCGACATGTGCGGCCACAGGTTGAAGTTCTGGAAGACAAAGCCGATTTCGCTGCGCAGGCGGTTGATCTGGCGGTTGTCGGCGGCGATCAGGTCGCCGTTTTTGGCAGCCTTGAGCTTGAGGGCTTCGCCGGCCACCAGGATTTCGCCCTGGTGCGGGTTCTCGAGCAGGTTGATGCAACGCAGCAGGGTGGACTTGCCGGAGCCGGACGACCCCAGGATGGAGATCACGTCACCGTCGCGTGCGGTCAGCGAAATGCCCTTGAGAATTTCCTGCTCGCCGTAGCGTTTGTGCAAATTGCGGATTTCCAGCGCGGGCGTGGCCTGAGCCATGTGCGGTCCTCATGTGTTCGGGTGCGTTCCCAGCTATTGGCGGCCTTCCTGGCGTGCGCCAAGCTAGCATAGCGGCATTATGGCGGCCAACAGGGTTGCCAGGGACTCGGGGCACTGGTGGGGCAGTTTGTCGCATCGCTGCAGCGCAACGTCGCGCAGATGTCCGCGAAGGTGTCGCCCAGCACCAGAGCCTTGATGAAAAAAGGCGCGATGGTGCCAGCTTTAGCCCGCTCATGGAAGCGGTTTTGGCCCATTCGGGGGGTAAACCCGACCTTTAGGTCAAACGCGTTCGTTGGGGGCAGGTTTACCTGTGAATGCATCGGCAGGCTAAAGGTTGTACCTGAAGGTTGCACTTTTTGGCATTGCGGTGGTGCACAGGTGTTACCTGGGAGCACCTTTGGTGCGTTTGTAAGTGGGTATTTCAGTAATCCGATGATTTGGCGCCCTTTCGGTCATGGTCTGGCCGAAAGCCCTCCAAACCGCGTGCTAAAAGGCCCGCAGAATTTTCTGACGAATGCATTCAGCAGATGGCGCGCTTATTGCCAGTAGGAAACCGCCGATTGCAGCGACGCCCAGGTCAACCCCAGGCGCGCTCCGTTTCCGCAGTCGGAGTGGTCCACTCCTTACAAAGGTAGTTTTATGAGCGGTAACAATTCCAATGACCTCGCTCAGGGGCTCAAACAACGGCATGTGACCATGCTGTCCATCGCTGGCGTCATCGGTGCCGGCCTGTTCGTAGGCTCCGGCCACGCCATCGCAGCTGCCGGCCCGGCCGTGCTGCTGGCTTACGCCGCTGCCGGTACGCTGGTGGTGCTGGTGATGCGCATGCTGGGTGAAATGGCGGTCGCCTCGCCTGACACCGGTTCGTTCTCGACCTATGCCGACCGCGCCATCGGGCGCTGGGCCGGTTTTACCATTGGCTGGCTGTACTGGTGGTTCTGGGTGCTGGTGATTCCGCTGGAGGCCAACGCGGCCGCGGCCATTTTGCATGCCTGGTTCCCTGCGGTTGACCTGTGGGCGTTCTCCCTCATCATTACCCTGGCGCTTACCCTGACCAACCTGTGCAGCGTGAAGAACTACGGTGAGTTCGAGTTCTGGTTCGCCCTGCTCAAGGTGCTGGCGATCATCGGCTTCATCGCCGTGGGCTGTGCTGCCTTGTTCGGCTTTGTGCCGAACAGCCAGGTGAGCGGTGCCAGCCACCTGTTCGACACCCAAGGCTTCATGCCCAACGGCCTGGGCGCAGTGCTGGCAGCCATGCTGACCACCATGTTCTCGTTCATGGGTACCGAAATCGTCACCATCGCCGCTGCCGAGTCCAAGGACCCGGGCAAGCAGATCAGCCGCGCCACCAACTCGGTCATCTGGCGTATCTGCCTGTTCTACCTGGTGTCGATCTTCCTGGTGGTGGCCCTGGTGCCGTGGAACGACCCGGCCCTGGCCGAAACCGGTTCCTACCAGACCGTGCTGAGCCGTATCGGCGTGCCGAATGCCAAGCTGATTGTCGACATCGTCGTGCTGATTGCCGTGACCAGCTGCCTGAACTCGGCGCTGTACACCTCTTCGCGCATGCTGTTCTCGCTGAGCAAGCGTGGCGACGCCCCGGCCATCGCCCAGCGCACCACCAAGGCGGCGACCCCGTACGTGGCGGTATTGCTGTCCACTGCAGCGGCATTCCTCTGCGTGTTCGCCAACTTCGTGGCCCCGGCCCAGGTGTTCGAATTCCTGCTGGCCAGTTCTGGTGCCATTGCGCTGCTGGTGTACCTGGTGATTGCCATTTCGCAGCTGCGCATGCGTGCCAAGCGTGAAGCCAGTGGCGAGAAGATTGCCTTCAAGATGTGGCTGTTCCCGGGCCTGACCTGGGCGACCATTGCCTTCATCGTTGCCATCCTGGTGGTCATGGCGCTGCGTGAGGATCACCGTGCGGAAATCATCGCGACGGCGTTGCTGAGCATTGGTGTGGTGGCGGCTGGTCTGCTGGTGCACCGCAAGCGTGAAGCTGCCGGGCGGGTGGCACTGGATAACTGATCCGCGCTGGCTGTAACGAAAAGGCCGCGCCCTGTGAAGGGTGCGGCCTTTTTTGTTGCCTGTACCGGCCCTATCGCCGGCAAGCCAGCTCCTACAGGAAGCTTGCTGCCCTCAGGCCTGTCATGAACCTGTGGGAGCTGGCTAGCCGGCGATAGGGCCCTTGCAGGTTAAATGGCCCTGTCAGCCAAACTGCTTCTGCTGTTGCTGCTGCTTGGCCACCAGTTCGGAGGCGGCGATGTAGGCATCCTGGAACTCATCGCTTTCCAGCCAGGCCATGGTGGCCTCTTCGTCAGCGCCGTCCAGCCATTTGCGGTAGGCGTTGAACACCAGCACGATGTAGTCGGTGGCGTGCTCTTCCTTGTGCCCCTTGAGCACCAGGGCCAGCAGCGGGTCCACCAGGAATACCGAGATCATCGGTACCAGGCCGCCTTCCTGGGCTTCCTTCATCTTCTCGAACATCGCGTCGTAGCTGCCCGACTCCATGGCCTTGTTGTATACCTGCTCGACGCTGGCGCTGTCGCCGGCACTGGGCTTGACCGCCTGGCCGCTGCGCACCATGCGGTTCTGCTTGGCCTTGCTGGCGGCGCGCTTGGCGCGTTTCTGTTGCTTGGTAGGGGTGGCCATGGGGTGAGTCCTTGGGGTGTCTGAAAAGTGCGCGTATTGAAGCGCAGTTGCCGTGGAAACCCAAGTGTTGTGCAAAGGGGCCGCTGCGTGGCCCATCGCGGGCAAGCCAGCTCCCACAGGTACTGCGCAACATTCCAGGTCGGTGCAAACCCTGTGGGAGCTGGCTTGCCGGCGATGGGCTGCAAGGCAGCCCCGGCAATCTAACTGGCTACGCCTACCGGTTCATCCTCCTCGAACCCCCGCGATGCCCGACCCACCAGCAGTGCATCGGGGGCGTGGGCCACGCTGTGGTCCTTGCCCGGGTAGTCCAGCGAATGCAGGAAGTGGCGGATGCAGTTGATCCGTGCGCGCTTCTTGTCATCGGACTTGATCACCGTCCACGGCGCATCGGCGGTGTCGGTGTGGAAGAACATCGCTTCCTTGGCCGCGGTGTAGTCTTCCCACTTGTCCAGCGACTTGATGTCGATGGGCGACAGCTTCCAGTGCTTGAGCGGGTCGTCCCGGCGCGAGATGAAGCGGCGCAGCTGCTCTTCTCGGTTCACCGAAAACCAGTACTTGAACAGCAGGATGCCGCTGTTGCACAGCATGCGCTCCAGGTCCGGTGTCTGGCGCATGAACTCCAGGTACTGCAGCGGTGTGCAGAACTCCATCACCTTCTCGACGCCCGCGCGGTTGTACCAGGAGCGGTCGAAGAACACCATTTCACCCGCTGTGGGCAGGTGCTGGATGTAGCGCTGGAAATACCACTGGCCCTGTTCCTGCTCGGAAGGCTTCTCCAGTGCGACGATGCGTGCGCCACGTGGGTTGAGGTGCTCCATGAAACGCTTGATCGTGCCGCCCTTGCCTGCGGCATCGCGCCCCTCGAACAGGATCACCACACGCTGGCCGGTTTCCTTCACCCAGCTTTGTACCTTCAACAGCTCGATCTGCAGCGCGTGCTTGGCCTTTTCGTAGTCCTGGCGTCGCAGGCGGGTACGGTAGGGGTAGCTGGCCGGCAGGCGGGCCGAGGTGCTGTCTTCGTTGCTGCCCTTCGGAGCGGTGGCAACTTCCAGTGCAGCGGGTTGCTGGCTGATACGGGTGATCGCCGGTTCCGGCTTGCGCTGGCGTGGGCGGCGCGTGCGGACTGGAGTGATGGCGGGTTCGCTGGGGGCGGGGAGCAGGAGGGGGGATTCTTCGCTCATGGAGGTCCTTGCTAGTCGATACGGGGGTCCGTCTTCGATTATGAAGGTGAGCGAGTGATGGCTATTTGATGCTGGTCAATGAGCACAAATCACAGACAACAAAAAACCCGCACTAGGCGGGTTTCTTGTTGTCGCTTCGGGTAACTTTGCAACCACCAGAAGCTGAAGGTGGTGCCCAGAGACGGAGTCGAACCGCCGACACGAGGATTTTCAATCCTCTGCTCTACCGACTGAGCTATCTGGGCGACGAGGTGAATTAAATAGATTTCCGGACCGCTCGTCAACGACTTTTTGAAAAAATTTTAAATTAATTCCGTCGCTTACGATTTTTGGGGTCATTCGGCCGGTGGAACGTAGCCATCCGCCTGGGCGTATTCTTCGCCGGCGAAAAACTTGTCCATCTCTGCCTGGAGGAATTTGCGGTCCTCGGCATTCATCATGTTCAGGCGCTTTTCGTTGATCAGCATGGTCTGGTGCTTCTGCCAGTCGGCCCAGGCTTTCTGCGAGATGTGTTCGAAGATGTCCTGGCCCTTGGCGCCGGGGTAGGGCGGGCGCTCCAGGCCTGGCAGTTCTTCGTTGTACTTGCGGCACATCACGGTGCGGGTCATGGGGCATCTCCTGCAATCAGTTCGTCGGCTGCGCGTTCAAGCAGCTTTTTGACCGGGGCGGCGAGGCCCAGGCGCGGCGGGGTGGCGAGGTTATACCAGAGCCAGTCGGCCTCGGCCATGTGCTCGCCGACCAAGTCGACGCGCACCAGCCAGGGCTCGATGGCCAGCTGGAAGTGGCTGAAGGTATGGGTCAGGCCTGCCATGGCCCGGCTGCCTGCCAGGCGCAGGCCGTGCTGATAGGCCAGGTCGTCGAGCTGTGCGAGGTCGTCCAGCTCCGGCAGGCTCCACAAACCACCCCACAGGCCGCTGGAGGGGCGGCGATAAAGCAGGATGGCGCCTTCGTGGTTGGCCAGCAGTGGCATCAGCGTGCGCCGTTGTGGCAACGCCTTGCGCGGCTTGGGCTCGGGGTAGCGGGTTTCTTCGCCGTGCAGGTGCGCCTCGCAGCCGCGCTGCAATGGGCAGATCAGGCAACTGGGCTTGCTGCGGGTGCACAGCGTGGCACCCATGTCCATCATGGCCTGGGTGTAATGGTTGGCGCGCTGCAGCGGGGTAAAACGCTCGGCCGTGGCCCAGAGCTGGTTGGCCACCTTGGGCTCGCCAGGGTAGCCGGCCTGGGCGGTGTAGCGGGCCAGCACGCGCTTGACGTTACCGTCCAGGATCGGCGCGCGAATGCCCATGCTGATGCTGGCGATGGCGCCGGCGGTGGAGCGGCCGATGCCGGGCAACTCGGTGAGCTGCTCGACACTGCGCGGGAATTCGCCGCCATGTTGCGCGACGACGATCTTTGCAGCCTTTTGCAGGTTACGTGCGCGGGTGTAGTAGCCCAGCCCCGTCCACAGGTGCAGCACTTCGTCCTCCGGCGCCTCGGCCAGGGCCTGCACGGTCGGCAGGGCCTGCATGAACCGGTCGAAGTAGTTGAGCACGGTGCTGACCTGGGTCTGCTGCAACATGATTTCCGACACCCACACCCGGTACGGGGTGATGCCCTGTTGCCAGGGCAGGTCGTGCCGGCCGTGCTCGTCGTACCAGTCCAGCACAGCGCTGGAGAACTGCTCGGGGCTCATCGCTTGAACAGCCCCTTGAGTGCGTCTTTTACTTCCGGGCTCACTTTGTCTCCAAGTTTCTCTTCGAGCTTTTCATCGATCTTGTCTTTCAGGCGGTTGCCGGCCAGCTTGGCGGCAACTTTGCCCATGCCGCCCTGGTCCAGGCGGCAGGCCTTGGCGCCCAGCTCCAGCGGGCCACGGCAGCGCAGCGGCACTTCAACGCCCACATAGCGTTCGTTGACCTGGCAAGCCGGGTCCGGCATGGCGCGCTGGTCGCCTTCGACGATCACGCCGACGTTGTAGTCCATGCCCAGTACGCGCAGGTCGAGGTCGCCATGGCCGTTGACGGTCAGGCCCGGGATGCGCGCCTTGAGGTCCGGGTTGCTGGCAACGCCATTGCGCACCACCAGGCTGCCGCGCAGTTCCTGGAACGGGGTGTCCTTGCCGCGAGGTTCGCCGCTCAGGGTCTTGCGGTTGAGGGTGGCGATGGCCTGGCACAGCTGCTGTTCCAGGTTGGCGTTGACCAGCACGCCATCATTGATGGTGAAGTTGGCGCTGCCATTGAGGGTGTCGACCAGGGCTTTCTGGCTGTTGCCGCTGGCGGTCAGGTCGCTGGTCAGGGTCAGCAGGCCTTTGACAGGTGGTGCCTGGTCCTTGCCTTCGGTCTTGATGAAGTGCTCTACCGGCACGCGCTGGATGTTGGTGTTCACACCCAGTTGCGGTACGGCAGGGCGTACATCGACCGTGCCCTTGGCTTCGAAGGTGCCGTTGTACAGCTCGCCACGCAGGGTTTGCAGGGTCAGCAGGCCGCCCTGGCCGATGGCCTTGAGCTGGGCGTCTTCGATCGGCAGCTTGTCCAGGGTCAGCGAGCCAAAGGCCAGGTCGGCTTGCAGGTCGAGGACGCGCAGGCGGTCGACCGGCAGCAGCTTGTCGTCGCTCCAGGCTACCTGCGTCGGGGCGTTGGGCAACGGTGTGGTGCCGGCACCGGCACCGGCCACGGCGCTGGCCTCTTGCTGCTTGACCTCGGCCTGGCGCGCGGCAGTGGCGCCCTTGGCCTCTTCGCTCTTGGCGGGCAGGTAGCGGTCAGCGTCGAAGGTATCGCCCTTCAGTTGCAGGCGCAGGGCCTGCTTGGCGAAGTCTTCCACGGCCACACGGCCACTGAAGGTACTGTCGTCCAGCTTCACGGCCAGGTCTTCCAGGGCCAGGCTGTTTGCCGTGCCCTGCAGACGGGTCACCAGCTCCAGCTTGGCGAAGGCCGCCGGGTCGTTGGTGGCCGGCAGCGGGCGGCCGATGCTGTCGAGGAAGGTGCGCAGGTTGAACTGGGCGATGGACAGGCCACCGCTCAGCTGTGGTGCCTTGTCCAGGTCACGCACATTCAGCTCGCCCAGGGCACGCAGCTGGTTGGCCGAGACTTTCAGGCCGTTCCACGAGGCGACATTGGCTGCCAGGTCGACCAGCAGCTGGCCCTGGGCGGCAAAGGTCACGGTCTTGCCGCCGGTTGGCTCACCCGAGGTTTCGCCCGACAGGCGCATGTCTTCGAAGTTGTAGCGCTTGAGCTTGCGGTCGAAACGCAGCTCGCCGGCCAGCTCGGTGCGGGCCTTGATGTTCGGCTCGCTGGCGCTGATGAAGGCACTGGCCTTGAGCGGAATGTTGGCGCCTTCGTGGACCGGCCCCGTGCTCAGCTGGATGCTCTCGGCGCTGTAGCTCTGGCCGGTCTTGGCATCGGTGTACTGCACGCGGGCGTTGTTCACGGTCAGGCTGTCGATGTCCAGCTTGATGGCGCGGTCGTTGCCGTTCACCGGCGCCGGCTTCTGTTCGGCAGTTGCCTGGGCGGGGGCATTGGCCTGCGCATCGGCAGGGGTGGCGTTCTGCGCGGGCAGCGGCTTGCCGATGTCTTCCCAGTTGCCATGGCCTTGCTCGTCGCGGGCCAGGGTCAGGTTCAGGCCTTCGACGCGCACGTCGCTCATCTGCACTTCGCGGCGCAACAACGGCAGCACACGCACGGACAGGCCGAGCATCTGCAGGTCGGCGAACGGCTCCTTGGGTTTGACCAAGGTGGCAATGCTTGCTTCATGCAACTCCAGGCCCAGCCATGGGAACAGGCTCCAGCCGATGTCACCGTTGAGGGTCAGCTCGACGTGAGCCTTGTCCCGTGCCAACTGGCGAATCTCGTCTTTGTAGTCGTTGGGATCAAAGAGGTGGGTCAGGGCGAAGCCCAGCGCCACGATGATCAGCAGCAACCCGAGAAGCCCCAGTCCCAGGATTTTGCCGAACGCTTTCATGGGCGAGTCCTTGTAGTCCGTTAGTGAATTCAGGCGGCAGAGTATAACGCCGCAGTGGTTGTCCCTGCTTATTCGACTAGAGATACAGGGCATTTCCTACGGTTGAAGCAGATGGTACGGCTTTCGACAGCCAGGATTTTGCCAGTTCCGAATGTATGGCCTGTACCGGCCCTATCGCCGGCAAGCCAGCTCCCACAGGCAGCTCACAGCCTTCCAGGCCGGTGCCGTACCTGTGGGAGCTGGCTTGCCGGCGATAGGGCTGGTACAGCGAACATGACCGTTTCAGCCGAGCAAAAAATCACGATATCAGATTGCTTTCACGCCACTTGGCTCTGCTAATCTTGCGCCGCTTTGCGAGCACCCACCCTATAAGAAGGATCAGATCCATGACCAGTACCGTCGCGGCGGGGGCCTCGGCCAGTGCGCCAGGCTTCCTGTCGAAGGAGCGCATCATCGCCCGCCCGGGCTTCAACCGCTGGCTGGTCCCGCCAGCCGCCTTGGCCATCCACCTCTGCATCGGCATGGCCTACGGCTTTTCGGTGTTCTGGCTGCCTTTGTCGCAAGCCCTCGGTATTACCGCCCCCGTCGCCTGTGCGCCAGACATGGGCTTCATGGCCCGGATGTTCAGCGCGGAATGCGACTGGCCGATCTCGATGCTGAGCTGGATCTACACCCTGTTCTTCGTCTTCCTTGGCTGCTCGGCGGCGGTGCTGGGCGGTTGGCTGGAGCACGCCGGCCCACGCAAGGCCGGCCTGGTTTCGGCCTTGTGCTGGTGCGGCGGCATGCTGATCTCGGCCATTGGTGTGAAAACCCACCAACTGTGGCTGATGTGGCTGGGCTCCGGCGTGATCGGCGGTATCGGCCTGGGCCTGGGCTATATCTCGCCCGTGTCCACGCTGATCAAGTGGTTCCCGGACAAACGCGGCATGGCCACCGGCATGGCGATCATGGGCTTCGGCGGCGGGGCCATGGTGGGTGCACCGCTGGCCACCGCGCTGATGGGGCATTTTGGCAACGCGCACGAAGTGGGCGTATGGCAGAGCTTCGTCGCGATGGCGGCGATCTACTTCGTATTCATGACGGCCGGCGCCCTGGCTTACCGCGTACCGCCGACCGGCTGGAAGCCCGAAGGCTGGACCGCCCCGGCGAAAAAAGCCGGTAACACCATGGTCACCGACCGCCATGTACACGTCAGTGTGGCGTGGAAAACCCCCCAGTTCGCGCTGATCTGGCTGGTGCTGTGCCTGAACGTGTCGGCGGGTATCGGTATTCTCGGCATGGCGTCGCCCCTGCTGCAGGAAGTGTTCGCCGGCAAATTGCTGGGTAACGAACTGACCTTCAGCCAGCTGAATGCGGCCCAGCTGGCACAGATTGCCGCGATCGCCGCCGGCTTCACCGGCCTGTTGAGCCTGTTCAACATCGGCGGGCGGTTCTTCTGGGCGTCGTTCTCCGACTACATCGGGCGCAAGAACACCTACTTTGCCTTCTTCGCCTTGGGCGTTGGCCTTTACAGCCTGGTGCCGAACATGGGGCACCTGGGTAACGTGGCGCTGTTCGTGGCCGCGTTCTGCATCATCCTGTCGATGTATGGCGGCGGTTTCGCGACCGTGCCGGCGTACCTGGCGGACCTGTTCGGCACGCAGATGGTCGGCGCCATTCATGGTCGCCTGCTGACCGCCTGGGCAGCGGCGGGGGTGCTGGGGCCGGTGTTGATCACTTACCTGCGCGAGTCTCAGTTGGCAGCGGGGGTAGAGCGGGCAGCGGCTTACGACATGACTTTGTACATCCTCGCGGGCCTGCTGGTGCTGGGCTTTATCTGCAACATGCTGGTGCGCCCGGTGGCCGACAAGCACTTCATGAGTGATGTCGAACTGGCGGCCGAGCGGGCGCTGAGCCATGACAAGGGCGCCGATGGGGCGCGGTCGCTGGAGTGGAAGGCGGCCCCGGGCAGCCTGGCGCTGGTGCTGCTGGCCTGGGCGGTGGTGGTCGTGCCGCTGGCCTGGGGTGTGTGGGTGACACTGCAGAAGACTGCTGTCCTGTTCCATTGATGTAACTGCATGGGGGCGCTTTGCGCCCCTTTCGCGACGCAAGGCCGCTCCCACAGGGGCCGCGTAAGCTTCAGGGTTGCGCGATCCCTGTGGGAGCGGCCTTGTGTCGCGATGGGCTGCAAAGCAGCCCCCATTACGCAGTTGTATAGACCTGTAGCGTCATCCAGCCCCCGTAATTGCTTGCTTTGCCATATGTCATCCGCGTTTCAAGCTGGCGCGTTCTGGGCCTATAATGGAGCCCTTTTCGCCCAATGATTTTGCGGAGCTGGTGATGGTCGAACGTAAGGCTTCCGTCGAGCGCAATACCCTGGAAACCCAGGTCAAGTGCTCGATCAACCTCGATGGCAGTGGCAAGGCCCGATTTGATATCGGTGTGCCTTTCCTTGAACACATGCTGGACCAGATCGCCCGCCATGGGCTGATCGATCTGGATATCGAGTGCAAGGGTGACACGCATATCGACGATCACCATACCGTCGAAGACGTCGGCATCACCCTGGGCATGGCATTCGCCCAGGCCATCGGTGACAAGAAGGGTATCTTCCGCTACGGCCACGCCTATGTGCCGCTGGATGAAGCGCTGTCGCGCGTGGTTATCGACTTCTCCGGCCGCCCAGGCCTGCAGATGCACGTGCCGTATACCCGTGCCAGCGTTGGTGGCTTCGATGTCGACCTGTTCCAGGAGTTCTTCCAGGGCTTCGTCAACCACGCACTGGTAACCCTGCACATCGACAACCTGCGTGGCCACAACACCCACCACCAGATCGAAACCGTGTTCAAGGCATTCGGCCGCGCGCTGCGCATGGCTGTCACCCTCGACGAGCGCATGGCCGGGCAGATGCCTTCCACCAAAGGGTGCCTGTAAATGCAGACGGTAGCCGTAATCGACTATGGCATGGGCAACCTGCACTCGGTGGCCAAGGCGCTCGAACACGTCGGTGCCGGCAAGGTGCTGGTCACCAGCGACGCTGCTGTCATCCGTGAAGCTGACCGCGTGGTATTCCCGGGTGTGGGCGCAATCCGCGACTGCATGGCCGAAATCCGCCGCCTGGGCTTCGACAGCCTGGTGCGCGAAGTCAGCCAGGACCGCCCGTTCCTCGGTATTTGCGTGGGCATGCAGGCGCTGCTTGAACACAGCGAGGAAAACGCCGGTGTCGATTGCATCGGCATGTTCCCGGGCCAGGTGCGCTTCTTCGGCAAAGACCTGCAAGAAGACGGCGAGCACCTGAAGGTGCCGCACATGGGGTGGAACGAAGTCAGCCAGACCATCCACCACCCGCTGTGGCACGACATCCCCGACCAGGCGCGTTTCTACTTCGTGCACAGCTACTACATCAATGCCGGCAAGCCGGGCCAGGTGGTCGGCCGCGGCCATTACGGTGTCGATTTCGCCGCCGCGCTGGCGGACGGCTCGCGCTTTGCCGTGCAGTTCCACCCGGAGAAGAGCCATACCCATGGCCTGCAGTTGCTGCAGAACTTCGTCGCCTGGGACGGGCGCTGGTAAATGAACAGGTCGAAGGCCAAGGCCCCGGTCCTCACGTTGGCCCCCGAGCAGGAGCGCGATGCGCTCGACACGCTCAAGCGCTTCCTCGAAGACCGTTTCGAGCTGGAGCTGGGGTCGTTCGAGGTGGCCGAGGTGCTTGAGCTGTTCAGCAAAGAAATTGCACCCCTTTACTACAACAGGGCGATTGCCGATGTTCAGCTGCACCTCAAGGAGCGGTTCGAGAGCATCGAAAGCGATCTGTGGGCGCTCGAAAAGCCCTGAAACCCCAAGAACAGACAGGTTCCCAAGATGCTGATTATCCCCGCTATCGATCTGAAGGACGGTGCCTGCGTGCGCCTGCGCCAGGGCCGTATGGAAGACTCCACGGTATTTTCCGACGACCCGGTGAGCATGGCCGCCAAGTGGGTCGAGGGTGGCTGCCGCCGCCTGCACCTGGTCGACCTCAACGGCGCCTTCGAAGGCCAGCCGGTCAACGGTGAAGTGGTTACCGCCATCGCCAAGCGCTACCCCACCCTGCCGATCCAGATCGGCGGTGGCATCCGTTCGCTGGAAACCATCGAACACTACGTCAAGGCTGGCGTCAGCTACGTGATCATCGGCACCAAGGCGGTCAAGCAGCCAGAGTTCGTCGCCGAAGCGTGCAAGGCCTTCCCGGGCAAGGTCATCGTTGGCCTGGATGCCAAGGACGGCTTCGTCGCCACCGACGGCTGGGCCGAAGTGAGCACCGTGCAGGTCATCGACCTGGCCAAGCGTTTCGAGGCCGATGGCGTCTCGGCGATCGTCTACACCGACATCGCCAAGGACGGCATGATGCAAGGCTGCAACGTGCCTTTCACCAAGGCACTGGCTGAAGCCACCCGCATTCCGGTGATCGCCTCGGGCGGCATCCACAACCTGGGCGACATCAAGGCCCTGCTGGACGCCAAGGCACCCGGCATCATCGGCGCCATCACCGGCCGTGCCATCTACGAAGGCACCCTCGATGTCGCCGAGGCCCAGGCCTTCTGCGACAACTACCAAGGCTGAGGACTGAACCATGGCACTGGCCAAGCGCATCATCCCTTGCCTGGACGTGGACAACGGCCGGGTGGTCAAGGGCGTCAAGTTCGAGAACATCCGTGATGCCGGCGACCCGGTGGAAATTGCCCGTCGGTACAACGAGCAGGGTGCCGACGAAATCACCTTCCTCGACATCACCGCCAGCGTCGATGGCCGCGACACCACCCTGCATACCGTCGAGCGCATGGCCAGCCAGGTGTTCATCCCGCTGACCGTGGGCGGTGGCGTGCGCACCGTGCAGGACATCCGCAACCTGCTCAACGCCGGTGCCGACAAGGTTTCGATCAACACGGCTGCGGTGTTCAACCCGGAGTTTGTGGGCGAGGCGGCGGACCGTTTCGGTTCGCAGTGCATCGTTGTCGCCATCGATGCCAAGAAGGTGTCCGCGCCAGGTGAAACGCCGCGCTGGGAAATCTTCACCCACGGCGGGCGCAAGCCGACCGGGCTGGATGCAGTCGAGTGGGCGAAGAAGATGGAAGGCCTTGGCGCTGGCGAGATCCTGCTGACCAGCATGGACCAGGACGGCATGAAGAACGGCTTCGACCTGGGTGTTACCCGCGCCATCAGTGATGCGCTGGGCATTCCGGTGATTGCTTCGGGGGGTGTGGGTAACCTGCAGCACCTGGCTGACGGCATTCTGGAAGGGCATGCCAGCGCCGTGCTGGCGGCCAGTATCTTCCACTTTGGCGAATACACGGTGCCGGAGGCCAAGGCCTACATGGCATCGCGCGGTATCGTCGTTCGCTGACAGATTGCCGGGAGGGCTTTGCCCTCCATTCGCAGCACAAGGCTGCTCCTACAGGGATACGCATTCCCCTGTAGGAGCAGCCTTGTGCTGCGAATGGCCCGCAAAGCGGGCCCGGGGCATCACCCGTGGTTCTTGCCGAGCAACGCGTGATAAAGCTCGGTATCCCCAAGAATCCCCACCACCCTGTCGTTATCCTGCAACACCAGCTTGTTGCCGGTCTGGTAACGAATCTGTAGCGCCTCGCGCATGCCGATGTCGGCGTGCACCACGGTCGGCCTGCGCTCCAGCAGCTCCACATCCTGCCCCGGTGCCCAGTTCTGCATGTCCAGCCCGTTCTGGCCCTGGCGTGCACGCTTGAGCGCGCCGCCTTCGCCCAGGTCCAGCCACGAATCGATACCCGGGTCCAGGCACACCGAGCCATTGACCCGCTTGCAGTTGTCCAGGCTGCGCATCAGGCTGCGGCCGCACAGCACGTTCAGCGGGTTGGTGTGGGCGACGAAGGTACGCACGTACTCGTCGGCCGGGTTGAGCACGATCTCCTCCGGCTTGCTGTACTGGATGATCCGCCCGTCCTTCATGATCGCAATGCGGGTACCCAGCTTCAGTGCCTCGTCCAGGTCGTGGCTGACGAACACGATGGTCTTGCTCAGCTTGGCCTGCAGGCCCAGCAGCTCGTCTTGCAGGCCCTGGCGGATCAGCGGGTCCAGTGCCGAGAACGGTTCGTCCATCAGCAGGATGTCGGCATCCATCGCCAGCGCCCGGGCCAGGCCCACGCGTTGTTGCATGCCGCCAGACAGCTCGTCCGGCTTCTTGTTGCGCCACTGGGTCAGGCCCACCAGCTCAAGCTTCTCGTCCACCAGCTTGCGCCGTTCCTTTTCCGGGCGGCCCTGCATTTCCAGGCCAAAGCTGATGTTCTCGCGCACCGTCAGCCAGGGCATCAGGGCAAACTTCTGGAACACCATGGCAATGCGCTTGGTGCGCATCATTTTCAGCTCGGCCGGGCTGCAGTGGGCAATGTCGATGTGCTTGCCTTCGTGCTCGACAAACAGCTTGCCGCGGCTGACGGTGTTGAGGCCGTTGATGCAGCGCAGCAGGCTCGATTTGCCCGAGCCGGACAAGCCCATCAGCACGCAGATCTCACCCTTGTTGATATCAAGGTTGGCCTTTTCGACGCCGACCACCAGGCCAGTCTGCTTGAGGATCTGTTCGCGGGTCTTGCCCTGGTCCAGCAGCGACAGTGCCTCGCGCGGCTTGTTGGAGAAAATGACGTCGACGTCTTCGAAACGAATGATGCTCATGCCTCACCCCTTACCGGCAGTTCCGGTTGCTTGCAGATACGGTCGAGCATGATTGCCAGCAGCACGATCGCCAGGCCCGCTTCGAAGCCCAGGGAAATATCGGCGGTGTTCAGTGCGTTGACCACAGGTTTGCCCAGGCCGTCGGCGCCCACCAGGGCGGCGATCACCACCATCGACAGCGACAGCATGATGCACTGGGTGACGCCGGCGGCGATGCTTGGCATCGCATGCGGCAGTTCGATACGGGTAAGCAGTTGGCGCCGCGAGCAGCCAAACGCCTTGCCGGCGTCCATCAGCTCCTGCGGGACGTCGCAGATGCCCAGGTAGGTAAGGCGGATTGGCGCCGCAATGGCGAACACCACGGTAGAGATCAGCCCTGGTACCACACCCAGGCCGAACAGGGTCAGGGTAGGGATCAGGTAGACGAAGGTGGGCACCGTCTGCATCAGGTCGAGTACCGGGCGCATGGCGGTATAGAACATCGGTTTGTGCGCAGCGAGGATGCCCAGCGGCACGCCAATCACCACGCACACCACCGTGGCGAAGGTCACCTGCGCCAGGGTTTCCATGGTTTCCTGCCAGTAACCCAGGTTGAAGATAAGCAGGAATGACAGGGCAACGAATGCGGTCAGCCCCCACTTGCGCTGGATCAGGTGCGCCAGGCCGGCGAACAGGGCGATGAGGACGAAAGGGTTGAACCAGGTCAGGGCACTGGTGACGCCATGGATCATGAATTCCAGGCCTTGCGCGATGGCGTCGAAGTAATTCGCGCCGTTCTGGGTCAGCCACTCGACGAACGACGCGATGTACTGGCCCAGGGGTATTTTCTGATCGATAAGCATGATAGCGAGCTTCCACCTGCATAGATTGAAATCAACCCGGGGCAGGCACGGTCCTGCCCCGAGGTAGCGCTATTGCGTGGTGCGTTATTGCGCCAGCTTGGCCTTGGCCGCCTCAAGGCCGGGTTTGCCATCAACAGTGGTAACGCCGGCAAGCCAGGTGTCCAGCTTGCCGGGGTTGTCTTTAAGCCACTTCTTGGCGGCTGCTTCGGGTTTCATCTTGTCGTCCAGGACATAGCCCATCATGGTGCTTTCATCCTTGAGCTCGAACGACAGGTTCTTGAGCAGTTGGCCAACGTTGCTGCATTCCTGCGCGTAGCCCTTGCGGGTATTGGTCAATACGGTCGCCTTGCCGAAATCGGGGCCGAAGAACTCATCCCCGCCGGTCAGGTACTGCATCTTGAAGCGGGTGTTCATCGGGTGCGGTTCCCAGCCCAGGAACACGACCGACTCGCCACGTTTCTGCGCGCGGTCGACCTGCGACAGCATGCCGGCCTCGCTCGATTGCACAATCTTGAAACCGGCGTCCTTCAGGCCGAAGGCGTTCTTGTCGATCATGCTCTGGATGGTGCGGTTGCCATCGTTGCCAGGTTCGATGCCGTAGATCTTGCCGTCCAGTTCCTGCTTGAACTTGGGAATGTCGGCGAAATCTTTCAGGCCCTTGTCGTACAGCGCCTGGGGCACGGCCAAGGTGTACTTGGCGTTTTCCAGGTTGGCGCGCACCGTTTCCACGGTGCCGGCATCGCGGTACTGCTTGATGTCGTTCTCCATGGTCGGCATCCAGTTGCCGAGAAACACGTCCAGGTCCTTGCCGGTGGCCAGCGACTTGTAGGTCACCGGTACCGAGATCATGGTGGTGTGGGTTTTGTAACCCAGGGCTTCGAGCACAACGCTGGTGGTCGCGGTCGTGACTGTGATGTCGGTCCAGCCGACATCGGAGAAACGTACCGTCTGACACTGCTCGGGTTCGGCGGCCTGGGCCAGCAAGGGCGTGGACAGCAACGCAACCAGCAACAGCGAGGGTGAACCTTTCATGGATGGACTCCTGAGATATTGTCTTCGGGTTCGCGTGGGTCGCCGGGCTTTCTGAGGGTCCGGTCGACCAGGCCTGCAGAGGGCAGGATGCGTGGCCGTGCTTTACGAGTCGCTTTCGATAATCCTCCAGCGCCGGGCAATCGCCTACTGGTAGGGTCGTATCCAGTACGGAACGGGTCGTATCCAGTAAGGGCGATGTCGCTTATGGGTTTATCCACCCCCTCGGCCGCATTTTTGCGTCACCTGGCCGCCGGAAAGCGGCGTGGCGAGGGCCGCTCCTTGAGCAAAAACAGCGCGGCGCGGCTGGACAAAAGTACGTCGGTTGCAGACGGCGAGGGGTGCGGTAAAAGCCCGATGATGCTGGCATTCAAGGCGGCCCGCTGTTTGAGCCTAGCAGTTGCCCCGCCCTGCGCATGGCGCGCAGAGACAAGCCCAGCAAGAGGTGATTCGACAATGGCCATCAGCGTGTTCGACCTGTTCAAGATCGGTGTCGGGCCCTCCAGCTCCCACACCGTCGGCCCCATGCGTGCTGGCGCCCTGTTTGTTCAGGGCCTGCGCGAACGCGGCGAGCTGGAACGTGTGAAACGGATCGAGGTGCGCCTGTATGGCTCGCTGTCGGCCACCGGTATCGGTCACGGCACCGACAACGCCACCATCATGGGCCTGATGGGCGAGTGGCCTGACGCCATTGACCCGACCCAGATCGTGCCGCGTATTGCCGACCTGCGCGAAACCAACACCCTGCAGCTGGACAGCCGCCTGCCCATCGAATTCGTCTGGGCCCGCGACATGCTGCTGCTGGACGAGAACCTGCCGTACCACCCCAACGCCATGACCCTGGTTGCCGAAGGCGAGCAGGGCGAGTTGCACCGCGACACCTACTACTCGGTGGGTGGCGGTTTTGTAGTCGACGCTGCCCAGGCCGCCAGTGGCGTGCTGGATGCCGACCAGACGGTGCTGCCGTACGACTTCAACAGCGCCGCCGAACTGCTGCGCCTGTGCAAGCAAAACGACCTCAGCGTGTCGCAATTGATGATGGCCAACGAGAAGGTCTGGCGCAGCGAAGAAGAGATCCGCGCCGGCCTGCACAAGCTCTGGGAAGCCATGCAGGAATGCGTCAACAACGGCCTTAAATACGAAGGCACGCTGCCCGGCGGGCTGAACGTGCGCCGCCGCGCTGCCAAGCTGCACCGCAGCCTGCAAGAGATCGGCAAACCCAACGTGATCGGCTCGACGATGAGCGCCATGGAATGGGTCAACCTGTTTGCCCTGGCGGTCAATGAAGAGAACGCCGCCGGTGGGCGTATGGTGACCGCGCCCACCAATGGCGCGGCCGGCATCATCCCGGCGGTGCTGCACTACTACATGCGCTTCAGCGATGAGGTGAACGAGTCCAGCATTGTCGATTACTTCCTGGCTGCGGCTGCCGTGGGCATCCTGTGCAAGAAGAACGCGTCGATTTCCGGTGCCGAAGTGGGCTGCCAGGGTGAAGTCGGCTCAGCCTGCGCCATGGCCGCGGCGGGCCTTGCCGAAGTGCTCGGTGCCACCCCGCCACAGGTAGAGAACGCCGCCGAGATTGCCCTGGAGCACAACCTTGGCCTGACCTGCGACCCGGTCGGCGGGCTGGTGCAGGTGCCGTGCATCGAGCGCAACGCGATTGCTGCGGTAAAAGCCATCAACGCGGTGCAGATGGCGCTGCGCGGTGACGGCGAGCACTTCATCTCCCTCGACCAGGTGATCCGCACCATGCGCGATACCGGGGCCGACATGCACGACAAGTACAAAGAGACCTCGCGCGGTGGCCTGGCGGTCAGTGCCATCGAGTGCTGATGCGCTAATCTGGCTCTGCAGTCATCACGACGCCCCATCTTGGGGCGTTTGTGCTTGACCGGCCGTCAGATGTCGCGATGAGTGTGGGCATTGTCGGTGACACTTAAAAGTGTCGTTTCTGGGCAACCACCAAGGTACGTGTCACCAAACTGCTCAGCAGTGACACGTAGCACGCCTAGCACGGCGGTTCCGGAAGCTCTGCCAGCTTGATGGAAGCCCCTGATTTGCCGAATGAAGGCGTCGTTTTCAGGTTTTTTTGGATAGCTGTTCAATTTCCGGCACGGCGTTTGCGTTGTGATTGGCATAAGCCCCGAACCGGGGGCCATAACAAAAATCAGTGCCCGCCTGAGGCACACCCTGCATTTGTGTGAGGAGAAATCGCGATGACGTCGTACACCTCCGGGACCCCAACCCAGAACCGCACAGCACCCCAGTCCATCGGGTTTCTTCTACTGGACAATTTCACCCTGATTTCCCTGGCATCGGCGGTCGAGCCGCTGCGTATGGCCAACCAGCTTTCCGGCCGCGAGCTTTATCGCTGGCACACCCTGACGGTGGACGGCGGCCAGGTCTGGGCCAGCGACGGCCTGCAGATCACCCCCGATGCTGCCATGCACAGCGCGCCGCCCATCGATACCGTGATCGTCTGCGGTGGCGTGGGCATCCAGCGCACTGTTACCCGTGAGCATGTCACCTGGCTGCAGGCCCAGGCCCGTCAGTCGCGCCGCCTTGGCGCGGTGTGTACCGGCAGCTGGGCCCTGGCCTGTGCCGGCCTGCTCGACGGTTTTGATTGCAGTGTGCACTGGGAGTGCCTGGCGGCCATGCAGGAGGCCTACCCGCGGGTGAACATGAGCACCCGCCTGTTCACCCTCGACCGTAACCGCTTCACCAGCTCCGGCGGCACTGCGCCGCTGGACATGATGTTGCACCTGATCAGCCGCGACCATGGCCGCGAGCTGTCGGCGGCCATTTCCGAGATGTTCGTCTACGAGCGCATCCGCAACGAGCAGGACCACCAGCGCGTGCCGCTCAAGCACATGCTCGGTACCAACCAGCCGAAGTTGCAGGAAATCGTCGCGCTGATGGAGGCCAACCTCGAAGAGCCGATCGACCTGGACGAACTGGCGGTGTACGTGGCGGTGTCGCGACGCCAGCTTGAGCGGCTGTTCCAGAAATACCTGCACTGCTCGCCATCGCGCTACTACCTGAAACTGCGCCTGATCCGTGCGCGGCAGCTGCTGAAGCAGACACCGATGTCGATCATCGAGGTGGCGTCGGTGTGTGGCTTTGTGTCCACGCCGCACTTCTCCAAGTGCTACCGCGAGTACTTCGGCATTCCGCCGCGTGACGAGCGCGTGGGTTCCAACACCGCGCAGCAGGTAGCGATGATGCCGATCCCGCAGGCCATGACCCTGTCGCCGCACAGCGGGCCGATGGCGGCCCTGAGCCAGGCGCGCAACGAGTCGACCTTTGCCAGCGTAAGGCTCTGACACCGCGCCGCCTGCTTCGCGGGTAAACCCGCTCCCACAGGTGCATCACAAGTCTCGAAAACTGTGATTACCCTGTGGGAGCGGGTTCACCCGCGAAGAGGCCGGCACTGGCAATAAAAATGCATCTGTTGATAATGATTCTCGACTACAGGTAACATCGCCGCCCCCGAAACCCTCTGGCATACCCCTCCGTGGCGGACGAAAAACTCCAGCTCTACCTGGCCCACCGGGCGGCATTGCTTGACTATGCCGCGCCGATCGTCGGCTGCCGCGCCCGCGCCGAAGACGTGGTGCAGGAAGCGTGGCTGCGCTTCAGCCGCCAGCAGGAACATGCCGACATTCGCCACCCGGCCAGCTACCTGTACCGCATCGTGCGCAACCTGGCCCTCGACCAGACCCGCCGTACCGCCACCGAAAAAGCCCAACCCAACGGTGATGAGATTCTCGCCGAGCTGCCCTCGACCAGTGCGTCGCCCGAGCAGGCGGTCACCCAGCAAGATGAACTCAGCGCCATCAGCCGCGCCCTCGAGGAATTGCCCCAGCGCACCCGCGTCGCGTTCGAAATGCACCGCCTGGGCGGCCACACCCTGCAAGAGGTGGCCAGCCACCTGAATGTGTCCGTCAGCCTGGTGCACCAGCTGGTGCGCGATGCCCTGAGCCACTGCATGGCGCGCCTGGAGGATGACCTGTGAAAAAACGCGAGGCTGGTGCGTCCTTTGCCGAGCAGGGCAGCTCTGTGCGACCCTGCGCGCCCTTCAGCCCTCAGGAGACTTGCCCGGCATGACGTCCGCAGCCCCCCTATCCAGCCGCCGCGAGCAGGCCCTGGACTGGCTCCTGCGCCTGCAGCAGTCGCCTGACGACCCTCAGCTACGGGGTGAGTTCGAGCAATGGTGCGCCAGCGATGCGGCCAACGCCCAGGCCTACCACAAGGCCGAACGGGTATGGCAGCTCACCGGCCAGCTGGCGCCGACCACCACCGAACTGTGGCCCAAGGGCGAAGTGCTGCCGCTACCGCTCAGGCGCAAGCCCCGGCGGCGCTGGTGGCTGGGGGCGGGGGTGGCGGCTTGTTTATTGGTAGCTGTCGCGCCTTCCCTGAGCCTGCGCTTGCAGGCTGACTACCGCACCGCACAGGGCGAGACCCGCGACATCACCCTGGCTGATGGCAGCGTGGTGCAGCTGGACAGCGATACCGCCATCGCTGTGGACTACAGCGGCGATCATCGGGATGTGAAGCTGCTCGCCGGCCAGGCGTTTTTCGAGGTGAAGCCCGACAAGGCCAAGCCGTTCCATGTGCGTGCCGAGGATGTGCGGGTGACGGTGACCGGCACGGCGTTCAATGTCGAGCTGCGGCCTGGGCGGGTAGGGGTGGATGTGCAGCATGGCTCGGTACGGGTCGAAGACACTGCCGATGCGCAGGTGCTGGCTGCTGCACTGACGGCCGGGCAGCGGCTGCGGTATGTCGATGGTCGGGTGCAACTGCATGCCTTCGTGCCCACGCAAGCCGCCGCATGGCGGCAGGGGCAGCTGATTGCCGACGACCAGACAGTGGCCGAGCTGGTGCAGGCGCTGGCGCCGTATATGCCAGGCAAAGTGATGCTGCGTGACGATGCACTGGGTGCCAAGCGGGTGACGGGTGTGTATGACCTGCGCAAGCCCGAGGCGGCCTTGCGCGCAGTGATCCGGCCGCATGGTGGCGAGGTGCGTAGCTATGGGCCTTGGCTGTGGGTGTTGAGCAAACCTTGAAATTGCCGGGGCTGCTACGCAGCCCATCGCCGGCAAGCCAGCTCCCACAAAGAGCGGCCAGTGCAGTACCTGTGGGAGCTGGCTTGCCGGCGATGAGGCCGGTACAGCAACCCCAATTCATTGTTTGAAAAATAATTTCCGAAATTTCTGAAAAATCCCCGCACTGCCCCGTCTTCTCCCCCGCGCGCAACAACTGATACCGATTCGTATTCTATTTTGCAGCCCGGCGATTGCCGGGGGTGGGGATGTGGGATGACTGAAACATCAAGCCGGAAGCCGCGCAGTGCGCGGGGTTGGTCGTTGCGCCTGAAGCATGTTGGCGGCGCGGGCATGTTGGGGCTGTGTGCCCTGCTGGATCAGCCGCCAGCCCATGCACAGACAGATGCTGAGCATGCCCAACTCACCCAGGTACATGCGTTCACCATCCCCAGCCAGGACCTGGCCATCGCCCTGATCACTTTTGGCCAGCAAAGCGGGCTGCAGGTCAGCGTCGACCCGGACCTGCTGGAGGGCCTGGAGTCCACCGCGGTCAGTGGCAACTTCAGCAGCGAGGCTGCACTGTCGCGATTGCTGCAAAGCAGTGGCATCACGTGGGAGTTCGAGGCGGGTACCTTCATCTTCCGCCTGTTGCACAGCGACGGCCAAGGCCCGCTGGAGTTGCACAACACCGTGGTGCTGGGGCAGACCGAAGAGAATAGCTACATGGGCGCTACGGTCATCGGCAGCAAGGCGATCAAAGCCTTCCCGGGCGCCAATGGCGACATCACCACACTGCTGCAGATGCACCCCAGCGTGCAATTCAGCACCCGCCAGCAAAACTCCAACACGCCGGGCGAAATTGCCCCGGCGGATATCAGCATCAACGGCGCCAAGTACTACCAGAACAACTTCATGATCGACGGGATCTCGATCAACAATGACCTCGACCCTGGCGCCCACGACTTCAACGATGTGCGCCAGTTCGATTCCACCCCCAGCCGCTCCCACGGTATTGCGCTGGATGCGGACTTGCTGCAGGAAGTGAAGGTCTACGACAGCAACGTGCCGGCCGAGTATGGTGGCTTCAACGGGGGTGTAGTCGATGCGATCACCCGCCGTCCGAGCAAGGATTTTCACGGCAAGCTCTCGTATGCCCTCAGCCGTTCGGCGTGGACCCGCTACCACATCACCGAAGCCGATCAGGAAAACTTCGATCAGGCCTCGGACGAGCAGTACCAGCCAGAGTTCGAGAAAACCACCGTGCGCGGCATGCTCGAAGGCCACCTGACCGATGACTTCGGTGCCATCCTGGCGTTCTCGCAGAAGCGCTCGGTGCTGCCATTGAACGCCTATAGCGATGGCTACGAAGATGGCAACGGGCCCTCGCGCAAGGACCAGACCCGCGAGCTGACCAATTACATGCTCAAGACTTACTGGAGCATGAATGACCAGCTCACCCTGGACAGCTCGTTCATCTACGGCCCCGGCGAAAACACCTACTTCCGCGCCAACCAGCGCAACTCCGAGTTCGTTACCGAAGAGGGCGGCTATCAAGGCTCGGTAAAGGCAACCTGGCTGGCTGACAACGCCACGTGGACCCACACCCTGGCGGTGACTCGGTTGACCAGCTCGCGCGATTCCGAGCAGGACGACTACATCAACTGGTACTACTCCGACGTCAAGAGCTGGGGCAAGTCGCTGAGCAACACATCACGCAGCGCCGAGGGCGCCTATGGCGACCTCGACCAGACCCAGGACGGCCTGGACTATGCGGTGAAGGCCCAGTGGCTGCCGGTGTGGTTCGGTGGTGTGGCGCATTCCTTCGTCACGGGTATCGACCTCTCTTACAAGCGAGCTATCTGGGAGCGGTCCACCACAGCCAGCAGTGTCACCATGAACAAGCGTGACGACGGTAGCAGCTGCGGTGACGATCCTTACTGCTCGGTTGGCCAGTTGCTCAACGGCAACACACGGCAATGGGCCAACTCACGCATGGTGTATGACGCGGGCAAGATCAGCCAGGACGAGAAGAAATACGCGTTCTACCTCCAGGACAGCATTCAGCTGGGCAAATTGGGCCTGCGCCCGGGTGTTCGGGTTGAAGGCGACGACTACATGGAGAAAAAGACCATTGCGCCGCGCTTTGCCGGCGATTACGACTTCTTCGGTGACCGGTCTACGGTGCTGACCTTTGGTGCCAACCGCTACTATGGCCGCAATCTGTTCAAGACCCGTCTTAACGATGGCCGGGGCCAGCTAAATGTGCGCTATCTGCGCGCCGATCAGGACTCGCCCTGGATCGAGGCTTCCCGAGTGGCCAATGACACGCGCTTCTCGACCCTGAACATTCCGTATGACGATGAGCTTACTCTCGGCCTTGAGCAGCTGTGGCTGAACACCCTGTTCGACCTCAAGTATGTCAACCGCAAGGGCCGCGACAAGATCGTGCGTTCTTACTCCAGTGTCGAAGACCTGCCAGCGCTGCCCGGTTACCGTAGCAACTACTACATCTACACCAACCAAGGTCGCAGCGAGAGCGACACGGTGACGCTGACCGTTACCCCCCAGCAAGAACTCAAGCTGTTTGGCACCAGTACCAGCGCCCAGTTCGCGGCGGGCTGGCAACGCAGCGAAGACTCGTACACCGACTACGACTCGATCCTCGACAGTGAAGAATATGACGGTAGTGCCGTGCTCTACGACGGCAAGCGAATGGACTTCGTCGAACTGCCGCCGAACAACTGCAACCGCCCATGGACGGCACGGCTGACGACCATTACCGAGATCCCCGCCTGGCACATGAGCATCAGCAACTTCCTGCGTTTTCGCAGCAAGTACAAACAGATCATCGATACCGGGCGCACGGTCGACCTTGATGACGAAACCCTTAGCGTGTACGAGGCCGCAGCGGTTGGCAGCGCGATGACCTGGGACATGCAAGTGTACTGGGAGCTGCCTACGGCCAAGGACCAGGCCGTGTTTGCCTCGGTCGACATCACCAACGTCGCCGACAAGATCAACCCCACCGTCAGTTCCGGCAGCCAGGCTGTGACCCGCTACGAAGTCGGCCGCCAGTACTGGCTGGAAGTCGGCTACCGCTTCTGACTCTATAAAAAACCGTGGATACCCTGATGAAAAAGCTCATCGCGGGCCTGCTCGGCCCGCTGTTGCTCGGCGCCTGCGCGTCGATACCTGAACCCGACGCACCCTTGCCCTGGGACCGCCAGGTTATCCAGGGCAAGCTGGCCAACGGGCTTGCCTACCGGCTGGTGCGTGAAACTGCGCAGCCTGGGCGGCTGGACCTGCGTTTGACCGTCAAGGCCGGTTCGGTCGACGAGGCAGACGACCAGGTTGGCGTTGCCCACATGGTCGAGCATCTGGCCTTTCACAGCCGCGCCGGCCACCACCAGAACCTGCGCCAGCGCATGACCGACCTGGGCTGGGTGCAGGGCCGGCACTTCAATGCCGTGACCAACTACGAACGCACCCAGTACCTGATTGGCCCACCCGCTGGCGTGCGCCAGGCGCCACAGGCATTGCAGGCCCTGGCCGACCTTGCGTTCGCCCGTGACTACAACGCCCAGGACCTGGAGCGCGAGCGGCCCATCGTGATCGAGGAATGGCGCGGCGGCCTGGGCGTGGCCCAGCGCATGAACGAGCAGCGCACTGCCTCGCAGCGGGTGGGCTCGCGTTACCCCGGGCACCGTACCATCGGCAACGAAGCGGCGATCCGCTCGGCCAGCCTGCAGAACCTGCAAGCCTTCCAGAACCGCTGGTACCTGCCCAACAACATGGTGCTGTCGGCAGTTGGCGATTTCGACCCCGAGGCCATGCGCGCCCAGATCAAACAGGCCTTCGGCGGGGCCAAGGCGGGCCAAGTGCCGGGCCGAGAGCAACGGGAGCTGCTGCTGGACGACAAGCTGAAAGTGTTCCGCCTGCAAGACCCGCAATCGGGCAGTAACCAGATAGCTATGCTGTTCCGCTTGCATGAGCCGGATAGCCGAGGCACCACCCGCGCCGCATTGCGCGAGCGACTGATCGACCGCATGACCCTCGCCGCCATGCTCGACAGCCTGCGTCGCCAACCGCAAGCGGCCGGGGTACGCAGCCTTACCGCGCAGAAAACCCTGATCGGTGAGCACTCCACCGTGCTTGGTATCGCCGCAGGCGTCGAGGGCCAGGCTCACGACCAAGCGCTGCAGCAACTACTGACCGAGATCGAGCGCCTGCGCCAGCACGGTTTCAGCGAAACGGACCTGCAACGCGAGCGCGAGCATATCCACGCGCTGGGCGAAAAGACCCTGGCCAAGCAAGACCCGCGCACCTTCGAGCAGTGGGTGGAACAACTCAACAATGCCGCCGTGCAGGGTAATGCCGTCACCGAGCGGCATGCCACTGCTGCGCGCTATCTGGAAGTGCTGGGGAACATCTCGCGTGATGACCTGAACGACCGCCTGCGTCGCTGGCTGGCCAGCCCTGACCGGGTATTGCAGGTGAGCGCGGCGGGCAACTCCGTAGTTGCCTTGCCGAACGTGGCGCAGGTTGAGGCGCGGCAAGTCGAACTGGCCGGCAGATCGCTTACGCCACCCGTGCAGACGGCGCCGGAAATCGCTTCGGCACCCATCCTGAAAATGCCCGCTGCGCCACCCGCTGCCGCTATCGTCGCGCGCAAGACCTTCCCGGAACAGCACGTGGTACATTGGCGCCTGAGCAACGGAGATCGCCTGGTCTGGCTCAAGCGCAACGGCCCGGACGGCAAATGGCTGCTGCAGGCTGACTCGTCGGCCGGCTATTCCCTGCAAAGCGCACCGGTCTGGCGCCTGCAGATGGCCGCGCAGCTTGGCGCTCGCAGCGGGCTGCCGGGTATGGACCCAGAGGCACTGGCCACTTGGCGCCAGACGCAACGCGCCACGCTCAGCCTCGATCATCAGCCCCAGCGTTTGACGCTCAACCTTGGCGCCGAACCTGAGCACTTGCTGGCGCTAATGCAAAGCTACCGCACGAGCCAGTTGGCCAGCGTAGACCAGGCGCTGTTCACCCAGTCCCGTGACGAATTGCTGCAACGTCTGCGCAGCCGACCGGATGACGTGCGCGGGGTGCAGGAAAGCCGCCAGCGCGTGCTCAAGTACGGTGTGGACCACTGGCAGTCGCCGGATACCCGCGCCCTCGAACAATTGACCGCCGAACAGCTGACTGCCGACTGGAAGCTTTTGGCCGGTGCGCCGGTGACCTATTACCTGATGGCGGATACGGCGCCGGAACCGCTGGAAAAAATGGTTCGTGAAATGCTCGCGACCCTCCCGCGCAGTGCTTCGCTGGCCAGCCAGCAGGCCTTGCAGCAGCCCGGCCAGCGCCGTGAAGACCTGGCCATCGCGCTGGAACCGCGTGTGGTGTTACAGGCCAGCAGCTTTCAGCCGCAAGCCTGGAGCCCGGAAGCGGCTGTGCGGGTGTCGGTGTTGCGCGACCTGGCCAACCAGCGCCTGAAGGCGCAGCTGCGTGGCGAGGCCTCGGGTGTATACCGCCTGCGTTTCGACAGCGAGCTGAATGCCGATACGCAGCGTGTCGAAAGTAGCCTCAGCTTCACCTGCGACCCGGCGCGGGCCGATGAGCTGTGGGCCATGGCGCAGGACACCCTCGCCAGCCTGCAGCCAGATGCCGATTGGGTTGCGGCCGAGCGTCGCCAGCTGCTGCGCCAAGAGAGCAAGCGCCGTGAAGACCCGCAAACACAGTTCAAGCGCCTGGTCCTCAGCGACCGCCGCTGGCACGACCCACGTTACTTGCAGACCCAGGCGCAGTTGCCTGCGGCACTGACCCTGCCTGAGCTGCAACAACAGGCAGGGCAGCTGTTCCCTCGGGGCAACCAGGTACAACTGCGCCTGCTGCCCTCTGAGGCGGCGCTGGAGCAGGCACTGTGAAAACCCTGCGCACCTTCTACCGCCTCAGCCGCCCGTTCTGGCACGACCGTGGGCAATGGCTGGCCTGGCTCATGCTGGCGGCGGTGATCGGCCTGGGGTTGCTGGTGGTGCAGATCAATGTGCTGATCAACAGCTGGAGCAAGGTCTTCTACGACACCCTGGCCGCGTTTGACACCGCGGGGTTGTATGGCCTGGTCGGCGAGTATGCGCTGTATCTGGGTAGCTATGTGCTGATCGTCGTGGCCATGGACTACATCCGCAAAGGGCTGGAGCTGCGCTGGCGCCAGGCGATGACCGGGCGCCTGACCGATGCCTGGCTGGCCGATCAGGCCTTCTACCGCCTGGGGCTGACAGGCGAGCCGGACAACCCCGACCAGCGCATTGCCCAGGACATCGACCTGATGGTCGGGCTGAGCATCGAGCTGGTGGCCTCGCTGGTGATCAACCTGGCGCAGGTCGGCGCGTTCATGGTGATCCTGTGGAACCTGTCGGGGGTGCAAACCTTCAGCCTGTTCGGCGAGACGTTCACGGTTCATGGCTACCTGGTGTGGATCGTGCTGGCCTATACCGTGGTCGGCAGCCTGGTGACACATCTGATCGGCAAGCCACTGCATGCGTTGAATTACGAGCGTGAACACCGCGAAGCGGACTTTCGGGCCAGTCTGTTGCGCAAGCGCGACCATGCCGAGCAGATTGCGCTGTACCGGGGCGAGGCGGTCGAACGCGAGCACCTGGCCGAGCGCTTTCGCGCCATCGCCGACAACTGGCGGCAGCTGATGGGGCGTGAACGCAATCTCAGCCTGTTCACCGTCTCTTACGAACGCTTGAGCCTGATCATCCCGGTGTTTGCCGCCTTGCCAGCCTTCATGGCCAAGGCCATCACCCTGGGTGGGCTTATGCAGATCCGCAGTGCCTTCAACGCGGTGCACGGCTCGCTCAGCTGGTTCATCAAGCTTTATCACAAGTTGGTGCGCTGGAGCGCTGCATTGCAGCGGCTGGAACAGTTCGAGCAAGCGATTGCAGCCAGCCGCGGGCAGGCAATTACCGCTGCAAAGGGTGACTGCCTGTGCACACGCGGGCTGACGCTTTACCGGCCGGATGGCAGTGCCATGCTGCGCGGCCTGGACCTGCAAGCAGGGCAGGGCCAGTGGTTGCGGCTGGGTGGGCGCAGCGGGGTTGGCAAGTCGACCTTGCTGCGCACCTTGCAGGGGCTTTGGCCCTACTGCCTGGGCGACTGGCAACTGCCACCGGGTCGCAGCTTGCTGCTGCCGCAGAAGCCCTACATGCCGCACATGAGCCTGCGCGCGTTACTGGCTTATCCACAGGTGCAGTCGATAGACAAAGTGCAGTTGATCGGTGTGCTGGGCAAGGTGGGGCTGGGAGCCCTGGTTGGGCAACTGGACAAGCAGGCTGAGTGGGAACGCGTGCTCTCCGGCGGGGAGCAGCAGCGGTTGAGCCTGGCGCGGGCGTTGCTGTACCGGCCGGATACCTTGTACCTGGATGAGGCGACCAGCCAGCTGGATCTGGGCAGTGCCCGGGGTTTGCTGGAAATGCTCAGGCGGGAATTGCCGGGGTGTACGGTGGTGGGGGTGACACACCAGGAGGGGCTGGCAAGGCTGTTTGACCGGACTGCAGAACTGGAGAAGCTGGCCGAGCCTGTGTAAGGCAGGCCTGGCCCTTTCGCGGGGCAAGCCCGCTCCTACAGGTACTGCACAGGCCTCGGGCTTTGTGTAATTCCTGTAAGGCAGGCCGGGCCCTATCGCCGGCAAGCCAGCTCCTACAGGTACTGCACAGGCCTCGGGCCTTGAATAATTCCTGTAAGGCAGGCCTGGCCCTATCGCCGGCAAGCCAGCTCCTACAGGTACTGCACAGGCCTCGGGCTTTGTGTAATTCCTTTAAGGCAGGCCTGGCCCTTTCGCCGGCAAGCCAGCTCCCACAGGTAATACACAGGCCTCGGGCTTTGTGTAATTCCTGTGGGAGCTGGCTTGCCGGCGATAGGGCCAGTACAGGAAAAATGAATCAGGTCCGCTTGTTGAAACTCGCCAACGCCGGCAACAGATTCTTGTCGATGGCCTGGCGCACCGCCGGCAGAATCGTCGCACTCCCGGTATACATCTGCTCGACCATACCCTTCAGCGCACGCGCATTAGGCTCTGTCAGCCCACGTACCACCGCTTCGCAGGCCTGCTCGGCACTGGCGCCCGCCGGAATCTCGAACCCGCGTGCGCGCAGGTGGCCTGCCAGGTCGTCCTGATCAATCAAATCCGCATGCATCATGGCTGTTGTCCCTTTTATCGCTAAGAGAGTGCTGCTGTGATTTACGACCGATTCTGTGACGACCGCGACATGCCCGCAACAACAAGATGTCGCCATGACTGCTTTGGCTAAGAACAGGTCGTTTACGGCTAAATCGCCAACCCGGCAAGCCCGCACACTGAAGCCATTCACGGTACCAGAGGGTTTGGTCACCCTCGCTCATGCACAGTGGATGTTGCTCGCTCTTGGCCCCGCTAGCTCACGGCTTTGCGGGGTTATTTTTTTGGAAGGCCGATCACACGGCCTGCATAGGCGGGCGCCGTAAGTTGAAGCTGTTCATCCACCAGCCCCTGTAGCAACCCTATGCTCACCTCGCTGAACGGGGCCGACTTCGGCCCTGTCAGGTCCACATGCAGCAGCATCTGCTCGCTGGCCGCCAGCGCCTCTTCGAACCCCGCCCGATGCAGGCTGTGGTAAACATGCAGGCGTTTGTGATCAAAGCCGATGATCTGCGTCTGTACCCATACCTCGCTACCCAGTTTTACTTCATGCAGGTAGTTGATGTGCGCTTCCAGGGTGAACAGGGAATTTCCGCTCTGCCCACGGCTGTCGGCATCCAGGCCGATGCGCTCCATCAGCGCATCGGTGGCATAGCTGAAGATCAGCAGGTAATAGGCATCGCGCAGATGCCCGTTGTAGTCCACCCAGTCCTTCTGGACCGGGGTGCGGTAGGTGACAAGTGCGGGCATTGCTTATTCCTCAATCGCCAAAGGCCATGCCATGTGTTGCCTTGCTGGTCCTCACGGCTTCCAGCACCGCCAGCAGGGTGTCATCACGATAGCGCTCCAGCGCGGCGATGCTGCGTTCGCCCAGTTGCTCGGAGGTGCCGTCCACCACATCGTCGATCAACTTGTCGGTTAGCTCCGGCGCCGGCAGGTAGGTCCAGGGCAGCTTGAGGGCTGGCCCGAACTGCGACATGAAGTGGCGCATGCCGGCATCGCCACCGGCCAGGGTGTAGGTCAGGAAGGTGCCCATGAACGACCAGCGCAGGCCGGCGCCGAAGCGGATGGCATCGTCGATCTCACCGGTGGTCGCCACGCCGTCGTTGACCAGGTGCAGGGCCTCCCGCCAGAGCGCTTCGAGCAGGCGGTCGGCGATGAAACCGGGCACTTCCTTGCGCACATGCAGCGGGCGCATGCCCAGTGCGGTGTAGATGGTTTTTGCCGCCTCGATGGCTTCAGGCGCAGTACGGTTGCCGCCAACGATCTCGACCAGCGGCAGCAGGTACACCGGGTTGAACGGGTGGCCGACCACGCAGCGTTCTGGGTGGGTAGCCGACTCGTAGAATTCGCTGGGTAGCAGGCCCGAAGTGCTGGAGCCGATGATGGCTTCGGGCTTGGCGGCGGCGCTGATTTTTGCGTGCAGCTCGAGCTTGAGGTCCAGCCGCTCCGGTGCGCTTTCCTGGATGAAATCGGCGTCGCGTACGCATTCTTCGATGGTGCTGACGAACTTCAGCCGGTTTTGTGATGCACCTTGCGCCAGGCCTTGTTTTTCCAGCGCTGGCCAAGCGTTGGCGATGCGCTTGCGCAGCGCTTGCTCGGCACCGGGCGCCGGGTCCCAGGCGACCACGTCCAGGCCGTGGGCAAGGGCGCGGGCAACCCAGCCGCTGCCGATTACGCCGCTACCCAAAGCGGCGAAGGTCTTGATCTCGGTGATGAAGGGCATATCAGTCTCCTGAAGTGATCAGCGGCGCTTGAGATTCATTTTTTCCCGGCCTTCTGACGGGGACAGGATGCGGCCACCCATGCGGGTGATGATCTCGCTCGCGCGTTCGACCAATTGGCCGTTGCTGGCCAGCACGCCGCGGTCCAGGTACAGGTTGTCTTCCAGGCCGACCCGCACGTTGCCGCCGAGTAACACAGCTTGTGCGGCCATCGGCATTTGCATGCGGCCGATGCCAAAGCCGGCCCAGGTGACATTGGCGGGCAGGTTGTCGACCATCGCCTTCATGGTGGTGGTGTCGGCTGGTGCGCCCCATGGAATGCCCAGGCACAGCTGGAACAGCGGGTCTTCGAGCAGGCCTTCCTTGATCATCTGCTTGGCGAACCACAGATGGCCGGTGTCGAAGATTTCCAGTTCGGCTTTCACGCCCAGTTCGGTGATGCGTTTGGCGCCGGCGCGCAGTTGCGCCGGGGTGGAGACGTAGATCGAATTGCCGTCACCGAAGTTGAGGGTGCCGCAGTCGAGGGTGCAGATTTCCGGCAGCAGCGCCTCGACATGGGCCAGGCGTTCCAGCGGGCCGATCAGGTCGGTGCCCGTGCCGAACTCCAGGGGCGTTTCGCCTGGGCCGATTTCCAGGTCGCCGCCCATGCCGGCGGTGAGGTTGACGATGATGTCCACATCGGCTTCGCGGATGCGTTCCATGACTTCGCGGTAAAGGTTTACGTCGCGGCTGAAACGGCCGGTTTGCGGGTCGCGAACGTGGCAGTGAACCACGGTGGCGCCGGCCTTGGCGGCTTCGACGGCGGACTCGGCGATCTGCTTGGGTGTGACCGGGACCAAGTGGCTTTTCGAAGCGGTGTCACCGGCGCCGGTGAGGGCGCAGGTGATGATGACGTCGTGGTTCATGGCGGGGTTCCTTGTGTTGTCTGTGCTGGCCCTATCGCCGGCAAGCCAGCTCCCACAGGGTTCGCGTGAACCCTGTGGGAGCGGGCGTGCCCGCGAAAGGGCCGGATCAGTTGGCGGTAAGCTTGAGGTTGTCCGCAGCCGGCTTGCCGTCGAAGGTGGTCACACCCTCAAGCCAGCGCGCCTTGTCATGGGGGTGGTCTTTCAGCCACTGGCGGGCCGATTCCAGCGCATCCTTGTGGTCGAGCAGCGGCTGCATCATGCGGCTCTCGTCCTCGGCGCTGAAGTTCAGGTTGGCCAGCAGGCGATGGGCATTGGGGCAGCGATCGGCGTAGTCCGGCGCGGTCACCGTCCACACCGTTGCGCGGCCTTCATCAGGGCCCAGGGCGTCCTGGCTCTCGCCCAGGTAGGCCATGTCGATGTTCACGTTCATCGGGTGCGGCGCCCAGCCGAAGAACACCACGGCCTCCTTGCGCCGCACGGCGCGGTCGACGGCAGCGAGCATGCCGGCCTCGCTGGACTCGACCAGCTGGAACTTGCCCAGGCCGAACTGGTTCTTGGTGATCATGGCCTTGATCTGGGTGTTGGCACCCGAGCCGGGCTCGATGCCATAGATCTTGCCGCCCAGCTCTTTCTCGAACTTGTGAATGTCGGCGAAGGTCTTCAGGCCTTTGTCATACAGGTACTTCGGCACTGCCAGAGTCGCCCGCGCATCTTCCAGGCTGGGCTTTTCCAGCACCTTCACCTGCTGGGCATCGATGAACGGTGTAATGGTCTGGGTCATGATCGGGTTCCAGTAACCCAGGAACATGTCCAGGCGCTTGTCGCGGATGCCGGCGAAAATGATCTGCTGCGAAGCGCTGGTCTGCTTGGTCTGGTAGCCCAGGCCATCAAGCAGCACCTGGGCCATGGCGCTGGTGGCGATGACGTCGGTCCAGTTGACCACGCCCAGGCGGACGTTCTTGCAGGCCGCAGGCTCTGCGGCGTAAAGCGGGGAAGTGGCGATGCTGCTCAGGGCAAGGGTCAACAGGCTGCGGCGGATCAAGCTGTGCATGGTGGCTCTCCATCGGCAGTGCATATTGTTATGGGGTTCGGACCTCTCTGGGCCGTGTGAACACGCTACGCTGCTGGCAGGGTGAAAAATCGCACCCTGGCGACCAACACTTGCACGGAGGCGACCACCTTTGCCGTGGAGCATGCAATGCCGCAAATCATTCATTTCCTGCTGTTGCCCGGCTTCTCGGCCATGGGCTTCATCAGTGCCCTGGAGCCACTGCGGGTGGCCAACCGTTTCAAGGGGCCGTCGTACCGCTGGCAGGTGCTGAGCCTGGATGGCGGGGCGGTGCAGGCCAGCAACGGCATGTCGGTGAACGCCGATGCGGCGTTGGTCACGGGCGAGCCTGCGGGCATTCTGCTGATCGTGGCCGGTTTCGATCCCCTGGCCTGTTATGGCCCGGCGCTGCAACAGGCGCTACGCCGCCTGGATCATGAAGGGGTGATATTGGGCGGCATCGATACCGGCGCCGTTGTACTGGCCGAGGCCGGCCTGCTCGACGGCCACCGCGCCACCGTGCACTGGGAGGCACTGGAGGCGTTCAAGGAAAACTACCCGAGCCTGCAGGCCACCCAGGAACTGTTCGAGATCGACCGGCGGCGTATCACCTGCGCTGGCGGTACGGCGTCGATCGACCTGATGCTTGACCTGATTGCACAGGCTCACGGCAGCGAGCTGGCAGTGCAGGTGTCGGAACAATTCGTGCTCGGGCGTATCCGCCAGCGACAGGACCATCAGCGCATGCAGATAGCCAGCCGCTATGGCATCAGCAACAAGAAGCTGGTGAAGGTGATTGGTGAAATGGAGCGCAATACCGAGCAGCCACTTAATACCCAAGTGCTGGCAGAAGCGGTGCAGGTAACCCGACGCCAGCTGGAGCGGCTGTTTCGCGTGCACCTGGACGACACGCCCAGTGGGTTCTATTTGCGGCTGCGGCTGGACAAGGCGCGGCAGTTGTTGCGCCAGACCGACATGAGTGTGCTGGAGGTGGGGGTAGCTTGCGGGTTCGAGTCGGCTTCGTACTTTACCCGCTGTTACCGGGCGCGGTACCAGCGTTGCCCACGGGAGGACAGGTTGGCCAGGGCGGTTTGATTTCCTCCTGCACAGGCCCTATCGCCGGCAAGCCAGCTCCCACAGGTATTGCACAGGTTTTGAATGCTGTGGGGTGCCTGTGGGAGCTGGCTTGCCGGCGATAGGGCCTGTGCAGGAAACAGGGATTCACTGCTGGCCGATGGACTGCAAATACTCCGACCGGTCATCACTGCGCTGCGCCACGCAAGTATCCCAAGCCGCCTGGAACGCCTTGCTCCCCGCCTTTTCGGCATAGGTTTCGACCTTGCAATCAGCATCGCGCAACTGCGTCCACAGCTTCTCGGCTGCATCCATGCGCCCGATCAGCGCAGTGGCCTGGTCGCCTTCGTCGGCATATTGATCGCGAATGCGCTGGATCAAGTCATCGTAAGCCGACTTCAGCTCCCGCTCGGCCGTCTGCTTGTTGAACGCCGCGCAGGCGTAGGTCTGCTGGTCGGTGTCGACGTTGTCGCACGGGGTGCTTTCTTCCTCGCCGGCCTGGACGCCCGATACGACGGCCAGCAATACCAGCCATGCCAATGATTTCATCCCTTTTCTCCTCAACAGGCTGACGAATCGCAGGGATTCTCGCTCAGACGAAGGCGCGGTGGTAGCTACCTGTCCAAATGTTCATAAAGCTGCCGGAAAGGTTGTTATCGAGACTGTCTCTCATCGCCAGGCGGCGTGCCAGAGGGCGTGTTGTCGCGCATTGACGCTTTCGGCAAACCCCCTGTCGTTTTTGCATCGGGGCGCCTTTGGGCACAGGCATATGCTGGCCCCAAAGCGCCGGCACAAGGTTTGGCGCCAACCATTCAATAAAAGGGGACAGCCTGATGAGCCCAGCCGAACTTCACGCCGACAGTATCGTCATCGACGGCCTGATCATTGCCAAATGGAACCGCGAGCTGTTCGAGGACATGCGCAAAGGCGGGCTGACTGCGGCCAACTGCACGGTGTCGGTCTGGGAAGGCTTCAAGGCAACCGTCGACCAGATCGCCGCCAGCCAGAAGCTCATCCGCGACAACAGCGACCTGGTGATGCCGGTGCGTACCACTGCCGACATTCGCAAGGCCAAGGAACTGGGCAAGACCGGCATCCTGTTCGGCTTCCAGAACGCCCATGCGTTCGAAGACCAGATCGCCTATGTAGACGTGTTCAAGCAGTTGGGCGTGGGCATCGTGCAGATGTGCTACAACACCCAGAACCTGGTGGGCACCGGCTGCTACGAGCGCGACGGCGGGCTGTCTGGCTTCGGCCGCGAGATCGTCGCGGAAATGAACCGCGTCGGCATCATGTGCGACCTGTCCCACGTCGGCTCCAAGACCTCCGAAGAAGTCATCCTCGAATCGAAAAAGCCGGTGTGCTATTCGCACTGCCTGCCGTCGGGCCTTAAAGAGCACCCGCGCAACAAGTCGGACGCAGAGCTGAAGTTCATCGCCGACCACGGCGGCTTCGTGGGCGTGACCATGTTCGCGCCGTTCCTGGCCAAAGGCATCGACTCCACCATCGACGACTACGCCGAAGCTATCGAGTACACCATGAATATCGTCGGTGAAGACGCCATCGGTATCGGCACCGACTTCACCCAGGGCCATGGCCAGGACTTCTTCGAGTACCTGACCCACGACAAGGGCTACGCCCGTCGCCTGACCAACTTCGGCAAGATCATCAACCCGCTGGGCATCCGCACCGTGGGCGAATTCCCCAACCTCACCGAAACCTTGCTCAAGCGCGGCCACTCCGAGCGTGTGGTGCGCAAGATCATGGGCGAGAACTGGGTCAACGTCCTCAAGGACGTCTGGGGCGAGTAAGCCGCTCTCCAAGCCTGATAGCCCCTGCCAGCAACGCCGGGGCACCCACATAAAAATTTGTATGGAGTTGAGTTTCCATGGCCAAGATCGCCCCGCAATTGCCAATCGAAGTCGACAGCGAGACCGGTGTCTGGACCAGCGACGCCTTGCCGATGCTGTACGTGCCGCGCCATTTCTTCGTCAACAACCACATGGGCATCGAGGAAGTGCTGGGCGCCGACGCCTACGCCGAGATCCTCTACAAGGCCGGCTACAAGTCCGCCTGGCACTGGTGTGAAAAAGAAGCCGAGTGCCATGGCCTGGAAGGCGTGGCGGTGTTCGAGCACTACATGAAGCGCCTGAGCCAGCGTGGCTGGGGCCTGTTCGAGATCCAGGACATCGACCTGGACAAAGGCACCTGCAGCGTCAAGCTCAAGCATTCGGCGTTTGTGTACGTGTACGGCAAGGTGGGCCGCAAGGTCGACTACATGTTCACCGGCTGGTTCGCCGGCGCAATGGACCAGATTCTCGCTGCCCGCGGCAGCTCGATCCGCACCGTGGCCGAACAGGTCTACGGCGGTTCGGAAGAAGGCCACGAAGATGGCCTGTTCGTTACAAAGCCGTTGTAAGCCGGAGATAGCGTCATGGCATTCGAAGCAATGTTCCAGCCGATCCAGATCGGCAAACTGACCATCCGCAACCGCGTGCTCAGCACCGCGCACGCCGAGGTCTACGCCACTGACGGCGGCATGACGACCGACCGCTATGTGAAGTATTACGAAGAGAAGGCCAAGGGCGGCATCGGCCTGGCGATCTGCGGCGGCTCGTCCGTCGTGGCCATCGACAGCCCGCAGGAATGGTGGGCCTCGGTCAACCTGTCGACCGACCGCATCATCCCGCACTTCCAGAACCTGGCCGACGCCATGCACAAGCATGGCGCCAAGATCATGATCCAGATTACCCACATGGGCCGTCGCTCGCGCTGGGACGGCTTCAACTGGCCAACCCTGATGTCGCCGTCGGGCATCCGCGAACCCGTGCACCGCGCCACCTGCAAGACCATCGAGGTGGAAGAGATCTGGCGCGTCATCGGCAACTACGCGCAAGCTGCGCGGCGTGCCAAAGAGGGCGGCCTGGACGGCGTGGAACTGTCGGCCGTGCACCAGCACATGATCGACCAGTTCTGGAGCCCGCGGGTCAACAAGCGTACCGACGAGTGGGGCGGCACGTTTGAAGGCCGCATGAAGTTCGGCCTGGAAGTACTCAAAGCCGTGCGCGCCGAAGTGGGCGACGACTTCTGCGTAGGCATGCGCATCTGTGGTGACGAATTCCACCCCGATGGCCTCAGCCACGAGGACATGAAGCAGATTGCCGCCTACTACGACGGCACCGGCATGCTCGACTTCATCGGCGTGGTCGGCTCGGGTTGCGACACCCACAACACCCTGGCCAACGTCATCCCCAACATGAGCTACCCGCCGGAGCCGTTCCTGCACCTGGCGGCCGGCATCAAGGAAGTGGTCAAGGTCCCGGTGCTGCACGCGCAGAACATCAAGGACCCGAACCAGGCCACGCGCATCCTTGAAGGTGGCTACGTGGACATGGTCGGCATGACCCGTGCGCACATGGCCGACCCGCACCTGATCGCCAAGATCAAGATGGGCCAGATTGACCAGATCAAGCAGTGCGTCGGTGCCAACTACTGCATCGACCGCCAGTACCAGGGCCTGGATGTGCTGTGCATCCAGAACGCCGCGACCTCCCGTGAATACATGGGTGTGCCGCACATCATCGAAAAAACCACCGGCGTCAAACGCAAGGTGGTGGTGGTTGGCGCCGGTCCGGCCGGCATGGAAGCAGCCCGCGTGGCTGCCGAACGTGGCCACGATGTGACCCTGTTCGAGAAGAAAGACCAGATCGGCGGGCAGATCACCATTGCCGCCAAGGCACCGCAGCGTGACCAGATCGCCGGCATTACCCGCTGGTACCAGCTGGAGCTGGCGCGCCTGAAAGTGGACCTGCGCCTGGGCACCGCTGCCAGCGTGGACGCCATCCAGGACCTGCGCCCGGACGTCATCGTGCTGGCGGTGGGCGGCCATCCGTTCGTCGAGCAGAACGAGCACTGGGGCGCTGCCGAAGGGCTGGTGGTCAGCAGCTGGGACGTGCTCGACGGCAAGGTTGCGCCGGGCAAGAACGTGCTGGTGTACGACACCATCTGTGAATTCACCGGTATGTCGGCGGCAGACTTCATCGCCGACAAAGGCAGCCAGGTTGAAATCGTCACCGACGACATCAAGCCGGGCGTGGCCATGGGCGGCACGACCTTCCCGACCTACTACCGCAGCATGTACCCGAAAGAAGTGATCATGACCGGCGACATGATGCTGGAAAAGGTCTACCGCGAAGGCGACAAGCTGGTGGCGGTGCTGGAGAACGAATACACCGGCGCCAAGGAAGAACGCGTGGTCGACCAGGTGGTGATCGAGAACGGCGTGCGGCCTGATGAAGCGCTGTACTACGCGCTGAAGGACGGCTCGCGCAACAAGGGCCAGATCGATGTGGAGGCGCTGTTTGCCATCAAGCCGCAACCGATCCTCAGCCAGCCGGGCGAAGGTTACCTGCTGTACCGCATCGGCGACTGCGTGGCCCAGCGCAACGTGCATGCGGCGATCTACGACGCCTTGCGCCTGTGCAAGGATTTCTGATCGATCCAAATTTTCGCCACAGGGCATGGTCCCTGTGGGAGCGGGTTCACCCGCGAATGCGTCAGCACAAGCAACAGCGTTGTCTGATCGGACGCATTCGCGGGTAAACCCGCTCCCACAGGGGCCAATCCCAGCTTCAGAGTGGCGCAAGAATCCAGCTGTTGTGGGAGCCTCCCATGTTGAACACCCTTCTACCCGTTCTGCTGTTCGCTGCCCTTGGCCTGGCGGTGCTCGGCGCCCTGCGCCGGGTGCGCATGTGGCGGCGGGGCCGGGCCTCCAAGGTCGACCTGATCGGCGGCTTGCTGGCCATGCCGCGCCGTTACCTGGTGGACCTGCACCACGTGGTCGAGCGCGACAAGTACATGTCCAAGACCCACGTGGCCACCGCAGGCGGCTTCGTGCTGTCGGCTGCCTTGGCGATCCTGGTGCATGGCTTTGGCCTGCAGAGCAAAATCCTCAGCTACGCGTTGCTGGTAGCCACGGTGATCATGTTTACCGGCGCCCTCTTTGTCTTCAAGCGCCGCCTCAACCCGCCTGCACGCCTGTCCAAAGGCCCGTGGATGCGCTTGCCGAAGAGCCTGCTGGTGTTCGCCGCAAGCTTCTTCATTGCCACCCTGCCGGTCGCCGGTATCCTGCCCGCCAACACGGGTGGCTGGGTGATGGTCGCCGTTCTGGGCCTGGGCGTGCTGTGGGGTGTGTCGGAGCTGTTCTTCGGCATGACCTGGGGCGGCCCGATGAAGCACGCCTTCGCCGGTGCCCTGCACCTGGCCTGGCACCGCCGCGCCGAGCGCTTTGGCGGCGGCCGCTCCACCGGCCTCAAGCCGCTGGACCTGGAAGACCCCAATGCGCCGCTGGGCGTGGAAAAGCCGGCAGATTTCACCTGGAACCAGCTGCTGGGCTTCGATGCGTGCGTGCAGTGCGGTAAATGTGAAGCCATGTGCCCGGCCTTTGCCGCTGGCCAGCCGCTGAACCCGAAAAAGCTCATTCAGGACATGGTCATCGGCCTGGCCGGTGGCACGGACGCCAAGTTCGCCGGTAGCCCTTACCCGGGCAAGCCGATCGGCGAACACGGCGGCCACCCGCACCAGCCTATCGTCAATGGCCTGGTCGACGCCGAAACGCTGTGGTCGTGCACCACCTGCCGTGCCTGCGTCGAGGAATGCCCGATGATGATCGAGCACGTCGATGCCATCGTCGACATGCGCCGCCACCTCACCCTGGAAAAGGGCGCCACCCCGAACAAGGGCGCCGAGGTGCTGGACAACCTGATCGCCACCGACAACCCCGGCGGTTTCGCCCCGGGCGGTCGCATGAACTGGGCTGCCGACCTCAACCTGAAACTGCTGTCGGAGGTGAAAGCCACCGAGGTACTGTTCTGGGTTGGCGACGGTGCCTTCGACATGCGCAACCAGCGCACCCTGCGCTCGTTTGTCAAAGTACTGAAGGCCTCGGGCGTGGACTTTGCCGTGCTCGGCCTGGAAGAACGCGACAGTGGCGACGTTGCCCGCCGCCTGGGCGACGAAGCGACCTTCCAGCAACTGGCCAAACGCAACATCCAGACCCTGGCCAGGTACAAGTTCCAGCGCATCGTCACCTGCGACCCCCACAGCTTCCATGTGCTGAAGAACGAGTACGGCGCATTGGGCGGCGAGTACCAGGTGCAGCACCACAGCACCTACATTGCCGAACTGATTGCGGCCAACAAGCTCAACCTCGGCCAGCACAAGGGCGGCAGCGTCACCTACCACGACCCGTGCTACCTGGGACGCTACAACGGTGAGTACGAAGCGCCGCGTGAAGTGCTCAAGGCGCTGGGTATCGAAGTGCGCGAGATGCAGCGCTCGGGCTTCCGTTCCCGTTGCTGCGGCGGTGGCGGCGGTGCGCCGATCACTGACATCCCTGGCAAGCAGCGTATCCCCGACATGCGCATGGACGACATCCGCGAAACCGAGGCCGAGTTGGTGGCCGTGGGTTGCCCGCAGTGCACCGCCATGCTCGAAGGCGTGGTCGAGCCGCGCCCGCAGATCAAGGACCTGGCCGAGCTGGTGGCCGACGTGCTGATCGAAGAGGACGCGCCGTCTGCCGCAAAGCCGCAAACGGCAAAACGTGAACCTGCGGAGGTGCACTGATGAGCGACATTATCCGCCGCGACCCACGCGCCGAGTGGATCGCCCGTAACCGCCTGCACCCGCTGCATGCGGCCATGCAGACGCAACAGACCAGCTGGATGGGGCCCAACGGCCTCATCCGCAAGAACCCCCATGCGATTGCCGCAGGCTTCATCGGCCCGGCCGGCATCAAGCGCATCGACCGCAGCGGCGCCCAGCAGGGCACCGGTGTGGGCGGGCGGCGCACGGCGGCGGCAGAGGTCAAGCTGCCGCTGCACCAAGTGCCGGCGCCGGCGTTCTACATTGCCGTGGTGCCGGACATGGTCGGTGGCCGCCTGAGCAGCCACGACCGCGACTTGCTCGGCCTGGCCCACAGCCTGGCCGGCAGTGACGGCGCGGTGCTGGCGGTGGTCTTTAACGAGCACAAGGAAAGCAACTTTTCCACAGCCGGCGTCGACCGCCTGCTGGTCATCGAAGGCGAGGCCTTCGAGGGTTATGCACCGGAGCAACTGGTGCAGGGCCTGCGGGCTGTGGATAACCAGTTCACCCCGCGCCACTGGCTGCTGCCCGACAGCCGCACCGGTGGCGGCGAACTGGGCCGACGCCTGGGCGCGGCGCTGGGCGAACGCCCTGCCACGCGGGTGTGGCAGGTCAAGGACGGCCAGTGCATCGGCCGCGCCGGTGCCGGCCAGCAAGACCTGCAACGTGCCGTACCACGGCTGATCCTGGCAGCGGCCGAGTGTGCCGAGCCGGTCAGCGAAACCCGCCACGAAGCGTTGCCGGTGGAGTTGTCCACAGGCGTAGCGCGCAGCCTGTCGCGCATCGAAGACTTGGGCTCGGTGGCCGTGGACCCGGCCACCATTGCCATGGCCGAGGCCGAGTTCATCGTCTCGGGCGGCAACGGGGTCAAGGACTGGGACCTGTACCACCAGGCCACCGCAGCCCTTGGCGCCACCGAAGGCGCCTCGCGGGTGGCGGTGGACGACGGCTTCATGCCGCGCAACCGCCAGGTGGGAGCTACCGGTACCTGGGTCACCGCACGCGTGTACGTGGCTGTGGGTATCTCGGGTGCCATCCAGCACCTGCAGGGTATCGGCGCTTGCGACAAGGTGGTGGCGATCAACATGGACCCGGGTTGCGACATGATCAAACGGGCCGACCTGTCGGTGATTGGCGACAGCTCGGCGATTCTCAAGGCACTGATCGAGGCTGTGGACAACTACCGCAGCGGCGGCCAGCGCGACGCGGCATAAGGGCACGAGCATGAGTACGAAAGTGATCAGCCTGGTATCCATCGGTGCCCACCCAAGCTCCGGCCGCGCCCGCCGCGCCGAGCAGGATGCCCGCGCTGTGGAGCTGGGTTTGCAGCTGGCTGGGGATAACTTGCAGGTGGTACATGCCGGCAACCCGCAGGAAGAAGCGCTGCGCGCCTACCTGGGCATGGGCCTGGGCCATCTTGACGTGCTGGAGCAGCCAGCCGGTGCCGATGTGCTGGGCGTGCTGGGGGATTACCTGCGCGACGCCGGGGCACAGCTGGTGCTGACCGGTAGCCAGGCCGAGACGGGTGAAGGGTCGGGCATGTTGCCATTTCTGCTGGCCGAAAAACTCGGTTGGCCGTTGATCGTGGGTTTGGCCGAAGTGGAGTCGATAGAAAACGGCACCGCCCAGGTATTGCAGGCCTTGCCGCGGGGTCAGCGGCGCCGGCTGAAAGTGCGCCTGCCGTTGCTGGCGACTGTGGATAACGCTGCGCCCAAGCCGCGCCAGAGCGCATTCGGGCCCGCGCGACGTGGTGTGCTGGCGGCGCGTAATGTGGCCATTATCGAAGATGAGTTGTTGGCCGATGCCGAGTTGCAACCGGCACGTCCTCGGCCCAAGCGCCTGAAGGTGATCAAGGCCAAGAGCGGTGCGGACCGCATGAAAGCAGCAACGGCCAAGGCCAGTGGCGGTGGCGGCAAGGTACTGAAGGATGTTTCGCCACAGGAAGGCGCCGAGGCCATCCTCAAGCTGCTGGTGGAAGAAGGCGTGCTGCGCTAAGGCCTTTACTGGCCTCATCGCAGGCAAGCCAGCTCCCACAGGATCACCACTGCCTACGGGTTCAGTGCGATACCTGTGGGAGCTGGCTTGCCGGCGATTGGCCCTGACAGACTAATGATGTTCCCTGGCTACATTGAACGCCCAGTAGCCCAATGCCCCGCCCGTCATCGAACCACTTCACAGTGCCATCCTGGCGGCTGTGTATAAGTCACTCCTGGGTAATGCCAAAGTAGTAGCCATTACTCCATCACATCCGCTGAATTTAACGAAACTGGCAGCACTATCAGGGATGCCTGTGTTTTGCCCACGGAATCTGTTCGCCAAGGTGTGGATAAAGTGTTGGTGCATGGCTGGGGGCCATATGTAACGGGGCTTACAGAGTTTTGATCATAAACTGATCAACTCTGAGCCGGCTCCTCAGACACAGATATGCGTGCCTCCAGCTGGTTTTGCCCACAATCGCTGTTAGCGGGTCTGTGGATAATCTGTTCGGCACTACCTGAAAGCCGCGCAGGTCATGGCTTGTGAGGAGTTGATTAGAAAATGATCAAATTAGGGCGAATACCTCCTGATCCATGATTATCAAGGCCTTGAATCGCTTATCCACAGAACAAAGGCTGCATTGCCGCGTTTTGCTCACAAACTCTGTTAGTGGCTCTGTGGGCAAGGTGTATGAACATCGCTGTAGCCCAGAAGGCGCGGGGCCTTGACGGGATTGGTTGAATAGTGACCAGTTGCCGGCCTGTTATTTTTGCCAGTACGCAAACGCAACTTTCCTCATTACCCTGTCCACACGCCCGGAGACTTGTGGATAACCATGACGACATTCCTGCTAAGCATCGACCGCCAGCACTCTGTATTGGGTAGGGGGCGTCACGAGGCGCGCGCTTTTTCGCCTTACGGTGCCTTGAGCACCGCACTACTACCAGGGCTGGCTTTCTGTGGTCAGCATCCGGATCCGCTGACAGGCTGTTATCCGCTGGGCAATGGTCGCCGCTTCTACAGCCCGAGCCTGAGGCGGTTCATCAGCTCTGACTCGCTAAGCCCGTTCGGCAAGGGAGGTATCCATGCATACGCCTATTGTGGCGGCGATCCCGTTAATCGCCATGACCCGAGCGGGGCCTTCTGGGGTGTCGTGCTCAGAATCGTTGGCGTGGCGTCCAGCGGTGCTACGTTGTTCGGCTCGTTGGCACGTACTGCCAAGAATGTAGTGGGGCGCAGGGCCGCTTTCCGGGCCAACAATAACCCTGCGGGGGGAGGCGGGCCTGTGCCCTCCGTGCACCATCAGGAGCTGCCTCATGCATCCAGGGTCTCGAATCAGCAGTTTTTCATAACCGGGAGCGCTGGGGTAGCTGGGCAGTTGGCTGCTGCGATCTCTGGTGTGACGCCTGCCTTCCAGGCAGCGACAGATGTATTGGGCGTGGTGAATTCAGTCACCAACCTGAGCGGCGGTTCGATAGGTAACTTTGCTGCAGCACGTGAGGTTGCGAGTTACTTGTGGGCAAACCCGCGTGAAATTCCCGTGGTCGCCCTGGAGACTTTGATGGATGTGACGATGGTGGACGAGGTGTTCGCTAACGTGGGCCGGGGGTTTACAGCAGTAGCGGAAAGGATAAGGTCAGCGCGCCCGACCCCGCATGACGTCCCCGTGTAGCGGCAGGCCAAGGTATCCAAACGTCGGCTGACGCGCTCCAACTCGCCAGGCAAGTGGAGCGCGGCAGGCTAACGCTAAATACTCACTGCGCCTTCACTTCTTTCAGGTATGGAGCAGGCTCTGCGCCCAGATTGGCCAACACGCGGTCGCTGTACCAATCAATGAAGTTCACCACACCAAACTCGTAAGTCTTCGAGTAAGGCCCAGGCTGGTACGCCGTGGAGTTGATCCCACGCTGGTTCTCCTCCGCCAAACGGCGGTCCTGGTCGTTGGTGGCGTCCCACACCTTGCGCATGCGCTCTGGGTCATAGTCCACGCCTTCGACGGCATCCTTGTGCACCAGCCACTTGGTGGTGACCATGGTTTCCTGGGCGCTGATCGGCCACACGGTGAACACGATCATGTGGTCGCCCATGCAGTGGTTCCAGGAGTGCGGCAGGTGCAGGATGCGCATCGAGCCCAGGTCAGGGTTCTTGATGCGGCCCATCAGCTTCTGGCAGGCCTGTTTGCCGTCCATTGTCATCGATACCGTGCCTTTGAGCAGTGGCATGCGCACGATGCGGTTACGCAGGCCGTGGCTCTTGTGCAGGTACGGGATTTTTTCGGCTTCCCAGGCGGCGGCCGAAGCGGCCACGTGGTCCTTGAATTCCTGGCTGGCGCGCGGGTCGTTGGTGTCGTCCCACTCCAGCAGGGTTTGCAGCAGCTCCGGGTGCGAACCGCTGCAGTGGTAGCACTCGCGGTTGTTTTCCAGCACCAGCTTCCAGTTGGCCTTTTCCATCAAGGTGGTGTGCACCGCCACCTTGGTGTTCTCCATGTCGTACGGTTCCATGTAGTGTTCCAGGGTGGCCAGGAACTCGTCGATGGCAGGCGGGTTTTCTGCCAGGCTGATGAAGATGTAGCCGCCGGCCACCTTCACATGCACCGGCTTCAGGCCGTACTCCTTCATGTCGAAGTCGGCGCCCATTTCGGTGCCGGCGAACAGCAGGCGGCCGTCCAGTTCGTAGGTCCACTGGTGGTAATGGCACACCAGCTTTGCCACCTTGCCTTTGTCGCTGACGCACAAACGTGAACCGCGGTGGCGGCAAACGTTATGGAAGGCGTGCACCTTACCTTCGGCACCCCGTACCACCAGGATCGGGTTCTTGCCGATCTGCAGGGTGATGTAGTTGCCTTTCGCCGGAATTTCGCAAGTCATGCCGGCGATCAACCATTCTTTCTGGAAGATCTCCTGCATGTCGATCTGGAACAGACGCTCGTCGGTGTAGAAAGGCTGGGGCAGCGAGTAGGTCCGCTCGCGGGTCTGCAGCATCTCGGCGGTGGCCTTGCGTGCAGGTTCCAGTGGATCGCCCAGGCTCAGGGTTGCGGTGACGTCCATCGTGTATTCCTCGGGGCCGTGTGCGGCCGGCAAAAGGTGGCTAATCGTTGTTGTTGCCGCAAGGCTTTTATCAGCGGCTTTTTGTTTAAACAGCAGGCATGTTCATTTGCCGTGGAGTGTGCGTCCGAAGACGCCGCGAACCGTATCCATGGGCGACATGGCCGAATTGAATTACGACGCGCCAGCCCTTGTAGCGCGGGGCTGGTCGCGATAAGCACGCCGATGTCGCTGGCAGGAATGTACGTCGCTCTCAGCTTGCGCATTATCCAAGCCATAAAAAGCCCGATAGTCGGCTGCTGGAGATGAACATGTCCGATACCTTCCTCAATCCGGTCACCACCCAGACCTGGGCCAACGGCCGCCACATCGTGCGCTGCGTCAAGGTCATCCAGGAGACCTGGGACGTGCGCACTTTCTGCTTCATGGCCGATCAGCCGATCATGTTCTTCTTCAAGCCCGGGCAGTTCGTCACCCTGGAGCTGGAGATCGAAGGCAAGCCGGTGATGCGCTCCTACACCATCTCCAGTTCGCCGTCGGTGCCGTATAGCTTCTCGATCACCGTGAAGCGCGTGCCGGGCGGCCTGGTGTCCAACTTCCTGCACGACACCATGCACGAAGGCGCCGAGCTGCCGGTGCACGGCCCGGTGGGGCTGTTCAACGCCATCGACTTCCCGGCGGGCAAGGCGCTGTATCTTTCGGGCGGTGTGGGCATTACCCCGGTGATGTCGATGGCGCGCTGGTTCTACGACACCAACGCCAATGTCGACATGGTGTTCGTGCACAGCGCCCGTTCACCGAAAGACATCATCTACCACCGCGAGCTGGAACAGATGGCGTCGCGCATCCCCAACTTCAGCCTGCACATCATTTGCGAGAAGCATGGCCTGGGCGAACCATGGGCGGGGTACCGCGGTTACCTGAACCAGCGGCTGATGGAGCTGATTGCTCCTGACTACATGGAGCGCGTGGTGTTCTGCTGCGGCCCGACGCCTTACATGACAGCGGTAAAACGCATGCTTGAAGCGGTCGGCTTCGACATGAAGAACTACCACGAGGAGTCGTTCGGCGCGACGCCACCAGAGGCCAAGGCCGATGCAGTGGAGCACGCCGAGCAGGCGGCCGATGCACCGGAGCTGGATGTTTCCGACCTCAACCTGGTGGAGTTCATCGGCAGCGACAAGAGCATCCGCGTTGCCCCTGGCGAGACGGTGCATGCGGCGGCAGCCAAGGTTGGCCTGATGATCCCGAAAGCTTGCGGCATGGGCATCTGCGGCACCTGCAAGGTGCTGAAGCTGGGTGGCGAAGTGGAGATGGAGCACAACGGCGGCATCACCGAAGAGGACGAAGCCGAGGGCTACATCCTGTCCTGCTGCAGCGTGCCGAAAGGGGATGTGCGGATCGATTACTGATCCACTCATCCGAGATTACCGGGGGCTGCTTCGCAGCCCATCGCCGGCAAGCCAGCTCCCACAGGTACTGCACACGTGGTCGATGTGGGAGCTGGCTTGCCGGCGATGGGCCGCAAAGCGGCCCCAGCTTTTTCAGGTGCGGAAACGGGCTACCAGACCATTCAGGTCCACAGCCAGGCGCGACAGCTCAGCACTCGCCGCACTGGTCTGATGCGCCCCGGTCGCGCTCTGCACCGACAGGTCATTGATGTTCACCAGGTTGCGGTCCACTTCCCGCGCCACCTGCGCCTGCTCTTCCGCCGCGCTGGCAATTACCAGGTTACGCTCGTTGATCTGCGCCACCGCACCGGCAATGGTATCCAGCGCCATGCCTGCGCCCCGGGCGATGTTCAGTGTCGACTCGGCACGTTCAGTGCTGGTGCGCATCGATTCCACAGCCTCCTCCGTACCGCCTTGAATGCTGCCGATCATCCGCTCGATTTCGCTGGTCGACTGCTGGGTACGGTGGGCCAGTGCACGCACTTCATCCGCCACCACGGCAAAACCACGGCCCGCTTCGCCGGCACGCGCCGCCTCGATGGCAGCGTTGAGCGCCAGCAGGTTGGTCTGGTCGGCCAGGCCGCGGATCACGTCGAGTACCTTGCCGATGTCGCGCGACTGTTCGGCCAGGTGCGTGATCAACTTGGCAGTGGCCTGCACATCACCGCTCATGCGCTCGATGGCGCCCACGGTCTCCATCACCAGGTCACGACCGTCGCCAGTAGAACGGCTGGCTGCACTGGAGGCTTCTGAGGTGCTCACGGCATTACGCGCCACCTCTTCCACAGCGCTGGTCATTTCAGTGACGGCAGTGGCGGCTTGTTCAATCTCGTTGTTCTGCTGTTGCAGGCCACGGGCACTTTCGTCGGTGACGGCATTCAGCTCTTCGGCGGCTGAGGCCAGCTGGGTGGCAGAGCCTGCGATCTGTTGCAGGGTGTCACGCAGCTTGTCCTGCATGCGGGCCATGGCGCGCAGCAGGCGCGCGGCTTCGTCGGTACCTTCGGCGCGGATGATATGGGTCAGGTCACCATCGGCGACTTGCTCTGCGCACTTGAGCGCCTCATCGATCGGCTTGACGATACTGCGGGTCAGCAGGAAGGCGCAGGCAAAGGTCAGCACGGTGGCGGCAACCAGCAGGCCGACCACAAGGGCGAATGCCGCAGCGTACTGGCTGGCGGCTTTCTCGTTGGTGGCGCGGGTCTGGTCGGTGTTGATGCGCACCAGGGTGTCCATGACCTTGTTGATCTGCTCGGAATTGGCCAGCAGGTCGCGGTTGAGCAGGTCGCGCAGTTCGTCGACGCGGTCGGCCTGGCTCAGGCTGCGCATGCGCGATTCCAGTTGGCGGTACTGCTCAAGCAACTGGCCGTACTGGTCGAACGCGGCCTGTTCGTCGGCGGCGCCGATCATTGGCAGGTAGGCCTGGCGTGCGCGGTCGATCTGGCTGTTGCGCTGGTCCAGCAGGTTGAGGGTATCGCTTTGGATTGCAGGCTCGCGGTTGGTCAGCAGGCGGTAGGAGAGGGTGCGCATGCGCAGGTTGAGCGCGGTGATTTCGTCGAGGATCTTGATGCTGGGCACGCTGACTTGCTCGATGGCCACGCCCGCCTGGCGGATGTTGCCCATCTGCACCAGCGAGAAGATACCAAGGCCGAGCATCAGCAGGCCGATAAGCGCGAAGCCGAGCAGCGCGCGCGGGGCGATATTCATGTTACGTAGAGACATGGAGAGGAGGATCCAGGCAAGGGGCAAAGAGTGCGCAAAGTGCGACAAAACATGACTTGCCGGGCTATCGGTCGTGACTGGCCAGTCTTGAGTGCGACCCGCTAAATTTGTGAGCTGGCTAACCTTTTCCTGACCGGCGGTTGACCCAGGTCGGAACAAGGGGGTGATTACCCTGTCAATCTGCGGGCCAGACACCTTGTGAATCCGATTTTTAATGGCGATGGGCCGCGCTTTTCTTTATCGTGTGCGCCCCTCGCAACAACCTGAGATAGACCCATGCTGGAAGCTTCCCTGAATCAAATCGAGCAACTGGTCAGCGACCTGATGCAGAAAAACGCTCAACTCACCGAGCAGAACACCACCCTGGGCACGCAACTGGCCCAGGCCAAGGAAGAGAACGAAACCCTGCAGCTGTCGCTGATGGAGCAGGAAGAGAAGAACGGCAGCACCGCCGCCCGCCTGCAGGCCCTGGTTGATCGCGCCAGCGCTGGCGTAGTTGGCGCATGAGATTGCAAGAGCAGCCGGTCAATGTGGTGTCGATTCTCGGCATCGACTATTCGATCAAGGCGCCCGAAGGCCAGGAAGAAACCCTGGCCCAGGCGGTGCGGATGCTCAACACCGCCCTGAACGAAACCAAGCGTCAGTACCCGACCCTGATCGGTGACAAATTGCTGGTGCTGGCTGCCCTTAACCTGTGCTCCAAACAGGTTGAACTGCAGAAAGAACACCAGCAGACCCTTGCGCGCACCCAGGCGCAGATCGACGCCACGGTGGACGCCATCGTGCGGACCATTGCAGAGTCCTGATCGATAGCTGAAAGGCCCAAGGCTGCTCCTCCAAGGGTTATGCGTTCCCCTATAGGAGCGGCCTTGTGTCGCGATGGGCTGCGCAGCAGCCCCAAAAGGCCCAACTCATTGTTCTGGGTCACTGGATTAACTGGATACGCAAGTGTATACACTTCCCGCAAAACAATAATGTGCGGGGGAGTAGGGCATGCGTATCTGGCGTAAAAGCATCCAGTGGCAGTTGATCACCAGCATGGGCGCCGCCCTGCTGGCCAGCATCCTGGTGGTGGTCATCATTTTCACCGTGGCGCTCAACCGCCTCACCGACCGCTACCTGGTCGACACTGCCCTGCCCGCCAGTGTCGAGGCCATCCGCAACGACATCGAGCGCATGCTCGGCCAGCCACTGGTGGCTGCGGCGGACATCGCCGGCAACACCCTGCTGCGCGACTGGTTGGCTGCCGGTGAAGAGCCCGCTCAGGCCGCGGCATTCATCGAATACCTGAACGCCGCCAAACAGCGCAACCGCGCCTTCACCACCTTGTTTGCCTCGACCGAAACCGGCCACTACTACAATGAGAATGGCCTGGACCGCACCCTCAGCCGCAGCAACCCAAAGGACAAGTGGTTCTACGGCTACATCGACAGCGGCGCCGAACGGTTTATCAATATCGACATTGACGGTGCCACCGGCGAGCTTGCGCTGTTCATCGATTACCGCGTGGAAAAAAATGGCCAACTAGTGGGCGTGGCCGGCATGGGCCTGCGCATGACCGAGCTGTCGAAGCTGATTCACGACTTCAGCTTTGGCGAGCATGGCAAGGTTTTCCTGGTACGTAACGACGGCCTGATCCAGGTGCACCCGGACGCAGCCTTCAGCGGCAAGCGCCAGCTCGCCGAGCAGCTCGGCACGGACGCTGCCAAGGCCGTGATGACCGGCGGCGAAGGCCTGCGCAACAGCCGTTTCAGCCGTGACGGCGAACGTTACCTGGCACTCGGCCTGCCCCTGCGCGACCTCAACTGGACCCTGGTGGCCGAGGTGCCGGAGTCGGAAATCTACGCACAAATGCATCAGGCGGTATGGCTGACCAGCCTGATCGGTGGCGCGGTGGCCCTGGTGTCGCTGCTGCTGGTGGTGCTGCTGGCGCGGGGCCTGGTGCGGCCTGTGCGCCGCGTTACCGCTGCGCTGGTACAGATTGGCAGTGGCGCAGGCGACCTCAGCCACCGCCTGGATGATTCGCGCGAAGACGAACTGGGTGACCTGGCCCGGGGCTTCAACCGCTTTCTCGACAGCCAGCGCAGCCTGATTGGCGAGGTGTTGCAGACTTCCGAACGGCTGCATCGGGCGGTTGAGCAGGTAACCCAGGTAGTGGACAACACGGCCGAGCGCTCCGGGCGGCAGCAGGAAATGACCGAAATGGTTGCCACTGCGGTACACGAAATGGGCCTGACCGTGCAGGACATTGCCCGCAATGCCGGTGATGCGGCGCAGGCCTCGCAGTCGGCACGGGATGAGGCCTTGCAGGCGCGCGAGGTGGTACGGCGTTCGATTCAGGGCATCGAGGGCATGTCGGGCGACATCGGCAAGGCAGCCGATGCAGTCAGCCAGTTGGCCGACGAAGTCGCCTCTATCGATGAGGTTCTGGCGGTTATTCGCAGCATTTCCGAACAGACCAACTTGCTGGCGCTGAACGCTGCCATCGAGGCTGCGCGGGCAGGGGAAATGGGACGCGGGTTTGCTGTGGTGGCCGACGAAGTGCGCACGCTGGCGCGGCGCACGCAGCTGTCCACCGACGAAGTGCAACAGATGATCCAGCGCCTGAAGCAGGGCGCGGGTTCGGCGGTGAGCTCGATGCAGGCGGGGCAGCAGGCGACCGGCAGTGGGGTGGAATCGAGCCAGCGTACCGGGGCGTCGCTGGGGGCGATTACCGACCAGGTGGAACACATCAGCGACATGAACCATCAGGTGGCCACGGCGACCGAGGAGCAGTCGGCGGTGACCGAAGAGATCAACCGCACGGTGCAGGGCATTTCCGACCTGGCGCGGGAGACGGCGGCAGAGGTGCAGGGCTGCCGCGAGGAGTGCCAGGCGTTGCGTGGCTTGGCTGATGACCTGGCGCGGCAGATGGGTGGGTTCAGGCTTTAGATCGGTGTGGGCTTCATCGCCGGCAAGCCAGCTCCTACAGGATCACCACAGGCCTGAGCCTTGAGTGGTCCATGCGGGAGCTGGCTTGCCGGCGATTGGGGCCTGTCAGGCGGTGATGATGCTGCGGATATCCGCGGCCAGCTCGCGCACCCGCTCTTCCTCGGTATCCCAGGAACACATGAACCGTGCCCCGCCGCTGCCGATAAAGGTATAGAAGCGCCAGCCCTTGCCGCGCAGGGCTTCAATCGCAGGCTCAGGCATTTGCAGGAACACCCCGTTGGCCTCCACCGGGAACATCAGTTCCACCCCCGGCAAGTCACTCACCAGCGACGCCAGCAGCTGCGCGCAATGGTTGGCGTGGTTGCCATGGCGCAACCAGGCGCCGTCTTCCAGCAGGCCCACCCAAGGCGCCGACAGGAAGCGCATTTTCGAGGCCAGTTGCCCGGCTTGCTTGCAGCGGTAGTCGAAGTCCTCGGCCAGTTGGCGGTTGAAGAACAGGATCGCCTCACCCACCGCCATGCCGTTCTTGGTGCCACCAAAGCACAGCACATCGACGCCGGCCTTCCAGGTCAGCTCGGCCGGGCTGCAACCCAGGAACGCGCAGGCATTGGTAAAGCGCGCGCCGTCCATGTGCAGGTTCAGGCCCAGCTCCTTGCAGGTGGCGCTGATCGCCTTGAGCTCATCGGGGCGGTATACCGTACCCACCTCGGTGGCCTGGGTGATGGTTACCACGCGCGGCTTGGGGTAGTGGATGTCCTGGCGCTTCAGTGCCACTTCGCGGATCGATTGTGGGGTCAGCTTGCCGTTGACGCTGGCCGCCGTCAGCAGCTTGGAACCGTTGGAGAAGAACTCCGGCGCGCCGCATTCGTCGGTTTCGACGTGGGCGGTCTCGGAGCAGATCACGCTGTGGTAGCTCTGGCACAGCGAGGCCAGGGCCAGGGAGTTGGCGGCGGTGCCGTTGAAGGCGAAAAACACCTCGCAGTCGGTTTCGAACAGCTTGCGGAAGTATTCCGAGGCGCGCTCGGTCCACTGATCGTCGCCATAGGCGCGGTCGTGGCCGTGGTTGGCCTTTTCCATCGCCGCCCAGGCTTCGGGGCAGATACCGGAATAGTTGTCGCTGGCGAATTGTTGGCTCTTATCTGTCATGACACGGTCCTGTGAACGACGCAGAACAGCACTCTAAACCATCGATTCAGCGGTTGCCTATACAAGCTGTGCATTGGCTGATTTTCAGCTTTGCCTGTACAGGCCCTATCGCCGGCAAGCCAGCTCCCACAGGTACTCCACAGGGCTTGAGGACGCTGCAATTTCTGTGGGAGCTGGCTTGCCGGCGATAGGGCCAGAGAACTCAGTACAAAACGAATGTCGTAAACGCGCCATTGCAAGGCGTGCGCAGGCATCTGACCCGACCCCGCCAGTCATACCATCGCCACAAAGGGCCACAGTGCCCCACGACAAAAAACGATCGCTGCCGGGAGATACACGATGTTCAGCAAGCAAGACCAGATCCAGGGTTACGACGACGCACTGCTGGCGGCGATGAATGCCGAGGAACAGCGCCAGGAAGATCACATCGAGCTGATCGCCTCGGAAAACTACACCAGCCAGCGCGTCATGCAGGCCCAAGGCAGCGGCCTGACCAACAAGTACGCCGAAGGCTACCCGGGCAAGCGCTACTACGGCGGCTGCGAGCACGTGGACAAGGTAGAAGCCCTGGCCATCGAGCGCGCCAAGCAACTGTTCGGTGCCGACTACGCCAACGTCCAGCCGCACTCCGGCTCGTCGGCCAACGGCGCCGTCTACCTGGCCCTGCTGCAGGCCGGTGACACCATCCTTGGCATGAGCCTGGCCCACGGCGGCCACCTGACCCACGGCGCCAAAGTGTCGTCCTCGGGCAAGCTGTACAACGCCGTGCAGTACGGCATCAACACCGACACCGGCCTGATCGACTACGACGAAGTCGAGCGCCTGGCGGTCGAGCACAAGCCGAAAATGATCGTTGCCGGTTTCTCGGCCTACTCCAAGACCCTCGACTTCCCACGCTTCCGCGCCATTGCCGACAAGGTCGGTGCGCTGCTGTTCGTCGACATGGCCCACGTAGCCGGCCTGGTTGCCGCTGGCCTGTACCCGAACCCGATCCCGTTCGCCGATGTGGTGACCACCACCACCCACAAGACCCTGCGCGGCCCTCGTGGCGGCCTGATCTTGGCCAAGTCGAACGAAGAGATCGAGAAGAAGCTGAACGCCGCTGTATTCCCGGGCGCCCAGGGCGGCCCGCTGATGCACGTGATTGCCGCCAAAGCCGTGTGCTTCAAGGAAGCGCTGGAGCCTGGCTTCAAGGCCTACCAGCAGCAAGTGATCGAAAACGCCCAGGCCATGGCCCAGGTGTTCATCGACCGCGGCTACGACGTGGTGTCCGGTGGTACCGACAACCACCTGTTCCTGGTCAGCCTGATCCGCCAGGGCCTCACCGGCAAAGATGCCGACGCCGCCCTGGGCCGCGCGCACATCACCGTCAACAAGAACGCCGTGCCGAACGACCCACAGTCGCCGTTCGTCACCTCGGGCCTGCGCATCGGCACCCCGGCCGTCACCACCCGCGGCTTCAAGGTTGCGCAGTGCGTGGCCCTGGCCGGCTGGATCTGCGACATCCTCGACAACCTCGGTGACGCAGACGTCGAAGCCGATGTGGCGAAGAACGTCGCGGCGCTGTGCGCAGACTTCCCTGTTTACCGCTGAGTGGAGTAAACGACCATGCAACGCTACTCGGGCTTCGGCCTCTTCAAACACTCCCTCAGCCACCACGAAAACTGGCAGCGCATGTGGCGCACGCCAACCCCTAAAAAGGTGTACGACGTGGTTATCGTCGGCGGTGGCGGCCATGGCCTGGCCACGGCTTACTACCTGGCCAAAGAGCACGGCATCACCAACGTTGCCGTGATCGAGAAAGGTTACCTGGGCGGCGGCAACACCGCCCGTAACACCACCATCGTGCGTTCCAACTACCTGTGGGACGAGTCGGCGCAGCTGTACGAGCACGCCATGAAACTGTGGGAAGGCCTGTCCCAGGACATCAACTACAACGTGATGTTCTCTCAGCGCGGCGTGTACAACCTGTGCCACACCTTGCAGGACATTCGTGACTCCGAGCGCCGCGTCAGCGCCAACCGCCTCAACGGCGTCGATGGCGAGCTGCTGAACACCGCCCAGGTCGCGGCCGAAATCCCGTACCTGGACTGCTCGAAGAACACCCGTTACCCGATCCTTGGCGCAACCGTTCAGCGCCGTGGTGGCGTAGCCCGCCACGACGCCGTGGCGTGGGGCTATGCTCGCGCTGCCGACGCCTTGGGCGTGGACCTGATCCAGCAGACCGAAGTGATCGGTTTCCGCAAGGAAAACGGCGCAGTCATTGGTGTGGAAACCAACAAAGGCTTCATCGGCGCCAAGCGCGTCGGCGTGGTCACCGCCGGTAACTCCGGGCACATGGCCAAGCTGGCCGGCTTCCGCCTGCCGCTGGAATCGCACCCGCTGCAAGCGCTGGTATCCGAGCCGATCAAGCCGATCATCGACAGCGTGATCATGTCCAACGCCGTGCACGGCTACATCAGCCAGTCCGACAAGGGCGACCTGGTAATCGGTGCCGGTATCGACGGCTGGGTCGGCTACGGCCAGCGCGGTTCGTACCCGGTGATCGAGCACACCCTGCAGGCCATCGTCGAGATGTTCCCCAACCTCTCGCGCGTGCGCATGAACCGCCAGTGGGGCGGCATCGTCGATACCTCGCCGGACGCCTGCCCGATCATCACCAAGACCCCGGTCAAGAACATGTTCTTCAACTGCGGTTGGGGCACTGGCGGCTTCAAGGCGACCCCGGGTTCGGGCAACGTCTTTGCCGCGAGCCTGGCCAAGGGCGAAATGCACCCGCTGGCCGCGCCGTTCTCCATGGACCGTTTCTACAACGGCGCACTGATCGACGAACACGGCGCCGCCGCCGTCGCCCACTAACCGGAGACACCGTCATGTTGCATATTTTCTGTCCCCACTGCGGCGAGCTGCGCTCCGAAGAAGAGTTTCACGCCTCTGGCCAGGCGCACATCGCCCGCCCGCTGGACCCTGCCGCCTGCTCCGACGAGGAGTGGGGTACCTACATGTTCTACCGTGACAACCCACGCGGTATTCACCACGAACTGTGGGACCACGTTGCCGGTTGCCGCCAGTACTTCAACGTCACCCGCGACACCGTGACCTACGAAATTCTGGAAACCTACAAGATTGGCGAAAAGCCGCAAGTGACCGCCAACGGTAAAGCTGCAAACGCACCGTCGACCGTCAAAGGCCAAGGGGAAAAAGTATGAGCCAGACCTATCGCCTCGCCAGCGGCGGCCGCATCGACCGCAGCAAGGTCCTGAACTTCACTTTCAACGGCAAGACCTACCAGGGTTATGCCGGTGACAGCCTGGCCGCTGCGTTGCTGGCCAACGGCGTCGACATCGTTGGCCGCAGCTTCAAGTACTCGCGCCCACGCGGCATCATCGCTGCCGGTACCGAAGAGCCGAACGCCATCCTGCAGATCGGCTCCAGCGAAGCCACCCAGATCCCGAACGTGCGCGCCACCCAACAGGCGCTGTACGCAGGCTTGGTCGCCACCAGCACCAACGGCTGGCCGAACGTCAACAACGACGTGATGGGCATCCTCGGCAAGGTGGGCGGCAGCATGATGCCGCCGGGCTTCTACTACAAAACCTTCATGTACCCGAAATCGTTCTGGATGACGTACGAGAAGTACATCCGTAAAGCGGCAGGCCTTGGCCGTGCACCGCTGCAGAACGACCCGGACAGCTACGACTACATGAACCAGCACTGCGATGTGCTGATTGTCGGCGCCGGCCCTGCTGGCCTGGCCGCTGCACTGGCTGCCGCGCGCAGCGGCGCCCGTGTGATCCTGGCTGACGAGCAGGAAGAGTTTGGCGGCAGCCTGCTCGACAGCCGCGAAACCCTCGACGGCAAGCCTGCCGCCGACTGGGTCAACGCCGTGATCAAAGAGCTGGAAGGCCTGCCGGACGTGACCCTGCTGCCACGCGCCACGGTCAACGGCTACCACGACCACAACTTCCTGACCATTCACGAGCGCCTCACCGACCACCTCGGCGACCGCGCCCCGATCGGCCAGGTACGCCACCGTGTGCACCGTGTACGCGCCAAACGCGTGGTATTGGCGCCCGGCGCCCACGAGCGCCCGCTGGTGTACGGCAACAACGACGTACCGGGCAACATGCTGGCCGGTGCCGTTTCCACCTACGTGCGCCGCTACGGGGTGGCCCCGGGCCGCAAGCTGGTGCTGTCGACCAACAACGACCACGCCTACCGCGCCGCGCTGGACTGGCACGACGCTGGCCTGCAAGTGGTCGCCATCGCCGATGCCCGCCACAACCCACGTGGCTCGCTGGTTGAAGAAGCGCGTGCCAAAGGCATCCGCATCCTCACCTCCAGCGCCGTGGTAGAGGCCAAAGGCAGCAAGCATGTCACCGGCGCCCGCGTGGCGGCCATCGATGTGCAGGCGCACAAAGTCACCAGCCCAGGCGAAACCCTTGAGTGCGACCTGATCGCAACCTCCGGTGGCTACAGCCCGATCGTGCACCTGGCTTCGCACCTGGGCGGTCGCCCGGTATGGCGTGACGACATCCTCGGCTTCGTACCGGGCGATGCGCCGCAGAAACGCGAGTGCGTGGGCGGTATCAATGGCGTCTACGCCCTCGGTGACGTGATTGCCGATGGCTTCGAAGGCGGCGTTCGCGCAGCCACCGAGGCGGGCTTCAAGGCCTCTGTCGGCACCCTGCCAAAAACCGTGGCGCGCAAGGAAGAGGCCACCGTGGCGCTGTTCCAGGTGCCGCACGACAGAGGCAGCAAGGGGCCGAAGCAGTTCGTCGACCAGCAGAACGACGTGACCGCCGCCGGTATCGAACTGGCCACCCGTGAAGGCTTCGAGTCGGTCGAGCACGTAAAACGCTACACCGCGCTGGGCTTCGGTACCGACCAGGGCAAACTGGGCAACATCAACGGCCTGGCCATCGCCGCCCGTTCGATCGGCATCACCATTCCGGAAATGGGCACCACCATGTTCCGCCCCAACTACACGCCGGTCACGTTCGGCGCCGTAGCGGGCCGTCACTGTGGTCACCTGTTCGAGCCCGTGCGCTTCACCGCCCTGCATGCCTGGCACGTGAAGAACGGCGCCGAGTTCGAAGACGTCGGTCAGTGGAAGCGCCCTTGGTACTTCCCCAAAGCCGGTGAAGACATCCATGCCGCCGTGGCCCGCGAGTGCAAGGCCGTGCGCGACAGCGTAGGCCTGCTGGACGCCTCGACCCTGGGCAAGATCGACATCCAGGGCCCGGACGCGCGCGAGTTCCTCAACCGCATCTACACCAACGCCTGGACCAAGCTGGACGTGGGCAAGGCCCGCTACGGCCTGATGTGCAAAGAGGACGGCATGGTCTTCGACGACGGCGTAACCGCCTGCGTTGGCGACAACCACTTCATCATGACCACCACCACCGGCGGCGCCGCCCGCGTGCTGCAGTGGATGGAGCTGTACCACCAGACCGAATGGCCGGAGCTGAAGGTGTACTTCACCTCGGTTACCGACCACTGGGCCACCATGACCTTGTCCGGCCCCAACAGCCGCAAGCTGCTCAGCGAGCTGACCGACATCGACATGGACAAGGAAGCCTTCCCGTTCATGACCTGGAAGGAAGGCAACGTCGCCGGCGTGCCGGCCCGCGTGTTCCGTATCTCGTTCACCGGTGAGCTGTCGTACGAAGTCAACGTGCAGGCCAACTACGCCATGGGTGTGCTGGAACAGATCATCGAGGCCGGCAAGAAGTACAACCTGACCCCGTACGGCACCGAGACCATGCACGTACTGCGTGCCGAGAAGGGCTTCATCATCGTGGGCCAGGACACCGACGGTTCGATGAACCCGGACGACCTGAACATGAGCTGGTGTGTGGGCCGCAACAAGCCTTATTCCTGGATCGGCCTGCGTGGCATGAACCGCGAAGACTGCGTGCGCGAGAACCGCAAACAGCTGGTAGGCCTGAAGCCGGTCGACCCGACCAAGTGGCTGCCGGAAGGTGCCCAGTTGGTGTTCGACCCCAAGCAGCCGATCCCGATGGACATGGTTGGCCACGTTACCTCCAGCTACGCGTCCAACTCCCTGGGCTATTCGTTCGCCATGGGTGTGGTCAAAGGCGGCCTCAAGCGCATGGGCGAGCGTGTGTACTCGCCGCAGGCAGATGGCAGCGTGATCGAGGCGGAAATCGTGTCTTCGGTGTTCTTCGATCCGAAGGGTGAGCGGCAGAACGTTTGACTCCGGGCCCTGTGCGGGCAGGCCAGGCCTATCGCCGGCAAGCCAGCTCCCACAGGATCGATGCAGCTTTGAAGGTGGGTGCAATCCCTGAGGGCGCTGGCTTGCCGGCGATAGGGCCGGTACCCACCACACAGAAGCTGCGTCGCATCGACGAACAAGAATTCAAGGCAGGTAAGAAATGAGCGCTATCAACGTCTTCCAGCAAAACCCCGGCGCCGAGGCCAAGGCCCAGTCGCCACTGCACCACGCCGACCTGGCCAGCCTGGTTGGCAAAGGCCGCAAGAACGCAGGCGTGACCCTGCGTGAACGCAAGTTCCTTGGCCACCTGACCCTGCGTGGCGATGGCCACAACCCAGAGTTCGCCGCCGGCGTGCACAAGGCCCTGGGCCTGGAGCTGCCAGTTGCCCTGACCGTGGTTGCCAACAACGACATGTCGCTGCAATGGGTCGGCCCCGACGAGTGGCTGCTGATCGTCCCCGGTGGCCAGGAGCTGGCGGTCGAGCTAAAGCTGCGCGCAGCCCTTGATGGCCAGCACATCCAGGTGGTCAACGTCAGCGGCGGGCAAAGCCTGCTGGAGTTGCGCGGCCCGAACGTGCGCGAAGTGCTGATGAAGTCCACCAGCTATGATGTTCACCCGAACAACTTCCCGGTGGGCAAGGCTGTGGGCACCGTGTTTGCCAAGTCGCAACTGGTGATCCGCCGTACCGCCGAAGACACCTGGGAGCTGGTGATTCGCCGCAGCTTCGCCGACTACTGGTGGCTGTGGCTGCAGGACGCTTCGGCCGAATACGGCCTGAGCATCGAAGCTTAAGGAGAGCAGAACATGAGTCGGGCACCGGATACCTGGATTCTCACCGCCGACTGCCCGAGCATGCTCGGCACCGTCGACGTGGTGACGCGTTACCTCTTCGAGCAGCGCTGCTACGTGACGGAGCACCACTCCTTCGATGACCGGCAGTCGGGGCGCTTCTTCATTCGCGTCGAATTCCGCCAGCCGGACGATTTCGACGAAACGGGCTTCCGTGCCGGCCTGGCCGAGCGCAGCGAAGCGTTCGGCATGGCCTTCGAGCTGACCGCACCCAATCACCGCCCCAAGGTGGTGATCATGGTGTCCAAGGCTGACCACTGCCTGAACGACCTGCTGTACCGGCAGCGCATCGGCCAGCTGGGCATGGACGTGGTAGCGGTGGTGTCCAACCACCCCGACCTGGAGCCGCTGGCGCACTGGCACAAGATCCCCTACTACCACTTCGCCCTCGACCCCAATGACAAAGCGGGGCAAGAGCGCAAGGTGCTGCAGGTGATCGAGGAAACGGGTGCCGAGCTGGTTATTCTCGCCCGTTACATGCAGGTGCTGTCGCCCGAGCTGTGCCGGCGCCTGGATGGCTGGGCGATCAATATTCACCACTCGTTGTTGCCAGGGTTCAAGGGCGCCAAGCCTTACCACCAGGCCTACAACAAGGGCGTGAAGATGGTCGGCGCCACGGCGCACTACATCAACAACGACCTCGACGAAGGACCGATCATTGCCCAGGGCGTCGAGGTGGTGGACCACAGCCACTATCCGGAAGACCTGATTGCCAAGGGGCGGGATATCGAATGCCTGACCCTGGCGCGGGCTGTGGGGTATCACATCGAGCGGCGGGTGTTTCTTAACGCCAACCGCACGGTCGTGCTCTGAACCATTCTGGGGCTGCTGCGCAGCCCTGTCGCGACACAAGGCCGCTCCTGCAGGCGATCGCGTTCCCCTGTAGGAGCGGCCTTGTGTCGCGATAGGGCCGCAAAGCGGCCCCAGCTTTTGGCCTGCCGTAAAAAGGTATCCCCCTGTCGTTTTCAGTCAGTGCATCTCGCCCCATCAGGCCCACAATTCCCTGCATTCCAGTAACACAAGCCGCCCATGGATGGCGGCGCGTTCAACCACCGCTGCATAAATAAAAATCAAGCGAGGTAAGAGCATGTCTGGCAATCGTGGAGTGGTATATCTCGGCGCCGGCAAGGTCGAAGTGCAACATATCGACTACCCGAAAATGCAGGACCCGCGTGGCAAGAAGATCGAGCACGGCGTCATCCTGAAGGTGGTCTCCACCAACATCTGCGGCTCCGACCAACACATGGTCCGTGGCCGCACCACTGCCCAGGTCGGCCTGGTCCTGGGCCACGAAATCACCGGTGAGATCGTCGAGATCGGGCGGGACGTCGAACGCCTGAAAATCGGCGACCTGGTGTCGGTGCCGTTCAACGTTGCCTGCGGCCGCTGCCGCTCCTGCAAAGAGATGCACACCGGCGTCTGCCTCACCGTCAACCCAGCCCGCGCCGGTGGTGCTTACGGCTACGTCGACATGGGTGACTGGACCGGCGGCCAGGCTGAATACGTGCTGGTGCCATACGCCGACTTCAACCTGCTGAAACTGCCGGACCGCGACAAGGCCATGGAGAAGATCCGTGACCTGACGTGCCTGTCCGACATCCTGCCCACCGGCTACCACGGTGCCGTGACTGCCGGCGTTGGTCCTGGCAGCACCGTTTATGTAGCTGGCGCCGGCCCGGTCGGCCTGGCTGCGGCTGCCTCGGCCCGCCTGCTGGGCGCTGCCTGCGTCATCGTCGGCGACCTCAACCCGGCCCGCCTGGCCCACGCCAAGTCCCAGGGCTTCGAAGTGGTCGACCTGTCCAAGGACACCCCGCTGCACGAGCAGATCATCGACATTCTCGGTGAGCCGGAAGTGGACTGCGCCGTCGACGCCGTTGGCTTCGAAGCCCGTGGCCATGGCCACGAAGGTGCCAAGCACGAAGCGCCGGCTACCGTGCTGAACTCGCTGATGCAGGTTACCCGCGTTGCTGGCAACATCGGTATCCCGGGCCTGTACGTGACCGAAGACCCGGGCGCGGTAGATGCCGCCGCCAAGATTGGCGCGCTCAGCATTCGCTTTGGCCTGGGCTGGGCGAAGTCGCACAGCTTCCACACCGGCCAGACCCCGACCATGAAGTACAACCGCCAGCTGATGCAGGCGATCATGTGGGACCGTATCAACATTGCTGAAGTGGTGGGGGTACAGGTGATCAACCTGGATCAGGCGCCAGAAGGGTATGGCGAGTTTGATGCGGGTGTACCGAAGAAGTTTGTGATCGACCCGCACAAGATGTGGGGCGCGGCGTAATTAGTATCGGGTAACGAAAGCCCCTCAACTTGAGGGGCTTTCTGCATTGATGGTACACGTTGATTCATCACAGACGAAATTTTAGCAAAATCTTTAAGCTACGATGTGAGACACCGATCCAGGTTAACTTAAGACACACATGCCCGGGTTCGATACTCTACTCAGTTTCACTCTCCAATCAGGCTATCAATGCTGTCGCTGCGTGCAAGGTGTGCGCGTGCATCATACTCTCTGTCGTACCTTATAAGTCGGGCGACATTTCGAACGCCTCCAAGCGCTCGTATGTCTATATCTCTCAAGGAGTTTATGTCTTGCAGATATGAATTCAACTCCAAGCCCAGGCTCTGCCCAAAAACTCTGGGTACGCCGGGAAGTACGCCAGCTCGGGCGGCGCCCATGGAAGCATCAGTATCTCCAATTTTTGACATGTAACGTTCAATGATCGGCACGGCGTAGCTTCTATTGGATTGAGATGTCTTTGCAAAGGCGGCGGCATCATTGAATGAAAGGTTGCTGATGATTGATTCAAAAATGTCAGGTTCCCCGATCCTCTTGAAATGGTCCTCTGGAGGGCGCGCGTATTTGGGTGAGTTTGGGTTCAATGCACTGGCATGAGAGGTGGTGCGTTTCAATGTGGAAGGCTTGAATTTGTGAGGTAGTGCCACTGCCGAGTTTTTATTTACTCGCAGGGTCTGACCATTTTTCAGGTGGACAAGTGCATGACCTGTCGGGTCCGTATAGTTGACTGGATCTCCGCTGCAGTACGCATAGCAATTGAATCCACCTTTTCCAAAAGGGCTCAGGTTATCAGGCGATTGAAAACGCATGAGTCCAGGAGAGAATGTTCGAAATCCCAGGCCAAGTTGATAAGCGCCTAATAATTCATTCAAGAACTCACCGTTGAATCCTTGAAGTGTGCGCGTAGACGGTAGCTTTGCCGAATGCCCGAACGCAGTATAGGCGTGCTCTTCTCTTGCTAGGCTAGCATGGGCGCACAGAATCGAATTTTTTGTGTCTATCGCAAACAACTCCAGCTGTTGAGTGCTATCAGTGGAAGACTGAGCGACAATGTGATTGGTGGTTCGAAAAACGGATTGATAATGACCGTGGGTTTTTAATGTGATGAGTTTGCCGTTTTGGTAGAAGAGTGTGGCCATGATAGCGCTCCGTTAAAGGTTTAGCCTCGTAGCGTCCGCCGGTGCGGTGACGAAATTCTTAGAGTATGACTAACAGTGCCCTCACTCGTGTCGTTCTTCTACTAGCAGAATTAACAGTTGTTTTCCTGGCCGCAGGGTGTATGGGGTGTCTTCAGGAGGGGGGCGCGTTGGATATTAGGGCCTACCCTGATATTTTTGCTAGTAGACAGCATCCCCGAAGATGAGAAAATGATGAGCATCCTATTGGAGGGGTATTTTATGTTATTTGTAAATGTCGCTTATACGCCCTATGGCCATGCACCCTTCGAAAGCTTTCAAGGAGCTTTACTCCGGTATAATGGAGCGTTTTTTGATCGCGTCGCGAGTTATTACTTGCTAGGAAATGGCTATCGTGGTTATAGCCCCAGACTGATGCGCTTTGGCAGTCCTGATCGCTTTAGTCCTTTTGGTGACGGCGGGCCGAACTCGTATATGTACTGCATGGGGGATCCAGTTAACTTCACTGATCCGACTGGCCATGTGCGAATCGGATCTGTATTCAGAGCATTGATTAAAAGATTCCGCTCATCTCGAACGTCTGGCACAGACCAAGCTGGCCAGGAAACGTTCATTGGTTATCATGGAACGAGTGGTGCTGCGGCAAAGAAGATTTTGAATAACGGTGTCCAGCGCTCCATAAATACATTTTTTGTGACCGATACGTTCGAGAATGCTCGCCGTTATGCAGGCCTGAAAGAAAATGGTACTGTATTGGCCGTCAGTACGGTTGATTTTTCAAGTGTTAAAGATAATGCCGCAGTAGGGTTGGTGCGGAGTAAAGGTATAAATGAATTGAGAGTTCATAAGCCTGCCCACCCGTCGCTTAGATTTGCGCGCGTTTTAAACAAGGATCAGATTTCAGATTTTAGTAGGTTTGTAAGTATTGAAGATCAAATGGCACGCGACATCAAAGAACTCAATGAAAAACTGAGGAAAGGGAAGTGATTGGGCGCTGTCATTTTTCTTCCTGTTCTATGCTTACGAGAGCGTCCTGCCGATTAAGTATCGATAACCGGCCCGGAACAAACCCAAAAAAACGGAGTCATATTCTCGTTTCCTTGGCCATCCCGGCCCATGAGGTCCCTCCCGATGAAAGCATTCACCTTGGCAACCCTGATGACTCTGGCCGCAAGCCCGGTGTTCGCCTTTAACCTCAGTGACGCCGCCAACGCTGTGTCAGCCATGCAGACGCAGAAACAGCAAGCCCAGGTACAGGCACCCGAGGCACAGGCCAACCTGCTCAATACTCTGGGCAGCGAATTGAAGATCACCCCCGAACAGGCCGTGGGCGGGGCAGGGGCAATGCTGGGGCTAGCCCGTAACAACCTGAGCAGCGACGACTACGGCCAACTGACCAAGGCCGTGCCGGGGCTGGACCTGCTGGCCGGGGCCAACGCGCTGGGCGGCTTGAGTGGCTTGGGCGATTTGCTGGGCAAGAACAGCGAAAGCCAGTCGGCTTTGAGCAACGCACTGGGCAACAACGTTGAAAACCGCAGCGACCTGGACAGTGCCTTCAAGGCGCTGGGGATGGATACCGGGATGATCGGGCAGTTTGCGCCGCTGATCTTGCAGTACCTTGGCCAACAGGGCATTGCCGGGTCGTTGTTGCAGAATCTGGGTAGTTTGTGGACAACGCCAGCAGCGGCCACAGCACCGTCAGTGTGAGTTTGCGACCTACCAGCGAATCTCTTGCAGGCGATGCTGGATGCGATCTTTTTCAATCATTACTGCTTGGAGGCTTTGATTCATTGAAGTAAGGCGGCGCCGATAAGCAGGGGAGAGGTTGTGTTTTCTGTAGTTAAGTCGAGTGGCAGGGTTCCAGAGGTGCTCGAGGTCGCTATTGAGTAACTCATTATAAGTGTTCAGGCGATCCAGTTGGTTGATAAGTGTTTTTCGTTCCTGGAAATGCTTGTAGTGAGCCGAGTATTTTCTTTCAAAGATGGTGACTTCTTCAAAGCTGATGCTCTTTGCCTTTTGATGGACTTTGACCACAGGGGGCTCGGGCTGGGCCGAGTATTTTCTTTCAAAGATGCTGCCTTCTTCAACGTTGACGCTCTTCGCCTTTTGATAGGCGTTGACCAGAGCAGGCTCGGCCTGGGCCGTTGCGGGGCGCCTCCGCTTGTTGATGGCTGCCTGCAATTGCGCAACCGTCGGGGCGTGCCCTGAGCCGTCTTGATAATTTACCGGATCATTCTTGCAATAGGCATAGGCATTCAGCCCGCCTTCCAGAAATGGGCTGAGATCGTCGGGTCTCTGAAAGCGCATCAAGACCTGGCTGTAGCTGCGGTAGCCCTGGCCCAAGGCATATGTGTGGGTGAGCGGGTCATATCGCTCACCATTAAAGCCAAGCATGCCCCGGCTGCCTTTGTGATCATGTTGCCCATAAGGGCTGTAGGCGCGCGGAACGTACATAGTGTCTGATCTCGCAAGACGGGTATGCCTTAAGTCTTGAGGTTTGCGAGGGTGCGTGCAACTAGCAGAATTGTCAGTACTCGTCGCCGTTTCAGGCAGCTTCGGTGAAGTCCACTAGTCTCATCGGGCGGCGGAAGCCGGCAGTCAGTGTCGCCAGATAGGCCAACCCGAGCGCAAACCAGCACAACCCGATCATCAGCGTCAGCGCCGACAGGCTGGTCCACAGCCACAGTGTCAGCGCCAACCCCACCAGCGGCACCACGCCATAGTTCAGCAGCCCCTTGGCATGACGCTGGCTGGCATCATCCATCAGATGCGTCTTCACCACCGCCAGGTTCACCGCCGAGAACGCCACCAGCGCGCCGAAGCTGATCAGCGAGGCGAGGGTAGCCAAGTCGATCACCAGCGCCAGCAGCGAGAACGCCGAAACCAGGAAGATCGCGAACACTGGCGTGCCAAAGCGCGGCGACAGGTAGCCAAAGCTGCGCCGTGGCAGCACGTTGTCGCGGCCCATGGTGAACAGGATGCGCGACACCGCCGCCTGCGAGGCCAGCGCCGAACCCAGGCTGCCTGCAACATAAGCGGCGGTGAAGAAGTTGGTAAGGAACTGCCCGCCAGCCTTGAACATCACTTCGTTGGCCGCTGCATCGGCGTTGTCGAAGCTGCTGCCCGGCAGCACCAGTTGGCTGACGTAGGCCAGCAGGGTGAACAGCAAGCCGGCAAACAGGGTGGTGAGGATGATCGCCCGTGGCACGTCGCGGCGGGCGTCGCGACATTCTTCGGCCAGGGTCGATACGGCGTCGAAGCCGAGGAACGACAGGCACAGCACCGCTGCGCCAGCCATCAGGTGGCCGAAGCCCGGTTTGCTGCCGTCACCCAGCAGCGGCGACAGCAGGTCGAGCGGCTGGCCGGCCAGCGTTTGGCAGGACAGCGCGACAAACACGCCGATAAACACGATCTGCGCGCCCACGATCAGGTTGCTGGTCTTGGCCACCGAGTTGATGCCGACCACGTTCAGCACTGTCACCAGGGCGATGCAGGCGAGCACGAAGGCCCAGGCGGGCACTGCCGGGAAGGCGATGTTGAGGAACAGGCCGATCAGCAGGTAGTTGATCATCGGCAGGAACAGGTAGTCGAGCAGTAGCGACCAGCCGGCGAGAAAGCCGATGTTGGGGCCGAAGGCCATGTTGGTGTAGGAATATGCCGAGCCCGCCACCGGGAAGCGTTTGACCATGAAGCTGTAGGACGCTGCGGTGAACAGCATGGCCACCAGGGTGACAAGGTAGGCGCCGGCTGTGCGCCCACCAGTGAGTTCGGTGACGATGCCGTATGTGGTGAAGATGGTCAGCGGGACCATGTAGACCAGGCCGAAGAACACCAGGGCGGGCAGGCCGAGGACACGGCGAAGCTGGGCGGGGGTAGAGCTAGGTTGGTTGGCCATTGATCGATCCAGGCTTTTTGTAATTGTGCTTTGATCGATTTTTATCCACTTAGGTGGGGTGTGACAAAGAAGTAATCCTAATGTCGATTATTAGCCTGGGTTTTAATCGGGCTTTGCAGTGGGTTCACCGGCCCTATCGCCGGCAAGCCAGCTCCCACAGAATGCCCGCATTGGCCAATGCTTGTGCAGTCCCTGTGGGAGCTGGCTTGCCGGCGATAGGGCCAGTCCAGATCAGCCCAGCTCTCCCCGCAGCTGCTCGATCCGCTGGTCCTTGGCCGACCACAGCTGGTTCACCCAGGCCTGTACGGTCTGCCGGAACTCGGGGTCATTCTCGTAATCTCCCGCCCACAATGCCGGGTCCAGCTCTCGCACCTGAATGTCGATAATCACCCGGCTAATGCTGCCATTGAGCAATGCCCAGAATCCCGGTGCCTGGTTGCCGGGGTACACGATGGTCACGTCCAACAAGGCGTCCAGTTGTTCACCCAATGCCGCCAGCACAAACGCCACACCGCCAGCCTTGGGCTTGAGCAGGTAGCGATACGGCGACTGCTGTTCCTGGCGCTTGGCCTCGGTAAAGCGGGTGCCCTCCAGGTAGTTCACCACGGTCACCGGTTGGCGCTTGAACAGCTCGCAGGCCGCCTTGGTGATCTCCAGGTCCTTGCCCTTGAGCTCGGGGTGCTTTTCCAGAAACGCCTTGCTGTAGCGCTTCATGAACGGGTAATCCAGCCCCCACCAGGCCAGGCCCAGCAGCGGCACCCAGATCAGCTCCTTCTTGAGAAAGAACTTGAAGAACGGCGTGCGGCGGTTGAGGCTTTCGATCAACGCGGGGATGTCGACCCAGGTCTGGTGGTTGCTCACGGCCAGGTAGGACGTGTCTTTGCGCAGGTTCTCGACGCCGCGGATGTCCCACTGGGTAGGGATGCACAGGGCGAAGATGGCCTTGTCGATTTCCGACCAGGTTTCGGCCACCCACATCACTGCCCACGAGGCATAGTCGCGGCCACGGCCCGGCAACACCAGCTTGAGCAGGGCAAAGACCAGCAGCGGGCAGATCAACACCACAGTATTGAGCAGCAGCAGGGTGGTAGTAAGAATGCCGGTCAGCAGGCGACGCATAAAGAGACTCTTGTTGTGGGAGATAAACGGCTGGCAATGATAAGCAGGGCAGTGGCCTACGCCAAATGTCCAATGCCCTGCGGCGGCAACAAATGTTTCACATTATGTTGATTAGGCTTGGGACAGCGAACCTATCCTGCCAGTGCAGTCTAAGCACTGACCCTTCTCAAGGAAGCCTGCTTGTGAAATCTCTGTTTGCCATGTTGTCACTGTTGGCGCTGCCAGTAATGGCCGCCGAACCTACGATCTACGGCCGGTACGAGAACATCGCCTTGCCCGAGCTCGGCGAAACCCTGAAGGCCAAGATGGACACCGGTGCTTTCACCGCGTCGCTGTCGGCCAAGGACATCGAGCTGTTCAGCCGCGATGGCGACGAGTGGGTACGTTTCCGCCTGGCGACCAAGGACTCGGACGGCAAGGTGTACGAGCACAAGGTCTCGCGCATCAGCAAGATCAAGGGCCGTGCAGATGAAGAGGAAGAGGGCGATGCGCCGGAAATCTCCAAGCGCCCGGTGGTGGACCTGGAGCTGTGCCTGGGTGATGTGAAGCGCACCGTGGAAGTGAACCTGGTGGACCGCAGCAGCTTCAACTACCCGCTGCTGGTGGGCTCCAAGGCGCTGCGCGAGTTCAAGGCCGCAGTCAATCCGGCCAAGAAGTTTACCGCTGGCAAGCCTGACTGCTGATACAGGTTGCCTGCACTGGCCTCTTCGCGGGCACGCCCGCTCCCACAGGATAACGCCGGTGTCGCAGGCTATGCAGTACTTGTAGGAGCTGGCTTGCCTGCGATGGGCCGCAAAGCGGCCCCATGATCTCAGCGCTGAAGCAAATATTGCCGGGGCCGCTCTGCGGCCCTTTCGCGACACAAGGCCGCTCCTACACAATAGTGCGTCGCCATCGACATCTGCACAGGCCGCGCATACATGCCCCATATCCTCATCGTCGAAGACGAAGCCGCCATCGCCGACACCCTGGTTTACGCCCTGCAGGCCGACGGCCACAGCACCGAATGGGTGACCCTGGGCAGCGCCGCCCTCGACCAGCAGCGCCAGCGCCCGGCCGACCTGATCATCCTCGACATCGGCTTGCCCGACATCAGTGGCTTCGAAACCTGCCGGCAATTGCGCCGTTTCAGCGACGTGCCGGTGATGTTCCTCAGCGCCCGCGACGGTGAAATCGACCGTGTGGTGGGCCTGGAAATCGGTGCCGACGACTACGTGGTCAAACCCTTCAGCCCGCGTGAAGTGGCGGCGCGGGTGCGGGCGATCCTCAAGCGCATGGGCCCCAGGGCCGACCCGGCTACCGATGCGGCGTTGTTCCAGCTCGACACCCTGCGCATGCAGATCACCTATCGCGGCGAGCCACTCACACTCACCCGCCATGAATTTCGCCTGCTGCAATCGCTGCTGGAGCAGCCGCAGCGGGTGTTTAGCCGAGAACAGCTGCTTGATGCCCTAGGGGTGGCCTCCGATGCAGGGTACGAGCGCACCATCGACAGCCATATCAAAAGCCTGCGCGCCAAGCTGCGCCAGGTCGCAGGTGACGCCGAGCCGATCCAGACCCACCGCGGCCTCGGCTACAGCTACAGCCCGGACCATGCCTGATGCGCCTGGGTATCCGGATATTCCTTGTGTACTTCCTGTTCGTCGGCCTGGCGGGCTACTTTCTGTTCAACACGGTGCGTGAACAGATCCGCCCGGTGGTACGCCAGTCCTCCGAAGAAACACTGGTCGACACCGCCAACCTGCTGGCCGAGATCCTGCGCGATGACGTCAAGGCCGGCAGCTTGAGCCAGAGCCGTCTGCCAGAAGTACTCAAGGCCTATGGCTCGCGCAGCCCGGGTGCGCAGATCTGGGGCCTGGCCAAGAACCAGGTCAGCCACCGCATTTATGTGACTGACGCCAAGGGCACAGTGCTGCTGGACTCCAGCGGTGAGGCCCTGGGCAAGGATTACTCGCAGTGGAATGACGTGCTGCTGACCCTGCGCGGCCAGTACGGCGCCCGCTCCACCCGCAGCGACCCGAATGATGAAAGCACCTCGGTGATGCACGTTGGCGCACCGATCATCGACGACGGCAAGGTCATTGGCGTGGTCACCGTGGCCAAACCCAACAGCTCGCTGCAGCCGTACATCGACCGTTCCGAGCGGCGCCTGCTCACGCTGGGCCTGGGGCTGATCGGCCTGGGCTTGCTGATTGGCGCGGCGTTGTCGTGGTGGCTGGCGCGCTCGCTGCGCCGGCTGGCGCGTTATGCCCAGGCGGTCAGCGAGGGTGAGCGTGCCGCGTTGCCGCACTACAAGGGCGGCGAGCTGGCGCACCTGGCCCAGGCGGTGGAACGCATGCGCACCCAGCTGGAGGGCAAGGCTTATGTCGAGCGCTATGTGCACACCCTGACGCACGAACTGAAGAGCCCGCTGGCGGCCATTCGTGGGGCTTGCGAGCTGCTGCAGGACGAGGGCATGCCCGCCGACCAGCGCGCGCGCTTCGCCGGCAATATCGAGCGCGAGAGCGAGCGCTTGCAGCAGATGGTCGAGCGCCTGCTCAACCTGGCCAGGGTCGAGCAGATGCAGGCCCTGGAGGATGAGCAGCAGGTGGCGTTGGCGGCCCTGGTGGACGAGTTGCTGCTGGCTCATGGGGCACGGATCGAAGGCGCCGGTTTGCACGTGCGTCAGCGGGTACCGGCGGGTTTGCGCTTGCTGTGTGATCCGTTCCTGATGCGCCAGGCGCTGGCCAACCTGCTGGATAACGCACTGGATTTCACCCCCGCAGGTGGTGCCCTGCTGTTTGACCTGGAGCGTGATGGCGAGCGGGTAGCATTGAGCCTGTTCAACCAGGGGCAGGCGATACCGGCATATGCCATTGGGCGGGTCAGCGAGCGGTTCTACTCGCTGCCGCGGCCGGGGAGCGGGCGCAAGAGCACCGGGCTGGGGCTTAATTTTGTGGCCGAGGTGATGCAACTGCATGGTGGGGCGCTGGCGGTGGATAACGTGGATGGCGGGGTGCGGGTGCGGTTGTGGCTGCCGGTGCGGCGTATCAGCTGAGATAGCCGGGGCTGCTTTGCAGCCCATCGCCGGCAAGCCAGCTCCCACAGGTACTGCGCAGGTTTCCGGCCTTGTGCTGGACCTGTGGGAGCTGGCTTGCCGGCGATTTGGCCCTTGAAAGTACACACGATCTCCACACAAGCTCCCCAAAGCCTCCACGCAAGGCGCAGACACTGCGCCCACTGCCACTGGAGGCCCCAATGAACAAGACCCTCGGTTACAAACTCGGCATGATCGCCGTGCTCATATTGCTGCTGCTCATCCCGCTGCTGCTGATCAACGGCCTGATCGATGAACGCCAGGCCCTGCGCGACAACGTGCTGCGCGACATCGCCCAAAGTGCCAGCTTCGACCAACAGCTCAGCGGCCCGCTGCTGGTGGTGCCGTACCGCAAGTACCAGCGCCGCTGGATCGAAAAGGACGGCGAGCGCACCCAGGAAACCAGCACCGTTGCCGGCCACCTGTACTTCCTGCCGGAAACCTTCGCCGCCGACCTGGGCGTGGACACCGAACTGCGTGCCCGCGGTATCTACCAGGCCCGGCTGTTCCACGCCAAGGGACGTATCAGCGGCCGCTTCAAGCTCCCGGAGCGTTGGGGCATCGACAAGGACTTCGACGACTACCGCTTCGACAAACCCTTCCTGGTGGTGGGCATCAGCGATATCCGCGGCATCGAGAATGGCCTGGAACTGAGCATGGACGAACAGAAGGTGCCGTTCGAGGCAGGCACCCAGCTCGACTGGATGCGCGGTGGCGTGCATGCCAGCCTGCCGGGGCTGGACGGTATGCAGGCACGGGAATTCAGCTACGGCTTCGACCTTGCTTTGCAAGGCACCGGCCAGTTGCACATCGTGCCGGTGGGCCGCACCAGCAGCGTGGACATGCGTGCCAACTGGCCGCACCCGAGCTTCGTCGGCAGCTATCTGCCCAACCGCCGCGACATCGATGCGCAAGGCTTCAGCGCCCACTGGCAGACGTCGTTCTTCGCCACCAACCTCGAAGATGCCCTGCGCCAATGTGCCACCGCCGGACAGTGCGAAGACTTCAGCGAGCGCAGCTTCGGCGTGAGCTTTGTCGACCCGGTGGACCAGTACCTGAAGAGTGAGCGGGCGATCAAGTACGCGTTGCTGTTCATCGCGCTGACCTTTGCCGGCTTCTTCCTGTTCGAGGTGCTGAAAAACCTGAGTGTGCACCCGGTGCAGTACATCCTGGTGGGTGTGGCGCTGGCGTTCTTCTACTTGCTGCTGTTGTCGTTGTCCGAGCACATAGGCTTTGGCCTGGCCTACGGGCTATCGGCTTCGGCGTGTGTGCTGTTGATCGGCTTTTACCTGAGCCATGTGTTGCGCAGCCTGGGGCGAGGGGTGGGGTTTGCGACGGGGCTGGCGGCGCTGTATGCGCTGCTCTATGGGCTGCTGAGTGCCGAGGACTATGCGCTGCTGATGGGGTCGCTGCTGTGCTTTGGCTTGCTGGGGGTGTTCATGGTGCTGACCCGGCGGCTGGACTGGGCGCGGGTGGGGAGGTCGGCATGAGGGAGGACAGAGAAATCGGGCGGTGGCTGGCCCTCAGGATTGGGCTGTTGTTTCCTGTGACAGCCAAGTGATGAATTCGCAGCACAAGGCTGCTCCTACAGGCGGTCGCATCCCCTGTAGGAGCAGCCTTGTGCTGCGAATGTGGCTGTCAGGCTGTCGGTGCTGTGGCGACCATCGACGGCCGCTTGGCCACCTCGGCATACCATGCCGCCAGGCCTGGCTGGCGTTCACGCCAGCCAAACTCCGGCTGACGCAAATCCAGATACCCCAGCGCACAGGCCACGCCAATCGCCGCCAGGTCGAACCCGGACACCAGCTCAGGCAGGTGCTCCTGCTCCAGGTTGGCCAGGCTACGGCGGATCTTGTCGCCCTGCGCCTGCAACCAGCCGTCCCAGCGTTTGTCTTCTGGCCGCAGGAAGCTTTCATAGCGCGACGACACCGCTGCATCCATGATCGCATCGGCCTGCGACACCAGCGTCATGCGCCGCCAGCGCGCCGAGCCTTCGCGGGGCAGCAGTGGCAGGCCGACATGTTGCAGGTCGAGGTATTCGCAGATCACCCGGCTGTCATGCAGCACGGTGCCGTCTTCCAGGCGCAGGGCCGGGATCTTGCCGATCGGGTTGTCGTGGTTGAGCTGCGGGTCGCCGCTGACCGGGCTGATGTTGACCGGTTGCAGCGTCACGCGCTCAAGCTGGGCGGTCTCGTGCAGCACCACCATGACCTTGCGCACGAAAGGCGACAATGGCGAGTGGAACAGGGTCATCGTGGCCATGGTTCAGTTGCCCTGCAGGCTGGGTGGGAGGCATACACCGGTGCCGCCGATGCCGCAGTAGCCTTGCGGGTTCTTGGCCAGGTACTGCTGGTGGTAGGCCTCGGCGAAGTATACGGTCGGTGCCTGGTCGATCTCGGTGGTGATCTCACCGAAGCCGGCTTTGGTCAATTCGGCCTGGAAGGCGTCGCGGCTGGCCTTGGCCTGTTCCAGCTGTTCAGGGCTGGTGCAGTAGATGGCCGAGCGGTACTGGGTGCCGACGTCGTTGCCCTGGCGCATGCCCTGGGTCGGGTTGTGCAGTTCCCAGAACATCGCCAGCAGCTCGCGGTAGCTGACCTTGTCCTTGTCGAACACCACCAGCACCACTTCGGTGTGGCCGGTCAGGCCCGAGCAGACTTCTTCGTAGGTAGGGTGGGGGGTGATGCCGCCGGCGTAGCCGACCACGGTGCTCACCACACCTTCACGCTGCCAGAAGCGCCGCTCTGCGCCCCAGAAGCAACCCAGGCCGAAGATGGCGAAGTCGATGGCGCCTTCGAAGAAGGGGCCGAGCAGCGGGGTGCCTTCGAACACGTAGTGGAACTCGGGCAGGCTCATTGGCGTTTCGCGGCCAGGCAGGGCCTGTTCCGCAGTTGGCAGGACGTTTTTGTTCACCAGGATTTCCGAACGCAGGACCATGGCCGTTCCTCTGTGTTTATTCAGTGGGATAGGTGTTGGGGCCATCGCCGGCAAGCCAGCTCCCACAGGCATATCACAGGTCTGGAAATCTGTGCGGTCCCTGTGGGAGCTGGCTTGCCGGCGATAGGGCCCGAATAGGTTCTATAGTGCCCGAGGATTACGCCGCTGTCAGGCCACTGGTCCGCGCGGATAACGCTTCAGCCGCTCGGCCAGCTCGCGCCCCGGAATCGGCCGGTCGAACAGGTAGCCCTGGCCCACATCGCAGCGGTGCCGGCGCAGGAACGCCAGCTGCTCCGGCGTCTCGATACCCTCGGCCACCACCTTTAGCTTGAGGTTGTGAGCCATGGCCACCACCGCCGAGGTGATTTCCATGTCGTCCTGGTTGTCGGGGATTTCGTTGATGAAGCTGCGGTCGATCTTGAGGATGTCGATCGGAAACTTCTTCAGGTAGCTCAGCGACGAATAACCGGTGCCAAAGTCGTCCATGGCCAGGGTCAGGCCCAGGGCCTTCAGTTCGTCCAGCTGGCGGTGGGTGTCTTCGCTGGCTTCCAGCAGCAGGCCTTCGGTCAGCTCCAGCTCAAGCAAGTGCGGGGGCAGAGCTTCTTCGTTGAGGATGGTGCTGATGGAAGCCACCAGGTCCGGGTCGGAGAACTGCTTGGGCGACAGGTTGATGGCCACGTGCAGGTTGCCCAGCCCGGCCTCGCGCAGTTGCTTGCTCATGCGGCACGACTGGCGTACCACCCACTTGCCGATGGGTATGATCAGGCCGGTTTCTTCTGCCACGCTGATGAACTGGTCCGGGCGGATCATGCCGCGCTCGGGGTGGTTCCAGCGCAGCAATGCCTCCAGCCCCAGCAGGCGGCCGCTGCGCAGGCAGATCTTGGGCTGGTAGAACACCTCCAGCTCGTTCTGGGTCAGGGCGCGGCGCAGGTTGTTCTCGACGAACAGCTTGTAGCTGGCCTCGGCGTTCAGCACCTCGGTAAACACCTGTACCTGGTGCTTCCCGTTGGCCTTGGCCTTGTGCAGCGCAAGGCCGGCATTTTTCATCAGGCTGGCGGGGTCGACGCCGTGCAGCGGTGCACAAGCCAGGCCTACCGAGGCGGTGACGTTGATCAGCTGGTTGTCGACGAACATCGGCTTGTCGAGTGTGCTCAGCAACTGCAGCGCAACGCCCTGGCCATCTTCCAGGCTGGTGTCGTCGAGCAGCACGGCGAACTCGTTACTGGCAAAGCGCGCCAGGATGCCACCGCTGTGCAGGCTGTTGCGCAGGCGCCTGGCCAGGCTGATCAGCAGCTTGTCGCCGGTCTGGTGGCCGAGGCTGTCGTTGATGCGCTTGAAGTTGTCGATGTCCACCAGCAGCAGGCACATCGCGCTTTCGCCATCACGGACGAAGCGCTCGTCCAGGCTGCGGATGAACGCCGGGCGGTTGCCCAGGTTGGTCAGGTTGTCGGTGTAGGCCAGGCGCTCGATGCGCTGCTGGGCCAGCTTGGTCTGGGTAACGTCTTCGTAGATACCGATGTAATGGGTCAGCTCACGGTTGTCGCCGTACACCTTGGAAATCGACAGCTGGCCCCAGTAGGGCTCCAGGTTTTTACGCCGGCTCTTGAATTCGCCCTGCCAGCTATTGCCCATGGCCAGGCTGGAGGGCGAGTCGAACAGCAGTTCGCTCAGGTTTTCCAGTGCAGGCAGCTCGCCCAGGTGCCGGCCTTGCACTTCGTCGGTGCTGTACTGGGTGATGGCGGTGAAGCTTGGGTTGACGTACTCCACCCGGCCATCGCGGTTGACCAGCAGGAAGGCGCTGGCGCTTTGCTCCACCGCACGCTGGAACAGGTGCAGTGCGCTGGCCGCAGCGCGGCGGTTGTGGTTGGTGATGACCTGGGCGAACTGGTCGGCCAGCTCGCCGGCAAAGGCGATCTCGTCCGATTGCCAGGCCCGAGGCTGGCCGCTCTGCTCCAGGCACAGCACGCCGACCACCTGGCCATCGACGCGGATACTGGCATCGAGCATGGCCTTGTTTTCGGGGCGCAGGCTTTGCGTCAGGGCGCGGGTGCGCGGGTCGTGGCCGGCGTTGTGGGCGTCGATGGCGCGGCTGGCGTGCAGTGCTTCAAGGTAGTCGGGGAAGCGGCTGGCATCGATGGCTTCGGGCTGGCGATGCTCCTGCGCGTCGCGGTACCACGCGGTGATCGGTTCCAGGCGCTGGTCGTCCAGGTGCCAGATGCTGGCGCTGTCGACCTTGTAAATTTCGCAGGCGCTCTGGGTGATCAGCTGGGCGGCTTCCAGCAGGGAGTTCTCGGCGCTGTAGCGCTGGCGCGCCAGGCGCAGGATCAGGTCCTGCTGGCCGCGTACCCGCTCCAGGTGTTCCAGTTGTTCCTGCTGGGCACGCTGGTTCAGTTGCAGGGCCAGTTGCAGGCGGTTGTTGCGCGACTCCAGGTCGCTGGCACTCTCGCCTGCGTCGTCGGGCTGGTCGTCGAGCACGCTCAGGTAACCGCGCAACAGCTGGCGGTTGTGCTGCTTGTAGGCTTCACCGGTTTCCAGCAGGCGCAGCGAGGTGGTTGGCGTGTGCAGGGAGTAGCGCACGCGGTAGTAGCCGCGCTGGGCCAGTTGCAGCTGGATCTCGTCGTGCAGCCGGTAGCGGGCCTCGGGCTCCATCAGGCTGGCGTAGGGCGCGTCCACCAGGGCACACAGGTCGGCGGCGTGCAGGCCAAACTGGCGCTCGCAGGCCGGGTCAAGGTAGAGCATGGACCAGGTGGCTTCGTTGAGCCTTTCGAAACGCAGCATACCGAGCCGCGAGGGCACGGGTAACGGCGTGACGACCTCGGCCGCCACACGGCTGGCGGCATCGGGTTGGCTTTTCATCGAAGACTCGCTTGAACAGGGAGCGCGGCCTTGTAGCGGCGGCGGATTCGGCAAGGTTGCATCATGTCCCGAGGGCTGGCAAGCGGCCATGCTTGATGCTGTGGACAGGTTATCGGCTGACGTGACCGATTCTGTAGTTTGGCTGGAGATTTTGGGGCCGCTTTGCGGCCCATCGCGACACAAGGCCGCTCCCACAGGGAACCGCGATCGCCTTGTAGGAGCGGCCTTGTGTCGCGATGGAGGGCGAAGCCCTCCCAGCTTTTTCCAGGCAAAAAAAAGCCCCGCCAATTGGCGGGGTTGAGGTACGAGCGTGGCAGCTCGAAAAGGGTACTGCCCCTCCAGGGAGGGGCAGCGGGCTGCCTTACAGCAGCATGGTGCGGATATCGCCCAGCACGTCGCCCAGGCGCTTGGTGAAGCGCGCGGCGGCAGCGCCGTTGATCACACGGTGATCGTAGGACAGCGACAGCGGCAGCATCAGCTTCGGCTGGAAGGCCTTGCCATCCCATACTGGCTGCATGGTCGCCTTGGAGACGCCCAGGATAGCCACCTCAGGCGCGTTGACGATCGGCGTGAAGCCGGTGCCGCCAATGTGGCCGAGGCTGGAGATGGTGAAGCAGGCACCTTGCATGTCGTCGGCCGACAGCTTTTTGGTGCGCGCCTTCTCGGCCAGTGCAGCGGCTTCGGCAGCCAGTTGCAGCAGGCTCTTCTGGTCGACGTTCTTGATCACAGGGACCAGCAGGCCGTCCGGGGTGTCCACGGCGAAGCCGATGTGCACGTACTTCTTGCGGATGATGGCTTTGCCGCTTGGTGCCAGCGAGCTGTTGAAGTCCGGCAGTTCCTTGAGCAGGAAGGCGCAGGCCTTGAGCAGCAGTGGCAGCACGGTCAGCTTCACGCCGGCTTTCTCGGCCACGGCCTTCTGTGCAACGCGGAAGGCTTCCAGCTCGGTGATGTCGGCGGAGTCGAACTGGGTAACGTGCGGCACGTTCAGCCAGCTGCGGTGCAGGTTGGCGGCACCGACCTGCATCAGGCGGGTCAGGGCCACTTCTTCCACTTCACCGAACTTGCTGAAGTCCACTACCGGGATCGGCGGGATGCCAGCGCCACCGGTTGCACCGGCGGCTGCCGGGGCTTCCTTGGCCTTTTGCATCATCGCCTTGACGTAAACCTGCACGTCTTCCTTCAGGATACGGCCGTGCGGGCCGGTGGCAGCTACTGCGCCCAGCTCGACACCAAATTCACGGGCCAGCTGACGAACGGCCGGGCCTGCGTGAACCTTGGCGTTGTTGCCAGCAGCCGGTGCGGTAGCAGCCGGTGCAGGGGCAGCAGCAGGGGCAGCAGCGGCAGGCGCGGCGGCCGGAGCAGCCTCAGCCTTGGCTGGCGACGGTGCTGCAGCAGGTGCCGGCGCAGCAGCCGGGGCAGCGCCCGCGACTTTCAGCTTGAAGATCAGGTCGCCAGTGCCGACTTCGTCTTCCAGCTTGCACAGTACTTCTTCGACCACGCCAGCAGCAGGCGACGGGATCTCCATGGAGGCCTTATCGGACTCCAGGGTGATCAGCGACTGGTCGGCTTCGACGGTGTCGCCGACCTTGACCAGCACTTCGATGATCTTGGCCTTGCCCGACGAGCCGATGTCCGGCACGTGGATGTCCTGCACGCTGGCAGCAGCCGGGGCTGCAGCTGGCGCAGGGGCAGCTTCGGCAGCCGGCTTTTCAGCGGCAGCCGGAGCAGCGGCAGGTGCAGGGGCCGCGGCCGGAGCCTCGGACGCCGCAGCGCCCTCGGCTTCCAGGACCAGCAGCTCGTCGCCTTCTTTCAGGCGGTCGCCCAGCTTGACCTTGAGTTCCTTGACGATACCGGCCTTGGGGGCCGGGATCTCCATGGAGGCCTTGTCGGACTCCAGGGTCAGCAGGCTCTGGTCAGCCTCGATACGGTCACCGACCTTGACGAACAGCTCGATGATTTCACCTTCACCGCTGCCGATGTCAGGTACGCGAATGAGTTCGCTCACTTAAAAATACTCCTCAGCAGTCCAGTGGGTTGCGCTTGTCCGGGTCGATGCCGAACTTGACGATGGCGTCAGCCACAACCTTGGGTTCGATCTCGCCACGGTCAGCCAGGGCTTCCAGGGCAGCCAGTACCACGAAGTGGCGGTCGACTTCAAAGAAGTGACGCAGCTTCTTGCGGCTGTCGCTGCGACCGTAACCGTCGGTACCCAGGACTTTGAACTCTTTGCTCGGCACCCACTGGCGAATCTGCTCGGCGAACAGCTTCATGTAGTCGGTAGAAGCGATGACCGGGCCCTTGCGGCCGGCCAGGCATTCTTCGACGTAAGTCTGCTGTGGCTTCTGGCCAGGCTTCAGGCGGTTGGCGCGCTCAACGGCCAGGCCGTCGCGACGCAGTTCGTTGAAGCTGGTGACGCTCCATACGTCGGCACCGACGTTGAACTCTTCACGCAGGATCTTCGCGGCTTCGCGGACTTCGCGCAGGATGGTGCCGGAGCCCATCAGCTGTACGTGGTGCGCGGCTTCGCGGGTGTCTTCTTCCAGCAGGTACATGCCCTTGATGATGCCTTCCTCGACACCGGCCGGCATGGCTGGCTGCTGGTAGGATTCGTTCATCACGGTGATGTAGTAGAAGATGTCCTGTTGCTCTTCGGTCATCTTCTTCATGCCGTCCTGGATGATCACCGCCAGCTCGTAGCCGTAGGTCGGATCGTAGGTGCGGCAGTTCGGGATGGTACCCGCCATCATGTGGCTGTGACCGTCTTCGTGCTGCAGGCCTTCACCGTTCAGGGTGGTACGGCCGGCGGTACCGCCGATCAGGAAGCCACGGGTGCGGCTGTCGCCAGCGGCCCAGGCCAGGTCGCCAATGCGCTGGAAGCCGAACATCGAGTAGAAGATGTAGAACGGCAGCATCGGCTGGTTGTGGCAGCTGTACGAGGTACCGGCAGCGATGAACGACGACATGGCGCCGGCTTCGTTGATGCCTTCCTCGAGAATCTGGCCCTTCTTGTCTTCGCGGTAGAACATCACCTGGTCTTTATCGACTGGCTCGTAGAGCTGGCCGACCGACGAGTAGATGCCCAACTGGCGGAACATGCCTTCCATACCGAAGGTACGGGCTTCGTCCGGGATGATCGGCACGATGCGCTGGCCGATTTCCTTGTCCTTGACCAGCTGCGCCAGAATACGCACGAAGGCCATGGTGGTGGAGATTTCGCGGTCGCCCGAGCCGTCCAGGATCGCTTTCAGCGTTTCCAGGGATGGGGTCGGTACGCTGAAGCTCTTGGCACGGCGCTGTGGTACGAAGCCACCCAGGGCTGCGCGGCGCTCGGCCAGGTACTTGGCTTCGGCAGAACCTTCTTCCGGCTTGAAGAACGGCAGGTTCTCCAGGTCGGCATCCTTGACCGGGATGTCGAAGCGGTCACGGAAGTGACGCAGGCTGTCGACGTCGACCTTCTTGGTGTTGTGCGCGGTGTTCTTGGCTTCGCCAGCACCGGTGCCGTAACCCTTGATGGTCTTGGCCAGGATGACGGTCGGCTGCTCTTTGTGGTTCACAGCCTGGTGGTATGCCGCGTAGACCTTGTACGGGTCGTGGCCGCCACGGTTGAGCTTCCAGATCTCGTCGTCGGACAGGTCTTCGACCATGGCCTTGAGTTCTGGAGTGTTGAAGAAGTTTTCACGAACGTACGCGCCGTCTTTGGCTTTGTAGTTCTGGTACTCGCCGTCGATGACTTCGTCCATGCGGCGCTGCAGGGCACCGTTGGTGTCCTTGGCCAGCAGTGGGTCCCAGAAACGGCCCCAGACCACTTTGTTGACGTTCCAGCCACCGCCACGGAACACGCCTTCGAGTTCCTGGATGATCTTGCCGTTGCCGCGAACCGGGCCGTCGAGGCGCTGCAGGTTGCAGTTGATGACGAAGATCAGGTTGTCCAGCTTCTCGCGGCCGGCCAGGGCGATTGCGCCCAGGGATTCCGGCTCGTCGCACTCGCCGTCGCCCATGAAGCACCAGACCTTCTGCTTGCCGGCCGGGATGAAGCCACGGGCTTCCAGGTACTTCATGAAGCGTGCCTGGTAGATAGCCTGGATCGGGCCCAGACCCATCGATACGGTCGGGAACTGCCAGAAGTCAGGCATCAGCCATGGGTGCGGGTACGAAGACAGGCCGTTGCCGTCCACTTCCTGACGGAAGTTGTTCATCTGGTCTTCGTTGATGCGGCCTTCCATGAAGGCACGGGCGTAGACGCCTGGCGAAGCGTGGCCCTGGAAGAAGATCAGGTCGCCACCGTGTTCTTCGGTCGGGGCCTGGAAGAAGTAGTTGAAGCCGATGTCGTACAGGGTGGCGCTGGAGGCGAAGCTGGAGATGTGTCCGCCCAGGTCCGAGTCTTTCAGGTTGGTGCGCATGACCATGGCCAGGGCGTTCCAACGCACCATCGAGCGAATGCGGCGTTCCATGAACAGGTCGCCAGGCATGCGTGCTTCGTGGGTGACAGGGATGGTGTTGCGGTATGGCGTGGTGATCGCATACGGCAGCTGGGAGCCACTGCGGGTGGCCAGCTCGCCCATACGGGTCATCAGGTAATGAGCGCGGTCTTCGCCTTCTTTGTCGAGGACCGACTCCAGGGCATCCAGCCATTCCTGGGTTTCGATTGGATCGAGGTCTTGCATGGCTTGCTCCAGGGCGGAAAGGCAACCAGAATCGATTGCCTGAAGTTGCGACTGGCCTTATGGGCAGACGTCGTGAATTCTTGGATTACCGGGGTGTCTTCCGGCGCCGTGTAGTTTTACTACATTTGCTTGCGCATTTCATGCTTTTACACGACATGAGTAGTAGTAAAACTACATTTCTGCGACGTTTGGTCGCACCTTGGCTTGTGAGGAAAAACGTTCATGGTGGTTGGCATTGTGACGCGAACGGGTGCTTCTTGATGTTTGTTGCCAAGTTTTCGTTTTTTTCAGCTATTTCCAACTTTTGTACGACAGTCCAACCGTGGTCCGGCTTCCCCTTGGCCGCTTTTTCCCTTCTATTTCACGCCGATCAAGGATAGACCATGCGCCTGCCTTTGCCGTCCGATCTGCCCGCCACCCTCCAGCCATTGCTCGCCCGCAACCGGCAATTCCTCAGTGATGCAGTGGCCGCTCACGCCGACCTCGACCTGAATGCCTGGAGCCCGGTGCACCGGCAACAATTCGACCAGGTTGCCGCCGCCAGCGACTTTGTTCTGGGCCTGGCCCAGCGCGAGCCGGCCATGCTGTTCGAGCTGCTGGCCAGTGCCGAGCTGGAGCGGCGTTATGCGCCGGGTGAGCTGCGTGGGCAAATCGCTGCGGCCGCCCAGGCGGCGCAGAGCGACGACGAGCTGGCGCGCAACCTGCGCCGCGCGCGCAACCGCCAGCAACTGCGCATCATCTGGCGCGACATCACCCGCCAGGCAGAGCTTGGCGAAACCTGCCGCGACCTGTCGGACCTGGCCGACGCCGCCATCGACGAAGCCTACCAATGGTTGTACCCGCGCCATTGCCAGCAGTTCGGTACGCCCATCGGCAACCGCAGCGGCCAGCCGCAGCACATGGTGGTACTGGGCATGGGCAAGCTGGGGGCGGTGGAGCTGAACCTGTCGTCGGACATCGACCTGATCTTCGGCTTCCCCGAAGGTGGCGAAACCGAAGGGGTGAAGCGCTCGCTGGAAAACCAGGAGTTCTTCACCCGCCTTGGCCAGCGGCTGATCAAGGCGCTGGACCCGGTGACCGTCGACGGCTTCGTGTTCCGCGTCGACATGCGCCTGCGCCCCTATGGCTCGGCCGGTGCACTGGTGCTCAGCTTCAATGCCCTGGAGCAGTATTACCAGGACCAGGGTCGCGACTGGGAACGCTACGCCATGATCAAGGCGCGGGTGGTGGCGGGCGACCAGGCGGCCGGGGCGCAGTTGCAAGAGGTACTGCGGCCGTTCGTGTACCGCCGTTACCTGGACTTCTCCGCGATCGAAGCGCTGCGCACCATGAAGCAGCTGATCCAGCAGGAAGTGCGGCGCAAGGGTATGGCCGACAACATCAAGCTGGGTGCCGGCGGCATCCGCGAGGTGGAGTTCATTGCTCAGGCCTTCCAGTTGATCCACGGCGGGCGCGACCTCAGCCTGCAGCAACGGCCGTTGCTCAAGGTGCTGGCCACCCTCGAGGGCCAGGGTTACCTGCCGCCGGCAGTGGTCGCCGAGCTGCGCGAGGGGTATGAGTTTCTGCGTTACACCGAGCACGCCATCCAGGCCATCGCCGACCGCCAGACGCAAATGTTGCCGGAAGGTGAGACCGACCAGGCGCGGGTGGCCTACATGCTCGGTTTTGCCGACTGGCAGAGCTTCCACGACCAGCTGATGTACTGGCGTGGCCGTATTGACTGGCACTTCCGCCAGGTGATCGCCGACCCGGATGACGAAGACGGTGAGGGCGAACTGGTGGTGGGCGGCGAATGGTCGCCGCTGTGGGAGCAGGCACAGGACGAGGAAGCCGCTGGCCGGCAGCTGGAAGAGGCCGGTTTCAAGCAGCCCGTAGAAGCCCTGCGGCGCCTGGCCGGGTTGCGCTCCAGCCCGCAGTTGCGCTCGATGCAGCGTATCGGCCGTGAACGCCTGGATGCCTTTATCCCGCGGCTGCTGGCCCAGGCGGTGGAACATGACAACCCTGACCTGGTGCTTGAGCGTGTGTTGCCGCTGGTCGAGGCCGTGGCGCGGCGTTCTGCGTATCTGGTACTGCTGACCGAAAACCCGGGCGCCTTGCGCCGCCTGCTGACGTTGTGCGCCGCCAGCCCGTGGATTGCCGAGCAAATTGCGCTCTACCCGCTGTTGCTCGACGAGCTGCTCAATGAAGGCCGCTTGTTCAGCCCGCCACTGGCCCCAGAGCTGGCCAGCGAGTTGCGCGAACGCCTGACGCGCATTCCCGAGGACGACCTGGAGCAGCAGATGGAAGCGCTGCGCCACTTCAAGCTGGCGCACAGCCTGCGTGTGGCGGCTTCGGAAATCAGCGGCAACCTGCCGTTGATGAAGGTCAGCGACTACCTGACCTGGCTGGCCGAAGCCATCCTCGACCAGGTGCTGGCCCTGGCCTGGCGCCAGACCGTGGCGCGCCACGGCCAGCCCAAGCGCAGCGACGGCAGCCTGTGCGACCCAGGGTTCATCATCATTGGTTACGGCAAGGTCGGCGGCCTGGAGCTGGGCCATGGCTCGGACCTGGACCTGGTGTTCATCCACGACGGCGACCCGCACGCGGAAACCGACGGCAGCAAGCCCATCGACAGTGCGCAGTTCTTCACCCGCCTGGGCCAACGCATCATTCACCTGCTGACCACCCAGACCAACTCCGGCCAGCTGTATGACGTGGACATGCGCCTGCGCCCGTCCGGTGCCTCCGGCCTGCTGGTCAGCTCGCTGGGCGCATTCGAGCGCTACCAGCAGAACGAAGCCTGGACCTGGGAGCACCAGGCGCTGGTGCGGGCCCGCGTGCTGGTGGGTTGCAAGCAGGTGGGCGCGGCGTTCGAAGGCGTGCGCGCCAAGGTGCTGGGCCAGGCACGCGACCTGGAGAAACTGCGCACCGAAGTGAGTGAAATGCGCGCCAAGATGCGCGGCAACCTCGGTACCAAGGCCACGGCTGCCGGTACCGCGGCCAATGCCTTCGAGGCCGGTGTGCCGTTTGATATCAAGCAGGACGCCGGCGGTATCGTCGATATCGAATTTATGGTGCAATACGCCGCTTTGGCCTGGTCTCACGACCATCCGGCCATACTCCGATGGACCGATAATATCCGCATTCTGGAAGAGCTGGAGCAGGCGAACCTGATGCCGGCCAGTGACGCGGTGCTGTTGCGTGAAGTGTACAAGGCGTTCCGCTCGGCCTCGCACCGCCAGGCCCTGCAGAAACAGGCTGGGGTGATCGATGCGACGCAGTTTGCCGATGAACGCCGTGAAGTGCGGCGGATCTGGGGTGAACTGGGGTTGACCTGAAGGCGCCGCAGGCCCTGTGGGAGCGGGTTTACCCGCGAAGCAGGCACCGCGGTGTCTGGCACGGGCTTCGCCCGTGTTCGCGGGTGAACCCGCTCCCACAGGGGCTGCGATCAGCCATGGATCTGCCTGAGTGGTACACTGTCCGCCACATAGCCTGAATATAAAGAGGGGAGGCCAGGCTGTACCGCAGCCTGTAGCCTCCCCGAGCGTTTCTGGACTAAGCATGAGAATACTGATCATTGGCCCCAGCTGGGTCGGCGACATGGTGATGGCGCAGACCTTGTTCCAGTGCCTGAAACAGCAGCACCCCGACTGCGTGATCGACGTGCTGGCCCCCGAGTGGAGCCGGCCGATCCTGGAGCGTATGCCCGAGGTACGCCAAGCCTTGAGCTTCCCGCTCGGCCACGGCGCACTGGAGCTGGCTACGCGTCGGCGCATCGGCAAATCCCTGGTCGGCCAGTACGACCAGGCCATCCTGCTGCCCAACTCGCTGAAGTCGGCCTTGGTGCCGTTCTTCGCTGGCATCCCCAAGCGTACCGGCTGGCGCGGTGAACTGCGCTTCGGCCTGCTGAACGATGTGCGCAAGCTGGACAAGGCCCGCTACCCGCTGATGATCGAGCGCTTCATGGCGCTGGCCTACGCGCCCGGCGCCGAGCTGCCGCAGCCGTACCCGCGCCCCAGCCTGCAGATCGAAGCGCAAAGCCGCGATGCCGCATTGGCCAAGTTCGGCCTGGAGCTGGACCGCCCGGTGCTGGCGCTGTGCCCTGGCGCCGAGTTCGGTGAGGCCAAGCGTTGGCCGGTCGAGCATTACGCTGCGGTGGCCGATGCGATGATCCGCCAGGGCTGGCAGGTATGGCTGTTCGGCTCGAAGAACGACCACCCGGTCGGTGAGCAGATCCGCGACCGGCTGATCCCGGGTTTCCGTGAAGAATCGTCCAACCTGGCCGGTGAAACCTCGCTGGCCGAGGCCATCGACCTGATGTCCTGTGCCCATGCCGTGGTGTCCAACGACTCCGGCCTGATGCACGTGGCCGCCGCGCTGAACCGCCCGCTGGTGGCGGTGTACGGCTCGACGTCGCCCGGCTTCACCCCGCCGCTGGCCGACCAGGTAGAGGTGGTGCGCACCGGTATCGAGTGCAGCCCATGCTTCGACCGTACCTGCCGTTTCGGCCACTACAACTGCCTGCGCCTGCTGGAACCTGGCAAAGTCATCGCCGCCCTGCACAGCCTGAGCGGGCCGGACCTGATCGATACCGTGGCTGAGGTCGACTAAGTGCGGGTACTGATCATCAAAACCTCGTCGCTGGGTGATGTGATCCACACCCTGCCGGCGCTCACCGATGCCGCCCATGCCATCCCGGGCATCCGTTTCGACTGGGTGGTGGAGGAAGGCTTTGCCGAAATCCCCAGCTGGCACCCTGCGGTCGACCAGGTTATCCCGGTGGCCATCCGCCGCTGGCGCAAGAACCTGTGGCAAACCCTCAAGAGCGGCGAGTGGAAGGCGTTCAAGCAGCGTGTGCGCGAGCGCAAGTACGACCTGGTGATTGACGCCCAGGGCCTGGTCAAGTCGGCTTGGCTGACCCGCTACGTGAAGGCCCCGGTCGCCGGCCTGGACCGCTACTCGGCCCGTGAAGGCTGGGCCAGCCGCTTCTATGACCGGCGCCTGTCGGTTGCCACCGGCCAGCACGCGGTGGAGCGGGTGCGCCAGCTGTTCGCCATGGCCCTGGCCTACGACTTGCCAGAGGGCATTGGCGACTACGGGCTGGACCTGGAGCGCCTGCAATTGCCGCCCGCCGCGCCTTACGTGGTGTTTTTGCATGGCACCACCTGGGCGACCAAGCACTGGCCCGAAGCCTACTGGCGCGAGCTGGCCGAGCGCATGGGCCGGCGCAAGCTGGAAGTGCGCCTGCCTTGGGGCAACCCGGCCGAAAAGGCGCGCGCCGAGCGCATTGCACAGGGCTTGAACAACTGCCAGGTGCTCCCCAAATTGAACCTTGCCGGCGTTGCCCGTGTATTGGCGGCGGCAAAAGCCTGTGTGGCGGTCGATACCGGCCTTGGCCACCTGGCAGCGGCACTCGATGTGCCGACCATTTCGCTGTTCGGCCCGACCAACCCGGGCCTGACCGGTGCCTACGGACGGACCCAGATTCACCAGGCCAGTGACTGGCCTTGCGCTCCCTGCCTGCAGAAGAAGTGCACCTATAAACCGAGCGCTGACGACCTGCGCCGGTTCGATCTGAAACGCGAGTGGCCGCTGTGCTTCACTCGCCTGAATCCCGAGCATGTGGCGGGCCGCTTGAGCGCGTTGCTGCTGGCTGAGGATGTCCGTTGATGCAACTGGCTTTCGTGCTTTACAAATATTTCCCCTTCGGCGGGCTGCAGCGCGATTTCATGCGCATTGCCCTGGAATGCCAGAAGCGGGGCCACCAGATCCGTGTGTACACGCTGATCTGGGAGGGTGACATTCCGCCGGGCTTCGAAGTGCTGGTGGCGCCGGTGAAGGCCATTTTCAACCACCGTCGCAACGAGAAGCTCAGCGCCTGGATGGCCGCCGACCTGGCCAAGCGCCCGGTCGACCGCCTGATCGGCTTCAACAAGATGCCGGGGCTGGACGTGTACTACGCCGCCGACGGCTGCTTCGAAGACAAGGCGCAGACCCTGCGTGGCGGCCTGTACCGCCGCTGGGGCCGCTACCGGCACTTTGCCGAGTACGAGCGTGCGGTGTTCGCCAAGGACGCCCACACCGAAGTGCTGATGATTTCCGAGGTGCAGCAGCCGCTTTTCATCAAGCATTACGGCACCCCGGTGGAGCGCTTCCACCTGCTGCCGCCGGGCATTTCCCAGGACCGTCGCGCGCCGGCCAACGCCGCTGAGATCCGCGCCGAGTTCCGCAAGGAATTCAACCTGGGCGATGACGACCTGTTGCTGGTACAGATTGGCTCGGGCTTCAAGACCAAGGGTGTGGACCGCAGCCTCAAGGCGCTGGCCGCGCTGCCATCGGCCCTGCGCAAACGCACGAAGCTGATGGTGATCGGCCAGGACGACCCCAAGGTGTTCCAGCTGCAAAGCGCCACCCTGGGCCTGGGCGACCAGGTGCAGTTCCTCAAGGGCCGCAGCGACATCCCGCGCTTCCTGCTGGGGGCCGACCTGCTGATTCACCCGGCGTACAACGAAAACACCGGCACCGTGCTGCTTGAAGCGCTGGTGGCCGGCTTGCCGGTGCTGGTGTCCAAGGTGTGCGGCTACGCCCATTACATTGCCGAGGCCGATTGTGGCCTGGTGCTGGACGAACCGTTCGAACAGGACCAGCTCAACGGCTACCTGCAACGCATGCTCGAAGACCCGCAGGCCCGCGCCAGCTGGTCGCGCAACGGCCTGGCGTTTGCTGAAACCGCCGATCTGTACAGCATGCCGCAGCATGCTGCCGACGTGATCCTGGGGCAGAAAACCGTATGAAGCTGATACTGGCCGAACCGTTCAAGCGCCTGTGGGCCGGGCGTGATGCCTTCGATGCCGTTGAAGCGCTGCAAGGCGAGGTTTATCGCGAGCTGGAAGGGCGCCGCACGCTGCGTACCGTAGTGGCTGGCGAGGGCTTTTTCGTCAAGATCCACCGCGGCATCGGCTGGGGCGAGATCTTCAAGAACCTGCTCACCGCCAAGCTGCCGGTGCTGGGTGCCGGCCAGGAATGGCGGGCTATCCAGCGCCTGCACGAGGTGGGTGTGCCGACCATGACCGCAGTGGCCTATGGTGAGCGTGGCAGCAACCCGGCCACGCAGCACTCGTTCATCATCACCGAAGAATTGGCGCCGACCATCAGCCTGGAAGACTTCAGTATCGACTGGGTCAAGCAGCCGCCCGAGCCGCGCCTGAAGCGTGCGCTGATCACCGAAGTGGCGAAGATGACCGGCGGCATGCACCGCGCCGGGGTCAACCACCGCGACTGCTACATCTGCCACTTCTTGCTGCACACCGACCGCCCGGTGACGGCGGATGACTTCAGGCTGTCGGTCATCGACCTGCACCGCGCCCAGACCCGGCCGACAATCAGCCGACGCTGGCGCGACAAGGACCTGGCCGCGCTGTACTTCTCGGCGCTGGACATCGGCCTGACCCAGCGCGACAAGCTGCGCTTTTTGCGGGGTTACTTCCAGCGCCCGCTGCGCCAAGTGCTGAAGGACGAAGCCCAGTTGCTCGCATGGCTGGAGCGCAAGGCGCAGAAACTCTACGACCGCAAGCAACGCTACGGGGATGCGCTCTGATGGCGGGCTGGACACTGGCGCCGGGTTACGAACACCTGGCGACGGACTTCGGCAGCCTCGATGCGGTATTTGCCCTGCAAGGCGAACGCCTGACCCGCGACCCGCTCAGCGAGGTGGTGCGCATCGAGCGTGATGGGGTCAACTACTACGTCAAGCGCTACACCGGGGCCGGCAAGCACATGCGCCGCTATCTGGGCCGGCCGCGCATCAAGGCCGAATGGCAGAACCTCAAGCAATTCGCCAAGTGGGGCATCCCTACCGCCGAAGTGGTGGCCTGGGGCCTGGAGCGCAATGGCCTGGCCTTTGGTCGCGGGGCAATGATCACCCGCGAGCTGCCGAACACCGAAGACTTGTCGGCGCTGGCCGAGCGCAACGATGCGCGCTTGGCCGACCGGGCCTGGGTCGACCACCTCAGCCGTCAGCTGGCGCGCCATACGCGGGTCATGCACGAGCACCGCTTTGCTCACAATGACCTGAAGTGGCGCAACCTGCTGGTCGATGACCAGGGCACGCTATTCTTCATCGACTGCCCCACCGGCGACTTCTGGCGCGGCTTCATGTGGCGGCACCGGATGATCAAGGACCTGGCGTGCCTGGACAAAGTGGCCAAATACCACCTGTCGGCCACCCAGCGCCTGCGTTTCTATCTGCAATACCGTGGCCGCGACCGGCTGAATGAGCGTGACAAGAAGCGCATTCGCCAGGTGCTGGGCTTTTTCGAGGGAAGGGAATGACCGATTACCTGGCCAGCGCGGACCTCGCGCTGCTCAAACGCCATGGCCTGGACGACTTCGAGGCGCTGTGGGCCTTGCAACTTGAGGCAGTGGATGAACCCAACACCGGCCGTGGCGGCTGGAGCAGCGTGTTCCGCCTGGAACTCGAAGGCAAGGGCTACTACCTCAAGCGCCAAAGCGACTACCTGACCCGCACCCTGCACCGGCCGTTTGGCGAGCCCACCTTCGCCCGCGAGTTCCGCAACATCAGCCGCTACCAGAAGCTGCACATTCCGGCCTTGCAGGCGGTGTTCTATGGCGAGCGCAAGCAGGGCGGCAAGCACCGGGCCATCCTGATGACCCGCGCGCTGGACGAGTGGGCCGACCTCGACAGCCTGCTGGCCCAGTGGCCACAGCTGGGCGATGCCGAACGCAATGGCATCCTCAAGGCGTGCGGCCAGCTGGCGCGCACCCTGCACAGCGCCGGCCAGGTGCATGGCTGCTTCTACCCCAAGCACATTTTCCTGCGCCAGCGCCGTGAAGGCTGGGACGCGCAACTGATCGACCTGGAAAAGACCCGGCCATTGCTGTTCGGCATGCGTGACCGCCTCAAGGATCTGGAGCCGCTGCTGCGCCGCGCCCCGGCCTGGAGCGAGGCCGATGTGCGCACGATGCTGGCGACCTACCTGGCGCAGCCGGCTGACAGCACGCTGGTCAACACCTGGTTGCAACGCCTGACGCAACGCCGTCGTGAAAAAGAGGCCCGCTGATGCGTTTGTCCGAACTGAAAGATGCCGGGCGCAGCCCGTCGTTGCCCCTGAGTATCACCTTGGCGGATGCCGCCGGCAGCGCCGAGCTGCAACTGCTCAGCCTGCTGCGCGTGTTGCCGGGCCAGCGCTATGTTGGCGCCGGAGTGTGGCGCGGGACCCCGGTGCTGGCCAAGCTGCTGGTCGGCGGTAACGCCGCCCGGCATTTCCAGCGTGAGCTGCAAGGTGTGAAACTGCTGGCCGAGCAAGGCCTGACCACGCCAAAGCTGTTGGCCGATGGCCTCAAGGAAGGCGAGGGTGGCTGGCTGCTGTTCGAGTTCCTCGACGGTGCCGAAAGCCTGGCCGATGCCTGGGCGGCGGTGGAAAACCTGCCGGTGCTGGCTGACGAGCAACATCTGGTGCTGGGCGAAGCGCTGACTGCTGTCGCGCACATGCACGCCCAGGGCCTGTGGCAAGAAGACCTGCACCTGGACAACCTGCTGCGCCATGGCGGCAAGCTGTACCTGATCGATGGGGCCGGCATCAAGGCTGAAACGCCGGGCCAGCAGCTGTCACGCCCACGGGTACTGGAAAATCTCGGCGTCTTCTTTGCCCAGCTCCCCAAGCGCCTGGAACCGTTTATCGAAGAGCTGTTGGTGCACTACCTGCTGGCCAACGCCGAGCATGCGTTGCCACTGGAAGCCCTGCAAAAGCAGGTGGACAAGGTGCGCAACTGGCGCCAGAAGGACTACCTGGACAAAGCGGGCCGCGAGTGCAGCCTGTTCAGCGTCCAGCGCAGCCTCTCGGGCTTGCAGGCGATCCGCCGCAGCGAAGTCGACGCCATGCAGCCGGTGCTGGAGCAGGCCGATGCGCTGATCGACAAGGGCCACCTGTACAAGACCGGTGGTGCCGCCAGCGTGGCGCGCATCGAGGTGAACGGTCGCATGCTGGTGCTCAAGCGCTACAACATCAAGAACACCGCGCACTGGTTCAAGCGCTTCTGGCGCCCGAGCCGGGCCTGGCATTCGTGGATCGAAGGCCACCGCCTGGAGTTCCTCGACATCGCCACACCCAAGCCGTTGGCGGTGCTGGAACAAAGGGTCATGGGGCTGCGCAGCCGGGCCTACCTGGTCACCGAGTATGTCGATGGCCCGGACCTGACGGCATGCTTTGCACCCTACGTTGAAAACGGTGATGCACCTGAAGAGCAGGTGGATGCCCTGGTGCATGTGATGCAACAGCTGATTCGCGAACGCATCAGCCATGGCGACTTCAAGGGCCACAACTTGTTCTGGGATAATGGCCGGTGGTCGCTGATCGACCTCGACGCCATGTGCCAGCACGCCACCCAGCTCAGCTTCGCCCCGGCCTATGCCCGTGACCGGGCACGGCTGTTGCGCAACTGGCCCAGTGGCAGTGCCTTGCACCAGCGGCTGGACCGGTTATTGCCAAAGCTGGGCGAGTAAGGCCCGCGGCTCGGCCATTCAGCGGGCCGGCAGTGGCTGATCGGGCAATGCCAGCCAGTCGCTGCTGCGCCCCGCTTGGCGAACGCGTATCAGCCACTGGCTGTTCTCGTGGCGCAGCACAGCCCACGGCATCACGCCGGCATTCATGGCGACAGCAATCTGCAGATGGTAACGGTTCGGCAGCAGGTGGCGGCGTAGAGGTAACTGGCCGCCCTTGAGCACCAGGTACAGTTGATCGTCAGCCTGGTAGAGCCCTTGTTCGATGTTCAGCGGTGTGCCCGCCAGTGGCGTTTGCAGGTAGCAGTCCTGCAGCAACTGCTTCAGGTCGGGCAGCCCGTCGTACCACTGCAGGGGAGAGTCGATTACCCATTGCCCGTCGGCTTTGCGCTTGAGCGGCTGATGCAGGTAGGCATCCGGCTGGTCAGGGTCGATGGCCCGCCAGCGGTAGCCGTCGAAACTCACCTGGTAGTAGCGGTTGTCGTTGTCCTTGACGAAGTACAGCGACAGCCCGCCAAACGCCGTGCGCTGTTCGTACACCCCTTCACCGTAGATCCCGTCTATGCGGTAGCGCAGATTGCTGGTGTCCGGTTGCGCCTGGAAGCGCGCAGGCAACGGCAATGGCGGTTGTTTGGGCATGCCGCGCAACGAACGTCGCAGCAGGCCGGAGCCGACATAACTGATCGCTGCATCATTGAGGTAGCTGAAAGCATTGTAGGCGTGGCGCATCACCCCTTCGGCATCCTCCTGCTTGAAGGCCTCGACGCCGTCCCAGATATCGATGGCCATGCGGCCGATCGACAACGCCATCAGGGCGTGGTTGGGCAGTAGCAGACTGATGAAGTCCACCAGGCGCCAGCTCAGTGCGATGACCGACTGCGCATTCACTTCCTGGGTCGTCATGCTGTCGGCATCGGTCTGGGCGATCAGCGCTTTGACTTCGGCCAGGTAATAGACGAAGAACAGGTCATCGTTCACCGCCGGGGTTTTCACATGCGTGCCCAGGCGCCCTTTGTCCAGAAGGCGCTGCACCTTGTCGGCAGGAAGCAATGGCAGGCGCTGTGCCACGTACGCTTTCAGCCCGGGCTGCAGGCGCAAGGTCCGAAGCAGTTCACGCGGTGTGCGAAAGCGGCGCCAGACCCTGCGGTCCGGGGCATCCGGCGTATACAAAACGCATGCCTGGGACTTGTACGTCGCGCTATTGAGCAGCAGCACGCCCTGCAAGGTATGGCCCATGATGTTGAACTGCCGAACCGTGACCGGGTAGCCCGCTACCGGGGCACGCAAGGCATTGTGCGGTTGGTCCAGCACTGCGCATACCCAGCTGTAACCATGCTCGAAAGGGTCATCGCCGAAATGCCCGGCATAGCGCGCTTTGACCGCTTCTGCGCGCATGCGCGCCAGGTTTACCCGGCTGTGTGCGGCTTGGCGCCACTTGCCCGCCCTGGAGCTGATGAGCTGGGTGTGCAGGTACTTGGCATAACTGTCACCCACGTTCAGTTCCCGGATCATGTTCTTCACATAGTGCGGCGTGAGCGCGGCGGGCAACGCACCCCCCCGGGCGTGGACGATGCGCGCGGTAAGCCAGTAGTCGGTGTCGAACCATGGCAGGTTCTTCAGCGCCAGTTGCTCGAGCGTGTTGCTTTCCTCGACCATCTCCACCATCTCATTGCCCACGCGTTGCATGCCGGCATAGGCCACATAGGAGGAGGTGGCGAAGGGATGCATGACAGCGCCGGTGCGGCGGGCGCGGACGACAATGACCTGAATTTCGCCAGGGTCCGTGTCGTAGCTCAGGTCATGGCTCAGGCGCTCGCGCAGGCGTGCATTGGCCCAGGCCAGCAGGCTGTTGCGTTGCTTGAAATCGTTGAGGCTCAGCACCCCGGGTGCTGCAGCCCGCTCGGCGGTGGCCACCAGCTCCTGCAGAGTCTGCATGATATGGCTCAAGCCTTGTGCCGAGGTATTGCGCAGCCAGTTTGGCAGGTTCTTTTCAAGCAGTTGCGAGTAGCGTGTCTGCAGTATGGGTTTGGCGCCGACTTCGTGCCGAAGCGCCATGGCCTTGCTCAAGCGGGTGTGCTGGTCGGCTGTATCGATGCCCCACAAACCAGGTTCACTCAACCGCTGGCGCTGGGCCTCGATCACGCAGTCGACCTGAGCTTCCAGCAGGCTGTCGGCGTACCAGTCATAGCGCAGGCGTTGTGAGCGGCGAGCGCGGTCGGCCTGTTCATCAAGGTACAGGTGCAGCAGTGGCCTGCTCTGGAGCGGATCATCCAGGCGTTCGCAGAGCTCTTTGTGCAATGCGGTAAGGGAATCGAAGGCCTCGATACCCTGTGACAAGCTGCACAGCAGCGCGCTGCCAGTGGAGTCTTCAGCCGTGAGCATATGCCCCTCTGTGGTACTGGCAACGATGACCAGCGTGCCTGGCAGGTAACTGCGCCAGTTGGGCTGTCTGTCTTCCAGCAGGACGCGGTAGACCTGCGGCCGCTCGGCCAGGGGCAGGTGCCGGCGTTGGGAGGGCAGCGGCTGCTCCAGGCAGGCCCGCAACCGCCCGGCCTGCCCGTTGCTCAAGGTCTGGTCGGCCAGGCGCAATTCGATCTCGCTCAGCAACAGCGCCTTGCGCAGTGTCAGCAGCTGCTGCCGGGGTGTGATGCCTCGCTCATCGGCCGTGGTCCAGAAACTGGCCAGTTCGCCGTGCAGCCAGGTGCGCGTGGCGGGGGTAATGGGTTGTTTGAGGTCGAGGGTGGGGAGGCCGTCGAGCAGGTCACCAATCTGTTGGTCGATCTGTTCCAGGAGTTCGAGGGGGCGCATGGGGCTGATCCTTGGTTGAGGAAAGCCCCATGCTTGGCAATACCCGTGGCTGCGCGGTGGTAGCCGGCTAGCGCCGCCGACGCCAGAACAGCCCGCGCAGGCTCAGCAGGGCCGGCAGGCCCAAACCGGCCCAGGCCAGCACATCCCAACCTCCGTCGCCCAGCAGGGCGGCGAACAGCCCCAGGAAGCCCAGCAGGGCAATCAGTGCTGGCCAGGCGAAGAGGCGCGCAGTGGATCGAGATTTGTGGCTCATGCACGCGCCTCCCTGGGTTTGCGCTGCTTGCCCCACCACAGGTACAGGCCGCTACCGAGCACGATGATGGTCAGCACGTCCAGTACGGCCCAGAGGATCTGCATCGGCCGGCCGCCGTAGTCGCCAAAATGCAGAGGCTGCGACAGGCCCAGCGCGTCCATGTACCAAGGGCGGTCGCCTACCGCAGTCACTTCCAGGGTGCGGGCGTCGATCAGCACCGGCGTGAACAGGTGCGAGGTCAGATGGGTGGAGCCGTTCATGAACACCGCGTAGTGGTGCTCGCTGGAAAAGCGCGTACCGGGGAAGGCGATGAAGTCCGGGCGCATGCCGGGGGCGGCCTGTTCGGCAATCTCCAGCAGGCGTGTGGCTGGCGCGCGCTCGGTGAGCGGCGGGGCATCGCGGTAAGGCGCGACCATGGTGGCCAGGCTGTCGTTGCGCCAGGCGGCGATGACCAAGTCGGACAGGGCGCTGATCACACCGGTCACGCTCACCGTCAACGCCCACGCCAGGGTGACTACGCCGAGCAGGTTGTGCAGGTCGAGCCAGCGCAGGCGGCGGGACTTTTCGTGGCGCACGGTGCCGAAGTCCAGGCGACGCATGAACGGCGCGTAGAGCACGGTGCCGGAGACAATCGCGACGATGAACAGCACGCCCATGAAGGCCAGCAGCAGCTTGCCGGGCAGGCCGGCGAACATGTCCACGTGCAGGCGCAGCATGATCATCATGAAGCCGCCGTTGGCAGCCGGCATGGCCACCGCTTCGCCGGTGCGGGCGTCGAGCATGAAGGTGTGCGACAGGTTGGGGTCGGTGTCGGCCGAGGCGGCGGTTATGGCGACCACGCCGTTGGGTTCGTCTTCGTCGTAGCCGAAGTACTGCATCACCTCGCCGGGGCGGTGCTGTTCGGCTTTGACTACAAGCTGCTGCAGGTCGAGGTGCGGGGTGCCTGCCGGCATGACGCGCAGTTCGGGGGCGTCGCCGAGCAGCTGTTCGAGTTCGTGGTGGAAGATCAGCGGCAGGCCGGTGAGTGCCAGCAGCAACAGGAACAGGGTACAGACCAGGCTGCTCCAGGTATGGATCACGGACCAGCGGCGGATGGTTGGGCTTTTCATCACGGTACCGATTTTTGTCTGTTGGATCGTGGGGCCGCAAAGCGGCCCCCGCTCACTCAGAACTTGTAAGTGGCGCTGGCGACAACACTGCGCTCATCGCCGTAGTAGCAGTAGTACGAGTCACAGGTAGAGAGGTAATCCTTGTTCAGCAGGTTGGTGGCATTGACCGCCACCGACGCGCCCTTCAGGCTGCTGTTCAGGCGACCCAGGTCGTAATGCACCGACGCATCGAACACGGTGTAGGCCTTGGCCTTGCCCAGGTAGGTATTGGCCTGGTCACCGTAGGTATTGCCGGTATAACGCGCGCCAAGGCCAATGCCGAAGCCGTCGAGCACGCCCGAGTGCCAGGTGTAGTCGCCCCAGACGGACGCCTGCTGGTTAGGCATCAGCTGCAGGCGGTTGCCTTTGAAATCGCCGTCCTGCACCTCGGACTTGGCCAGGGTGTAGGCGGCAATCACCTTCAGGTTTTCGGTAACATCGGAAACCGCTTCCAGCTCAAGGCCACGGACTTTCACTTCGCCGGTCTGGCTGGTGATGGTCACACCACCGACGGTGTCGGTGACCGCGACGTTTTTCTGGGTCAGGTCATACACGGCCGCCGACAGCAGGGTGTTGGAGCCTGGCGGCTGGTACTTCACGCCCAGCTCCCACTGTTTGCCTTCGGTGGGTTTGAGCGGGTTCGTTGCCGACACACTGGCATTGCTGGACGGCTGGAACGACTCGGCATACGACAGGTACGGCACGAAGCCCGAGTCGAACACATAGCTGATGGCTGCGTTGCCGCTGAATTTCTTGTCCCGCTGGGTACTGGTGGCGTCGTCCTGGTTGAAGAACTTGGTGCCGGTATGCACCCAGTCCTCGCGACCGCCCAGGGTCAGGCGCCAGTTGCCCAGTGCCATCTGGTCCTGGACGTACAGGCCGGTCTGACGGGTTTTCTGGTTGTAGTCGTAAAACGCGGTCGACCGATCCGGGCGGGTGATCGGCAGCCCGTAGACCGGGTTGTTGACGTTGCTGTCCGGCACGTTGAAGCCGAAGATCGACAGGTAGTTGGTATTGACGCGCTGGTGGTCCAGGCCGAGCAGCAGGGTGTGGGTAATGTCCCCGGTGGCGAAGTCGGCCTGGAAGTTGTTGTCCACGGCGAACTGGCTGATGTCTTCGTCAGTGTTGGTGGACATGCGGCTTACCGTGCCATCGTCTTTCACCGGGCCACCGGGCTGGTAGTAGCTGCCTGGTGTGATGGTCTGGAACGCCAGGTCCGACTTGGTGTAGCGCAGGTTCTGACGGAACTGCCACACGTCGTTGATGCGGTGTTCGAAGGCGTAGCCCAGGGCGTAGTAAGTACGGTCGTAAAATTCGTAGTCCGGGTCACCCAGGTTCTTGTGGTGCGAGATCTTGCCGAACGGCATGTCGATCTTGGTGCCCTGGATCGGCCGGAACTGGCTGGTGGCGCCGGTATCGTCACGGGTGAACTGGGTCAGCAAGGTCAGCGTTGTGTCTTCGTCAATGTTCCAGGTCAGGCTCGGGGCGATGTTGTAGCGCTTGTCGTCGATGTGGTCGATCTGCGTGCCGCCGTCGCGGATCACACCGCTGACGCCGTACAGAAAGCGGCCTTCATCGTCGATCTTGCCAGTGCTGGCAAAGTTGATCTGGCGGTGGTTGTCGCTGCCGTACTGCAGTTCAATCTCGTGCTCGCTTTCGGCTTGCGGGCGACGGCTGACCATGTCCAGCAGGCCGCCGGGCGGGGTTTGGCCATAGATCGAGGAGGCCGGGCCACGCAGCAGGGCGAGGCGGTCGAGGTTCCAGGTTTCGGCTTTCGGGTTGGCGTACACGCCGCGTGGCAGCGGCAGGCCATCGAGGAACTGGGTGGGCTCGAAGCCGCGCACGCGCATCCAGTCATAGCGCGTGTCGCTGCCGAAGCTGGCCGACACGATGCCGGGCATGTAGCGCACGGCGTCATCCAGGCTGTGCACACCGCGGTCTTTCATCTGCTCGCGGGTGGCGATGGAGATGGAACGGGGGGCCTCCACCAGCGCGGTGTCGGTCTTGGTGCCAGCGGCGGTGCGCTTGGCCAGGTAACCCTCTACCGGGCCCCAGGCACTTTCAGAAACGCTGGCGGCGTCCACGGTGGTTTCCGGCAGCGCCAGGGTGCCATCCGGCACAGCCACCAGGCTGTAGCTACCCACGCTGCTCTGTTGCAACTGCAGGCCGGTACCGCGCAGGGCCGCTTGCAGGGCGCCGAGGCCGTCGTACTGGCCGCTTACCGGGGCCGAGGTGCGGCCGCTGACCAGTGCCGGGTCGATGGCCAGGGCAATGCCGGCCTGGCTGGCGATCTGGTTGAGGGTGGTGGCTAGCGGCGCGCTGGGCAGGTTGTAGGCGCGCGGCGTGGATTGCTCGGCGGCGAACAAGGCAGGGCTGGTCAGCGGGGCAGCCAGGCCGATGGCCAGGGCCATCAAACTGGGGCGCAGGATACGATCAACGGCACGGGACATGCGGCGGTTCCTCGACGGGTAAGTGCTTGCTGCTTCCTTGCCGAGCGAGAATTGAAAAGTGACAGGGTGAATCTGAAAAATATTGAGAATTATTTGAAATGAATGTTTGCCTGTACCGGCCTCTTCGCGGGCTTGCCCGCTCCCACAGGTACACCACAGAGCATGAAACTTGTGGGGTACCTGTGGGAGCGGGCGAGCCCGCGAAGAGGCCAGAGAAGGTTTATTTGGGAACGACGTTGACCCACCACTGGGTATGCCGCTCGATCTTCACCGGCAAGGCCGGCACCAGCGACTCCAGCGCCAGGTTGGTGTTGGTCAGCGGGAAGCTGCCGGTCACGCGCAGGTCGGCGACTTGCTCGTCTACCCCGAGGTAGCCGCTGCGGTATTTGCCAAGTTCGGCCAGCAGGTCGCCCAGGCGCACGTTGTCCACTACCAGCATGCCGCGGGTCCAGGCATCGGCGCCGGCAGGCACCGTGCCGACCTGGCCGAGGCCGTTGGCATTCATCAGCACCTGCTGGCCTTCGCGCAGCACGTGCTCGTCGCCACTGTTGTGCGGCATGGCAGCAACCGAGGCTTGCAGCACTTCCAGGCGCGTACCGCCAGCTTCGCGGCGCACCAGGAAGCGCGTGCCAAGGGGGCGCAGGCGACCGTCGTCGGTGCGTACCAGCAGCGGGCGCGGGTCCTGGTGGCCGGTTTCGACCGAGATTTCGCCCTGGTGCAGCACGATTACCCGCTGCTCGCCCGCGTAGTCGATGTCTACGGCGGTGTGGGTGTTCAGGCTCAGCAGTGTGCCGTCTTCCAGGCGCAGGGTACGCAGCTCGCCGGTAGCGGTACGCTGGTCGGCCAGCCAGTAGCTTGGGGCCAGCGACGGTGCGCCGACCCAGGCCAGCAGCGAGCCGAGCAGGAACATGCCGGCCAGCCCGCCGCCCACTTTGCCGATGCGTCGACGCAGGCCGGCGCGTGATTGCAGCAAAGCCTGGCGTGCCGGGCCGGCTGCCGCACTGACGCGCTGGTCCATGGCGCCAAGCTGGCGCCAGGCACGCGCGTGTTCTTCGCTGGCGGCATGCCAGCGCATGAATTCGTTGCGTTCATCGGGCGTGCCGCTGGCGTCGCCGAGGCTGAGTTTCCAGGCGATGGCGTCTTCCAGTACCTGGGACGAAACCGGTGCATTGCTCACGTCGGTTCCCCGTACAGGGCCACATAGCACTGGCGCATGCCTTGGGCGATGTACTGGCGCACCCGCGATACCGAAACGCCCAGGCGCTCGGCGATTTCGGCATGGCCCATGCCGTCCAGGCGGTTGTGCAAGAAGGCTGCGCGGGCCTTGCTCGACAGCTTGCCGAGCAGGCGGTCGATGGCCTTGAGGTCTTCAAGAATAAGGTGCTGCACTTCTGGTGAAGGGTGTTCGGCTTCCGGGATCAGCGCCAGCTCGGCCAGGTAGGCCTGTTCCAGCGCGGCGCGGCGGAAGTGGTCGAACATCAGCCCCTTGGCCACGGCGGCCAGAAACGCACGGGGTTCGCGGGGCGTGTCCAGCTGCTCACGGCCGAGCAGGCGCACGAAGGTGTCCTGGCTCAGGTCTTCGGCACGTTGGCGGCAGGCCATGCTGCGCTGCAGCCAGGCGAGCAACCAGCCGCGGTGGTCGCGGTATAGCGCACCGACCAGATCGGCGTGTGGGCTGTGTGCAGAAGACAAGCAGCGTCCCCCCGGAACGAATGCATTAACTAACGATAATTATTCGCGATTGTTGCAGAGGGGAGGGGGTGGGTGCAATGGACGCTTATCGGATTGCCATCATGGAAAAGACTGAAGGCCCAATCGCCGGCAAGCCAGCTCCCACAGGAATCGCATGATTTTCAAGCCTTGTGCAGCCCCTGTGGAGCAGGTGTCGAGTAATTTCGGGTGTTGTGCAGTTCCTGTGGAGCAGGTGTCGAGTAATTTTCAGGTTTTGTGCAGGACCTGTGGGAGCTGGCTTGCCGGCGATTGGGCCAGTCTGGCCAATGCAAATCTACAGGCCATGACTCTGCACATTGCGCCTGCGCCACCCACGCAACCGCTGCTCCAGCTGCAACGGGCTGTCCAGCTGCTGGCGCCGGGCCTGGCTGAACAGGATCAGCGCCAGCTCTGCGGTCACCTGGGCATCGGCACTGGCATGGTGGCGCTCTTCCACCTGCAAGCCAAACCGCGCCACCCAGTCATCCAGCCCGGCTTCGCGCAGCACCGTGTCGGGGTTGAGCATCGGCGCCAGTTCGGCAACGTCGAGGAACAGTGACTGCAAGCGATGCCCAAGGCTCTCCTTCAGCGCACGGGCCAGCATGCGCTGGTCGAATGGCGCATGAAACGCCAGCACCGGGCTGTTGCCAATGAAATCGAGCAAATCGAGCAAGGCCTCGGCCGGGTCGCAACCGGCGGCCAGGGCGCCAGGGCCCAGGCCATGGATCAGCACGCTGGCGTTGGTCTTCTGCAAAGGTCTATGCAGGGTGCGTTCGAACTGCTGGGCAAAATCGATGGCGCCGTCTTCGATGGCCACTGCGCCAATCGACAATACCTGGTCCCGGTTGGGGTTGAGCCCGCTGGTTTCCAGGTCCAGCACCACCCAGCGCTGTTCACGCAGGGTGCATACCCCCAGCGGCGTGGGCTTCGGCAACCGGCTCAGGCGCTGGCGTGTGGCGTGGTCCAGTTCGGGCGCGCTGGGGCGCAGCCAGGTGAACAGGCTCATAGCTGGTACCGCAGGGCCAGGCTGCTTTGCAGGCGCTGGGCCTGGCGCAGCGCCTCGCGCAGGATGCGCCGGTCCAGGTGGTTGAGGCTGTCCGGGTCGAGGCGGTTGGAGTAAGGCAGGTTGTCGCGAGCCTGGCGCTGGTGCTGCTGCATGCGGGTTTGCTGGATGAAGTGGTAAGCCTCTTCATAGGCCGCGCCATCCAGTGGCTCGATCACGCCCTTGGCCACCAGCTGGCGCAGCCGCTCCAGGGTATTGCAGGCACCGACGCCATTGGCCAACGCCAATAGCCGGGCACCGTCGACGAAGGGCGTCAGGCCCTGAACCTTGAGGTCGAGGGTGGCGGCCTTGTCGTTGCCCTGTCGGGTCAGCACGAACTCGCGCAGGCGGCCCACCGGCGGGCGCTGGCGCAAGGCATTGTCGGCCAGCATGCGCTGGAAGATGCGGTTGTCGGCCACTTGCTCCAGCAGGCGTTGGCGCAGTTGTTCGCAACCTTGCTCATCGCCCCACACCACGCGCAGGTCGAAGTAGATGCTCGAACCCAGCAGGTTCTCCGGGCTGGCTTCACGAACAAAGCCGGCGAAGCGCCGTGCCCACTCGCTGCGCGACAGGCACAGGTCAGGGTTGCCGGCCATGACGTTGCCCTTGCACAGGGTAAAGCCGCACTGGGCCAGGCACTGGTTGATGTACTGCGCCAGCGGCAGCAGGCGGGCACGAATGGCGTCGGTTTCAGCGCTGTCGGCGGCTTCGAAGAGGATGCCGTTGTCCTGGTCGGTGTGCAGGGTCTGCTCGCGGCGCCCTTCGCTGCCAAAGCACAACCAGCTGAACGGCACGCCCGGGTCGCCGCGCTCGGCCAGCGCCAGCTCGATCACCCGGCACACGGTGTGGTCGTTGAGCAGGGTGATGATCTGGGTGATCTGCGTGGACGATGCGCCGTGGGCGAGCATGCGCTCGACCAGCTGGCTGATTTCCCCGCGCAGCGAAACCAGGGTGTCCAACCGGGGCGCATGGCGGATGGTGCGCGCCAGGTGCACCAGGTCGACCCGTTGCAGCGAGAACAGGTCACGCTCGGAAACCACCCCGCACAAGCGCCGGTTTTCCACCAGGCACACGTGGGCGATATGCCGCTCGGTCATGGCCATGGCCGCGTCGAAAGCGCTGGCCTGGGGGCTGAGGTAGAAGGGTTTGACGGTCATGTGCCGCTCGATGGGCGCGCCCAGGTCGGCATCCGCCGAGGCCACCACCTGGCGCAGGTCGCGCAGGGTGAAGATGCCGGTGGGGTAGCGCTGCGTGTCGACCACAACGATGCTGCCGACCTGCTGCTCGTGCATCAGCCGCACGGCCTCGCGCAGGGACGTGTCGCCAGCGCACACCACCGGGTGACGCATGGCCAGCTCACCCAAGGGCGTGTTCAGCGAATACTGGGTGCCGAGGGTTTCCACAGCGCGCTGTCGTACCTGCTGGTTGACCTGGTCGAGCAGGCTGCTGACCCCGCGCAGGGCAAAATCCCGAAACACTTCAGACATCGAGAACACGCGGATGAACGCGGCCTTGTTCAACTGCAGGCAGAAGGTATCTTCACCGGCCAGGTGCTCGGTGCGGGTGGCTCGCTCGCCCAGCAGGGCGGCCAGCGGGAAGCACTCGCCACTGGTGATTTCGAAGGTGGTTTCCACGCCAGGCTTGACCAGGTGCTGGCGCTCGCCAACCACGCGGCCCTGCTTGACGATGTAGAAGTGCTCGACCGGCCCGTCGGCAGGTTTGACGATGCTCTCGCCGCAGGCATAGAAGCGCAGCTGGCACTGCTCGACCAGGTAGGCCAGGTGGCTGTGCTCCATCTGGTTGAACGGCGGAAAGCGCTGCAGGAACTGCAGGGTGCCTTGGATGTTCTGCAGTACTGCTGTCCTGCCCGCCTGGCTGTAGGCGTCCTTTTTGCTCATGAAACTGACCGTATCGCTACGCCGAACTATATATATCTATATATAGGTGCCGGCCTTGTTGTTCTCTGCCTCCATGGTCGGCTTGCGGCAGGGTGGTGCCCATTGGACGTAAGTCTATGAAGGCCCCTGTCAGAGACCCGACGAAAGGCGAAACGGGTTACGCAAGTAATGTGGTCCTAAGGCTGAAGCGGAATTATTTTGACGAGACAAGCATGCCTGAGCACACCGACATCCTGAGTGACGCCGAGCGCGAGGCCTTGGCCATAGTGAGTGCGCCTGCCGCCCCCAAGCCATTGGTGCTTGTGGTGGATGACAACGCGGTGAACCGCGAGGCACTGATCCTTTACCTGAAAAGCCGGGGTATTGATGCCGTAGGGGCGGACGGGGCCGAAGAAGCCAGGTTGTACCTGCATTACCAGCAACGGATTGCTTTGATGATCACCGATTTGCGCATGCAGCCAGAGGACGGCCTGGACCTGATCCGGCAGATTCGCGAGTCGGAGCGCGCAGCGTTGTCGATCATCGTGGTGTCGGGCGACACCGATGTGAAAGAGGCGGTGGACGTGATGCACTTGGGGGTGGTGGATTTCCTGCTCAAGCCGGTGGACCTGGGCAAGCTGCTGGAACTGGTGAAGAAAGAACTGAAGATCGAGTAAATAGTGGCCTGTTCCGGCCTCATCGCCGGCAAGCCAGCTCCCACAGGGACCGCACAGATTTCAACGCGTGTGCAGTTCCTGTGGGAGCTGGCTTGCCGGCGAATGGGCCGCACAGCGGCCCCCGTTCGCAGGTGTTACTTACAGCCCGTTACGCGCCTTGAACTCGCGGCGACGGCGGTGCAGCACCGGCTCGGTGTAGCCGTTCGGCTGCTTGCCACCTTCCACCACCAACTCTACAGCCGCCTGGAACGCGACGTTGTCGTCGAAGTTTGGCGCCATCGGGCGGTACAGGGCGTCACCGGCGTTCTGCTGGTCGACCACCACGGCCATGCGCTTGAGGCTTTCCAGCACCTGCTCCTGGCTGACCACGCCATGGCGCAGCCAGTTGGCCAGCAGCTGGGCAGAAATGCGCAGGGTGGCACGGTCTTCCATCAGGCCGACGTTGTTGATGTCCGGCACCTTCGAGCAACCCACACCCTGGTCGATCCAGCGCACCACGTAGCCGAGGATGCCCTGGGCGTTGTTGTCCAGCTCGTTGCGGATTTCTTCGTCCGACCAGTTGGTGTCGGCGGCCAGCGGGATGGCGAGGATGTCGTCCACCGATGCCGGGGTACGCGAAGCCAGCTCACGCTGGCGCGCCTGCACGTCCACCTTGTGGTAGTGCAGGGCGTGCAGGGTGGCGGCAGTCGGCGACGGCACCCAGGCGGTGTTGGCACCGGCCAGCGGGTGGGCGATCTTCTGCTCGAGCATGGCAGCCATCAGGTCGGGCATGGCCCACATGCCCTTGCCGATTTGCGCACGGCCTTGCAGGCCGGTGGCCAGGCCAACGTCGACGTTGTTGTTCTCGTAGGCACCGATCCACTTCTCGTTTTTCATGGCGCCTTTGCGCACCACGGCGCCGGCTTCCATCGAGGTGTGGATTTCATCGCCAGTGCGGTCGAGGAAACCGGTGTTGATGAACGCCACGCGCTCGGCGGCAGCCTTGATGCAGGACTTGAGGTTGACCGTGGTACGGCGCTCCTCGTCCATGATGCCTACCTTGACGGTGTTGCGTGGCATGCCCAGCAGGTCTTCGACCTGGCTGAAGATTTCGGCGGCGAAAGCCACTTCTTCCGGGCCATGCATCTTCGGCTTGACGATGTACACGCTGCCGCTGCGAGTGTTCTTGCGGCTGGTGTTGCCGTTGAGGTTGTGCAGGGCGATCAGGTTGGTGAACAGGCCGTCCTGGATACCTTCAGGGATTTCGTTGCCCTGGGCATCGAGGATCGCCGGGTTGGTCATCAGGTGGCCAACGTTACGCACGAACAGCAGCGAACGGCCGTGCAGGGTCACGCTGCCGCCATTGGGCGCGGCGTACTCGCGGTCCGGGTTCATGGTGCGGGTGAAGGTTTTGCCACCCTTGCTCACGGTTTCGGCCAGGTCGCCTTTCATCAGGCCCAGCCAGTTGCGGTAGACGATAACCTTGTCGTCGGCGTCGACGGCGGCAACCGAGTCTTCGCAGTCCATGATGGTGGTCAGTGCCGATTCCATCAGGATGTCTTTCACGCTGGCGGCGTCGGTGCTGCCAACCGGGGTGTTGGCATCGACCTGGATTTCGAAGTGCAGGCCGTTGTGCTTGAGCAGCACGGCGGTTGGTGCGGCGGCATCACCGTGGAAGCCGATGAGCTGGGCGTCGTCACGCAGGCCGCTGTTGCTGCCGCCTTTCAGGGCAACAACCAGCTTGCCGCCTTCGATGCGGTAGCCGGTGGAGTCGACGTGCGAGCCGGCAGCCAGTGGCGCGGCCTCGTCGAGGAAGGCGCGGGCGAAGGCGATGACCTTGTCGCCACGGACCTTGTTGTAACCCTGGCCTTTTTCGGCGCCGCCTTCATCGCTGATGGCGTCGGTGCCGTACAGGGCGTCATACAGCGAACCCCAGCGGGCGTTGGCGGCGTTCAGGGCGAAGCGGGCGTTCATTACCGGCACCACCAGCTGCGGGCCGGCCATGTGGGCGATTTCTTCGTCCACGTTCTGGGTGGTGGCCTGGAAATCGTCGGCTTGTGGCAGCAGGTAGCCGATTTCCTGGAGGAATGCTTTGTAGGCGACGGCGTCGTGGGCCTGGCCTTTGCGTGCCTGATGGTAGGCGTCGATCTTGGCTTGCAGCTCGTCGCGCTTGGCGAGCAGGGCTTTGTTCTTTGGAGCGAGGTCATTGATGATCTTCTCTGCACCCGCCCAGAACTGCTCGGCGACGATGCCGGTCCCGGGGATGGCTTCGTTGTTCACGAAGTCGTACAGGACCTTGGCGACCTGAAGGCCACCGACTTGAACGTATCCAGTCATTGCTTGCCTCACTCTGCTCAGCTATTTCGCTCTTCTGTATTAAGCCTGTAGCGCTTCTCTAAACACGGCACCAGTGCGTGCCCCCGGGTTGTGCCGGGCGCGGCTGGGTGCGGCTTGCCAGACAGGCCGGCAGGCAGTGTGCGTATTTTCACAGGCGCCTTGGCAGACATCCAAACGACGTTTTGTAGTCCGCGCCACGGGATACTACATGAAGCAGTAGGCGGGGCAAAATCAGACTAAAAGCGCCGTTATGCGACCCGTTGGTCGCGTATGGTCACGCTGGGAGTGGGTATGTTCGCAAAAAACAGGTGGATTGTTCCAGATAAATCTTGAAACAGTACACGATTCGTTGTGCTGGCCGCCCTGCGGCAGGTTGCCGCGCCTTGCCTATACTGACTCGATCCCCCGATTTTCTGCCGCCGGGCGCGGTCCGACACGAGGAAGGGCTTGTGGATCATCTTGTACTGACTGTTATCGCCCCTGACAAGGCCGGCCAGGTCGAACGCATTGCCCAGTGCATCGCCGACCACAGTGGCAACTGGCTGGAAAGCCGCATGTCGCGTATGGCCGGGCAGTTTGCCGGCATCTTGCGGGTGGCGGTGCCGGCTGAGAATTACGCTGACCTGGTGGCATCGTTGCAGGGGCTGGCCCGGTATGACATTCGCGTGCTGATTGCCGAAAGCGGGATCGAGCCGTCGTGTACCTGGAAGCCGATTGCCATGGAGCTGGTAGGTAATGACCGGCCGGGGATCGTGCGGGACATTACCCGGTTGCTGGCGGATCTGGGGGTGAACCTTGAGCGGTTTACCACTGAGGTGCGGCCGGCACCGATGAGCAGCGAGCCGCTGTTTCATGCCGATGCATTGCTGGCGCTGCCGTTGACCCTTTCGCTGGATGAACTGCAGCAGAAGCTGGAGAGTCTGGCGGATGATTTGATGGTGGAGTTGAAGTTGCGGGCGGAGGATTGATTCGGGATTGCCGGGGCCGCTTTGCGGCCCCTTGCGGTTATCCCGATATCACGGGGAAGGCCCTGTGGATAACCTGGGGGCGCACCTCTCCAGCCCAGGTATCCTGTGCCTTGCACGGCTTTGATCAAAAAACATCCAAGAATCAGCAGCTTGTGCACAAAGGACGGGGACGAGGGTGTGGATAACCTTTGGAGAGGTTTCTGCAGGCCACGAACTGCATGGCCTGCCGAGTTTTGATCGTTTTTTGATCAGCTGCGCTTGCGCAAATTCATCCACGCATCGACGCTGTAGATCGCCAAACCTGCCCAGATGAACATGAACGCCACCAACGTGCTCGACGACAAATGCTCATCGAACAACAGCACCGCCTGCAGCAATACCAGCGTGGGCGCCAGATACTGCAGGAAGCCCAGGGTGGTATACGGCAGGTGCCGGGCCGCAGCGTTGAAGCACACCAGTGGTATCAGCGTCACCGGCCCGGCCGCCATCAACCACAGTGCCTCGCTGCTGGTGTAAAACGCCCCCTGGGCACTCATCGCCGCCGGGTGCAGTAGCACCCAGCCAAGGGCCAGCGGCACCAGCATCCAGGTTTCCACCACCAGGCCCGGCAATGCCGCCACTGGCGCCTGTTTGCGAATCAGCCCGTAGAAGCCGAAGCTCAGCGCCAGCACCAACGACACCCAGGGCAGGCTGCCCACTTGCCATACCTGCTGGGCCACGCCCACGGCCGCCATGCCCACCGCCAGCCATTGCAGGCGGCGCAGGCGCTCGCCAAGAATCAGCATGCCCAGCACCACATTGATCAGCGGGTTGATGTAGTAACCTAGGCTGGCTTCGAGCATGCGGCCGTTGTTTACCGACCACACATAGGTCAGCCAGTTACCCGCAATCAATGCTCCGCTCAGCGCCAGGATGCCCAGCCGGCGCGGGTTGTCGCGCAGTTCGCGCCACCAGCCGGGGTGTTTCCACACCAGTAGCAGCAGCGAGCCGAACAGCGCCGACCAGAGCACCCGGTGGACAATGATCTCGACCGCCGGAACGTTCTGGATTGCCTTGAAATAGATGGGGAACAGGCCCCAGATGATATAGGCGCTCAGGCCCAGGATGTACCCGCGACGCGGGTTTGCGGCGTGCATGCAGAATCCTTGCTTAGGTAGCTAAATAAAGCGACGCCTATTGTAGACAGAGGCAGGCATGCTTCTAGAACAATTTCAGCGGTGCTTCATCCAGCGCGGCCATTTGCTCGCGCAAGGCGAGGATCTGGTCGCCCCAGTAGCGGGGTTGGCCGAACCACGGGAAGCTGGGCGGGAACGCCGGGTCGCTCCAGCGCCTTGCCAGCCATGCGCTGTAGTGCAGCTGGCGCAGGGCGCGCAGGGGCTCGATCAGGGCCAGTTCGCGCGGGTCGAAGTCGTGGAACTCGTTGTAGCCGTCGATCAGCTCGGCCAGTTGCCCCAGGCGCTCCTCGCGGCTGCCGGCCAGCATCATCCACAGGTCTTGCACCGCCGGGCCCATGCGGCAGTCGTCGAGGTCGACCACGTGGTACACCTCGTCACGGTGCATCAGGTTGCCGGGGTGCAGGTCGCCGTGCAGGCGGATCAGCTGGTGCGGTGTGCGGGCGTAGATATCCTCGACACGTTTTAGCAGGTCGCGGGCAACGGACTCGAAGGCGGGCAACAGTTCGCGAGGGACAAAACCACCGTCTAGCAGGGTGTTCAGCGAGGCGTGGCCGAAGTTGTCCACAGCCAGGGCCTCACGGTGCGCGAATGGTTTGGTGGCGCCCACGGCATGCAGGCGGCCGAGCAACTGGCCAAGGCGGTAGAGCTGGTCGAGGTTGCCCGGCTCCGGAGCGTGGCCGCCGCGCCGGGGGAACAGAGTGAAACGGAAGCCCTGGTGCTCGAACAAGGTGCGGCCGTCGTGCTGCATCGGCGCAACCACCGGCACTTCGCAGTCGGCGAGCTCGGCGGTGAAGCTGTGCTCTTCGAGGATCGCCGCATCGCTCCAGCGGCCTGGGCGGTAGAACTTGGCGATCAGCGGCTGCGCGTCTTCGATGCCCACCTGATAAACGCGGTTCTCGTAGCTGTTCAGTGCCAGCACCCGGGCGTCGCTGAGAAAGCCGATGCTTTCCACTGCGTCCAGGACCAGGTCGGGGGTGAGGGTGTCGAAGGGGTGGGACATGGTGGCTCCGGAGGGTAAGCAGCGTGGGGCCATGGTAACGCGTTATGCCTGTACCGGCCTCTTCGCGGCTAAAGCCGCTCCCACAGGGACCGCACCGCTTCAGGCATGTGCGCAATACCTGTGGGAGCGGGTTTACCCGCGAAGAGGCCGGCACAGGCTTATGCAGGAACCCCAATTAACACATAAGAGGGATGAAACTGCACCCGCACCGCACTGCCCGCCGCCACCGGCTGCCCAGCCAACCAATCCGCCTCGGCGATGGCACACAACGTCTGCCCATTGCCCAACGCCAGCCGCACCTCACTGGGCCCCTCATCCTCTGCCAACACTTCTTCCACGGTTGCACTCAAGCAGTTGCTGCCCGCGTCGGCTGCCTCCCCCTCCGCCAGCAACCGTACCCACCCCGCCTTGAGCAGCGCCACCACCATCGTCCCCAGTGTCAGCTCCAGCCGCGCGGTACTGTCGTGGGTGATCAGCGCATCAATCTCCAGCCCGCCACCCAATGCCAGGCTGACGCGGTCATACCGGCCCTCGCGGCGCAGGCCGCTGACCTGGCCCTGTAGCTGGTTGCGCGCACTGGTACGCAGCATCAGGCGACCGAGCAGGTCGAGGTCGCTGGATTCTTCGGCGGCCTCAAGAATTTGCGCCTGCAGGGCCTGCAACCTTTGATACAGACGCAACACCCGCTCGCCTTCCGGCGACAAACGCGCACCGCCACCGCCACGGCCACCGGTACTGCGCTCGACCAAGGGCTGGCTGGCCAGGTTATTCAGCTCGTCGATGGCATCCCAGGCGGCTTTGTAGCTGATGCCTGCGGCTTTGGCGGCTCGGGTGATCGAGCCTTGCTCGGCAATGTGCTGCAGCAGCGCGATGCGCTGGGGGCGGCGGGCGATGTGCTGGGTGAGAAGTGTGGGGAGGGGCATGGGTATTCGGTCGTAGTGGTCAGAGTGGATAGTATGCAGCGCCTGGTCACATATACCCCGGCTTGGGCGTGCGTGCCAGGCAATACACATCCACCCGCCTCGCTCCGGCCTTGCGCAGTGCCTGGGCAATAGCCTGGGCAGTGGCACCGGTGGTCAACACATCATCGATGATGGCGACATGCTTGCCCTCCAGCTCGCTCGTTACAGCAAACGCCTGACGCAAGTTACGCCGCCGTGCCTTGGCATCCAGGCGTTGCTGTGCCGGTGTATCGCGTGTGCGAATCAGTAATCGCTCATCGCAAGGTAGTGCAAGTTGCGCAGACAGCCACCGCCCGAGCATCCCTGCCTGGTTGAACCCGCGCTCGCGCAGTCGACGCTTGGCCAACGGCACAGGCAACAGCAGGTCAGGGCGGGGCAGCCCTTCGGCAAAGCGATGCAATAGCCCATGCCCCAGCAGTTCGGCCATCAGGCGCCCCAACGGCCATTGACGATTGTGCTTGAAGCGGCTGATCAGCGTGTCCACCGGAAAACCGAATTGCCACAGTGCAATGACCTGTTCGAAGGGCGGCAAGCGGCGGGAGCACTGGGCGCAGGTCAGCCCGGCCATGGGCAAGGGCAGTGCGCAATGCAGGCAATGATCCCCCAGCCAGGGCAGCGCCTGCTCGCAGGCGATGCACAATGGGTAGTGCTGCTCGGCCGGTTCATCACACAATAAACACAATTGGTTAATAAGTGAGCACTTGTAAACCAGTCTTTTCCAGTGTGGTTGACAGTTCATGGGCCTTCCGTGACTATGCCAGCTATCCGTGATGCGCTTGTGGGCTTTCCTGTCCCGGCGCCAGCTACAGCCTAAACAAGGAAACGCCGATGAGCGCCAGCACAACTGCAACAACACGTCACGACTGGTCCCTGGCCGAGGTCAAGGCGCTGTTCCAGCAACCGTTCAATGACTTGCTGTTCCAGGCGCAGACCGTGCACCGCGCGCATTTCGACCCTAACCGGGTGCAGGTTTCGACCCTGCTGTCGATCAAGACCGGCGCCTGCCCGGAAGATTGCAAATATTGTCCACAGTCCGGCCACTACAACACCGGGCTGGAAAAACAGAAGCTGATGGAAGTGCAGAAGGTGCTGGAAGAGGCTGCCCGCGCCAAAGCCATCGGTTCCACCCGCTTCTGCATGGGCGCGGCGTGGAAGCACCCGTCCGCCAAAGACATGCCCTACGTGCTGGAGATGGTCAAAGGTGTGAAGGCCATGGGCCTGGAAACCTGCATGACCCTCGGCAAGCTCGACCAGGAGCAGACCGCAGCCCTGGCCCAGGCTGGCCTGGACTACTACAACCACAACCTCGACACCTCGCCGGAGTTCTACGGCAGCATCATCACCACCCGCACCTACAGCGAGCGCCTGCAGACCCTGGCCTACGTGCGCGATGCGGGGATGAAGATCTGCTCCGGCGGCATCCTGGGCATGGGCGAGTCGCTGGACGACCGCGCCGGCCTGCTGATCCAGCTGGCCAACCTGCCCGAGCATCCGGAGTCTGTGCCGATCAACATGCTGGTCAAGGTTGCCGGCACGCCGCTGGCCGAAGAAGAGGACGTCGACCCGTTCGACTTCATCCGCATGCTGGCCGTCGCCCGCCTGTTGATGCCCAAGTCGCACGTGCGCCTGTCCGCCGGCCGCGAGCAGATGAACGAGCAAATGCAGGCCCTGGCGTTCATGGCGGGGGCCAACTCGATCTTCTACGGCGAAAAACTGCTGACCACCGCGAACCCGCAGGCCGACAAGGACATGCAATTGTTCGCACGCCTGGGCATCAAGCCCGAAGCGCGTGAAGAGCACGCCGACGAAGTGCATCAGGCGGCCATCGAGCAGGCGTTGGTCGAACAGCGCAGCAGCGAGATGTTCTACAACGCTGCATCGGCCTGACATGGCCTTCGACCTGGCGGCGCGCCTGGCCGAACGGCGCGCCGCAGACCTGTATCGGCAGCGGCCACTGCTGGAGAGCCCGCAGGGGCCGGAAGTGGTGGTCGACGGCCAGCGGTTGCTGGCCTTCTGCAGCAATGACTACCTGGGCCTGGCCAACCACCCCGAAGTCATCGCCGCCTGGCAGGCCGGTGCCGAGCGCTGGGGTGTCGGTGGAGGTGCCTCGCACCTGGTGGTCGGCCACAGCACGCCGCACCACCAGGTTGAAGAGGCTCTGGCCGAACTGACCGGGCGCCCGCGTGCATTGTTGTTCTCCACGGGCTACATGGCCAACCTGGGCGCCATCACCGCGCTGGTGGGGCAGGGCGACACGGTGTTGCAAGACCGCCTGAACCATGCCTCGCTGCTGGATGGCGGGCTGCTTAGCGGTGCGCGCTTCAACCGCTACCTGCACAACGATGCGGCCAGCCTGGCCAGCCGCCTGGACAAGGCGGCCGGTAATACGCTGGTAGTGACCGATGGTGTGTTCAGCATGGACGGCGACCTGGCCGACCTGCCGGCACTGGCCGATGTCGCTCGCGCCCGTGGTGCCTGGCTGATGGTCGACGACGCCCATGGCCTGGGCACCCTTGGCGCACAGGGCGGCGGCATCGTCGAGCACTTCGGCCTGGGCGTGGATGACGTACCGGTGCTGATCGGCACGCTGGGCAAGGCTTGCGGTACTGCGGGTGCCTTTGTTGCCGGCAGCGAAGAGCTGATCGAGGCGCTGGTGCAGTTCGCCCGCCCTTACATCTACACCACCAGCCAGCCACCGGCGCTGGCCTGCGCCACGCTCAAGAGCCTGGAGCTGCTGCGCCGCGAAACCTGGCGTCGTGAGCACCTGGCAGCGTTGATTCGCCAGTTCCGCGAAGGTGCGCAGCAGATCGGGCTGGCGTTGATGGACAGCCCGACGCCGATCCAGCCGATCATGATCGGCGACAGCGCACAGGCCCTGCGCCTGTCACGCATGTTGCGCGAGCGCGGCTTGCTGGTGACGGCCATCCGCCCACCCACCGTGCCAGTTGGCAGCGCACGCCTGCGGGTGACCCTGAGCGCCGCGCACAGCGAGGCGCAGGTACAGCTATTGTTGAATGCATTGGCCGAGTGTTATCCACAGTTGGAGAACGCCGATGCGTAATCGTCTTGTATTGCTGCCCGGCTGGGGCCTGGGCACTGCTTCACTGGAGCCGCTGGCAGCCAGCCTGCGCGCCCAGGATGCCCGCCTGCAGGTAGAGCTGATGCCCCTGCCCGAATTGGACCACAGCGATGTGCAGGGTTGGGTCGACCACCTGGACCGCAAGCTGCCCAGCGATGTTTGGCTGGGTGGCTGGTCGCTCGGTGGCATGCTGGCCAGCGCGTTGGCGCACCAGCGTGGTGATCACTGCTGTGGCCTGCTGACCCTGGCCAGCAACCCCAGTTTCGTGGCCCGGCCAGACTGGCCCCACGGCATGCCCGAAGACACCTTCGGCACCTTCCTCGACGGCTGCCGCAGCCATACACAAGTCACCCTCAAGCGCTTCCGTACCTTGTGCAGTGATGGTGCCCAACAGCCACGCACGTTGCTGCGCCAACTCGGTGTCGGGGTGCCGGACACCGACCCGCTGTATCTGGCAACCGGCCTTGAGGTGCTGGCCAAGCTCGACACCCGCGAAGCATTGCAGGCCTATGGCGGCCCGCAATTGCACCTGTTCGCCGGCAGCGATGCGCTGGTGCCGGCAGAGGCAGCAAAGGCATTGAGCGAGCTGCTGCCTGATGTGGAAGTGGGCCTGGTCGAAGACAGTTCCCACGCGTTTCTGCTGGAGTACCCGCAGGAGCTGGCGGCGGGCATCAAGAGTTTTCTGCATGAGAGTGGCGATGACTGACCTTTCCCGTCCGACCCTGCCCGGCGCATTGCCCGACAAACGCCAGGTGGCGGCTTCGTTCTCCCGCGCTGCGGCCAGCTACGACAGCGTGGCGGCCTTGCAGCGCGCCGTAGGTTTGAACCTGCTGGGGCAGTTGCCGGGCGGCTTGCAACCCTCGCACTGGCTGGACCTGGGCAGCGGCACCGGCCATTTCAGCCGAAAGCTGGCCGAGTGTTTCGCGCAGGCCAGCGGTGTGGCAGTGGACATCGCCGAAGGCATGCTGCGCCACGCGCGGGATGAACAAGGTGGGGCGCACTACCACGTGGCCGGCGACGCCGAGCGCTTGCCGCTGCGCGATGCAAGTGTGGACCTGGTGTTTACCAGCCTGGCGGTGCAGTGGTGCGACCAGTTCGCCAGTGTGCTGGCAGAGGCGTTGCGAGTACTGCGCCCGGGTGGCGTGCTGGCTTTCAGCAGCCTGTGCGTGGGTACCCTCGACGAGTTGCGTGCCAGCTGGCAGGCCGTGGATGGCCTGGTGCATGTAAATCGTTTTCGCCGCTTTGAGGATTACCAGCGCCTGTGTGCCGACAGCGGCTTTGAACAACTTGGGCTGCAGCGCTGCCCGCATGTGCTGCACTACCCGGATGTGCGCAGCCTGACCCATGAACTGAAGGCGCTGGGCGCGCACAACCTCAACCCGGGCCGCCCTTCAGGCCTCACCGGCCGGGCCCGCATGCAGGGCCTGTTGCAGGCCTACGAAGCATTTCGCCAGCCCGAGGGGCTGCCAGCCACCTATCAGGTGGTCTATGGTGTGTTGCGCAAGCCACAGGCGTAAGGGGAGCGAGATGAGCCAGGCCTATTTCATTGCCGGTACCGATACCGATGTCGGCAAGACCACCATCGCTGCCGGGCTTTTGCACGCGGCGCGGTTGCAGGGCATGAGCACACTGGGGGCCAAGCCGGTGGCCTCCGGCTGCACCATGACACCGAAGGGCTTGCGCAACAGTGATGCCCAGGCGCTGATCGACGAAAGCACGATCAAGTTGCCATACGAGCAGGTCAACCCGTTTGCCTTCGAGCCTGCCATTGCCCCGCATGTGGCGGCGCGCGAGGCGGGGGTTACGCTGGCGGTTCCGGAGCTGCTGGCGGCAATGCGCAATGTGCTGCAACAAAATGCCGATTTCACTTTGGTCGAAGGGGCCGGTGGCTGGCGTGTGCCGCTGTCGGGCCTGGAGAATCTTTCCGACCTCGCCGTTGCCCTGCAGTTGCCGGTGATTCTGGTGGTGGGGGTGCGGTTGGGTTGCATCAGCCATGCCTTGCTCAGCGCCGAGGCGATCGAGCGGGATGGGCTGCAATTGGCCGGGTGGGTGGCGAACATCATCGAGCCCCGTACTTCGCGTCTTGAAGAGAACCTTGCCAGCCTGGCAGAGCGCTTGCCGGCGCCTTGCCTTGGGCGGGTGCCCAAACTGAAGCAGGCCAGTGCCGATATGGTGGCTGAGCATCTGCAACTGGATCTGCTGGATTAGCCTTTTCCAGGCCCGGCCCGTGGTACCTGTAGGAGCTGGCTTGCCGGCGATAGGGCCGCAGCCGGAATACCCAAGGCCTATCAACTGGCACCAGGCCATTAAGCTTTTATACGGGCCTTTTCGCGCCCAGCCTGCTTTAATTAGGCCTGTTCGTCATCCAGCGTCAATGGAGTCCTGACATGGAAATCACCGGTAGCTCCGCCTATTACGCGGGCCTGAGTGCTATTCAAACCGGCCAGAACCGCGTCGATCAGGCCGCCGGCCAGATCGCCAACACCACAGCCGAACGTACCGCCACCAGCCAGTCCAGCGATTTTCAGGCTGAACGCCTGCGCGCAGTAGATCGCAGCCAGCAGATGGACCTGGCCACCAGCACCGTGCAAATGGCTGTTGGCAAAACCGAAGTCGAGCTTGGTGCAAAGGTGGTCAAGGCATCCGACGAAATGCTCGGCCGGATAATCGACACCTACGCCTGATTGTCGGCGTCTCCCCTGAATCTACCGCTATCCCTGTGGGAGCGGGTTTACCCGCGAATGCGTCAGCCCAGACGACTTATTTTCTGGTGAGGACCTATTCGCGGGTAAACCCGCTCCCACAGGGGTTGCGGCGTGCCCTGGCGTAAACGCCATTTTTCGTGGCGTAAATGGCACCATAGTCCCTCCTTGACATAAGTCGGAGCTAAACGTAAGTTTCAAACAACTGTTTGATAGACGGCCGCCAAGAGCTGGTCACCCCCACAGAACTGACCCAGAGGTTCATCGCAATGCCTGATTACAAAGCCCCCTTGCGTGATATCCGCTTCGTTCGCGACGAACTGCTTGGCTATGAGGCGCACTATCAGAGCCTGCCGGGCTGCCAGGACGCCACGCCCGACATGGTCGACGCGATCCTCGAAGAGGGCGCAAAGTTCTGTGAGCAGGTGCTGTCGCCGCTGAACCGCGTGGGTGACCAGGAGGGCTGCACCTGGAGCGAATCGGGCGTTAAAACCCCGACTGGCTTCAAAGCGGCCTACGAGCAGTTCGTCGAAGGCGGCTGGCCGAGCCTGGCGCATGACGTCGAGCATGGCGGCCAAGGCCTCCCGGAATCGCTGGGCCTGGCCCTGAGCGAAATGGTCGGCGGTTCGAACTGGTCGTGGGGCATGTACCCAGGCCTGTCGCATGGCGCGATGAACACCATCTCCGCGCACGGCACTGCCGAGCAGCAGCACACCTACCTGACCAAACTGGTGTCCGGCGAGTGGACCGGCACCATGTGCCTGACCGAACCCCACTGCGGTACCGACCTGGGCATGCTGCGCACCAAGGCCGAACCACAGGCCGACGGCAGCTACAAAGTCTCGGGCACCAAGATTTTCATTTCGGCCGGTGAACACGACATGGCCGACAACATCGTCCATATCGTCCTGGCCCGTCTGCCGGACGCACCAGCCGGCACCAAAGGCATTTCGCTGTTCATCGTGCCGAAGTTCCTGCCCAACGCCGAAGGCGGTGTAGGTGAGCGCAACGGCGTGAGCTGCGGTTCCATCGAGCACAAGATGGGCATCCACGGTAACGCCACCTGCGTGATGAACTTTGATGCTGCCACCGGCTACCTGATCGGCCCGGCCAACAAAGGCCTGAACTGCATGTTCACCTTCATGAACACGGCTCGCCTGGGTACTGCGTTGCAAGGCCTCGCCCACGCCGAAGTGGCGTTCCAGGGTGGCCTGAAGTACGCCCGCGAGCGCCTGCAGATGCGCTCCCTGACCGGCCCGAAAGCACCGGACAAGGCTGCTGACCCGATCATCGTCCACCCGGACGTGCGCCGCATGCTGCTGACCATGAAGGCCTTCGCCGAAGGCAACCGCGCCATGGTGTACTTCACTGCCAAGCAGGTGGACATCGTCAAGTACAGCCAGGACGAAGAAGAGCGCAAAAAGGCTGACGCCCTGCTGGCGTTCCTGACCCCGATCGCCAAGGCGTTCATGACCGAAGTCGGTTTCGAAGCGGCCAACCACGGCGTGCAGATCTACGGCGGCCATGGCTTCATCGCCGAGTGGGGCATGGAACAGAACGTGCGCGACAGCCGTATCTCCATGCTGTACGAAGGCACCACCGGCATCCAGGCCCTCGATCTGCTCGGCCGTAAAGTGCTGATGACCCAGGGCGAGGCTCTGAAGGGCTTCACCAAGATCGTGCACAAGTTCTGCCAGGCGCAGGAAGGCAATGAAGCGGTCAAGGAGTTCGTTGAACCGCTGGCGGCCATCAACAAGGAGTGGGGCGAGCTGACCATGAAAGTGGGCATGGCCGCCATGAAGGACCGCGAAGAAGTGGGTGCGGCCTCGGTGGATTACCTGATGTACTCCGGCTACGCCTGCCTGGCCTACTTCTGGGCCGACATCGCCCGCCTGGCCGCCGAGAAGCTGGCAGCCGGCACCAGCGAAGAGGCCTTCTACACCGCCAAGCTGCAGACTGCGCGCTTCTACTTCCAGCGCATCCTGCCGCGTACCCGTACGCATGTGGCGACCATGCTGTCGGGTGCCAACAACCTGATGGCGATGGACGAAGAGCACTTCGGCCTGTCGTACTGATTCACCCGCTGTACCCAAAACCCGCCTGCCCTTACCGGCAGGCGGGTTTTTGCATTATGTGACTGAACACTACTCCTGTGGGAGCGGCCTTGTGTCGCGATTGGGCTGCGAAGCAGCCCCGGCAATTTTGGCCGTGGCACAAAAAGCCAGGGCCGCTTCGCGCCCCTTTCGCGACACGAGGCCGCTCCCACAAGGATTGCGTTCAGGCCTGTTTGTCCTGTTTCTCCTTCCTGAAATTCAACTGTTCATGTGCACTGCCGATGAAGTAAGGGCACAATGCCACTATTGATCTGCCGGGTTGGAGATTACCCTTGTTTCGTCTTAACGCTGTTCGCGCAAGCCACTTCCTGCCTTCGCTGATCCTGTTGCTGGCAGGGCTCGCCGCAGCCTATGTGAGAGACCTCAGCGTCTTTTTCACATCGCTGTTCAACGTCCTGCCTACCTTGGTGCTGCTGCTGGGCGGTGCCTACTGCGCGGTGTACCGCCGCCAGCGTGAGCTGTTCATGATGCTCACGGTGTACATCGCCTACTACCTGCTCGACACCCAGACCGACTTCTACCGTGACCATGGCCGCGTGCGCGAGGACGCGGCCGTGATCTTCCACCTGGTATGCCTGCTGCTGCCCGCCCTGTTCGGCCTGTACGGCGCCTGGCAGGAACGCACCCACCTGCTGCAGGACATGGTCGCCCGCGGTGCCGTGCTGTTTGCCGTGGGCAGCGTGGCGGTAGCCCTTGAACAAAGCTACCCCGAAGCGCTGCTGACCTGGCTGGCGGAGATCCGCTGGCCAACCTTGCATGGCCAGTGGATGAGCCTGATCCAGATGGTCTACCCCTTGTTCCTCGGCGTGTTCATCCTGCTGGTGGTGCAATACCTGCGCGCACCGCGGCCGCTGCACGCTGCGTTGATAACCGGCCTGCTGGGCATTTTCTGGATGCTGCCGCAAACCTTCATCCTGCCGTTCACCCTGAACATCATGTGCAGCCAGGTGATGTTGATGATCGCCGCAGCGGTTGCGCACGAGGCCTACCAGATGGCCTTCCGTGACGAGCTGACCGGCCTGCCGGGGCGCCGTGCGCTTAACGAGCGCATGCAGCGCCTGGGGCGCAACTACGTGATCGCCATGACCGATGTCGACCACTTCAAGAAATTCAACGATACCCACGGGCACGACGTGGGCGACCAGGTGTTGCGCCTGGTCGCCAGCCGCTTGTCCAAGGTGACCGGCGGTGGCCGCGCTTATCGATATGGTGGTGAGGAGTTCGCCCTGGTGTTCGCCGGCAAGACAGCCGAGGAATGTGTGCCCCACGTGGAGGCCGTGCGCGAGGTGATTGCCAACTATGTGATGCACCTGCGCGACCAGAGCAGCCGCCCACAGGACGATACAAGCGGGCGCCAGCGCCGGGCGGGCAACAGCGGCGGGACGGTGTCGGTCACCATCAGCATCGGTGTGGCCGAGCGCCAGGTTGACCACCGTAACCCAGAGGCGGTGCTCAAGTCCGCTGACCAGGCGCTGTACAGCGCCAAAGGGGCGGGGCGCAATTGTGTGATGGTGCATGGGCAACAATCGCAGCGTGGTGCAGTGCGTACGGCGTGACTGGCTAAGACTGATCGGTCAGTTGATGACCCTATGTCTCGTAAAAGTTGTTCGGTTACACTGCCAGTAACCCCAGTGTCGCGGTTCCCCGAGACCGCCCCGACCCGACTAGCGAGAGGTTGTCATGGCTGACTATAAAGCGCCCCTGCGCGACATGCGCTTCGTACTGAATGAAGTCTTCAATGTGGCCGAGCAGTGGGCGCAGTTGCCCGGGCTGGCTGAGGTAGTCGATGCCGACACGGCCATGGCCGTGCTGGAAGAAGCCGGCAAGGTCACCGCCAAGACCATCGCGCCGCTCAGCCGCGCCGCCGATGAAGAAGGCTGCCACTGGGACAACGGTGCGGTAAGCACACCGACCGGTTTCATCGAGGCCTACAACACCTACGCCGAAGGCGGCTGGGTAGGCGTGGGCGGCGACCCGGTTTTCGGCGGCATGGGCATGCCCAAGGCCATCTCGGCCCAGGTCGAGGAAATGGTCAACGCCTCCAGCCTGGCGTTTGGCCTGTACCCGATGCTGACCGCTGGCGCCTGCCTGTCGATCAACGCCCACGCCAGCGAAGCACTGAAGGAAAAGTACCTGCCGAACATGTACGCCGGCGTTTGGGCAGGTTCAATGTGCCTGACCGAGCCGCATGCCGGTACCGATCTGGGCATCATCCGCACCAAGGCCGAGCCGCAGGCCGACGGCAGCTACAAGGTCAGCGGCACCAAGATCTTCATCACCGGTGGCGAGCACGACCTGACCGAGAACATCATTCACCTGGTGCTGGCCAAGCTGCCGGATGCGCCGGCAGGGGCGAAAGGCATTTCGCTGTTTCTGGTGCCGAAGTTCCTGGTCAACGAAGACGGCAGCCTGGGGGCGCGCAACCCGGCTACTTGCGGCTCGATCGAGCACAAGATGGGCATCCAGGCCTCGGCTACCTGTGTGATGAACTTCGACGAAGCGGTCGGCTACATCGTTGGTGAGCCGAACAAAGGCCTGGCGGCCATGTTCACCATGATGAACTACGAGCGCTTGGGCGTTGGCATCCAGGGCCTGGCCTCGGCCGAACGCTCCTACCAGAACGCCGTGGAATATGCCCGCGACCGCCTGCAGAGCCGCGCCCCGACCGGCCCGCAAGCCAAGGAAAAAGCCGCCGACCCGATCATCGTCCACCCGGACGTGCGCCGCATGCTGCTGACCATGAAGGCACAGATCGAGGGTGGCCGCGCCTTTTCCACCTATGTAGCCATGCAGTTGGACAGTGCCAAGTTCAGCGAAGACGCCGCCGTGCGCAAGCGCAGCGAAGAGCTGGTGGCACTGCTGACACCGGTGGCCAAGGCCTTCCTCACCGACCTGGGGCTGGAGAGCACGGTGCACGGCCAGCAGGTATTCGGTGGGCATGGTTATATCCGTGAGTGGGGGCAGGAGCAACTGGTGCGTGATGTGCGCATTACGCAGATCTACGAAGGCACCAACGGCATCCAGGCCCTCGACCTGATGGGGCGCAAGGTGGTGGCCAGCGGTGGGGCGTACTACAGGCTGTTCTCTGATGAGATCCGCCAGTTCATTGCCAGTGCGGGCAGCGAACTGGACGAGTTTGCCAAGCCGTTGGCTGCCAGCCTCGACCAGCTCGACGGGCTGACCGAATGGGTGCTGGAACAGGCCAAGGGCAACCCGAATGAGATCGGTGCTGCGTCGGTCGAGTACCTTCATGCCTTTGGTTATGTGGCCTATGCCTACATGTGGGCGCTGATGGCGCGGGCGGCCAAGGCGGGTGAGGGGGACGAGGCGTTCTACTCGGGCAAGCTGGGGACGGCGCGGTTCTACTTTGCACGGTTGCTGCCACGGGTGGATTCGCTGGTGGCTTCGGTGAAGGCGGGGAGCGAGTCGCTTTACCTGCTGGATGCTGAGCAGTTCTGACAGATCTTGGGGCCGCTTTGCGGCCCATCGCGACGCAAGGCCGCTCCTACAAGTGCAGCGTATGCCGTAAGGCTTATGCGGTCCAGGTAGGAGCGGCCTTGCGTCGCGATGGGCTGCGCAGCAGCCCCAATTCCCGGTATGTCTGGGAACGAATCCTCTTTGTAAGCATTTTCCTACACGACGTGGTGACTTTTCACCACTGTTCTCAGATTGGATCCACGGTTAATCTTTACCACATGGACGTTGTGCAGGAAGCGCAAAGGACAGATCAAGGAAGACGACGAAGGACCACCTGCCAGGATGGCGGGACGATACGGATGTCACAGGGAAACAGTCTGGAAAACCCCGCTTCGGCGGGGTTTTCTTTGTGCGCGTGTTTTTTCAGGCCAGCACATCCAGCGGCGATGCGCCCAACAGGCGGGCGTCCGTCTCTTCCTCCAGCAGGGTGCGCAGCAGCTCCACAGACGCCTGCTGGCGCTGGGCATCGCGAAACACCAGGCCGACCTTCAGCGGCACCCGCGGCTCGCTCAACGGCTTCCACAGCAGACCCTGATCATCCTCGGCGGCTTCTTTGGCCCGGCCCGGCAGAATGGTGGCCAGTGCGGTGTGCGCCAAGCTGTCGAGAATCCCCGCCATGTTGTTCATCTCTGCCTGCACGTGTGGCCGCCGCCCCTGGCTGGCCAGCTGCGCCTGCCAGATCTGGCGGATCTGGAACTCTTCGCCCAGCATCAGCATGGGCAACTCGGCGGCCTGGCGGATGGACACCTTCTTGAAATCCTTCAGCGGGTGGGTATCGGGGATCACCAGCTGCAGCTCGTCTTCGTACAGCAGCAGGCCATGCAGCCCAGGCTGGCGCGGAGGCAGGTAGCTGATGCCGATGTCCAGGCTGCCGTTGAGCAGCCGCCGTTCGATCTCCAGCCCCGACAACTCGTAGATCTGCACGACAAGGTGCGGCTGTGCCTTGCGCAGCCGTTCGAGCAGTTGTGGCACCAGGCTTGGCCGCACGGTCTGCAACACGCCGATAGCCAGGGTGCGAAGCGACTGGCCCTTGAAGTTGCGCATGGCCTCGTGGGCCCGCTGCAAGCCATCGAGCAATGGCAAGGCGTGGTTGTACAGGGTGTGGGCAGCCAGGGTGGGCAGCAGGCGCTTGTTGCTGCGCTCGAACAGGCTCAGGTCGAGGCTGTGTTCCAGTTGGCGGATCTGCTGGGAGAGTGCCGGCTGTGACAGTGACAGGCGCTCGGCGGCGCGGCCCACGTGGCCTTCTTCGTACACCGCGACGAAATAACGCAGTTGGCGGAAATCCATAAGTAACACTTATCGAAAATGCTGGAAAAACGAAATGGTCGAAAACCCTCGCGAGGCCTAGTCTATCGCCGTATTCCAACGGGTTACAGCGATCATTGGGTCGATTGTTACCCCGGATGAAAAACACTTTTGATAGGCAAGGCAAAATATCGAGTGTCGGCACCAAGACCGCACCGTAGCCGCCCTTTACCGTGATTGGTTGGAGCCCTGATGAACCTGTTCAACCTGCGCCGCTCGGCCCCTGCCGCTGTCGCCGAGCCCAAGCGCGCGCCGGTGATTGTGCCGCACGCTGATGAGTTGTCGCGTGATCGCCTGATGCCCAGCGCCGAACGGGCACCGCAGGTGTTCGTGCGTGGTCAGGGCTCCTGGTTGTGGGACAACGAAGGGCGTGCCTATCTGGACTTTACCCAGGGTGGTGCAGTCAACAGCCTGGGCCATAGCCCCAGCGTGCTGGTGAAAGCACTGGGCAACCAGGCCCAGGCGCTGATCAACCCGGGCTCGGGCTTCCACAGCCGTGGCCTGTTGGGGCTGGTCAACCGCCTGTGCCAGAGCACCGGCAGCGAGCAGGCCTACCTGCTGAACAGCGGTGCGGAGGCCTGTGAAGGTGCGATCAAACTGGCGCGCAAGTGGGGCCAGCTGCACCGCAACGGCGCCTACCACATCATCACTGCCACCCAGGCCTGCCACGGCCGTAGCCTGGGCGCGCTGTCGGCGTCCGACCCACTGCCGTGCAACCGCTGCGAGCCTGGCCTGCCGGGCTTCAGCAAGGTGCCGTTCAATGACCTGGCGGCCCTGCACGCCGCCGTGGATTCGCGCACCGTGGCCATCATGCTTGAGCCAATCCAGGGCGAGGCGGGTGTTATCCCCGCCACGCAGGAGTACCTCAAAGGTGTGGAAACGCTGTGCCGTGAACTGGGCATCCTGCTGGTCCTCGATGAAGTGCAGACCGGTATTGGCCGCTGTGGCGCGCTGCTGGCCGAGGAGCTGTATGGCGTGCGCGCCGACATCATCACCTTGGGCAAGGGCCTGGGCGGCGGTGTGCCACTGGCTGCCTTGCTCGCCCGGGGCACGGCATGCTGCGCCGAACCTGGCGAACTGGAAGGCAGCCACCACGGCAATGCGCTGATGTGCGCCGCCGGCCTGGCTGTGCTGGACACCGTGCTGGAGCCTGGCTTCTTCGCCCAGGTGCAGGATAACGGCCGCCACCTGCGTGAAGGCCTGAGCCGCCTGGCTGGGCGCTATGGCCAGGGTGAAGTACGCGGGCAAGGCCTGCTGTGGGCCCTGCAACTGAAAGAAAACCTGGCCAAAGAGCTGGTGGCAGCGGCCCTGCACGAAGGCCTGCTGCTCAATGCACCGCAAGCGGATGTGGTGCGTTTGTCGCCAGCGCTGACCGTGAGCAAGGGCAACATCGACGAAATGCTGCTGCGCCTGGCCCGCGCCTTTGCCCGCCTGCATGCCCAGCAGCAGGCCCGCCGCGAAATGCCGGCGTAGCTGTTTGGCAAGACCGAGAATTCTACGAACCGTCTGGCGTTCCTGCGCATCGCCCCTGGCCTGTTTCATTCGGCCCGGGGCGTTTTTTTTTGCCTGTGGAACCTCTGTGGCGGGCGGCTAGTCTTTGATGTAACCCTTCAGGAGAGACTCGCATGGACTTTATTCGCATCATCATCGCCATTCTTCTGCCACCGCTGGGTGTGTTTCTGCAGGTGGGGTTTGGCGGGGCGTTCTGGCTGAATATTCTGCTGACCTTGCTGGGTTACATTCCGGGGATCGTGCACGCGGTGTACATCATCGCCAAACGGTGAGGTTTTCTGGGGCCGCTTTGCGACCCATCGCGACACAAGGCCGCTCCCACAAGTGTCCTGCGTACGCCGATCAATGTGGGAGCGGCCTTGTGTCGCGATGGGTCGCAAAGCGGCCCCAAAAATTTCAGCCCTCTAACACCCGGCAATAAAACTTCCACTCCTCTTCCAACGCATGCGCCAGGTTATCCGCCTTGCGGAACCCATGCCGCTCCCCCGCATAGAAGTGCCCTTCAGCCTCGATCCCGTTGGCCTGGAGCGCCGCCAGCATCGCGCGGGTCTGCTCTGGCACCACCACAGCATCCAGCTCACCCTGAAAGAAAATCACCGGCACCTTGATCTGCCCTGCATGCAGCAGCGGCGTGCGCTGGCGATAGCGTTCGGCATCCTGCTGCGGGTCGCCGATCAGCCAGTCCAGGTAATCGCCTTCGAACTTGTGGGTGGCACGGCCCAGAGCAACCGGGTCGCTGACCCCGTACAGGCTGGCGCCGGCGCGGAACACGTCATGGAACGCCAAGGCGGACAAGGTGGTGTAGCCACCGGCGCTGCCGCCGCGGATGAACGCCTTGTGCTTGTCGACCAGGCCTTGGGCAGCCAGGTATTCGACCGCCGCGCAGGCATCGGCCACATCGCTGTCGCCCCAGCGCAGGTGCAATGCCTGTCGGTACTCCCGGCCATAGCCGGTGCTGCCCCGGTAGTTAAGGTCGGCCACGGCAAAGCCGCGTTGGGTCCAGTACTGGATGCGTGGGTCGAGCACGGGGTAGCAGGCCGACGTCGGCCCGCCGTGGATGAACACCACCAGCGGTGCGGCGCCTTGCGCCTGCGCTGGCGGGTAGAAGAAACCATGGGCTTGCTCGCCGTCACTGCCATAGTGGATCGGCTGCGGCAGGCTGATCTGGGCTGCCGGCAGCACCTCGGCACCACCGGCCAGCACGCGTACCTCGTGGTTGCGGCGGTCGATGGCAATCACTGCCGGCGAGCTGATGGGCGAGGCGGCAATGGCATACAGGTGCTCGCTGTCCATGGCCAGGCTGCGAAACCGTGTGTAGGCACTGGCGTAACGCGCCATGCGGCAATCTTCAGCACGCAGCCCCAATTGCCCGAAGCCATCTTTGAACCAGCTGGCCAGGTAGCTGTGCGGCCCCAGCGCCAACCAGGTACAGGTGCCCAGTTGCCAAGGCGCAGCCGCGTGGTCGGCAGGCTCGGCAGGCAACGCCTGCCAGTGGCCATCGACTTCACCCCAGGGCTGCCAGAAGCCATTGCGGTCGGACAGGCAGTAGAGCCGGCCTTCGGCATCGAAGCGCGGCTGTTGCAGCGACTCATCATCGCTGGCCACGCACTGCGCGGGCCCCCAGTGGCCACTGCTGTCGCGTACGCGGCACATCAATCGGGTGAGGGTCCAGGGCTGTGCCGGGCGGTCCCATTCGACCCACGCCAGGCGCATGCCATCGGCACTCACCGTGGGTGAGGCGTAGAAATCGGCGCCCTCGGCGAGCACTTCGCGGCTGCTCTCAGCCAAAGCCACCAGGCGATGCTCCACCTGCTCGGCATGGCGTTCCTCGACGGCCAGCACCTGGCCATCGTGCCACTGCACATCGCCGTAGCGGCAGCTGGCATCCTGGGTCAGCGCACGCGGTGGCACATCGTCCAGCGGCTGGGTGTAGACCTGCTGGTCCTTTTCGTTGACGAACACAAGCCCGTCGCCACCCAGGCAAAAGCTGCCACCGCCATACTCGTAGACCCGGCTGCGCACGCTGAAGCCATCCGGGGTCAGGCAGCGGGCCTGGTGGTACAGCCAGTGCCAGATACGGCAAGCACCGTCGGCGGGGCGAAACTCGACCCAGAACAGCCCGTCGGCACTGACCTTGAGTTCGGCGAAGTCGGTACCGGCGGCAACCGCCTGGGCCGCGCTGAATTCAGCCGCGGGCGATGACACGGGAGTTTCTATCATTGCGGAAGGTCATCTGTTCAATGGCGAGCTGGGCGGTTTCCGCCTCCTCGCGGGCCTTGAGGATGATGCCGTGCTCGGCCGACTTGGCGCACACCGGGTCGGCGTTGCTGGCATCGCCGGTCAGCATGAAGGCCTGGCAGCGACAGCCGCCGAAGTCCTTTTCTTTTTCGTCACACGAGCGGCACGGTTCGCGCATCCACTCATAACCACGGAAGCGGTTGAAGCCAAACGACTCGTACCAGATATGGTGCAGGTCGTGGTCGCGTACATTGGGGAACTGCACGGGCAGCTGGCGGGCGCCGTGGCAGGGCAGCGCTGTGCCGTCCGGGGTAATGGTGAGGAACAGGTTGCCCCAGCCATTCATGCAGGCCTTGGGGCGCTCTTCGTAGTAGTCCGGGGTGACGAAGATCAGCTTGCACGGGTTGCCCTCGGCCTTGAGCTTTTCCCGGTACTCGTTGGTGATGCGCTCGGCCCGCTCCAGTTGCTCGCGGGTTGGCAGCAGCCCCAGGCGATTGAGGTGCGCCCAGCCGTAGAACTGGCAGGTGGCAAGCTCGACGAAGTCGGCTTCCAGGGCAATGCACAGCTCGATGATGCGGTCGGTCTTGTCGATGTTGTGCCGATGGGTGACGAAGTTGAGCACCATCGGGTAGCCCTGGGCCTTTACGGCACGGGCCATCGCCAGCTTTTGCGCAAAGGCCTTCTTCGAGCCGGCCAGCAGGTTGTTGACCTGCTCGTCGCTGGCCTGGAAGCTGATCTGGATATGGTCCAGGCCGGCCTTCTTGAAGTCGGCAATGCGCGCTTCGGTCAGGCCGATACCCGAGGTGATCAGGTTGGTGTAGTAACCCAGGCGGCGGGCTTCGCCTATCAGCTCGGCAAGGTCCTGGCGCACCAGCGGTTCACCGCCAGAAAAGCCGATTTGCGCGGCGCCCATTTCCCGCGCTTCGGCCATCACCTTGAACCACTGTTCGGTGCTCAGCTCCTGGCCCTGGGCGGCAAAGTCCAGCGGGTTGGAGCAGTACGGGCACTGCAGCGGGCAGCGGTAGGTGAGCTCGGCCAGCAGCCACAGCGGCAGGCCGACCTCGGGCGTAGGCGGTACTTCAGGCGAGGACGATCCAGTGTTCGGCACGGGCCACCTCCATGAACTGCTCGATGTCATCGGCCACTTCCGGGACATCGGGGAATTGCTGTTCGAGTTCACTGATGATTGCGGCCACGTCACGCTGGCCGTCTATCAGGCCACCGATCAGGCTGGCGCTTTCGTTGAGCTTGATCATGCCCTCGGGATAAAGCAATACATGGCCCTTTTGCGCCGGCTCGTACTGGAAGCGGTAGCCGGGGCGCCAGTTCGGCACCTGCTTGCGATCAAGACTCATAGGGTGATCCCCTTGTGCCACACCCGGTCCTGGGTGACGGAGTGATAAGGCGGGCGGTTCAACTCGTAGGCCATGCTCATGGCGTCGAGCATGCTCCAGAGGATATCCAGCTTGAACTGCAGGATCTCCAGCATACGCTCCTGGCCCGCGCGGGTGGTGTAGTGCTGCAGGGTAATCGCCAGGCCGTGCTCCACGTCACGCCGGGCCTGGCCCAGGCGGGTGCGGAAGTACTCGTAGCCGGCCGGGTCGATCCACGGGTAGTGCTGTGGCCAGCTGTCCAGCCGCGACTGGTGGATTTGCGGGGCGAACAGCTCGGTCAGCGAGCTGCTGGCCGCTTCCTGCCAGCTGGCGCGGCGGGCGAAGTTGACGTAGGCGTCCACGGCAAAGCGTACGCCGGGCAGTACCAGCTCCTGGGAGCGCAACTGGTCCGGGTCGAGGCCGACGGCCTGGCCCAGGCGCAGCCAGGCTTCGATGCCACCGTCCTCGCCAGGTGCGCCGTCGTGGTCGAGCAGGCGCTGGATCCACTCGCGGCGTACTTCGCGGTCCGGGCAGTTGGCCAGGATCGCGGCATCCTTCATCGGGATGTTGACCTGGTAGTAGAAGCGGTTGGCTACCCAGCCCTGGATCTGCTCGCGGGTGGCGCGGCCCTGATACATCGCCACGTGGTACGGGTGATGGATGTGGTAATAGGCGCCCTTGGCGCGCAGGGCCTGCTCGAATTCGGCAGGGGACATTGGCAGTGCGTCGCTCATTCGGCTGGCTCCTGTAAAGCTGAGTCTCGGCTCGATCCCTGTGGGAGCGGGTTTACCCGCGAACACCGGCCAAGCCGGTGCCATACACTGTGTTGGATTCTTCGCGGGTGAACCCGCTCCCACAGGGGGACTTTGTTGCTTGTGCGATCTGGGTGTTACAACTCGATGCTCATGCCATCGAAGGCAACTTCCACGCCCCGGCGCAGGACTTCGGCGCGCTCGGGTGAGTCTTCGTCGAGAATCGGGTTGGTGTTGTTGATGTGGATAAGTACCTTGCGCTGGCGCGGGAAGCCGTCGAGCACTTCCAGCATGCCGCCAGGGCCGTTCTGGGCCAGGTGACCCATCTCGCGGCCGGTGCGGGTGCCCACGCCACGGCGCTGCATCTCGTCGTCTTCCCACAGGGTGCCGTCCACCAGCAGGCAGTCGGCACCGTGCATCATCGCCAGCAGCTTGTCGTCTACCTGGCCCAGGCCCGGGGCGTAGAACAGCTTGCCACCGGTGCGGGTGTCTTCGACCATCAAACCCAGGTTATCGCCCGGGTGCGGGTCGAAGCGGTGCGGGGAGTAGGGCGGCGCGGCGCTGCGCAGCGGGAACGGGGTGAACTTGAGGTTTGGGCAGGCGTCGATCACGAAGCTGCCTTCCAGCTCGATGCGGTTCCACTGCAGCCCACCGTTCCAGTGGCTGAGCATGTTGAACAGCGGGAAACCGGTGGTGAGGTCCTGGTGGACCATGTCGGTGCACCACACCTGGTGCGGGCAACCTTCACGCAGGCTGAGCAGGCCGGTGGTGTGGTCGATCTGGCTGTCCAGCAGGACGATGGCGTTGATGCCGGTGTCGCGCAGGGCACGGGCCGGCTGCATTGGCGCAAAGGCCTGGAGCTGGGCGCGGATGTCGGGCGAGGCATTGCACAGCACCCAGTGCACGCCGTCGTCGGACAGGGCGATGGACGATTGGGTGCGCGCCTTGGCCCGCAGGGTGCCGTCACGGTAGCCCTTGCAGTTGACGCAGTTGCAGTTCCACTGCGGGAACCCGCCACCGGCGGCGGAGCCGAGAACCTGGATGTACATGGCCACTCTCTATGCAGAAAACCGTGTCGTAAAAACGAAAACGCCCCGGCGGGCCGAGGCGTTGAGGCGCAAGCCTGGCTTAGCGGCTTGCGAAGTACATGGTGACTTCGAAACCGATACGCAGGTCAGTGTAAGCAGGTTTGGTCCACATGGAATTACTCCTTCCGAATGAGGGTTGGGTTGCTCAGCTACTACTTGGGTACCGCCATGGGCCGGCAGTTCCCTGAAACTGGGATTGCGCTATCTTACAAGAAAAATTTGTACCGAAAGGTTAATTATTCGAAAAGCGCCGTTGCAATTGGCGTAACAATCGGGAGGTTGTTCACTGCCATTCAAGGGCTGGCGCGGCAGCGTTGGCCAAGCAGAGCCAAGGGCAATCCTTATCGAGCAGGGTGCCCAGCAGCTGGTCCAGATCCGTCTGCCGCGTCTTCAAGATAGCCTTGCGCAGCTCATCCAGCGTGCCGGGTTGTGTAGCCAGGTGTGTCTGCCATGCCCATTCGGCAACGTCGGCGTTGGCCATGGCCGGCTCGTCGAATTGCTCGGCCAAAGCCATGCGAGCGCCCGGATCCAGCGTGATGCCTTGCCTCAGCAGGGTGAGCAGGTGGTCGAGGATCTGCGCTTGGCGGGTATGTGGCGACTGCACCCCGAACAACAGGCCGCCAACGCCCTCGACCTGACGAAAGGTACTGAATACCGCGTAGCCGAGTTGCAGCTCTACCCGCAGCCGTTGGTAAACCGGCCCTTGCAGCAATTGCGCAAGCACGCGGCCGCTGGCTTCGCTGGCCGCAGGGAGCGGGCAGAACAGCAACAGGGCGTGTTCACTGCCGGGTACTTCGGCGTGCTGCCAACGGTGGCTGGCCCATGTGGGCGGGGGGCCAGGCAACGAGCCTTGCCCAGGGCAGTGCTGCAGCGCAGTCCCCAAGGCGGCCAAAGCAGCATCGTCGAAACCCGTGGCAAGGCCATGCCAGTGGGCGTGCTGCCACAGGCTGTCGAGTTGCGACTGCGTCGGCATGCCGGCAGGTGCACTTGCGGGGTGGGCGCCCAGTACCGCGTCGGGCAGTTGCTTGAGCAAGGCCCTGATAGGGATCAGTGGCGGTGGCGTCGCCGTGCTGGGCTGCCAGCAAGTGGCTGCCGGCTTGAGCATCAGGGCCAAGGCCTGCTCCACTGCCCGAAGCACTGCTGCCGGTTGCCCGGCGCAGCGCAATTGCCAGTATTCGCCAACGGCACTGAACATCAGTTGCACCGACGCGCGTTCGCAGCGTTCCTGCAGTGGCGCCAGCGCCTGTTCCAGCACGCCCTGCAAGCGCTGGCGCAAGGGTGAAGGCACGTGCCAACGCAGGTAAAGCGCAGCGTACTGACGGGTACCAGGCAGCAGGCCGCTGGTTTTCAGGGCTGTCGGTAGTGGTTGCGCTGCGGCATTAGGTAAATCTGCCATCAGCAAGGGGTCGACCGCGGGCAGTTGCCATTGCCCATGCCCGTGGCCCGGCAGGCCTTTCAGCAGTGCGCCCAGGGCCTGCAGACCTTGCGCATCCAGCTTGGCGAACGGCTGGCCCGTGCTGTCCCGGCGAGCCAGCTCAAGCGCGCCGGCGCTGCGTTCGCGGCTGCGCTGCAGCAGGCCGAATGCGTGGTTCATCTGCTCAAGGTCGGCCTGGCGGATGAAGCTGAACCAACCTTGCAGCAGGGCATCTGCTTCGTCCGGGTTGGCGCTGGCGCTGAGCTGCAGGTCGATGTGCCAAAGTAACTGCCCGGCGAAGCTGTACAGCATCTCGGCCTTGAAGCTTTGCAGCCAGCCGCGTTGGCGCAGCGCATACAGCCAGGTACCCGGGCGGTTGTCGCCCAGGCAACTGATCAGTAATTCCAGGGCCTGCTCGGCTCCTGCCGGGAGCTTTTCATGGGTGAACACCAGGCGCGCGTTCGGTGGCGACAGTGGCGGCGGCAGCGTTTGTGGCGCCTGCGTGCCCGGTGCGAACAGGCTGGCATGCTGCGTGCCCAGCTGTTCCAGTTCGTCCAGTGACTGTGGGCCACACAGGCTCAGGGTCATCTGGCCGCCCTGGTAATAGCGTTGGTGAAAGCCTTCGAGGGCTTGCTGGAAGGCGGGATTCTGCAAGGCCAGCGTGTGCCGGTTACCGGCGTGAAAAGCCCCTAGCGGATGTCCCGGCGACACCGATTGCAGCAAGGCGAACTGCTGCTGAGCCTGCGGGTTGCGCGACCAGGCGATGAACTCGGCGTGGATCACTTCGCGTTCGCGGCGTTGGCGCTCGATGCCCAGGTCCGGTTCGGCCAGCATCTGGCACAGGCGCTCAAGGCCCCCGGCCAAGGCATTGGTCGGCACTTCGAAGAAAAAATCGGTGGCGCGTTCCCGGGTGCTGGCGTTGACCTGGCCACCGAGGGCCTGGACGTAGCGCATCAGGCCGTCGGTCAGGGGGAACCGCGCGGTGCCGAGGAAGAAAAGGTGTTCGAGGAAGTGGGCCAGGCCGGGCCACCTGGCGGGAGCGTCATGGCTGCCCGCGTGCACCCGTAATGTGGCGGCCGAGCGTTTAAGGCGCGGGGCGTGGCGCAGGGTCAGCTGCAGGCCGTTGGCGAGGGTGAGGTGGCGGGTGGTGTCAGGCATGGGGGCTCCGGTAACTGCTGTCCATGCTAACCCATTTGTTTGCAGGCCCGGCCCCATCGCCGGCAAGCCAGCTCCCACAGGATCACCATAGATCTGAATACTGTGGAGTACCTAGGAGAGCTGGATCACCACAGATCTGAATACTGTGAGTCCCTAGGAGAGCTGGATCACCACAGATCTGAATACTGTGGAGTACCTAGGAGAGCTGGATCACCACAGATCTGAATACTATGGGGTACCTAGGGGGGGCTGGATCACCACAGATTTGAAGGCTATAGAGTACCTGTGGGAGCTGGCTTGCCGGCGATTGGGCCGCACCGCGGCCCCTGTCAGCTTTTACGCAGATGCAGTTCCTGGCGCAGGTCTGTCAGGTAAGGAAATGCCTCCCGCCCCTGCACCACCTGTTCATGCTCCAGCTCCGCCAGCAGCAGGCATTCATCCCGCCCGGCCATGGCCAGCAAGCTGCCATCCGGGCCTATGATGCTGCTCTGCCCGCAATACTGGATCTCGTCTTCCGAGCCGCAATAATTGGCATACACCAGGTAGCACTGGTTTTCCTGCGCCCGCGCCCTCACGGTCACCTGGCAGACGAAGTCGTACGGGGTCATGTTCGCCGTCGGCACCAGGATCAGTTCGGCACCACCCAGCGCCAGGCGTCGGGCGTTCTCCGGGAACTCGATGTCGTAACAGATCAGCAGGCCGACTTTCCAGCCGTCCAGTTCCACCACCGGGAAGTGGTCGGCGCCGGCGCTGAACATCGAGCGGTCCAGCTCACCGAACAGGTGGGTCTTGCGGTAGTTGCTCAGGCTGCGGCCATGCGCGTCGATCAACTGCACACTGTTGTAGATCGCCCCATCATCACCACGCTCGGGGTAGCCATAGACGATAGCGATGCGGTGCGCCTGGGCGATCTCCACCACGTCCATCGCCGCCGGGCCATCGTCGGCTTCGGCCAGCCGCTCGACCTGGGCCAGGCCGATGTTGTAGCCGGTCAGGAACATTTCCGGGCACACCAGCAGCTGAGCGCCGCGTTCGGCTGCCAGCTGCGCCTGGTGGCGCAGCCGTTGCAGGTTGCCGGGCACGTCCAGTGGCTGGGGGGCGCCCTGGAACAGAGCAATGCGCATGGTGCCTCCTTGTGTCAGTCTGCCAGGGCGATCGGGCCGATCTCGTCAAACACATCGCCCGGGCCGGGATTGTCCGGGTGGGTCTGGCCACCGAAGTGGTTCATGATACCCCACACCGCATTCAGCGACGTCTGCACCGCGCCTTCCACCCACGCCGGGGTCCACGACACGTCGTCACCGGCGATGAACATGCCGCGCTGCTCGGCAGGCATGTCCTGCTGCATGAAGTGCGCGTACATGCGCTGGTTATAGCGGTAGTGGCCCGGCAGTGCGCCCTTGAAGGCGCCCAGGAAGTGCGGGTCGGCCTCCCAGGAAATGGTGATCGGGTCGCCGATGATGTGCCCGGCGATATCGGTCTTGGGGTAGATCTTCTTCAGCGCATCCAGGGCCAGCTGCACACGCTTTTCCACCGGGTGCGGCAGCATTTTCAGCGCGTCGCTCATCCAGGCGTAGGACAGGCAGATCACCCCCGGCTTGTCGTCGCCGTTGTCGAACAGGTAGGTGCCGCGGGTGAGGCGGTCGGTGAGGGTCATGCTCATCAGGTCGCGGCCGGTTTGCGGATCCTTGTCCTTCCAGAACGGCCGGTCGACCATGACGAATGTCTTCGACGACTGCATGTAGCGAGTGCGGTCCAGGGCCATCCACATTTTTTGCGAGAACAGCGATTCCTCGCAGTCGATCTGGGTGGTCAGCAGCCAGGTCTGGCAGGTGGCGAGCACGGCGCCGTAGTGCCGGGTGTCGCCCCAGTTGTCGGTGACCGCCAAGCGGCCATCGGCGGCACGGGCAATGCGCTTGACCCCGGTGCGCGGCGCGCCGCCATGCAGGCCGCTCAGGCTGGTGCCCTGCGGCCAGTGGGCGCAGCGCTCCGGCACATGGCGCCAGATACCTTGCGGCACCTGCTCCACACCGCCGACGACCAAGTGCTGGTGGTCGTCGCAGTTGGTCATCACCACGCGGAAGATTTCCAGCATCGAGTTGGGGAAGTCCGAGTCCCAACCGCCGGTGCCAAAACCGACCTGGCCGAACACTTCGCGGTGCTGGAAGCTCAGTTTGGCGAACGAGCGCGAGGTGGCCACGAAGTCGTAGAAGGTGCGGTCGTCCCACAACGGCACCAGCTTGTTCCACAACTCCTTGAGCCGCGGTACATCGCGGTCGCGGATGGCTTGCTGGATGTCGGCGAACTGGGCGCCACTTTCCAGGGCATCGGCCCAGGCGTCGGCCACTTCGTGGAACAGCTTGGGCAGGTCGGAGGTTTTTTCCGCGTAGTAGGTCTGGCCTTCCAGGTCGATCACCGTGCTGCCCGAGGCCGGGGTCAGCGGGTTGGGGAAGGGCTTGGTCTCCAGGCCCAGCTTGTCCACATAGTGATAGAACGCAGTGGACGACACCGGGAAACGCATGCCGCCGAGTTCGGCGATGATCCCGTCGGTGCCATTGAAAGCCTGCGAACGCAGCCGGCCACCCAGCTTGGACGCCTCGTACACCACCGGCTTCAAGCCCAGCTTCATCAGCTCGTAAGCCGCCACCAGTCCGGCGATACCGGCACCCACGATGGCCACTTCTTCACCCTGGCGATCTGCTGGAATGCTGCCCAGGCCTGCGGGGTGTTCCAGCCAGTCGTCGAAGGCGAAGGGGAAGTCCGGGCCAAAGATGGTGATGGGCTGCTTGCCGTCGGCGGGGTGGCGGTTTTTCTTGTTCATGAAGTGACCTTGCCAGAGAGGCTGCGCAGGGAGCGGAGCCTGAGTATAGGAGATGCCTGGCGGTCATTTTAGGGAGTAGGGCGTTCGTAATTAAGGTTCAGAGTGGTGTCTGAATGTAGCTTATGTCGTCATATTTACTATTAGAAGATCAATTATGACGAGTAAGGACAGAGGTGCCACGTGTTCCAATCAGATTGGCTGACCGCGATCCACCTTGCTGCTGAGAATGATCGACGTGGTGGTTTTCTCCACCCCGTCAACACTGCCGATCTGGTCGAGCAGCTGGTCCAGTTGCTCGGGCGAGTCTGTACGCAGCCAGGCCACATAGTCGAATTCGCCGCTTACCGCACACAGCTGCTGCACCTGGCCCATGGCACTCAGGCGGCGTACCACTTCCTTCCCGGAGCGCGGCTGCACCTTGATCCCCACGTACGCTTGCAGCCCGCCACCTATCACACTCTGACCCAGGCGCACGCCATAGCCTGAGATGACCTTGTTCTTCTCCAGCCGTTCCAGGCGCGAGTTCACGGTGGTGCGGGCGATGCCCAGCTGGCGCGCGAGGGTGGCGACGCTTTCGCGGGCGTTGATTTGCAGCAGGGCGATCAGCTGGCGATCGATTTCATCCAGCGTGATGGAGCGGGAATCCGACATGGCGACTCTCTACGGTTGGCCTGCTAGCCTAGCCAGCGAGTGCCAATCAGGGCAAGGCCGGGCACAGCCGACCAATCTGACGCGGTCCTACAACGACCGCGCTGGCCTGGTGGCTGTGCCTTGGGCATGATGAAGCGCCAGTCCAACGGGAACCTCAGCGTGAACCTCGACAACCTGCTCGAATGCTGGCGACTGGAAGTCTCCAACAAGAAAAGGCCCGGACGCCGTACCAGCCTGCTGTTCAATGTGCTGCGCCGTGCACGCAAGGACAACAAGCTGCGCTTTCTGTTTGCCTTTCGCCTGGCCCAGTACCTCGACGCCCGCGGCGGCCTGCTCCGGCGTCACGCCCAGCGCATGCAGCAGCGGCTCAACCTCAAGTACGCGGTGGACATCGACATCGGCGCACAGATCGCGCCCGGCCTGCGCATCGCGCACCTGCCGGGGGTGGTGATCACCCGGCACGTGAGCATCGGGCGCAATTTTTTTGTTCGGCAGAACTGCTCGATCGGCATCAAGACCCTCGGCTTGGCGGAATACGCGCTGCGCATTGGCGACAACGTGAGCATGGGCGCCAACAGTTGCATCGTTGCCGACCGTATCGAGATTGGTGACGACGTGGTGATCGGAGCGATGTCGCTGGTTACGCGGGACATTCCGGCTGGCATGACGTTCTACAACCCGCGGCAGGTCGAGATGCGCCTGTCAGAAGGTCATCTTGATCTGTAAGCCCGCCGCCAGCGCATTACCTCTTTGTTTGCCAAAGAAAGCCCCTGGCTCGATGTAGTACTGCAGGTCCGGGCGCAGCAGTAACCACGGTGTTACTTGTGCACCGTAGTTGAGTTCCAGCACTTGCTCGCCGCTGTCGAGGCCGGCAACGACGGCAAAGTCTTCTGTGGGCGCGGCAGCAGCTTCCTGCGTATCCCGCGTGCGCGGGTTGATGACAGCGCGGCCGTAGCCGAAAGAAATGGTGTCATGCGGGCGGCTGACAAACGGCTTCTGTTTGACCAGGCCCAGCGAGTACCAGCGGCGCATTGGCGAGGTCGCGGCGTTACTGGTGGCGGCTTGCCCGAACAACCTCAGGACACTGGCCCGGTCCTGTTCATCACGCCAGATTGCCTGGTCGACAAGCAGGTAAGCGCCGGTGCGGCTGCTGCTTTTGCCAGTGCCGCCAATCCTGGGGTAGTCGGACGTGTCGTAGTACCAGCCAGCTTTGTACTGGCCATCGAGAAATGCACGGTTATTGAAGATCGCCTCCAGTGGCAGGATCGCGCCCGTGGTGCCGTTGCTGGGCATGGCGAACGCTTTGGAGACGCGAGCGTTGTAATCCGGGTTTACCTGGAACAGTGCCGTTTGCAGCGTTAGCGACGGGTTTACGTCATAGCGCAACTCGCCACCCCAGTGTGCTGTCGGGTAGTTGCCCCAGCCACTGCCGCTGGACATGGTAAGCGGATGGGCACAAAAACCGGCACTGACAAAGTTTGCCAGGATCGGCATGCCGCCGAAATCGGTACCCATGACCATGTAGCCGACTTTCGCGGACAGGTCTGGCGAAAACAGATTGCGTTGGTAGCTCAGTTCAGTCAGCCGGGTGTATTCGCCCCCGTATATTTCTTGCGCGGACATGCGATTGCCAATCAGGTCTTCCGTGGCGCTATGGCCGCGGCGATCGTTGATCAGCACTTGCACGCGTCCGGCATCTGGAATGTCGAGCAATTTGCTCAAGTCGAACTGAGCGCCCAAACGTATCTGTTGGGCATAGCGGGTACCGCGCTTGATACCGCCATGCAGGTTGGAAAGGGTTTCCGAGGTGTAGTCGCCCGTCAGCTTTATGCCCTGGTCTGCCAGCTTCTGGCGCTGCCCGCCCCAGTTGCCGGTGAGTGTAGGTTGGGTCATCAGGTTGGCAGTATCGGCCAGTGCGCAGGACACAGGCAGAAGGCAGAGAGACAAACCGCTGCACAGGCTGCTGGTCAGCGCGGCGCGGAAGGGTAATGACATTTTGGGCGGGCTCCCTTGCTTGAGAAATGGTTGAGCAGTTCAGGCATTTGCGTGATGGGGCATTGGCAGAAAAAAATCCCCGCGAGCGGGGATTTTTCGTCATGCAACGAGCCGTTACGGCTTGATGCTGTCAGGCAGGGCGTAGGCGATGATGTAATCGCCCACATCTGGCGAATGGCTCATGCCGCCCGCAGAGATCACCACATACTGCTTGCCGGTCGCGGGGGACTTGTAGATCAGCGGTGCTGCTACGGCACCTACTGGCAAGCGGGCCTTCCACACTTCCTTGCCGGTGGCCGAATCGAGGGCGCGCAGGTAGTAATCCTGGGTGCCAGCGAAGAACACCAGGCCCGATGCAGTCGATGTTGGGCCGCCAAGTGTCGGCATACCCAGCGGGATCTGCATGTGTGTCTTGATCCCAAGGGGCCCGGTATCCTGAACCGTGCCCAGTGGCACCTGCCACACCAGCTTCTGGGTATTGAGGTCAATGGCGCTCATGCTGCCAAAGGGTGGTGTATTGCACGGTACGCCCAGCGGAGACTGGAGGATGTCGATTTTCACACCGCCGTATATACCCGCGACCTGTGGGCGGATAGTGCCCATGAAGCCAGGTACCTCATCGGTCGACACTTTGTATTTGCGGGTGTTTTCCTTGGTCACCAACGACATGCGCAGCGGCATGCGCATGTCATTGACGAACATCATGCCGGTGTTTTCATCAATCGAAATGCCACCCCAGTTCATGCCACCCAACAGCCCGGGCCATTCGATGTACGGCTTTTCAGTAGGCGGCGTGAACGGGCCGACGTACACCGAATCCTTGAACATGATTCGGCAATAGAGTTGGTCGAACGTGGATACGCCCCACATCGACTGTTCGGTCAGAGGGTCTGCGCCAATTACTGGCATGCCAGCCGAATAAGGTTGGGTCGGTGACAGGTGCTCGCCTTCTGCGGCCGGTGAAGTCGGAACAGGGCGCTCCTGCACTTCAGTGACTGGCTGGCCAGTGCGGCGGTCCAGCACGAAGATATGGCCGGTCTTGGTGGTCTGGATCAGGACCGGGGTCTTCACCCCTTGTGCGTTCTTCATCTCGTAAAGCACGGGTTGCGAAGGCAGGTCGTAGTCCCAGACATCATGATGGACGGTCTGGTAAACCCACTTGGCCTTACCTGTGGAAGCATCGACCGCGACAATGGCTGTACCGAACTTTTCTTTCACCTGGTTACGGTCGCCGCCCCAATAGTCAGGTGGGCCATTACCGGTGGGCAGGTAGACCAGGTTCAGTTCTTTGTCGTAGGTGGGAATGGTCCATACGTTAGGTGTTTCAAGCGCGAACTGATGGTCAGCCGCTGCTGTGTCCGTGCCATCGGGGGCACCGACATCCCAGGCCCATACCAGCGCGCCGGTCAGCACATCGAATGCGCGCACGGCACCGGAAGGCTCGCCGGCAACGATGTCACGCACCCAACCACCCACCACCGTGAGGTGGCCCATGACTACAGGCAGAGAGGTAGGGTGGTAGCGCTTGCTGTTTTCCGTTGGCCCCATGCCTTTCTTGAGGTCGACGTAACCGGCCTCGCCGAAGTTGGGGCACAGGGCGCCGGTGTGTGCATCCAGGGCAAACAGCCGGGCATCGACCGACGACACAAGGATCCGCTGGCGGCATTGCTGCTCGCTGGCGTGAGAGGCTTTTACCTCGGCGCTCAGGCTGTCGTCGCTATCGATGTCGTAATAGCCCACGCCACGGCAAGTTACGTGCTCAGCGCTTTTGGCATGAGGGTCGAACTTCCAGAGGGGTTTGCCGCTATCGCCATCAAGCGCAGTGATCAGGTTTTCCGGTGTGCACGAGTACAGGACGTTGCCGATCTGCAAAGGCGTGTTCTCGTCGACACCAGCACCTGCACCCGTGGTTCTGCGGCCGGTGCGGTAGGTCCAGGCAACTTGCAGGTCCTTCACGTTTTCCGGGGTGATTTGGGTGTAGGGGGCGAAGCGGGTCCCCGAGGCGTTACGCCCGAAGAACTCCCAGTTTTCCGGGGCTGTGGACATTGCGTCCGGGTTTGGCTGGCTGACTGCTGCAATCGGGTTCGAAATGCCGCCATGCGGGAAGAAGGCAGCGACGAACGTGGCGATCAATGCCAGAAACACGGCAAAGCCGCAGCGATTGGCAGCTCGGCGTGTGGCCGAAGCGGTGTTGGGCAGTGCAGCACCCACCCACAGGCTCAGGGTCAGGATGATGGCTGGAACGACCAGGCGGGGCAGCAGTTGCCAATAGCTGAACTGGCCCACCTCGTAAAATGCCCAGGCGCAGGTAGCAAGGAATATCAGGATGGAAATTACAATACTGATGCGCTTGCGCAGGAATACCAGTACGGCCAGCACAGCGTAGGCAAGTCCCGCTAGCAAGTAGTAACTTGAGCCGCCCAGTGCCAGAAGTTTGGAGCCGCCGTAAATCAGTGCCACCGCTACACCCATTACAAGTAGCGAAAAAAGCAGTCGCGCGGCATTGCTTAACGAGCGCCTCCCGGCGTTGGAACAATTGTCATCCGTCATAGTTGTGTAAGCTCAGTTGGTGAGTACATGGCTGTTCCCTCAGGGTGCGAGCAAGCAGGCCAGGAAGTGGGCCGTTTTCAGTTGTTGCAGGTGGTGCGTACTAGAACGCGGTGCACGGTTGCGCCAAAGGCAAAGTTCGCCATGGACGTCAGTGCGATAGAAGGCATGCCAATGATCCTGGCTGCAGGTAAGCACGGTGGTGTTCCGTGGTGGTTTAAAACAAAGTTTGACGAGGCGTTCGATACCCGGTGCCGGGTAGAGCATGTTGGCGTTGTTTTTAGTTTAAAGCGCTGTACGGGCCGGATAAATCAAGCAGGCTGGAAAAGAGTATTTTTGAATTGGTAACAATTTGTGTGGCCGCTGCTGTCGCCCTCGGCGCGCGGATGCCGGATTGGATTTTCGCCAAGCTGCTTCACCGGCAGTTTTTGCAGGGAGCACTTAGTGAGAATGGCGTGGTCTTGGAGAGCCCTGGAGGCAAGACGCGAGAACGAAAAAGCCGCGCATTTGCGCGGCTTTCGTATTTGGTGGGCCCACACGGACTTGAACCGTGGACCAAAGGATTATGAGTCCTCTGCTCTAACCAACTGAGCTATAGGCCCTCAGTAAGTGGCCGGATTATAACGAGGGTTTCGCACCTGTGCCATCTGAAAGATCCGATAGTGCTATGCGAAGAAACGTTGCCGCGAACTCGCCTGGCGGCAGCGGCAGGCTGACGATGTAGCCCTGGATCTGCTCGCAGCCCTCGGCCGCCAGGAAGCGTTGCTGAGCCTGGTTTTCCACGCCTTCGGCAATGATGGTCAGTTGCATGCTGCGGCCCAGGGCAATGATCGCACGGGCGATGGCGGCGTCATGGGGGTCATCGGGCAGGCCGCGGATGAACGACTTGTCGATCTTGAGAATGTCCAGCGGCAGGCGCTTGAGATAACTCAGCGATGAGTAGCCGGTGCCAAAGTCGTCGATGGCCAGCTGCACGCCCAGCTTTTTCAGCTGGTACAGCACGGCCAGTGCTTCTTCCGCCTGGCTCATGATGAAGTTTTCGGTGATCTCCAGTTGCAGGTCACCCGCCTTGAGCTGGTAGTGCTTGAGCAACTGTTCGATGCGCCGGGCCAGGTGTGGCTGGCGTAGCTGGGCGCCGGCGAGGTTGATCGACAATGGGCCGAAGGGTTCGTAGTGCTGCTTCCAGGCCTGCATCTGCCGGCAGGCTTGTTCCAGTACCCAGTCGCCGAGCTGGAGGATGGTGCCGTTCTCTTCTGCCAGGTGGATGAAGTGCTCTGGCGGCACTTCACCAAAGGTCGGGTGGCTCCAGCGGATCAGCGCCTCGGCGCCTACCAGGTTCTGGGTCTTGAGGCTGAGCTTGGGCTGGAAGCACAGGCTCATTTCGTTACGTTCCACGGCACGGCGCAGCTCGTGCTCCAGGGCGATGCGCTCGCTGGCCTGGGCGGTCAGGTCGCGGGTGTAGGCTTCGACGCGGTTGCGGCCTTTGGCTTTGGAGCGGTACATGGCAGCGTCGGCGTTGCGGATCAGCGTGGCCACGTCGGTGCCGTCCTGCGGATACAGGCTGATGCCGATGCTGGCGCTGGTGAAGAACTCGTGTTCACCGGCCTGGAACGGTGCGACGAAGCAGGCCAGCAGCTTGTTGGCGATTGTGCTGGCATCACTGGGCTTGTGCAGGCCGGGCAGCAGGATGATGAACTCGTCGCCGCCCAGGCGGGCCACGGTGTCGACGTCCCGCACCTGTTCTTTCAGGCGCTGGGCAATGCCTTTTAGCAGCAGGTCGCCGACCGGGTGGCCAAGGCTGTCGTTGATGTGCTTGAAGCGGTCGAGGTCCAGGAACAGTACCGCGCCCTGGCGGTTGGACACCTGAGCGCAAGTGAGCACGGCCTGCAGGCGGTTCTCGAACAAGGCGCGGTTGGGCAGGCCGGTCAGCGGGTCGTGGTGGGCCTGGTAGTCGAGCTTGGCCTGGGCGTGCTTGAGGCTGGAAATGTCGGCGAACACGGCAACGAAGTGGGTGATCTCGCGTTCGCTGTTGCGCACGGCACTGATGGTCAGCCAGCCGGGGTACAGTTCGCCGTTCTTGCGCTTGTTGTAGATCTCGCCTTGCCAGTGGCCCTCGGCAGTAAGCTGGTGCCACATGGCGGCATAGAAGGCGCTGTCGTGCTGGCCGGAGGCAAGCAGGCGCGGGGTCTGGCCGAGGGCTTCGATCTCGCTGTAGCCGGTGATTTCGCTGAAGGCGCGGTTGACGGCACTGATGCGTTGGTCGATGTCGGTGATCAGCACGCCTTCGGCGGTGTTCTCGAACACGGTGGCGGCCAGCTGCAGTTTTTCCTGCATCAGATGGCGCTCGGTGATGTCGCGAGCGATGGTCAGCATGCAGTCGACACCGGCAATCGGCAGGGGCCTGGCGGACAGCTCGCACAAGCGGATCTGCCCGTCGCTGCGGCGGATGTGGCAGGTGAAGTCGCGCACGAAGCCGTCGCGGTTGAGCTGATCGACCATGCGTTTGCGTTCGTTGAGGTCGACCCAGATACCCAGGTCAAGCGAGGTCTGGTCGATGGTCGGGTTGAGGTCGTAGCCTGTGAGGCGGCAGAAGCCTTCGTTCACCTCAAGTAGCAAACCGTCGCTCTGGCGCGACAGCAGCAGGCCGTCGGGCGAAGCGTGGAAGGCCTTGGCGAATTTCTCTTCCGAGGTTTGCAACTGCCCCTGGGTTTCCTTGAGCTGGCTGATGTCGCGCACCGCCACCACCAGCGCCGGGGTGCCGTCGAGCTCGAACGTTTCGGCCGAGGTCAGGCCGGTGAACAGTTGGCCATTGCTGCGCCGGAAGCTCATTTCCAGGTTGCGGATGCCGCCCTGGTGCAGGCGCTCAAGCAGCGGGGGGCCGGAACCTTCGACACCCCAAAGATGCAGATCGGTGGCGCTGCGGCCAAGCACCTGTCCCGCGGTCAGGCCGATCTGCTCTTCGAAGGCTTCGTTCACCTCCAGCAGGCAGCCGTCGCTGTGGCGGGCAATCAGCAGTATGTCGGGGCACTGCTGGAACACCGAGGCAAACTTTTGCTCGGAAAGGCGCAGGGCGTCCTCGGTCCGCTTGGTTTCGCTGATGTCGATCATCAGCCCGCGCATCACCGGCTGGTGCCCGTGTTCGATCATGCTGACGATATTGCGTACCCACAGGGGCTGGCCGTCGGCCCGGATTACCCGATAGTCCAGGCTATGGTCGCGTCCGGCTGCGGTTTCGCTGTCGCAGTAGGCCTGGGCCCAGAGGGCGTCCTCCGGGTGCAGGATGCTGCGCCAGAAGCCCGGCCTGAGCCAGTCGCTCAGCGGGTAGCCAAGCAGGTCTTCCGCATGTGGGGAGACATAGCTGTAGGTGAAGTCGTTGGCATCGGCTTCCCAGGCGATGGCGGACAGGCTCTCGACCAGGCCGCGGTAGTGGTACTCGCTGCTGCGCAGCTCCTGCTCCAGGGCGATACGCCGGGAAATTTCCGAGCTGAGCCGACGGTTGATACGGATCACCACGGCCAGCACGGCCATCAGCAACAGCACCGTTGGCAGGCCATACACCAGCAGGTCGGACCAGAACATCCGTTGGTCGACCACATTGCCCACCCAGCGCTGCTGGATCTGGCTGACTTCACCGCTGCTCATGTCGGCCATGACTTTGTCCAGAATGCCCACCAGCACTTTGTTGTCGCGTGGTGCGGCCATGGCCAACTGGTAGCGGTAGGGCGTTTCGCCACTGACGTAGAGCCCATCGAGCTTGAGTTGGCGCAGGCTCCAGATGCTTGAAGCGAGGTCGCCGACCACGGCGTCCACCTGATCGGTGGCCAAGGCCTGCAAGGTGGAGCTCACATTGGGCAGCGCCACCAGGTTGAGGTCGGGGTGATGGGTACGCAGCAGTTCGTGCGGGGCGTAGTTTTCGACCACGGCTATCTTCAGGCCGTACAGGTCGTCCAGTTTGCGCGGTTGTGCGCCGCCTTTGTGGGCGAGGATGACGATGGGGAAGTCGAGGTACGGGCGGGTGAAGGCCAGGTAGCCTTGGCGTTCGGGGGTGGACATGATACCGGGCAGCAGGTCGATGCGGTTTTCCCGCGCCTGCGCCAGTACCTCGGTCCAGCTGCTGGGCTCGACCGGTTTGAGCGTCACGCCCAGGCGTTGCTGGATCGCGTCGATGTAATCGGCGGCCAATCCCTGGTACCGGCCCTCCTGGTCGCGAAACTCGAACGGTGGCCAAGAGGCGTCTACGCCCAGGCTCAGCTGCGGGTGGGCAGCCAGCCAGGCTTTCTCCTCGTCTGTCAGGGTCAGGGCGCCGGCCGTTGTGTTCCACAAAATCAGGAGCAGCAGCAGAATGGCCGGCATGAGCGGCATAGCGGCCTCGCATTTTTGGGGTCTGACGTCGAGTGTAGACGGGCATTTGCGCAAGCGTGGGGTAAGCGAGATACGTGTAGGCGCAGCCTTGTGCTGCGAAAGGGCCGGTATGGGCGGAGGTGTTCGATGACCCGGATGGCCTCTTCGCAGCACAAGGCTGCTCCTACAGGGACCGCGAGTGTTTCAAAAGGCAGAAAAGAAAAACCCCGGCCTGGGCCGGGGTTTTGTCATCACTCGTCGAGGAAGGAGCGCAGATGTTCGCTGCGAGTCGGGTGGCGCAGTTTGCGCAACGCCTTCGCTTCGATCTGACGGATCCGCTCACGCGTTACGTCAAACTGCTTGCCCACCTCTTCGAGGGTGTGGTCGGTGTTCATGTCGATACCGAAGCGCATGCGCAGCACCTTGGCTTCGCGTGCAGTCAGGCCCGAGAGTACGTCACGGGTGGCTTCCTTGAGGCTTTCGACCGTGGCCACGTCGATCGGGGACTGCATGGTCGAGTCCTCGATGAAGTCGCCCAGGTGCGAATCTTCGTCGTCACCGATCGGGGTTTCCATGGAGATCGGCTCTTTGGCGATCTTCAGTACCTTGCGGATCTTGTCCTCAGGCATTTCCATGCGCTCGCCCAGCTCTTCCGGGGTCGGTTCGCGACCCATTTCCTGCAGCATCTGGCGGGAAATACGGTTGAGCTTGTTGATCGTCTCGATCATGTGCACCGGAATACGGATGGTGCGTGCCTGGTCGGCGATCGAACGGGTGATCGCCTGACGGATCCACCAGGTGGCGTAGGTCGAGAACTTGTAGCCGCGACGGTATTCGAACTTGTCCACCGCTTTCATCAAGCCGATGTTGCCTTCCTGGATCAGGTCGAGGAACTGCAGGCCACGGTTGGTGTACTTCTTGGCGATGGAGATCACCAGACGCAGGTTCGCCTCGACCATTTCTTTCTTGGCGCGACGGGCCTTGGCTTCACCGATCGACATGCGACGGTTGATGTCCTTGATCTCGGCAACGGTCAGGCCGGTTTCGGTCTCAAGGTCGATCAGTTTCTGCTGGCAAGCGACGATGGCGGCGTCCTTTTCACCCAGGGCGGCAGCCCATTTGGTGTTGCGCTTGGCCAGGTCACCGCTCCAGGTCTGGTCGGTTTCGTTGCTCGGGAACATGCGCAGGAAGTCGGCACGCGGCATGCGGGCATCACGCACGCACAGCTGCATGATGGCGCGCTCTTGCTGACGCAGACGGTTCAGGGCATCACGAACACGCTCTACCAGGACCTCGAACTGCTTGGGTACCAGCTTGATCGGCATGAACAGGTCGGCGAGGGCTTGCAGGGCCGCGACGCTTTCCTTGTGGGCACGACCGTGCTTCTTCACAACCTTGAAGGTCGCCTGAAGCTGGTCGGATACCGCACCGAAACGTTGGGCTGCGACTACCGGGTCCGGACCGCTCTCGGTCTCTTCCTCGTCGTCACTGCTCTCGGCTTCTTCCTCTTCGTCGTCAGACTCTTCCTTCGCGGCTGCGGCCTTGGCGCCAGGGATCGGCACCTCTTCGGTCGGCGCGGCGATGTTGTCGTCAGGGTCGATGTAACCGCTGAGCACGTCCGACAGGCGACCGCCCTCGGTGGTGACGCGGTCATATTCGCCGAGTATGTAATCGACAGTGCCCGGGAAGTGAGCGATGGCGCCCATGACTTCACGGATGCCTTCCTCGATACGCTTGGCGATTTCGATCTCGCCTTCGCGGGTCAGAAGCTCGACGGTACCCATTTCACGCATGTACATGCGCACCGGGTCGGTCGTGCGGCCGATATCGGTTTCAACTGCCGCCAACGCAGCAGCGGCTTCTTCGGCCGCGGCTTCGTCGGTGTCGGCTTCCGCCAACAGAAGGGCATCCGCATCCGGAGCACTCTCGAATACGTTGATCCCCATGTCGTTGATCATGCGGATGATGTCTTCCACCTGTTCAGGATCTGAAATATCCTCAGGCAGGTGGTCGTTGACCTCCGCGTAAGTCAGGTAGCCCTGCTCACGACCGCGGGTGATCAACTCTTTGATACGAGACTGCTGTTGCGCTTTTCCGGACATAACACCCTATCCACTGAAGGTCTTGGCGGGCAAAAAACAAGCCGAGGATTATACCCGAGCATGGGCCTCACGCGCCAGATGAGGTCGGCGTTTGTGCGGGAACATTCCGGCTCAGCAGGGCGAGGAGCTGGGTTTTTTCCTCGCTGGTCAACTCACTTTGACGTGATTTCCTGAGCAGTTGTTCCAGGCTGCGCTCGCGTTGGCGGGCGGACAAGCTAGTTATAGTGTCGAAAAACTGTTGTTCAAGGTTGTCGGCTACGATCAGCCATTCCTTTTCCGCCAGGGCCCGCAGCAGGCGGCCCTGTTCGGTGCCATGCCAGCGTGCGATCAACTGCATTGAGCTTAGCCCAGGATTTTTCTGTGCGGCTTCGATCAATGACACCAGCAGTTGGCTGTACAGGTGTTCTTCGTCGGCAAAGTGGCTGGCATCTTCCACCTTGCCGGCCAGCAACGGGTGGTGCAGCAGGGTGCGCAGGGCGGCCAGGGTAGGCGGCTCGACCGGGGCTGGCACGCGTGGTGGCGCTTCATCTCGTTGCTGCCAGGGCTTGCCGCCTTTGCGGTTCTTGTCCCAGGGTTTGTCGCTCCACTGCTTTTTGCCCCCTCCCTTGTTGGGCTTCCACGCCTGCTCCTGCTGAGCGGGGGCGAAGTCGTGCTGCGGCATGTCGCCGTAGTCAGGGGTATAGCTGGCCATGGCGTCGTAGTCGTAGCCAGGGTCGTAGTCCGGCACACTGCTGGCCGCTGGCGCTTGTTGGGCCAGTTGCTCGACCTGCTGCGGGTCCAGGCCGGTGATTTCCTTCAGGCGGTTGCGCATCAGTTGGCGCAGGTTGGCGCCAGGGATCTTTTCGATCAACGGTGCGGCCAGGGTCGCCATGTGCGCCTTGCCTTCCAGCGATCGCGGGTCGGCTTCAACGCCCAGTTGCTCGAAGAAATAGTCGGCCAGCGGCTGGGCGTGCTGGTTGATGCGGGCCCTGAAGGCATCGGTGCCTTCGGCGCGCACCAGGCTGTCCGGGTCTTCGCCTTCGGGCAGGAACAGGAAGCGCGCGCGGCGGCCGTCCTGCAGGTTCGACAGGGTCGACTCCAGTGCACGCCAGGCGGCCTTGCGCCCGGCCTGGTCGCCGTCGAAGCAGAACAGCACGCTGGGCACTACCCGGAACAGGCGCTTGAGGTGCTCTTCGCTGGTGGCGGTGCCAAGGGTAGCCACGGCATTGCGCAGGCCCTGTTGAGCCAGGGCGATGACGTCCATGTAGCCCTCGACGACGATGATTTCGTCGAGGTTGCGGTTGTGCTTGCGCGCCTCGTACAGCCCGTACAGTTCCTGGCCCTTGTGGAATACCGGGGTTTCCGGGGAGTTCAGGTACTTGGGCTTGTCGTCGCCCAGTACCCGGCCGCCGAAGGCGATGATGCGCCCGCGGCTGTCGCGAATGGGGAACATCACCCGGTCGCGGAAACGGTCGTAGCGCTTGCCGCTTTCGGCGTTTTCGATCAGCAGGCCGGCATCGATCATCACCTTTTGCTGCAGGGCGTCAGCACCCAGGTGCTTGAGCAGGTTGTCCCAGCCGGGCGGGGCGAAGCCCAGGCAGAAATCGCGAGCGATCTCCCCGGACAGGCCGCGGCCCTTGAGATAGTCCACCGCGGCCTTGCGGGTCGGGTGGCTGCGCAGGGCCTGGCGGTAGAACTCCGAGGCGGCGTCCAGCAGCGGGTACAGCGGCGAGTCGGTTGGCTGGCGAGGCTTCTGGTCGCGGCGGCCTTGCTCGCGGGGCACTTCCATGCCAGCGGCGCGGGCCAGTTCTTCGACAGCCTGGGGGAAGTCCAGGTTGTCGTGGTCCATGACGAAGCCCAGGGCGTTGCCGCCGGCGCCGCAGCCGAAACAGTAGTAGAACTGCTTGTCGGGGCTGACCGTGAAGGAAGGGGTCTTCTCTTTGTGGAACGGGCAGCAGGCCGAGTAGTTTTTGCCGGTTTTTTTCAGCTGGACGCGCGAACTCACCACGTCGACGATGTCGAGGCGGTTGATCAGGTCGTCAATGAAACTCTGGGGAATCAGCCCGGCCATGGCAGTCTCGTCATCTGGCAACTGGCAAGTCTAATCGCTCACGCGCCGAATGGGGCAGGTGATGCTTGGGGAAGTGCGAGGGAATGTGTGCTCGTCGCCAGCCCCTAAGGGCCCGTCAGTCGGACGTGCACGTCTGGTCATACAGCAAGAAAGACCAGCTCTGACGTTTCAGGCAGGTTGCCCCTGTGCACTTCGCGTGAAGCTTGTGCGGGGCCTTGAGCTAGCTGCTCAAGTTTGAAACGACCGCTGCCATCACCCGGCGGTTAGCCGGGCAGGGCAGAAGCTTTGCGTAGAACGTCTGTATTAGTACAGACGAACGGCGCGGCGCTGTTCGCGCTGTACTTTCTTGGCGTGACGCTTAACAGCAGCAGCTGCTTTGCGCTTACGCTCGGCGGTCGGCTTCTCGTAAAACTCGCGGCTACGAACTTCAGCCAGTACACCGGCTTTTTCGCAGGAGCGCTTGAAACGACGCAGAGCTACGTCGAAGGGTTCGTTCTCTTTAACTTTGACGGCTGGCATCCAGGGCTACCTTAATTCATTACCGGGGTAGACGTGCTCCTGGCAAAACAAAGGTGTGCTGGAGAACGTCGGTTTTCAAGGGTTGCGGATGTTAACCCTTAGCAAGCCGGAATGCAAAGCCTCTGATCGAAAACCGCTGGTCGGCATCCGACACGGGGACTATCATGCGCGCCTTCGAATTCAGCCCCCACAAGGGACGAACCCATGCTAGTACTGGGATTGGAAACATCCTGCGACGAAACTGGCGTCGCATTATACGACAGTGAGCGCGGCTTGTTGGCCGACGCACTGTTCAGCCAGATTGACCTGCATCGCGTGTTTGGCGGTGTGGTGCCCGAGCTTGCCTCGCGTGACCACGTGAAGCGCATGTTGCCGCTCATCCGCCAGGTGCTGGAGGAGGCGGGCTGCGTCGCCACCGAGATCGACGCCATTGCCTACACCGCGGGTCCTGGCCTGGTCGGCGCATTGCTGGTGGGCGCCTCCTGCGCCCAGGCGCTGGCCTTTGCCTGGGACATTCCGGCGATTGGCGTGCACCACATGGAAGGCCACTTGCTGGCGCCCATGCTGGAAGAAAACCCACCTGAGTTTCCGTTCGTCGCTTTGTTGGTTTCAGGCGGGCACACCCAGCTGGTACGCGTCGATGGCATCGGTCAGTACGAACTGCTGGGCGAAAGCCTGGACGATGCCGCCGGCGAAGCGTTCGACAAGACCGCCAAGCTGATCGGCCTCAACTACCCCGGCGGCCCGGAAATCGCGCGCCTGGCCGAGCAGGGCGTACCTGGGCGCTTCGTGTTTCCGCGGCCGATGACCGACCGCCCGGGCCTGGAATTCAGCTTCAGTGGCCTCAAGACCTTCGCCCTCAACACCTGGCAGCAGTGCAAGAACGCTGGCGACGACAGTGAGCAAACCCGTTGCGACCTGTCCCTGGCATTCCAGCAGGCGGTGGTGGAGACTTTGACCATCAAGTGCAAGCGGGCGCTCAAGCAGACCGGCCTCAAGCGCCTGGTCATCGCCGGTGGTGTGAGTGCCAACAAGGCTTTGCGCGCGTCCCTTGAAGACATGCTCGCCAGCATCAAGGGCAACGTGTATTACGCGCGCCCGCAGTTCTGTACCGACAACGGCGCAATGATCGCCTACGCCGGTTGCCAGCGCCTGTTGGCGGGGCAGCACCAGGACCTGGCGATCAGCGTGCAGGCACGCTGGCCGATGGAGCAGTTGCCGCCGCTGTAACGTGTGACGCCGAAAGCTCAGAAGTGCCGTTCGCGCCCGGCGAACAGGTCGCGCAGGTTGTTGCGGTGGCGCCATACGATCATCACGGTCAGTACGGTGATCGGCAGCAGGGCTTCGGGCTCGCGCCAGGCCAGCAATGGCAAGGTCAGCGGCGTGGCAATCAGCGCCGCCAGCGAGCTGGTGCGGGTGAGGTAGAACGTCAGCAGCCAGGCGCCGATGGCCAGCAGCGCGGCCGGGAAATACAGGCCCATGAGCATGCCGGCAGCTGTCGCCACGCCCTTGCCACCCCGGAAACGGAAGTACAGGGGGAACAGGTGGCCCAGCACCGCGCACACGCCCACCCAGGCTTGCGCGTGCAGGTCCAGCCCGGCAAGGCGGGCGAGCAATACCGGCAAAAGGCCCTTGCACAGGTCGCCAAGCAGGGTCAGGATCGCCAGTTTACGGCCTGCCAGGCGTAGCATGTTGGTGGCGCCGGCATTGCCTGAACCACTGGAACGCGGGTCCGGGCTGCCCGAAAGGCGGCTGAGGAGAATGGCGAAGGACAGTGAGCCGAGCAGGTAGGCGAGCAACGCCAGTAACCAAAACATGCTAACTATTCCGGGCGAGGACGCCCTGATTCTAACGGCGCCAGTCGCCCTTGTCGTGCTGTGGAGAGAAGTGCTTGGACAGAGTGTTCATCGAAGGCCTGGAAGTCGATACCGTCATCGGTGCCTATGACTGGGAGCGGGATATTCGCCAGTGCTTGCGCCTGGACCTGAGCTTTGCCTGGGACAACCGCCCGGCCGCAGCGGGTGACGACCTGAACCTGGCGCTGGACTACGCCAGCGTCTCGGCACGCATCCAGGCGTTTGCCGAGCAGGCGCGTTTCGAGCTGGTGGAAACCTTTGCCGAGCGCCTGGTGGCAACCCTGATGGAAGAATTCCATATCCCCTGGGTGCGGTTGAAACTGACCAAGCCGGGTGCGGTACCGGCGGCCCGTGGTGGTGTTGGCGTGGAGATCGAGCGCGGATGTCTCTGAGCACGGTTTACCTTGGCCTTGGCAGCAATATCGACCGTGAGGCGCACTTGTGCGCCGGGCTCGATGCGTTGGCGGGCATCCTCACCGACATGCGCTGCTCGCCGGTGTTCGAAAGCCAGCCGGTGGGGATCAAGAGCGGGCCGTTCATCAATTTCGTGGTGACCGGGCAAACCGCACTGCCGCTGATCGAACTGGACCGTCGGCTGAAGTTCATCGAGGCCGAAAATGGCCGTTACGCGCCGGACCGCAAAGGGCTGCCGCTGGATATCGATGTGCTGATGTATGACGATCTGCACGGCACCTTCGATGGGCTGGTGTTGCCCCGGGCCGAGATCCTGAAGAACGCGTTTGTGCTGTGGCCGCTGTCGTTGCTGGCGCCTGAGCTGGTGCATCCGGGGGCAGGCAAGAGCATGGCCCGGTTGTGGCAAGAGGCACAGATTGACCAGGTACTGGCCCCGGTCGCCTTTGAGTGGCGCGGGTTGCAGCTGACGCCTGCTTAAGCCTGTTCCGGCCCTTTCGCGGCTAAAGCCGCTCCCACAAGTACCGCGCAGGTTTCGCGCCCACGCTGTACCTGTGGGAGCGGCTTTAGCCGCGAAGGGGCCGGTATGGTCAGTCGAGTTGGTAAACCTCAAGCGCTTTCAGCCGCTCGGCTTTGAGCGCTTCGCCCAGTGCCTGCCCAGTCAGCCCAGCCTGCACCAACGGCTTCACATCCACCGCTCGCGCCGCTGTTGCTGCGCCGCGCAGGTAATCAGCCTGTGGATAACCCTGCTTGCCCTCGCCAAGCGATGCCATCTGGCAAACCACCACAAAATCCTCGAACCGTTGCGGTCGTCGGTAAACATCGAACTTCTGCAATAGCTCCAGCAGTGCCGTGGCAGGCAGTTCCAGCGCCTGATTGGCCTGCGCCAGGCATTCGCCTGTCAGCAGGGCCAGTTCCTGGCATTCCCGTGGCGCTTTCAGGCGCTGGTTGACGGCTTTGATCGATGCCGGTGCCAGCCCGCGCAGCAGGCAGGCCCAGCGCACGTGCAGGGGCTGTTCATGCGCCGCTGCTTGCTCCAGCGCCGCCAAGGCCTGGGCATCGTCAACAAGCTCAGGCAGCAGGGCCTGCAGGGCGTCGCAATCGCGCAGTACCTGGAAGAACACCTGGGGCTGTGCCTCCATCAGCGCACGCTCGATTTCCTTCCAGCTGCGTTCTGCAGTCAGCGCCTGCAGCTCGCCAGAGGCGCTGATCTGGCGCATCAGCTCAAGCGTTTCTTCGGCAACCCGGAAACCGAGCGGTGCATAGCGGGCAGCAAAGCGCGCAACGCGTAGCACGCGCAAGGGATCTTCGGCGAATGCCGGGGAAACGTGTCGTAAAATTCGCCTTTCGAGATCGTCTTTGCCGTGGTGGGGGTCGTACACCGTGCCCGCTTCGTCCTCGGCCATCGCATTGATGGTCAGGTCACGGCGAATCAGGTCTTCCTCCAGTGTCACGTCAGGGCTGGCGTGAAAAGTGAAGCCGCCATAACCGCGCCCGCTCTTGCGCTCTGTACGCGCCAAGGCATATTCCTCGCCGGTTTTCGGGTGCAGGAATACCGGAAAATCAGCGCCCACCGGCCGATAACCCTTGGCGTGCATTTCTTCAACGGTGGCGCCTACCACCAGCCAGTCGATATCGCTGACAGGAAGGCCGAGCAGGCGGTCGCGCACGGCGCCGCCGACTTTGTAGATGTGCATGTGCAGCTCTCCATAACTGCCGACAGGATAACCCGTCGGCCGTTATGGCGGTGCACTAGAGGTGGTGAATGACAGCCAGGTCCATGCGCCCGTAGTCGGCGCTTTCGCCGTGCTCGCCACGGGGTGGCATGTGGTGGGTTTTCATCACTTGCTCGCCCTGCACGGTCTCCAGGTGGATATCGAAGCCCCACAGGCGATGCAGGTGCTTGAGCACTTCATCGGTCGAGTCGCCCAGCGGTTTGCGGTTGTGTTGCTGGTGGCGCAGCGTCAGCGAGCGGTCACCGCGACGGTCGACGCTCCAGATTTGCACGTTCGGTTCACGGTTACCCAGGTTGTACTGCGCGGCCAGCAGTTCACGAATCACCCGGTAGCCGGCTTCATCGTGAATGGCGGGCACCAGCAGGTCGTCGCGCTGGTCGTCGTCGAGGATGCTGAACAGCTTGAGGTCGCGCATCACCTTGGGCGAAAGGTACTGCAGGATGAAGCTCTCGTCCTTGAAGCTGCTCATGGCAAACTTGATGGTAGAAAGCCAGTCACTGCCGGCAATGTCGGGGAACCAGTGGCGATCTTCATCGGTCGGATTTTCGCACATGCGGCGGATGTCGGTGTACATCGCAAAGCCCAGTGCGTAGGGGTTGATGCCGCTGTAGTAGGGGCTGTCGAAGCCGGGCTGGAACACCACGCTGGTGTGCGACGTCAAAAACTCCATCATGAAGCCTTCGGTGATCAGCCCCTCGTCGTACAGGTCGTTCATGAGCGTGTAGTGCCAGAAGGTTGCCCAGCCTTCGTTCATGACCTGGGTCTGGCGCTGCGGGTAGAAGTACTGGGCGATCTTGCGCACGATGCGCACCACTTCACGCTGCCAGGGTTCGAGCAGCGGTGCATTCTTCTCGATGAAATACAGGATGTTCTCCTGCGGTTCGGCGGGGAAGCGCCCCTCATCGCGTTCGTTGCCCCTTTCGGCGCTTTTCGGGATGGTGCGCCACAGGTCGTTGATCTGGCGCTGCAGGTGCTCCTCACGTTCCTTCTGGCGCCGCCGTTCCTCTTCAGCGGAGATGGGGTAGGGGCGCTTGTAGCGGTCCACGCCGTAGTTCATCAGGGCATGGCAGGAGTCGATCAGGTCTTCCACGGCGTCGATGCCGTGGCGCTCTTCGCACTGGGCGATGTACTGCTTGGCAAACACCAGGTAATCGATAATGGAGCTGGCGTCGGTCCAGGTGCGGAACAGGTAGTTGCCTTTGAAGAAGCTGTTATGGCCATAGCAGGCGTGGGCAATCACCAGTGCCTGCATGCACATGGTGTTTTCTTCCATCAGGTAGGCGATGCAGGGGTCGGAGTTGATCACGATTTCGTAGGCCAGGCCCATCTGGCCACGGCTGTAGGATTTTTCTGTGCTGAGGAACTGTTTGCCGTAGGACCAGTGGTGGTAACCCAGTGGCATGCCGACCGAGGCATAGGCGTCCATCATCTGCTCTGCCGTGATCACCTCGATCTGGTTGGGGTAAGTGTCCAGGGCGTAACGTTCGGCCAGGCGGCCGATTTCCCGGTCGTAGGTCTGGATCAGCTCGAACGTCCACTCGGACCCGGTGGAAATGGGTTGGCGTCTCTGTGCTCTGGCGGTCATGTGGCTAACCTGCGCTGGAAGAGTTCACGGAAGACCGGGTAGATATCGCCGGCCGATACCAACTGCTGCTGGGCGAACGTGTCGGGGAAGGCTTCGCCGATGCGTTCGTATTCATACCACAGCGCCTGGTGCTCACGGGGGGTGATCTCGACGTAAGTGTAGTACTGCACGTGCGGCATGATCTGCTTGGACAGGATGTCGCGGCAGATCGGCGAGTCGTCGTTCCAGTTATCGCCGTCAGAAGCCTGAGCGGCGTAGATGTTCCAGTCGCTGGCCGGGTAGCGTTCGGCCATGATCTCCTGCATCAGCTTGAGCGCGCTGGAGACGATGGTGCCGCCGGTTTCCCGCGAGTAGAAGAACTCTTCCTCGTCGACTTCCCGGGCGCTGGTGTGGTGGCGGATGAACACCACTTCGATGCGGTCGTAGTTACGCTTGAGGAACAGGTACAACAGGATGAAGAAGCGCTTGGCGATGTCCTTGGTGGCCTGGGTCATGGAGCCGGACACGTCCATCAGGCAGAACATCACTGCCTTGGAGCTGGGGTTGGGCTGCTTGACCAGCAGGTTGTACTTGAGGTCGAAGGTGTCGAGGAAGGGCAGGCGGTTGATGCGTGCCTTCAGGCGTTCGATTTCCTGTTCGACTTCCTGGATATCGGTGAAGTTGTCCGGCTCCTCGACCCGCAGGCGGTCGAGTTCCTTTTGTGCTTCGCGCAGCAGTGCGCGGCTGCTGCCGGTCAGGGCGATACGCCGGGCATGGGCCGAGCGCAGGGTGCGCACGATATTGATGCGTGACGGGTTGCCCTCGTTGGCGATGCCCGCACGCACGGTCTTGAAGGTGTCGGTCCCGGTCAGGTGACGTTTGACCAGGTTGGGCAGTTCGAGATCCTCGAACATGAATTCGAGGAATTCTTCCTGGGTGATCTGGAAGACGAAGTCGTCCATGCCGTCGCCGGAGTTGCCCGCTTTGCCGCGGCCGCCGCCACCTCCGCCACCACCTTGCGGCCTGGGGATATGTTCGCCGGCAGTGAATTCCTTGTTGCCCGGGTGCACGACGGTCTGTTTGCCGCCGCGACCGTGGTGGAGCACGGGTTCGTCGATGTCGCGCCCCGGAATGCTGATCTGCTCGCCATGTTCCATGTCCATGATGGAACGGCGGCTTACCGCCTCTTCGACGGCCTTCTTGATGTGTTCACGGTACCGCCGCAGGAAGCGCTGGCGGTTGACCGTGCTCTTGTTCTTGCCGTTCAGGCGTCGGTCTATAACGTAGCTCATGGTCCCTCCGGTAGCTGGGAACAGCTGCACGCTTCAAGCTACGGGCTCGCTGCACCTAATGGCAGCAAGGCAGTTGCTGTCGCCCAAGGCTGGCTTGCCAGCCTTGGGCGCGCAGTGTGTAGCTTGTCGCTTTATTGCGATTTCCTGACCCGCAGGTACCATTCCGACAGCAGACGAACCTGTTTGTCGGTGTAGCCACGCTCCACCATGCGCGTGACGAAGTCGTTGTGCTTCTGTTGGTCCTCCTTGCTGGCCTTGGCGTTGAAGCTGATGACCGGCAGCAGGTCCTCGGTGTTGGAGAACATTTTCTTCTCGATCACCACCCGCAGCTTTTCATAGCTCAGCCAGCTCGGGTTCTTGCCATTGTTGTTGGCGCGGGCACGCAGCACGAAGTTGACGATTTCGTTGCGGAAATCTTTCGGGTTGCTGATGCCAGCCGGTTTCTCGATCTTCTCCAGTTCTTCGTTGAGGGCGATACGGTTGAGGATTTCGCCGGTCTCCGGGTCGCGGTATTCCTGGTCCTGGATCCAGAAGTCGGCGTACAGCACGTAGCGGTCGAAAATGTTCTGGCCGTATTCGCTGTAGGACTCCAGGTAGGCAGTCTGGATTTCCTTGCCGATGAACTCGATATAGCGCGGTGCCAGGTACTCCTTCAGGTAGCGCAGGTAGCGTTCGCGCACTTCGGCAGGGAACTGTTCCTGTTCGATCTGCTGTTCAAGCACATACAGCAGGTGCACCGGGTTGGCCGCAATCTCGTGTGGATCGAAGTTGAAGACTTTGGAAAGGATCTTGAAGGCGAAACGGGTCGACAGGCCGTTCATGCCCTCGTCGACGCCTGCCGAGTCCCGGTACTCCTGGATCGACTTGGCCTTCGGATCGGTGTCCTTGAGGTTCTCGCCATCGTAGACGCGCATCTTCGAGTAGATGTTGGAGTTCTCTGGCTCTTTGAGGCGCGAGAGTACAGTGAACTGGGCGAGCATCTTGAGGGTGTCTGGCGCGCAATGGGCCTTGGCCAGCGAGCTGTTGATCAGCAACTTGTCGTAGATCTTGATCTCATCGCTGACGCGCAGGCAGTACGGCACCTTGACGATGTAGATCCGGTCGATGAACGCCTCGTTGTTCTTGTTGTTGCGGAAGGTGTGCCACTCCGATTCGTTGGAGTGGGCCAACAGGATGCCGGTGTAGGGAATGGCACCCAGCCCCTCGGTACTGTTGTAGTTACCTTCCTGAGTGGCCGTGAGCAGTGGGTGCAGGACCTTGATCGGCGCCTTGAACATCTCGACGAATTCCATCAGGCCCTGGTTGGCCCGGCACAACGCGCCCGAATAGCTGTAGGCATCGGCGTCGTTCTGCGGGAATTCTTCGAGCTTGCGGATATCGACCTTACCGACCAGGGCGGAAATGTCCTGGTTGTTCTCGTCGCCCGGTTCGGTCTTGGCGATGGCGATCTGGTTAAGGATCGACGGGTACAGCTTGACCACTTTGAACTTGCTGATGTCGCCGCCGAACTCCTGCAGGCGCTTGGTGGCCCAGGGCGACATGATGGTGTTCAGGTAACGCCGCGAGATGCCGAACTCTTCCTCGAGGATGGCCCCGTCTTCGGTGGCGTTGAACAGCCCCAGGGGTGACTCGAATACCGGCGAGCCCTTGATGGCATAGAACGGTACCTTTTCCATCAGCTGCTTGAGTTTTTCGGCCAGCGACGACTTGCCGCCGCCGACCGGGCCCAGCAGATAGAGGATCTGTTTCTTTTCTTCAAGGCCTTGGGCGGCGTGGCGGAAATAAGACACGATCTGGTCGATGCACTCTTCCATGCCATGGAAGTCGGCAAAGGCCGGATAGCGGCGGATAACCTTGTTGGAGAAGATGCGCGACAGCCTGGAGTTGGTAGAGGTGTCGATCAGCTCTGGCTCACCGATGGCCAGCAACAGCCGTTCGGCCGCCGATGCGTAGGCACTGCGATCCTCTTTGCACAGCTCGAGGTACTCCTGCAGCGAGAGCTCTTCCTGGCGCGTGGACTCGAAACGTTGTTGGAAGTGGCTAAAAATACTCATGACGTCACCTCGCTCGATACGTGGAGACGACGCCGGATCAGTCAGCTGATGCTGGCATGCAACCGGTTTTGGCCGGCTGCTGTATACCCCCCAGAACACCCTGTAACGCTACCGATGACCCGCACGCCGGTGTACCGGCTCTCCCCTTTTTCTGGATGGCCTGCGCTTAAGAATAGTTGGTTATCGGTAAGTTCAAGGCGGCGGGGCGGAGAAGTTGCGAACGACCGTTCGTCAGATAAGCCGCAAGCCCGCACAGGGCGCGGGCTGCAGTAAAAATGAAAATATTTATTCGGCGGTGCCTTGGGCGGTCTCGGCCGGGTAGGTAGCGCGCCACAGTTCAAAGCCGCCGTCCACGCTGTACACGTCGGAAAAGCCCTGGCCTACCAGGTAGGCGGCAGCGCTCTGGCTGGAGTTGCCGTGGTAGCAGACCACCAGGGTAGGTGCGTCGAGGTCGGCGTTGCGGATGAAGTCGGCGACCGAATGGTTATCCAGGTGCCGGGCGCCGGTAATGTGGCCTGCGGCGAAGGCTTGCGAGTCACGAATGTCGACGACGACCGCACCTTCTTGCTTGCGAAGCTCCAAGGCCTGCTCGGGAGGGATGCGCTTGAATTCGCTCATGGGTACTACTTCCTTCAGGTGTGGTCGTTGAGTGTAGTGGGTTGTGCCGGCTGGCGCAGGGTGCCGTCGTCGGCGCAGTCGCAGCGGTGGTATTCGCCGCTGTCGACGTTGTACAGGGTCATGGCGCCGCCCCACACGCAACCGGTGTCCAGGGCGATGACGCCCGGCTCGTTGACGCGGCCTTCGAGGGCGGCCCAATGGCCGAAGATGATCTTCACATGCCGCGAGCGGCGGTCCTTGTGTGCAAACCAGGGCTTGTAACCCTTGGGCGCGGTGCCCAGGCCTTCCTTGCTCTTGAGGTCGAGCTTGCCCTCGGCGGTGCAGAAGCGCATGCGTGTGAAGTAGTTGGTAATGACCCGCAGGCGTTCGATGCCGGTGAGGTGCTTGCTCCACTTGTTCGGCTCGTTGCCGTACATGCCGTCGAGGTACAGCTTCAGGCGGCCATCGTCGCGCAGTACCTCTTCCACCTCGGCCGCAAGACCAAGGGCCTGGCCAAGCGTCCACTGTGGCGGGATGCCCGCGTGCGCCATGGCAATGCCACGTGCCTCGTCGTAATGCAGCAGTTTTTGCTGGCGCAGCCAGTGGAACAGCAGGTCGGCGTCCGGTGCTTCGATGATCTCGCGCAGCGTGTCGCTTTTTTTCAGGCGCTCGACGTTGTGCCAGGCGGCCAGCAGGTGCAGGTCATGGTTGCCCAGCACGCAGACCAGCGACTGGCGGATCGAATACAGGAAACGCAGGGTTTCCAGTGATTCGGGGCCGCGGTTGACCAGGTCACCGACCAGCCACAGGCGGTCGACGGCCGGGTTGAAGCTGACACGTTCGAGCAGGCACTTGAGGGGCTGCAGGCAGCCCTGCAGGTCACCGACGGCGTAGGTTGCCATCAGTGCAGTGCCCCGGGCACCGCGAGGCGGAAGGGGGCGATCTCGGCGTCGAAGCGCTTACCGTCTTCGGCGAACATCTGGTAACTGCCCTGCATGGTGCCCACACGGGTGGTGATTACCGCACCGCTGCTATAGGTGTGGCTCTGGCCCGGATCGATGTTGGGTTGTTGGCCGACCACGCCGGAGCCGCGCACTTCCTCGACCTCGCCGTCACCATTGGTGATCAGCCAGTGGCGTGACAGCAGCTTGGCCTTGAGCGAGCCGCTGTTGTGCACGGTGATGGTGTAGGCGAAGGCGAAACGACTGTTTTCGGGGTCGGATTGTTCTTTCAGGTAGCGGGTCACGACGCTGACGTCGATCAGATAGCGAGGATCGGACATGCAATGGCCTTGGGCGAGCTGACGCAATAATGCAGTCTAGGCCATTGGGAGGGGGGAGGGCTAGCGGTGTGGGGCTTGCGGCCTTTGTCGTCAGCGCCGGCCTCTTCGCGGGTGAACCCGCTCCCACAGGGATTGCACAGTATTTGAAGGCTGTGGCGGACTTGTGGGAGCGGGTTTACCCGCGAAGTGGCCGGTACAAGCGATATCAGGCTTGCTGATCAGCCAGCTGGTCAGCCAGGCGGACAAAGGCAGCCAGGTCCAGCTGTTCGGGGCGCAGGCTGCCATCGACGCCGGCGGCCTCGATGGCTGCGCTGTCGAGCAGGCCTTTCAGGGTATTGCGCAGTGTCTTGCGACGCTGGTTGAAGGCTTCGCGAACGACGCGCTCCAGCAGCAGGTGGTCCTTGGCCGGGAACGGCAGCACTTCGTGCGGTACCAGGCGGACGATGGCCGAGTCCACTTTCGGCGGCGGGTTGAAGGCGCCAGGGCCCACGTTGAACAGGTGTTCGACGCGGCAGTGGTACTGCACCATGATCGACAAACGGCCCCAGTCACCACCACCAGGGCCGGCGGCCATGCGCTCGACCACTTCCTTTTGCAGCATGAAGTGCATGTCGCGGATCAGGCCGGCATGGCTGAGCAGGTGGAAGATCAGCGGGGTGGAGATGTTGTAGGGCAGGTTGCCCACCACCTTGAGGCTGCGCGGTGGCACGCCCAGCTGGTTGAAGTCGAACTTCAGGGCATCGCCCTGGTGCAGCCGGAAGTTGCTGCGGTTACCGAACTTGTGCTGCAGGATCGGCACCAGGTCCTTGTCCAGCTCCACCACGTCCAGTTGTGCGCCGCTGCCCAGCAGGCCTTCGGTCAGGGCGCCCTGGCCCGGGCCGATTTCCAGCAGGTGTTCACCGGCCTTGGCGTTGATGGCACGCAGGATGCGGTCGATGATGCCGGCGTCGTGCAGGAAGTTCTGGCCGAAGCGCTTGCGCGCCCGGTGTTGGTATTGCTCGTTCATGGTCGGTTCTCGGCCATCTGGTAGGCGGTTTCCAGCGCGACGCGCAGGCTGCCGGTGTCGACGTTGCCGGTGCCGGCGAGGTCCAGGGCGGTGCCGTGGTCGACCGACGTGCGGATGATCGGCAGGCCCAGGGTCACGTTGACTGCAGCGCCGAAGCCTTTGTACTTGAGTACAGGCAGGCCTTGGTCGTGGTACATCGCCAGCACTGCGTCGCAGTGCTCCAGATATTTGGGGGTAAACAGGGTATCGGCCGGCAACGGCCCGCGCAGGTCCATGCCTTCGGTGCGCAGGCGGGCCAAGGTCGGCTCGATGATGTCGATTTCTTCGCGGCCCAGGTGGCCGCCCTCGCCCGCGTGCGGGTTGAGGCCACACACCAGTATGCGCGGGTTGGCAATGCCGAACTTGTCGCGCATGTCGGCATGCAGGATACGGGTTACACGTTCGACGCGCTCGGCAGTGATGGCGTTGGCAATATCACGCAGCGGCAGGTGCGTGGTCACCAGGGCCACACGCAGACCGCGGGTGGCCAGCATCATTACTACCTGCGCGGTGTGGGTCAGCTCGGCGAGGAACTCGGTATGCCCGGAGAAGGCGATACCGCTTTCGTTGATCACGCCCTTGTGTACGGGGGCGGTGATCATCCCGGCAAAATGCCCATCGAGGCAGCCTTGCCCGGCGCGGGTCAGGGTTTCCAGCACGAACGCCGCGTTGGCTTTGTCGAGCTGCCCTGGCACTACCGGGGCTGCGAGAGGGGTATCCCACACGTACAGGCTGCCCGCGGGTGCCGGCTGGTCGGGCCATTGGCCCGGGGCGACTGGCAGCAGGCTGACGGCCAGCCCCAGCTGCGTGGCCCGCTCGGCGAGCAGGTCACGGCTGGTGATGGCGATCAGGGGGTGGGGCTGGGCGTCTGCGGCGAGCAGCAGACACAGGTCGGGACCTATGCCGGCAGGCTCGCCAGGGGTGACGGCGAAGCGCTGGGGCTTCACTGGGCGGCCTGGTCAGCGCCAGGCAGCTTGATTTCAACGTAGGCTTCGTCGCGAATCTGGCGCAGCCAGGTTTGCAGCTCTTCGTCGTACTTGCGGTTGCGCAGGACGCTCTGGGCCTGTTGCTCACGTGCCTGTTCGGTGCTGTCGGTGGCGCGGCGGCCCAGCACTTCCAGAACGTGCCAGCCGTACTGGGTCTTGAACGGCTTGGTCACTTCGCCTTGCTGGGCGTTGGCCATCTGTTCGCGAAACTCCGGTACCAGGCTGTTCGGGTCTACCCAGTTGAGGTCGCCGCCGTTGAGCGCCGAACCCGGGTCTTCCGAGAAGCTCTTCGCCAGCTCGCCGAAGTCTTCGCCGTTCTTGATGCGATCGTACAGGCGCTCGGCCAGTTGCTCGGTGGCCGCTTCGCTGCGGATTTCGCTTGGCTTGATCAGGATGTGGCGTACATGCACTTCGTCACGCAGCACGTTCTCGCTGCCACCGCGCTTCTCCTCGAGCTTGAGGATGATGAAGCCGTTGGGGATGCGAATAGGCTGGGTGATTTCACCGACCGGCATGCTGCTGAGCATCTTGGCGAAGTCTGGTGGCAGTTGGCCGGCTTTACGCCAGCCCATCTCGCCGCCTTCCAGGGCGTTTTCGCTGGCCGAGTTGGCGATCGCCATCTGGCCGAAGTCGGCGCCCTGACGCAGTTGCTGGTACACATCACCAACCTTGCGCGCAGCCTTCTGGATATCATCCGAGCTGGCGGCTTCCGGGGTCGGGATGAGGATGTTGGCCAGGCGGTACTCTTCCGACATCTGCATCTTGCCCATGTCGGAGTTGAGGAAGTTCTTCACTTCCTGCTCCGACACCTGGATGCGTTCGGCCACGCGACGCTGACGCACGCGGCTGATGATCATCTCGCGTTTGACCTGCTCGCGAGCGTCGTCGAACGACAGGCCGTCATGGGCCAGGGCGGCGCGGAACTGGTCCAGCGACATGCCATTGCGCTGGGCAATGGTGCCGATGGCCTGGTTCAGCTCTTCGTCGGTAATGCGGATGCCGGAGCGCTCGCCGATCTGCAGCTGCAGGTTCTCGACGATCAGGCGCTCCAGTACCTGCTGTTCCAGGGCGCTGGTCGGCGGTACGCCGCCGCCGCGCTTGGCGATGGTTTGCTGCACCTCGTGCACGCGCTGGTTCAGCTGGCTTTGCATGACCACGTCGTTGTCGACGATGGCCACTACGCGATCAAGAGGTTGTACCGCGGCATGCACCGCGCCACTCAGCAAAGCGGCGCCCAGCAACACTGGGCGCAGACGATCAATAAGCTTGGTCTTCACGTTCACGGTAACCTTGAATGCCTTGGTCGAGGAAAGATTCGACCTTGTTGCCGACTACGCCACCGAGGCCTTTCAGAACGATCTGAAGGAAGATGCCGTGGTCGCCTTTTTCGTTCGCCGGAAGTGCCTGGCTGAAGTCGTCGTAATCGATCCAGTAACGGTTGATCAGGCGCAGCTTCCAGCAGCAGTTGTCGTACTCGAAACCGCCCATGGCTTCCAGGGTGCGGTTGCGGTTGTAGTCATGCTGCCAGCGAGCGATGACGTTCCACTGCGGAACGATCGGCCAGATGACCGAGAAATCGTGCTGCTGGATCTTGTAGTAGTCCTTGATGTAGTTCTCGCTGCCCGGAACACCGTAGTCGCCACCGCCAGTCTTCCAGGTGCCGGTCTGGGAGTCATAGGAGATGGTGTCGTTGCGGTAGCGATAACCGAGGTTGAGCACCTTGTTCGGGTTGTCTTCAGGCTGGTAGTGGAACATCGCGCTGCCCGAGCGGGTGCTGCGGCTGTCCGGGTCCCAGTTGAAGTCCGAATTGAAGCGCCAGTCGCGGTTGAAGTAGTAGTTGTATACCAGGGCATAGGGCGACACGTCCGATTGCGAGTCGGTGCGGTTCTTGTAGTTAATGCCTGGCAACTGGACTTTGCGGTCCTTGAAGTAATACGCCTGACCGATGCTGAAGTTCTGGCGCTCGAAGCCGTTGTCCTCGATCCAGCGGGTAGTCACGCCCAGCGACAGCTTATTCTCGTCGCCGATACGGTCTGTGCCGCTGAAGCGGTTGTCGCGGAACAGCGAGTCGTAGCTGAACAGCGTTTCGCCCGAGTCGAACAGCGGGATGTCCTTCTGGTCTTTGTATGGGACATAGAGGTAGAACAGCCGTGGCTCGAGGGTCTGTTTGTAGTCAGTACCGAACAACGAGGTATTGCGGTCGAAGTACAGCCCGCTGTCCACACTGAAGATCGGGACATCACGGTTCACCGTGCCACTGTAGCTACCGTACGCTACCGGATCTTGGTTTTGCAGTCTGATGGCATCGGCCTTGCCTTTGCTATCCAGATCAAGGTCGTAATGGGTGTAGGCGTACTTCAATTTCGGCGTTAGGTAGCCATAACTGGCTTCCATTGGCAGGCTGATTGATGGCGCGAAATTCAACCGAGTTCCGTTCGCGCGAGCAATGCCTGCGATATTCTCGTCCAGCCTTTTGCCACCCAAGATTGCGCCGGTAACGGGATCGCGCACAACGCCTGCTGTTGTATCCGGCTGACCGTCTTTGTTGAATACGAGATCATTTTTCAAATCACGATCAAAGCGAACCGCTTCAGTCTCGTATGCAAGGTTCAACCCGCCCGGCTCGAACGGCAATTTACCATTGAAGGTAATCTGCGGCAGACGATCATACGGCGTGATCTGCGAGATGGTGGCCATTTCGTAGGCATGCACGTTCAAGCGCGCGGTGTAGCTGTCGCCCCGGTATGTAAGCGCACCCTGCTGGTTCAGCAGGTCACGGCTTTCGACGCCGATCTGGTCGGACTCCAGGTCCTGGAAGTAGAACGGGTCGCTGATGTCGGTGTAGTCCACCTCGGCCATCAGGCGCTCGTCCAGGCCGCCCTTGTGCTGCCAGTTGACCATCCAGCGCTGTTCTTTGTAGTCAGTCTGGTCTTTGCGGTCGTCGCTCTTGTCGTTCAGGTACGCGCCGCCGAACTGGCCTTCGCTGGAAGGGGTCAAGTAGCGGAACTCGCCTTCCATCAGCAGGCCGCGTTTGGTCATGTAACGCGGGTACAACGTGGCGTCGTAGTTAGGCGCCAGGTTGAAGTAGTACGGCGTGACCAACATGAAGCCGGTATCGCTGCTGCTGCTGAACGATGGCGGCAGGAAGCCGGACTGGCGACGGTCGTCGATCGGGAAGTAGATGTACGGTGTGTAGAACACCGGGAAATCCTTGACCCGCAGCGTAACGTTGGTCGCGGTACCGAAACCGGTGGCCGGGTTCAGGGTGATGTTGTTGCCCTTCAGCTGCCAGGCGTTGCTGCCCGGTTCGCAGGTGGTGTACGTACCGTCCTTGAGGCGGATGATGGCGTTTTCACCACGCTTGGCGTACAGCGCACTGCCGCGGATGTGCGACTTGTGCATCACGTATTCGGCGTTGTCGACCTGGGCTTCGCCCGTGTCGAGCTGAATCTGTGCCTCGTCACCGACCACCAGCGAACCGTTGTCACGGATCCGTACGTTGCCCTTGAGCTCGCCACGGTTTTCGGTCTGGTAGAGGTTGGCCTCGTCGGCCTCGGCCTGCATGCTGCCTTGGCGCATCACCACGTCACCGGCGAGGGTAGCAATCTGCTGCTCCTGCTGGTACTTGGACACCTTGGCGTTGATGTAGGTCGGCGACTCGTCCTTCGGCGTGGTGTCGGCCATGCCCGGGCGGGTTGGCTCGACATACGCGCCACCGCAATACGGGCCGGTTTCGGCCAGCTGCGCGGCAGTCAGCTTGTCACGCGGCACCCAGTCCAGGTGGCTGTAGTCTTCGCTGCGCGACTTCAGGGCACGGCCTTTGGCCTCGGTGACCAGCATCGGCCGGTCCGCAGTTTCGGCTTCGCTCGCGGCTTCTGTGCCGGAACTGACGGCCGCACCTTCGTGCACCGGGCGCGGCGGCAGGTTGTTGACTGGCGCTTTGGGCTTGCAGTCCCAACCACCGGAGGCGGACACTTGGCAGTCGAACTGTTCGGCTGCCACTACGTATGAGGTGGCCAGAGGTTGCAGGGCCAGCAGACCGCCGGTTACCAGCAACGGAAACTTTCTACGAAACGCGGGGGATTTCAATGCCATCTTATTAGTCCGGGCTTCCTGCGTGCCATCTGCCCGCGTGTGGGGCCGCACGCCTCTCGATGGTCTGAAAAAGATGCTGGATAATAAAGCATGACCCGCTTGACGGCTAGGGCCGTCGGAGACCCTTGTAATGCCTGAACACGATGTACGCCTGCAACAACTGACGGTCTGGCTCGATGAGCAGCTCAATGATCTTTTCCTGAACAACGCCTGGGGCGAAGTGCCCGCAGGCAGCCTGACCGCGGCCAGCAGCGATGCCAGCTTCCGCCGCTACTTCCGCTGGCAGGGCGCTGGGCACAGCTTCGTGGTCATGGACGCGCCACCCCCGCAGGAAAACTGCCGACCGTTCGTCGCCATTGACCACTTGCTGGCCAGTGCCGGTGTGCATGTGCCGCTGATCCATGCCCAGGACCTGGAGCGCGGCTTCCTGTTGCTGGGGGATCTGGGCCACCAGACATACCTTGATGTAATTGATGCCGACAACGCCGATGGCCTGTTCGCCGACGCCATCGAGGCCTTGCTGGCCTTCCAGCGGTTGCCAATGGATGCGCCGCTTCCCAGCTACGACGATGCCCTGTTGCGCCGTGAAGTAGAGCTGTTTCCCGAGTGGTACGTGGGCCGTGAGCTTGGCCTGGCGTTGAGCGAAGCGCAGAAAGCCACCTGGCAGCGCGTCAGCCAATTGCTGATCGACAGCGCCCTGGCTCAGCCCAAGGTGCTGGTGCACCGCGACTACATGCCGCGCAACCTGATGCAAAGTACCCCCAACCCCGGTGTACTGGACTTCCAGGACGCGGTGTACGGCCCGGTCACCTACGACATCACCTGCCTGTTCAAGGACGCCTTCCTCAGCTGGCCGCAGGCACGGGTCGAAGGCTGGCTGCGAAACTACTGGCAGCAGGCCAAGGCGGCCGGCATCCCGGTGCAGGGCGACTTCGAAGCATTCCAGCGTGCCAGCGACCTGATGGGTGTGCAGCGCCACCTGAAGGTGATCGGCATTTTCGCCCGCATCTGCCACCGCGATGGCAAACCGCGCTACCTGGGCGACGTGCCGCGTTTCTTCGCCTATATAGAAGAAGTGATCGGCCGCCGGCCCGAGTTGGCGGAGCTGGGTGAGCTGATTGCCGAGTTGCAGGCCGGAGTGCGTGCATGAAGGCAATGATCCTGGCAGCGGGCAAAGGCGAGCGCATGCGCCCGTTGACGCTGCATACCCCAAAACCACTGATCCCGGTCGCCGGCCAACCGCTGATCGAGTACCACCTGCACGCCCTGGCGGCGGCGGGTGTTACCGAGGTGGTGATCAACCATGCCTGGCTCGGCCAGCAGATCGAAGACCACCTGGGCGATGGCAGCCGCTTCGGGTTGAGCATTCGTTATTCACCCGAGGGCGAGCCGCTGGAAACCGGTGGCGGCATTTTCAAGGCCCTGCCATTGCTGGGCGACGAGCCGTTCCTGCTGGTTAACGGCGACGTCTGGAGCGACTACGATTTCACACGCCTGCAGGCCCCCTTGCAAGGCCTTGCTCACCTGGTACTGGTCGACAACCCTGGCCATCACGGGCGCGGTGACTTCCGCCTGGTGGGGGAGCAAGTCGTCGATGGCGATGACGCTCCCGGCACGCTGACCTTCAGTGGGCTTTCGGTGCTGCACCCGGCACTGTTGGACGGTTGCCAGCCCGGTGCCTTCAAGCTGGCGCCGCTGCTGCGTCAGGCCATGGCGGATGGCAAGGTCACTGGCGAGCACTACCGTGGGCACTGGGTGGATGTTGGTACGCTTGAGCGCCTGGCCGAGGCTGAGCGTTTGATTGGCGAGCGCGCCTGACATGTGGTGGCCAGGCACGCTGATTGGTGTGGGTGCCGGTTTTGCTGTTGCCAGCATTCCGGGGGCCTTGCTCGGTGGGTTGCTTGGGCAGGCCATGGACCGCCGCCTGCGCTTGCAAGGCTGGGAAGACATGCGCGAACGCCTGGGCGGGCGCTCGGCCTTGCGCGACGACGAGTTGCTGTTCGTGATGCTCGGGCGCCTGGCCAAGTGCGATGGGCGGGTGGCCGAGCAGCATATCCGCCAGGCGCGCCAGGAAATGCTGCGCCTGGACCTGGCCGAAGCGGCCCGGCTGCGCGCGATAGCCGCGTTCAACCGCGGCAAGGCGGGCAAGGACCGGCTGGGCAGCCATTTGCGCCGCATTCGCCAGCAGCCGCATGCGGCGGAAGGCACCCTGCGTGCGTGTTGGCGCATGGTCTGGGCCGACGGCAAGATGGGCAACAAGGAACGTGAGCTGCTGCTGGACTGGGGGCAGAAGCTGGGCCTGAGCCGGCGGCAGGTGCAGGCGATGTCGCTGGAGTATGAGCCGCGCAAGGCAGCCGGAACAGAAGGGGTGGCCATGACTTATGCCGCGGCGTTGCGCTTGCTGGCGGTTGAGGCGGACACCGAAACCGACAAGGTCAAGCGGGCGTATCGCCGGCTGGTCAGCCGGCATCACCCGGACAAGCTGGCGGGTACCGGTGCCAGCGAGGCGCAGGTGCGTGAGGCGACCGAGCGCACCCGTGAGTTGCATCAGGCCTATGCCATGATTCGTAAGCGGCGGGGCCTGTAACAAAACGGGGCCGCTGTGCGGCCCATCGCGACACAAGGCCGCTCCTACAAGTTCGCGCAAAGCCCGAGGGGTGCGCAGTACTTGTGGGAGCGGCCTTGTGTCGCGATGGGGGTGCCCGGCACCCCATCGATTTCAGTTCAACCCTGCGGGCTCATCCACCCCCGTACCCGGCGGAACAACTGCTCTTGTTCCGCCGCCTTGTTCGCTGGCATGGCAATCAACGACAACTGCCGGTACTGGCTGTCCTTCTGCCGCTTGCTGGCCTGCAGACGCTGCTCTGCCGCGTTGCGGTCGCTGCTGCGGGTGACGTAATAGATATCGGCAGTCGGCACCTTCAAGGTCGGCGCCAGGCTTAGCAGGTCATGTTCAACCCGCGCCGGTGTCTGCGCCGCGACCATCACCAGTTTTTGTACCTGGGGTGGCTGCTTCTCGCTCAGGTAGCGGGCCGCCCAATACGCACCGCTACCATGGCCGATCAGCACGATGCTGCGGGCGTTGTGTTGCTGGGCGTACGCTACGGCGGCATCCAGGCGGGCGAAGATACGCTCGGCATCTGCCGGGTCCGCCTGCTCGCTGGCCTGTTCGGCGTCAGTGCTTTCTGCGGTGTCGGCATCGGCTGCCGTGGCCTGGGCCACGTTGGCGTTGGCGTCGGCCGGTACGTCCTTGGCCGGTGCGCTTTCGCCTTTGTCTTTCTCAGGCTCGGCGGGCGGTGTGGCCTCGACCCTTGCCTGCGGGCTGTCGGCGAGCAGGTCCGGCATGCTGACGCTCAGGCTGTGCCAGCCGACATCAGGGAATTTCTGCCGCAGTGGGCCGACCGCATTCGGCCAGTCGGCGGTCTCGCCTGCACCGGGAATAATGATGACTGCCCCTTGCGGGTCGTTGTCATTGGCGGGTTTCCAAAGTGCCAGGAAACTGTCGGCACCGGCCTGCAGGGTCTGCTGCTCGGCCTTTGGCACAAGCCGCTCCAGCGCCTGGGCATCTTCCTGGCTGCGCTCCAGCAGGGGCGGGCGCGGGGCTTCGGCGGCCGGAGCTTCGGTGGTGGTGGGTGGTTTTTCGGCATCGGCGGCCAAGGCGCCGAGTGGAAGGATCGAGGCCAGGCAGCACATTGCCAGCGTCGTGCGATAAAGTGTGGACATGAGTCAACCCAGGGCCAGAATGATACCGGCAGCCTAATAGTATTTGCCCGCGACGGCCATGCTGCATGGCCGCCTTTGCCAAGACGAGCGTGTAGATGAAGCGAGTGCGTCGCCTGTTGGTTATCGGCTGCTTGTGGCTGCCCTTGATTGCATTGGCCCGGCCCGAGACGGTGCCCACCGTTACGCTGGAGCCTGCGCAACAGCAGTGGCTGGACGCGCACCGCAGCTTGCGCGTCGGCCTGGTGCTGCAGGCCCCCTACGCCCAGTTCGACCGGCGCCTGCAGCAACTGTACGGGGCCAACGTAGAACTGGTGAACAGCCTGGCGCAGGCGCTGCGCCTGGACCTTACCTGGCGCAACTTCAGCGACCAGGCCAGCCTGGAACATGCCCTGCAGAGCGGCGAAATCGACTTCGCCCCCGGCCTTACCCAGACGCCGGCCAGCCTGCGGCTGTGGCTGTTCAGCGACCCGTACATGCGCGTGCCGCAACTGGTGGTGGGGCCACGCACCGGGGCCATGGCCGTGGAGCTGGAAAAGCTTGAAGCCGAGCAGCGAGTGGCCGTACGCATGCCCAGCCAACTGGCCGATTATCTGCGCGGTAACTACGGCAACCTCAACCTGCAGGGGGTGCCCAACGAACGTGAGGCCTTGCAACTGGTGGTAGGTGGCCAGGCCAGTTTCGCGGTGCTGGATGAAGCCCAGCTCAGCCGCTTGTCACGCGAAAGCGAGTTCAGTGAGCTGGCGGTGGTCGGCGATATCGGCCTGCCGCAGTTGTTGCGCATCGGCTCGCGGCGCGACTGGCCGCTGCTGGCCGATGTGCTCGAACGCGGCCTGCAGGCGCTGCCGGCCAAGGAGCTGGAGCAACTGCACCAACGCTGGTTGCAGCCCAAATACCCACGCCTCAGCGAGTCGCCAGGCTTTTGGCAGAACCTGGCCTTGCTGTTCGGTTTGTTGCTGTTGTGCGCTTTGGCCACCTTGGTGTGGCAACGCCGGCAGCAGCGCCAGCTGGAGCGCAGCCTGCTGACCACGCGGGAAAGCCTGGTGGAGCGACAAGTGCGTGAAGAAGCCCTGCGCCTGAGCCAGTTCGCCATCGACCAGAGCACGGTGGGCATTCTCTGGGTCAACTGGGACAGCCATGTACGCTACGCCAATCACGCCGCCGAGCGCATGCTGGGATATGGCGATGGCGAACTGCTGGAGCGGCCGTTGAGCACCTTCGAGCCGAGCCTGAACATGGACCGCTGGCTGGAGTTGTGGAAAGGCGCACGCACGGGTGAGGGCGGTGTTGGCCAGTTCGAGGCGCAGTGCCGGCGGGCCGACAACAGCCTGCTGCCGGTCGAGCTATCACTGAGTTTTCTGCGTTTTCGAGATTCCGAATACCTGGTGGTCTACCTCGCCGATGTCACCGAGCGCCACCGCGCCCTGGCGGCACTGCGCGAGAGCGAGGCGCGCCTCAAGGGCATTGCCGGCAACGTACCGGGGCTGGTGTTCCGCCTGGAGCGTGACCCGGCCGAGGGCGAGCTGGAATTCCCCTATATCAGTGAGGGCAGCGAGGCGTTGGTGGGCTATGCGCCTGTCGAGATCCAGCACCCACAGATGGGCCTGCGCAACCTGGTTCACCCCGAGGACCGCGCCGATTACCACCGGGTCCAGGACCTGGCCTTGGCCAGCGACCGAGACTGGTCCTGGCAGGGGCGCATCCTGACCCGCCACGGTGAACAACGCTGGGCCGACATCAAGGCCAGCACCCGGCGCCTGGCCAACGGCCAGGTGGTGTGGGACGGTGTGGTATGGGACATCACCCAGGGCAAGCGGGCAGAGTTGGCGTTGGCGAAATCCCAGGAGCAGCTGCGCGAGCTGTCGGCCCACCTGGAAAGCGTGCGCGAGGAAGAAAAGGCGCGTATCGCCCGGGAAGTGCATGATGAGCTGGGGCAGATGCTGACCGTGCTCAAGCTGGAGGTGTCGATGTGCGAGCTGGCGTTTGCCGACCTGGACCCCGGCCTGCATGAGCGCCTGGCAAGCATGAAACGCCTGATTGCCCAGCTGTTCCAGCTGGTGCGTGATGTTGCCACTGCCTTGCGCCCGCCGATTCTCGATGCCGGCATTGCTTCGGCCATCGAATGGCAGGCACGGCGCTTTGAAGCCCGCACGCAGATCCCCTGCCTGGTACAAGTGCCGGATAATCTGCCAGCATTGAGCGACGCCAAGGCCACCGGCCTGTTTCGTATCTTGCAGGAGGCGCTCACCAACGTCATGCGCCACGCCCAGGCCCACAGCGTGGAGATCGAGCTGGTGCGTGAGGAAGGGCAATTGCGCATGACGGTCAGCGATGACGGCCAGGGCTTTTGCCGCGAGCAGACCCGGCCCACTTCATTTGGCCTGGTGGGTGTACGCGAGCGGGTGCTGATGCTGGGGGGCAGCATGGCGCTGGACAGTGAACCGGGCGAAGGCACCAGCCTGAGTGTGGCCATTCCGTTGGAGTAGGAGAGCAATCGTGATTCGAGTACTGGTGGCCGAAGACCACACCATTGTCCGTGAAGGCATCAAGCAGTTGATTGGCCTGGCCAAGGACATGCAGGTGGTGGGGGAGGCCGGGAATGGTGAGCAGTTGCTCGACACCCTGCGCCACACGCCGTGTGAAGTGGTGCTGCTGGATATCTCGATGCCCGGGGTGAACGGCCTGGAGGCGATCCCGCGGATCCGTGCCCTGCACGATGCGCCGGCAATCCTGATGCTGTCGATGCACGACGAGGCACAGATGGCGGCGCGGGCGCTGAAGGCTGGTGCGGCGGGCTATGCCACCAAGGACAGTGACCCGGCGCTGCTACTGACCGCGATACGTCGGGTGGCAAGTGGCGGGCGTTACATCGACCCGTCGCTGGCCGACCGCATGGTGTTCGAAGTGGGCCTGACCGAGTCCCGGCCATTGCACACGCTGCTGTCGGAGCGGGAGTTTTCGGTGTTCGAGCGCCTGGCCCAGGGGGCCAACGTCAACGACATCGCCCAGCAACTGGCGCTGTCGAGCAAGACCATCAGCACCCACAAGGCGCGTTTGATGCAAAAGCTGAAAGTGAACTCGCTGGCGGAGCTGGTGAAGTACTCCATGGAACACAAGCTGGTCTGATTGCGACATAAGTCTGGCTTGCACGGTCTTTTGTAGGAGCGGCCTTGTGTCGCGACCGGCTGCAGAGCAGCCCCGTTAATTTGTGCATTTAAGCTGAAACCCTGGGGCTGCTTTGCAGCCCATCGCGACACAAGGCCGCTCCTACACAGGAATGTGTTTGTCCTGAATGCGCCATCCTTGTAGGGCAATCCCTACAGCAAATCTTCCATCCGGATGATGGCATTCTCTCAGTGCCCCCGATTTCCGGGCGCTTGCGGCTCTTCTACTCTTTTGCCTACGCAGTCATCCAACAAGAAGGTGCAGGCATGAGCGAGGCGAAGTCGAACGCTGCAACCAGCGAAACGCTGGTCAGCTTCCGTGGTGTGCAGAAGAGCTACGACGGCGAGTCGCTGATCGTCAAAGACCTCAACCTGGACATCCGCAAGGGCGAGTTCCTTACCCTGCTTGGCCCGTCCGGCTCCGGCAAGACCACCAGCCTGATGATGCTGGCCGGCTTCGAAACCCCTACCGCCGGTGAAATCCAGCTGGCCGGGCGCTCGATCAACAATGTGCCGCCGCACAAGCGCGACATCGGCATGGTGTTCCAGAACTACGCGCTGTTCCCGCACATGACCGTGGCCGAGAACCTGGCCTTCCCGCTGACCGTGCGCAACCTGAGCAAGACCGACGTCAGCGAGCGGGTCAAACGCGTGTTGAACATGGTCCAGCTCGATACTTTCGCCAAGCGCTATCCCGGCCAGCTTTCCGGTGGCCAGCAGCAGCGGGTGGCCCTGGCCCGTGCACTGGTGTTCGAGCCGCAGCTGGTGCTGATGGACGAACCGCTCGGCGCGCTGGACAAGCAGCTGCGTGAACACATGCAGATGGAGATCAAGCACATCCACCAGCGCCTGGGCGTGACCGTGGTGTACGTGACCCACGATCAGGGCGAAGCGCTGACCATGTCCGACCGCGTGGCAGTGTTCCACCAGGGCGAGATCCAGCAGATCGCCGACCCGCGCACGCTGTACGAAGAACCCTGCAATACCTTCGTCGCCAACTTCATCGGCGAGAACAACCGTATCAACGGCACCCTGCTGGCCAGCGATGGCAAGCGCTGCCAGGTGCAGCTGCCGCGCGGCGAGCGGGTCGAAGCGCTGGCGGTGAACGTCGGCCAGGCCGGCGAGCCGGTAACCCTTTCAATCCGCCCCGAGCGTGTGCGCCTGAATGGCCACAGCGAGCGCTGCGTCAACCGCTTCTCTGGCCGGGTGGCCGAATTCATTTACCTGGGCGACCACGTGCGGGTGCGCCTGGAAGTTTGCGGCAAGGCCGATTTCTTCGTGAAACAGCCGATTGCCGAGCTCGACCCGGCCCTGGCCGTGGGCGATGTGGTACCGCTGGGCTGGGAGGTGGAGCACGCCCGCGCGCTCGATCCGATTGCCGAAGCCCATTGATGGATTGCTTCACCAACCCTGTACTGTGGAGAGAACAAGAATGCGCAAGCAGTTGAAACTGACCGCCCTGGCCCTGGGGCTGTTCGCCGCTGGCCAGGCCATGGCCGCAGACCTCACCGTGATCTCGTTCGGGGGCGCCAACAAGGCCGCCCAGGTAAAGGCGTTCTACGAGCCATGGGAGAAGGCGGGCAATGGCAAGATCGTCGCCGGTGAGTACAACGGCGAAATGGCCAAGGTGAAGGCGATGGTCGACACCAAGAGCGTGTCGTGGAACCTGGTAGAGGTTGAGTCGCCAGAGCTGGCGCGCGGGTGTGATGAGGGCATGTTCGAAGAGCTCGACCCAGCCCTGTTCGGCAGCGAGGCCGATTACGTGCCTGGTGCCATCCAGCCTTGCGGCGTGGGCTTCTTCGTATGGTCCACGGTCATGGCCTACAACGCCGACAAGCTCAAGACCGCACCTGCCAGCTGGGCCGATTTCTGGGACACCAAGCAGTTCCCGGGCAAGCGTGGCCTGCGCAAGGGCGCCAAGTACACCATGGAATTTGCACTGATGGCCGATGGCGTTGCGCCCAAGGACGTCTACAAAGTGCTGGCAACCAAAGAAGGCCAGGACCGCGCCTTCAAGAAACTCGATGAACTCAAGCCCAGCATCCAGTGGTGGGAAGCGGGTGCACAGCCGCCACAGTTCCTGGCCTCTGGCGACGTGGTCATGAGTTCTGCGTACAACGGGCGTATTGCCGCTGTGCAGAAAGAGAGCAACCTCAAGGTGGTGTGGAACGGCGGTATCTACGACTTTGACGCCTGGGCGATCCCTAAAGGTGCCAAGAACGTCGAAGAGGCGAAGAAGTTCATCGCCTACAGCGTCAAGCCCGAGCAGCAGAAGATCTACTCCGAGAACATCGCCTACGGCCCGGCCAACTCCAAGGCCGTAAGCCTGCTGTCGGACGAGGTGAAGAAGGACATGCCGACCACGCCTGAGAACATTGCCAACCAGGTGCAGATCGACGTGGCCTTCTGGGCAGACAACAGCGAGCAGCTGGAGCAACGCTTCAACGCCTGGGCGGCGAAGAAGTAACAAACCGCAAAGCAGGGCCGCCATGCGGCCCATCGCCGGCAAGCCAGCTCCCACAGGGAGCGCGTAATCCCGCAAGCCAGTGCAGTACCTGTAAGGCCCAGGGATCAGAAGTCTTGAAGCCAGTGCAGTACCTGTAAGGCCCAGGGATCAGAAGTCTCGAAGCCAGTGCAGTACCTGTAATGGCTAGGGATCAGAAGTCTCGAAGCCGGTGCAGTACCTGTGGGAGCTGGCTTGCCGGCGATGGGCTGCACAGCAGCCCCATTTTCAGTTCGTATCGCGGAGTTCGCCATGGCCATTGCAGTGCCCCTCAACGAAGGCGCAGGTCCTAGTCTCAAGCAGCGCCTGAAACACGCCGAGCGGGTCAACCGCTGGAAGGCGCAGGCGTTGATCGCGCCGCTGGCGCTGTTTCTTCTGCTGGTGTTCCTGGTGCCGATTGCGGCGCTGCTGTACAAGAGCGTCGGCAACCCGGAAGTGGTCGCCGGCCTGCCACGCACGGTAGACATCATCACCCAGTGGGATGGCAAGAGCCTGCCGGGCGAGGATGTGTACAAGGCGCTGAGCCAGGACCTGGCCGAGTCGCGCAAGAACCAGACCCTTGGCGACCTTTCCAAGCGCCTGAACATGGAACTGGCCGGCTACCGCAGCCTGTTGACCAAGACCGCCCGCGCACTGCCATTCAAGGCAGAGCCTGCCTCTTATAAAGACGCCCTGCAGGCCGTCGACGAGCGTTGGGGCGACCCAGCCTACTGGCAGGCGATACGCCGCAATACCAGTACGGTGACCTCGTTCTACCTGCTGGCTTCTGTGGACCATCGAATCGACGACCTGGGCGAGCTGGCCAAGGCCACGCCGGACCAGGCCATTTACCTGGATATCTTTGCCCGCACCCTGTGGATGGGTGTGGTGATTACCGCCATCTGCCTGTTGCTGGCTTACCCACTGGCCTACCTCTTGGCCAACCTGCCAACCCGGCAGAGCAACCTGCTGATGATTCTGGTGCTGCTGCCGTTCTGGACCTCGATCCTGGTGCGGGTGGCAGCGTGGATCGTGCTGCTGCAGTCGGGTGGCCTGATCAACAGTGCACTGATGGCCATGGGCATCATCGACCAGCCGCTGGAACTGGTGTTCAACCGCACCGGTGTGTACATCTCCATGGTGCACATTCTGCTGCCCTTCATGATCCTGCCGCTGTACAGCGTGATGAAGGGCATTTCGCCCAGCTATATGCGTGCCGCGATCTCGCTGGGCTGCCACCCGTTCGCCAGCTTCTGGCGGGTGTACTTCCCGCAGACCTATGCCGGTGTTGGCGCGGGTTGCCTGCTGGTGTTCATCCTGGCCATCGGCTACTACATCACGCCGGCGCTGCTGGGTAGCCCGAACGACCAGATGGTCAGCTATTTCGTGGCCTTTTACACCAACACCAGCATCAACTGGGGCATGGCCACCGCACTGGGCGGGCTGTTGCTGCTGGCTACCGTGCTGTTGTACCTGATCTATAGCTGGCTGGTCGGCGCCAGCCGCCTGCGCCTGAGCTGAGGAGCCTTGCCATGTTGAGCCCCTATATGTCGCCCGTGGAGCGGGTCTGGTTCTACAGCCTGCGCATTCTTTGCGGCCTGGTTTTGCTGTTCCTGATCTTGCCGGTGCTGGTGATCGTGCCGCTGTCGTTCAACAGTGGCAGCTTCCTGGTATACCCGCTGCAGGGCTTTTCGCTGCAGTGGTACCAGGACTTCTTCGGCTCGGCCGAGTGGATGCGGGCACTTAAAAACAGCATCATCGTCGCCCCGGCGGCCACGGTGCTGGCCATGGTGTTCGGCACCCTGGCGGCCATTGGCCTGACCCGTGGCGATTTCCCCGGCAAGTCGCTGGTGATGGCGCTGGTGATTTCACCGATGGTGGTGCCGGTGGTGATCATTGGCGTGGCCAGCTACCTGTTCTTCGCCCCGCTGGGGATGGGCAACAGCTTCACCTCGCTGATTCTGGTGCATGCGGTGCTGGGTGTACCGTTCGTCATCATTACCGTGTCGGCAACTTTGCAGGGCTTCAACTATAACCTGGTGCGGGCGGCTGCCAGCCTGGGGGCCTCGCCGTTGCTGGCCTTCCGCCGGGTGACCCTGCCATTGATTGCGCCCGGGGTGATCTCGGGGGCGCTGTTCGCCTTTGCGACGTCGTTTGACGAGGTGGTGGTGACCCTGTTCCTGGCCGGGCCGGAGCAGGCGACCCTGCCGCGGCAGATGTTCAGTGGTATCCGCGAAAATCTGAGCCCGACCATTGCTGCTGCGGCGACCTTGCTGATTGCGTTCTCGGTGGTGTTGCTGCTGACCCTGGAGTGGCTGCGTGGGCGTAGCGAAAAGCTGAGAACCCAGCAGCCGGCCTGATTTTCTGGCGCCTGCGCTGGCCTCATCGCCGGCAAGCCAGCTCCCACAGAGATCTCTACAGGACCCTGCATCTGATAAGGCCTGTGGAGAACCCTGTGGGAGCTGGCTTGCCGGCGATGAGGCCAGCTCAGGCAGTGCAAGGCTCTTGGGTATCGGTCGCGATCATGTGATACCAATCAGCCCTCATCCGTTCGCCTGGGTTACAATGCGCGCCACCGTGATTCTGCCAACAGGTGCGCCATGCAGCCCTACGCTATTGCCCCCTCCATCCTCTCCGCCGACTTCGCCCGCTTGGGTGAGGACGTCGACAAGGTATTGGCTGCGGGTGCCGACATCGTCCACTTCGATGTCATGGACAACCACTACGTCCCCAACCTGACCATTGGCCCGATGGTCTGCACCGCCCTGCGCAAGTACGGTGTTACCGCGCCGATCGACGTGCACCTGATGGTCAGCCCGGTCGACCGCATCATCGGCGACTTCATCGAAGCCGGCGCCACCTACATCACCTTCCACCCGGAAGCCTCGCAGCACGTCGACCGTTCGCTGCAACTGATCAAGGACGGCGGCTGCAAGGCCGGCCTGGTGTTCAACCCGGCCACCAGCCTGGATGCCCTGAAGTACGTGATGGACAAAGTCGACATGGTGCTGCTGATGAGCGTCAACCCAGGCTTCGGTGGGCAGAAGTTCATCCCGGGCACCCTCGACAAGCTGCGCGAGGCGCGTGCGCTGATCGACGCCAGTGGCCGTGATATCCGCCTGGAAATCGACGGTGGTGTGAACGTCAACAACATCCGCGAGATCGCTGCCGCTGGCGCCGACACCTTCGTGGCCGGTTCGGCGATCTTCAACGCCCCGGACTACCAGGAAGTCATCGCCAAGATGCGCGCCGAACTGGCTCAGGCCCGCCCATGAGTGGCTTCGAGCAGCTGTTCCCGGGGACGCTGCCCAGGCTGGTGATGTTCGATCTGGACGGTACCCTGATCGACTCCGTACCAGACCTGGCCGCCGCCGTGGACCGCATGCTGCTCGAACTGGGGCGCCCGCCTGCCGGCCTTGAGGCAGTACGCCACTGGGTTGGCAATGGCGCCCAGGTGTTGGTGCGCCGTGCACTGGCGGGTGGCATAGACCACGCCGCGGTGGACGATGCGCTGGCTGACCAGGCGCTGGCGCTGTTCATGGACGCTTATGCGCAAAGCCATGAGCTGACCGTGGTCTACCCCGGTGTGCAAGACACCCTGCGCTGGCTGCGCAAGCGGGGCGTTGAAATGGCCCTGATCACCAACAAGCCCGAGCGCTTCGTCGGCCCGCTGCTGGACCAGATGAAAATCGGCAACTACTTCCGCTGGATCATTGGCGGCGACACACTGCCACAGAAAAAGCCCGACCCGGCGGCTTTGCTGTTCGTCATGCAGATGGCCAGCGTTACCCCGCAGCAGTCGCTGTTTGTCGGCGATTCGCGCAGTGACGTGCTGGCGGCCAAGGCGGCTGGCGTGCAGTGCGTGGGGCTGACCTACGGCTACAACCATGGCCGGCCGATCCACGACGAATCCCCCAACCTGGTGATCGACGACCTGCGCGCATTGTTGCCCGGTTGCGCAGACCCGGCCACTGGGATAACGTTGGCCAACCTTCAAGCCTCACAAGACAGAGAGCCCACCGTGGTGGTTACTGGCAAATTCTGGATGAAAGTCATCAAGGCCCTGGCCCGTTGGCGTTGGCGCGCCTGACTTCAGCCTGCCGGCGCGTGCCGGCCCGTCCGTTTGCCTGACCTATTGCTGCTTGCCACGAGGCTACTCATGAACCGCGAAGAATTCCTGCGCCTGGCCGCTGCCGGCTACAACCGCATTCCCCTGGCCTGCGAAACCCTGGCCGACTTCGACACGCCGCTGTCGATCTATCTGAAACTGGCTGACCAGCCCAACTCGTACCTGCTCGAATCGGTACAGGGTGGCGAGAAATGGGGCCGTTATTCGATGATCGGCCTGCCGTCGCGCACCGTGATGCGTGTGCACGGCTACCATGTCAGCATCCTGCAGGATGGCATCGAGGTTGAAAGCCACGATGTCGAAGACCCGCTGGCGTTCGTTGAAACCTTCAAGGACCGCTACAAGGTTGCCGACATCCCCGGCCTGCCGCGTTTCAATGGCGGCTTGGTTGGCTACTTCGGCTATGACTGCGTGCGCTATGTGGAAAAGCGCCTGGGAGCCAGCCCCAACCCGGACCCGCTGGGCGTGCCGGATATCCTGCTGATGGTGTCCGATGCGGTGGTGGTGTTCGACAACCTGGCAGGCAAGATGCACGCCATCGTGCTGGTCGACCCGGCTGAAGAACAGGCCTTTGAACAGGGCCAGGCACGCCTGCAGGGCCTGCTGGAAACCCTGCGTCAGCCAATCACCCCGCGCCGTGGCCTGGACCTGAGTGGCCCGCAGGCCGCCGAGCCGGAATTCCGCTCCAGCTATACCCGCGACGACTACGAGAACGCGGTCGGCCGTATCAAGGAGTACATCCTGGCCGGCGACTGCATGCAGGTGGTGCCGTCGCAACGCATGTCGATCGACTTCAAGGCTGCGCCCATCGACCTGTACCGTGCGCTGCGCTGTTTCAACCCGACGCCGTACATGTACTTCTTCAACTTCGGCGACTTCCATGTGGTCGGTAGTTCGCCCGAGGTGCTGGTGCGGGTCGAGGACAACCTGGTCACCGTGCGCCCGATTGCCGGTACCCGCCCGCGTGGCGCGACCGAAGAAGCCGACCGCGCGCTGGAAGACGACCTGCTGTCGGACGACAAGGAAATCGCCGAACACCTGATGCTGATCGACCTGGGCCGCAACGACGTCGGCCGTGTGTCCTCGACCGGCAGCGTGCGCCTGACCGAGAAGATGGTGATCGAGCGTTACTCCAACGTGATGCACATTGTCTCCAACGTCACCGGCCAGCTGCGTGAAGGGCTGACGGCGATGGATGCGCTGCGGGCGATCCTGCCGGCTGGCACCCTGTCGGGTGCGCCGAAGATTCGCGCGATGGAAATCATCGACGAGCTGGAGCCGGTCAAACGTGGGGTTTACGGTGGGGCAGTCGGCTATTTTGCCTGGAACGGCAACATGGACACCGCGATTGCAATCCGTACAGCCGTGATCAAGGACGGTGAACTGCATGTGCAGGCCGGTGGTGGCATCGTTGCCGACTCGGTGCCGGCGCTGGAGTGGGAAGAAACCATCAACAAGCGCCGGGCGATGTTCCGTGCGGTGGCGCTTGCAGAGCAGACGACGGCTAAATAAACAGATTGGGGCTGCTTTGCAGCCCTTCGCGGCACAAGGCCGCTCCTACAAGGATCGCGCAAATCCCGAGACCTGCGCGGTCCCTGTAGGAGCGGCCTTGTGCCGCGAAAGGGCCGCAAAGCGGCCCCATCAATCAGAAGTCCACGCTCACCCCCAGGCTCACCCCCTGCTGCGTCAACTCATCACTCTTGCGCCAGTTGTAGTTCCCGCGCAAATGCACCCCTGCCACCACTTCATGGCTCACCCCCAGGCTCGCCCGGGTCAGGTCGCTGTGCGGCGTATACCCTGTCAGGGTGAAGTCATTGGCCGGCAAGCTGGTCAGGTGCATCGTCACATCCTTCTGGTCATCCTCGAACTCATGCTCCTGTGCCACCTCGGCGAACAGCCGGGTACCTGGCAGCACCTGCACACTGCCCAACAGCCCCACCCCCAGGCGGCGTGACGTGCGTTCCTGGTCGTCGAAGCCCAGTGCTGTCGAGCGCCCGCTCTTCTCGTTGTACCCATCCACTTTCACTCGTGCATAGTCGGCACTGATGAATGGCGCCAGCTGCCAATTGCTGCTGTCTGCCGCCAGGTTGTAGCCCAGCCGCCCGGACATTGCCCAGGCCTCGCCGTCGGTGTCGCCCTTTTCGCTGCGCTCGTTCACGCCAAGGGAAAAGGTGCGCTTGAGGTCGCTGTAGTCCAGGTGCCCGGCGGTCAATGCAGCATCGGCCCACCAGCGGTCCTGGCGGTACTGGGCGAAGGCGCTGGCCAGGTAGCTGTTCAGTTTGTAGTCCGAATCATTGGCGCCGGCCTCCAGCTTTTGCCGGTACGCGCCGCCGGCCAGGCCCAGGCGCCAGGCGTCGTTCAACCGGTAGCTGCCGCCCAGGGTCAGGTTATAGCCGCGGCCATCGCCGCTGGCCGCGCTGCGCTGGCCATCGAAGTCCAAGTCCTGGGCACCGGTGGCGACGAAGGCCTGCCATTGGCCAACGGCCTGCCAGGGCGTCTGCCATTGGTTGCGCAGTTCGTCCTGGTGGGCGCGCAGGCTGGCGTGGGCCATTTCCGGTAGTAGCGTCAGTTCCCACGGGGCGGAGATGATCGAATAGGCGTAGTCGGCAATCAGTTGCTGGCCAGCAATGGTCGGGTGCACCGAGTCGTTGAACAGCAGTTTTGTCGGGTCTGGGCTTGTGCCGTTGATGCCGTACACCGAGTTTTCCACGCAGCTATTGCCGCTGTAGCAGGTACCGACCAGGTTCTGGTCGCTGGCCAGGCCGAACTGGGTGGGGCTGGCCAATGCCTCGCTCAGCAGCACGGGGATGTTCAGCGGGATGATCTCGGCATCGATCTGACCGAGTTGGCTGATCAGTGACTGGTTGAACGCGGCAGACAGCAGTGACAGCGGGTTTTGCTGCGGCGTGCCGCTGAAGTTGGGCGTTTGGCCGAGGTCGGGCAGCAGCCAGACCATGATGTAGCGGGCGCCACCTTGTTGCAGCGCCTGGGCGCTGGCCGCAAGGCGGGCACCGGCGGCGACGGCGTCGGTCGGGCTGTTCACCAGGCCTTGCAGGAAATCGTTGCCGCCGCCAGTCAGGTAGTACAACGCATTGGGGTCGGCACGCAGGCCGTTGGCCAGGTAGCCCGCCTTTTCACGCAGCACCAGCCCGCCTCCGGGGTTCGCTGGCGGGATGACGGTCTTGGACGTGGTCGTGATCGAATCCAGGATCTGCTGGGTGGTATAGCCGCCGACAGCCCAGTTGTTGCCATCGGGGCGGATGCCTATCGATGTTGATGGGTTCAGGTCGTCTGGTGTGACCCCCAGTCGGCCACCGAGGATCATCGGCGACACCGGGGCAAAGTTGCCGTCGGCATCGCGGTTGGTGGACCGCAGGCCTGAGGTACCGCCGCTCAGGTCGGGAAACTGCCCCGCATCGGCGAGGCTGTCGCCAAACACGATCAGCGTGGAGTAGGGCGAGGGTGCGGCGAACGCCTGGCTGCAGGCCAGGGCCAGTGAAGCGAAGGTAAAGCGCAATAACGGGGCTTTTCGCATCAGTGAACATCCTTTTCTTTGTTTTTATGAAGGGCTGCGCAATCGACCTTAGCAAATCGCAGTGCATCCCTCCCAAGTCCATTCGTTTCCCCGTGTTTACAGGCATATTGCGCCCGCCGCCCCGGTAAGCTACTGTGCCGGAACGTATGAGCGAGACCTATCCTGTGTTGATCGTCAGTAAACTCTTGATGCGCGTAATCAAGGCCCACGCCCGCTGGCGTTGGCGCGCCTGACTTTATCCCCTGCCGGCCCGCCCGGCCCGCCCCCGTTTGCCTTCTTCTTTACTGCCCCCTGTGGCGAAGCCGTGCCTGTGGCGGCTGCAAGAAGGTTCGAATTTTGAAGTCAGTAAATTCAAGAGGTTTAACACCATGTTACTGATGATCGACAATTACGACTCATTCACTTACAACGTCGTTCAGTACCTTGGCGAGCTGGGTGCCGAGGTCAAGGTCATTCGCAACGACGAAATGACCATCGCCCAGATCGAAGCCCTCAACCCCGAGCGCATCGTCGTATCCCCAGGCCCGTGCACGCCCAGCGAAGCGGGCGTGTCCATCGAGGCCATCCTGCATTTTGCCGGCAAGCTGCCGATTCTGGGTGTGTGCCTGGGCCACCAGTCCATCGGCCAGGCCTTTGGCGGTGACGTGGTGCGTGCCCGCCAGGTGATGCACGGCAAGACCAGCCCGGTACACCACCGTGACCTGGGCGTGTTCGCCGGCCTCAACAACCCGCTGACCGTGACCCGCTACCATTCGCTGGTGGTCAAGCGCGAAACCTTGCCCGATTGCCTGGAAGTCACTGCCTGGACCGCTCATGCAGACGGTTCGGTCGACGAAATCATGGGCCTGCGCCACAAAACGCTGAATATCGAAGGGGTGCAGTTCCACCCCGAGTCGATCCTGACCGAGCAGGGCCACGAGCTGTTCGCCAACTTCCTCAAGCAGACCGGCGGCCGCCGCTAAGGATCGAACATGGATATCAAGAGCGCGTTGAGCCGTATCGTCGGCCAGCTGGACCTGTCTACCGAAGAAATGCGCGACGTCATGCGCCAGATCATGACTGGCCAGTGCAGCGAGGCGCAGATCGGCGCCTTCCTGATGGGCATGCGCATGAAAAGCGAAAGCATCGACGAAATCGTCGGTGCGGTGTCGGTGATGCGTGAGCTGGCCGACAAGGTTGAACTGAAAAGCCTGGATGGCGTCGTTGATATCGTCGGCACCGGCGGTGATGGGGCCAATATTTTCAACGTGTCCACCGCGTCTTCGTTCGTCCTGGCGGCGGCGGGCTGCACCGTGGCCAAGCACGGCAACCGCGCAGTGTCGGGCAAGAGCGGCAGTGCCGACCTGTTGGAAGCTGCCGGCATCTATCTGAACCTGACGCCAGTTCAGGTGGCCCGCTGCATTGACAGCCTGGGCATCGGCTTCATGTTCGCGCAAAGCCATCACTCGGCCATGAAATATGCTGCCGGCCCGCGCCGCGATCTGGGGTTGCGTACCCTGTTCAACATGCTCGGCCCGCTTACGAATCCGGCCGGAGTGAGGCATCAGGTGGTCGGCGTGTTCGCCCAGGCCCTGTGCCGCCCGTTGGCTGAAGTACTGCAACGCCTGGGTAGCAAGCATGTGCTGGTGGTGCACTCGAAGGATGGCCTGGATGAGTTCAGCCTGGCTGCCCCCACCTTCGTTGCCGAACTTAAAAATGACGAAATTACTGAATACTGGGTCGAACCGGAAGACCTCGGCATGAAGAGCCAGAGTTTGCACGGCCTTGCCGTCGAGAACCCGCAGGCGTCGCTGGAGTTGATCCGCGATGCGCTGGGTCGGCGCAAGACCGAAAACGGCCAGAAGGCTGCGGAAATGATCGTGCTCAACGCAGGTGCGGCACTGTATGCCGCCGATCATGCAATGACCCTGGCTCAAGGTGTGGAACTGGCCCACGACGTACTGCACACCGGGCTGGCCTGGGAGAAGCTGCAGGAACTGGGTGCCTTTACTGCAGTATTCAAGGTGGAGAACGAAGCATGAGTGTGCCGACGGTGCTGGAAAGGATCATTGCCCGCAAGTTCCAGGAAGTGGCCGAGCGCAGCGCGCGCGTCAGCCTCGCCGAGCTGGAAGGCCTGGCCAAGGTTGCCGATGCCCCGCGTGGCTTTGCCAATGCGCTGATCGAGCAGGCCAAGCGCAAGCAGCCAGCGGTGATCGCCGAGATCAAGAAGGCTTCGCCGAGCAAGGGCGTGATCCGCGAGCACTTTGTGCCGGCGGAAATCGCTGTCAGCTACGAGAAGGGCGGCGCTACCTGCCTCTCGGTGCTGACCGATGTCGATTACTTCCAGGGTGCCGATGAGTACCTGCAGCAGGCACGTGCTGCCGTTTCGCTGCCGGTGATCCGCAAGGACTTCATGGTCGACCCTTACCAGATCGTCGAAGCCCGGGCCTTGGGCGCGGACTGCGTGCTGCTGATCGTCTCGGCGCTGGACGACGTGAAAATGGCCGAACTGGCCGCGACCGCAAAAGACGTCGGCCTCGACGTGCTGGTGGAAGTGCACGATGGCGATGAGCTGGAGCGCGCGTTGAAAACCCTGGATACGCCGCTGGTGGGGGTGAACAACCGCAACCTGCACACCTTCGAGGTCAGCCTGGAAACCACCCTTGACCTGCTACCGCGCATTCCGCGTGATCGCCTGGCGATTACCGAGAGCGGTATTCTCAACCGGGCCGATGTCGAGCTGATGGCAATCAACGAGGTTTACTCGTTCCTGGTGGGCGAGGCGTTCATGCGCGCTGAGCAGCCTGGGCTGGAGTTGCAGCGGTTGTTCTTCCCCGAACAAGTGAAGAAGACAGTTCAGCACCTGGACTGATCAAATGAAGCCGGCGTTTTTGCCGGCTTTTTTGTAGGCCTGCCAGGGCCTCTTCGCGGGTAAGCCCGCTCCTACAGTGGATGTGAGTCCCCTTGTGGGAGCGGGCAGGCCGCGAAGAGGCCATCAAAAACAACATCAAAGGTGGATCAATGACCGATCAACCCCTGGCCCTGACTGTCGAGCAAGGCCTGCACGCCGAACAGGACCTGCTGGCCGCGGTGTGCCGCGGCGAACGCGAAAGTGGCGTGCTGTTCTGGCGCCCTACCGACCATGCCCTGGTCATGCCCCGGCGCATGAGCCGCCTGGACAACTTCGAGGCCGCCTGCTCGGAGCTGGCGATTGCCGGCTGGCCGGTGCTGCTGCGCGAGACTGGCGGTGAGCCGGTGCCTCAATCCCATTCCACCGTGAACGTTGCATTGGTCTACGTTGCCCCGCGCAGCGAAGGCGATCACGGCCGCATCGAAAGCGCCTACGAGCGCCTGTGCCTTCCGCTGTGCGATGTACTGCGCGAGTGGGGCGGGGTGGCGTCGGTAGGTGAAATCGACGGGGCGTTCTGCGATGGCCGTTACAACGTCAACCTCAATGGCCGCAAGCTGGTGGGCACCGCCCAGCGCTGGCGTCAGGGCCTGGGTGGCAAGCGCCCGGTAGTGCTGGTGCACGGTGCGTTGCTGCTGGACAACGAGCGTGAGTCGATGGTGGCGGCGGTCAACCGCTTCAACGAGTGCTGCGAGCTGGAGCAACGCTGCCGCGCCGATGCACACATCGCCTTGCATGAAGTGGCGCCTGCGGCGCCCTGGTTCGAGCGCTTGTCGCAGGCCTACGCCAAGGTGCTTGCAGACCTGCCCAAAGATTAACGGGTGCCGTAGACCACCATGGTCTTACCTTTGACCTGCACCAGGCTGCGCTCTTCAAGGTCCTTGAGGACGCGGCCGACCATTTCCCGGGAGCAGCCGACGATTCGCCCGATTTCCTGCCGGGTGATCTTGATTTGCATGCCGTCGGGGTGGGTCATGGCATCGGGTTGCTTGCACAATTCCAGCAGGCAACGGGCAACCCGCCCGGTGACGTCGAAAAATGCCAGGTCGCCGACCTTGCGTGTAGTGTTGCGAAGGCGCTGGGCCATCTGGCTGCCCAGGGCATAGAGGATTTCCGGGTCCTGGCGCGCCAGTTCGCGGAACTTCTCGTAGCTGATCTCGGCCACTTCGCACTCAGTCTTGGCTCGCACCCAGGCACTGCGCTGCTGTTCGCCGTCAACCGGCTCGAACAACCCCAGCTCGCCAAAGAAATCGCCATTGTTGAGATAGGCAATGATCATTTCACGGCCGTCGTCGTCTTCGATGAGGATGGTCACCGAACCCTTGATGATGAACGACAGTGTCTCGGCCCGGTCGCCGGCGCAGATGATGTTGCTTTTGGCGGTATAACGGCGGCGCTGGCAATGTACCAGCAGCTTGTCGATGTTCTTGATCTTGGCGGGTAGGGCGGAGGCAACCATCACGAAATCCTGTTCGATACGACCCGTAGGCTTTTTATAAGGCTGTCTGGCGCAAGCGCCATTCATTTGGCGCCAGCTTATCAGACGTCACCGGATGTTTCGGTACTAAACCGACACGTCTCGTGCTTTTCCCACAGCCGCACAAGGTCTAAGCTGACACCCTTTTCCGAATATCAGGAGTCCGGGTAGATGAAGGCACGTATCCAGTGGGCCGGTGAGGCCATGTTCCTCGGCGAATCGGGGAGTGGTCATGTCGTCGTGATGGACGGCCCGCCCGAGGCCGGCGGCCGCAACCTGGGTGTGCGCCCGATGGAAATGTTGCTGTTGGGCCTGGGTGGCTGCAGCAGCTTTGACGTGGTGAGCATTCTGAAGAAGTCGCGCCAGGCGGTGGAAAGCTGCGAGGCGTTTCTGGAAGCCGAGCGCGCCAGTGAAGACCCGAAGGTGTTCACCAAGATTCACATGAACTTCGTGGTGAAAGGGCGTGGGCTGAAAGAAGCGCAGGTAAAGCGGGCGGTGGAGCTGTCGGCGGAGAAGTACTGCTCGGCTTCGATCATGCTCGAGCGTGCGGGGGTTGAGATCACCCACGGGTATGAAATCGTAGAGCTTGGTTAACGGAACGTTTTTGGGGCTGCTTCGCAGCCCATCGCCGGCAAGCCAGCTCCCACAGGTATATCGCCCGATTCAAGGCCAGCGCAGTACGTGTGGGAGCTGGCTTGCCGGCGATGGGCCGCAAAGCGGCCCCGGCAATATCAGCTTCGAAGCGCGGGCAGTGCAGCTTGCACCCACCCTGGCAGCCAGCCTCGCATTACTTGGCTCAACCGCTCCCGCCGCTTCTGGTAAACCAGCCCCAGCCAGATAACCCCCAGCCCGATCAAGGTCACCACCACCGGGAACAGCAGCGACTGGGCAAACACCTCGTACGACAGGTACCCCAGGTAAGCCGCCACCCCCAGCGCACCAAACACCATGAACACCGGCCGGCGCAGCAGCACCGCCATGCCCATCAGCACGATGTTGATCAGGCAGTACAGGGCCTTGCCCAACTCACTGCCACTGTCCACCAGCGTCAGCCCGCCCCAGAATGCCGCCAGCCCGGCCAGGTAACCCCAGCGGGCATAGTCCTCTCGCGTGCGGCCGTCTATCACCAGGAACACCACCAGCAAAGCCAACCCGAACCACAGCGAAACCTCGCGGCGCTGCTCCCAGCGAAACGGCGAGCCGAAGAACCATTCGCTCAGGTCCATCGACATGAACCACAAGGCCACGGCTATCGGCATCACGACGAACGGGTAGGGGATCAGCCGCAGCATCAGCAGCCCGGCGAGCACCGTGGCCGCTTCCATCGCCAGCCAGCCGCCCTGCACGTAGGTGTAGTACTGGTGATAGTTGGCTTGCGCGTCGTCCAGTGGCCACCAGCCCACCAGGCGTTCGATGGCGAACACTGCCAGTGGCACGATGCTGACAGCGACGGCCGCCAGCACCCCGGCAGCAACAGGCTGGGCGCGGCGTTGCAGATTCAGGGCGAACAAGGTGATCAGCAGGATATAGAGGCTAGCGATGACCAGCAGCGCGCTGTCACCGATGCTCATCCAGGCTTCGGTGAGCAACCAGCCCATGGCTGCCATGATCAGCATGGCGCCGAAATAGAAAGCGACATGGGCCAGCTGGAAGCTGCCCCGGTGTGCCGGTTGCTGGCCCAGGAATACCAGCAGGGCCTGGTCCTGGCCCGGCTGGAGAATGCCGGCTTGCACGGCGCGCGCCAGGTCCTTGGCGTCGAAACGGTCCGTCATGGCGATGCCTTCAGATACGGTAGGTGCTCTTGGTCATGACCTTGGCCAGCAAGCTCATGCCAAAGCGGACAGGGGCCGGGAAGCGATAACCACCGGCTTCCAGTGCAGACTCGGCGTGCTGCTCTTCGTCGATGCGCATCTGCTCGAGAATGGCCCGGGACTTTTCGTCTTCGTGCGGGATCTGCTCCAGGTGCTCGTCGAGGTGCTTGCACACCTGGTGTTCGGTCGCGGCGACGAAGCCCAGGCTGACCTTGTCGCTGACCAGGCCGGCGAGTGCGCCGATGCCGAACGACATGCCATAGAACAGGGGGTTGAGCACGCTTGGGTGGCTGTTCAGCTGGCGAATGCGCTGCTCGCACCAGGCCAGGTGGTCCACTTCTTCCTCGGCAGCATGCTCCATGGCCTTGCGTACCTGGGGCAGCTTGGCGGTCAGCGCCTGGCCCTGGTACAGCGCCTGGGCACACACTTCACCGGTGTGGTTGATACGCATCAACCCGGCGATATGGCGGGTCTGCTGCTCGTCCAGGTCTGCGTCCGGCTGGACAATGGCCGGTGATGGCCGGGCGGGTTGGCCGCTGAAGGGCAGCAAGGTGCGCATGGCGGTATCGGCCTGCAGCAACAAGCGGTCGAGCGGCGAGTAGTGACGTTCGGTAGCCATCGGGCACCTCCGCAAGAATGTGCCCGACAGTTTACCGCAATAGCGGCGGGGTCGCTTGCCGTGGATCAGCCCGGTGGCCAGTTCATCTGGCGCTGGCCAAGCACGTGCATATGGATGTGATAGACGGTCTGGCCACCTTTCGGGTTGCAGTTCATGACCACGCGGAAACCTTCCTCGCAGCCTTGCTCCACAGCCAGGCGCTGGGCGGTGAACAGGATGTGGCCAGCCAGGGCCTTGTCTTCTTCGGTCAGGTCATTGAGCGTGCGGATGTGTTTTTTCGGGATGACCAGAAAATGTACCGGTGCCGCGGGTGCAATGTCCTTGAAGGCCAGGACCTGGTCGTCTTCGTAGATGATATCCGCCGGGATTTCCCGGTTGATGATTTTGAGGAATAGATCGTCCACAGCACTTGCTCCATGGTGAGGGTCGGGCCGAGTGTACTCAGCCGAGCGCCGCTCGCCCAGTGGCTATTCCATGCCGGCCGGGCAATAGCGGCGGTGGATGGCCCCGGCCAGTTTGCACACCAGCCAGCGCGGCAGCAGGCGCGGGGCAAATGCCAGCCAGCGGTTGCGCCGGCCGGGCATGATCAGCGCGCGGTTCTTGTCCAGCGCACGTACTGTGTACAGCGCGACTTCCTCGGGGCTTAGGCAGCGGGGTTTGCCGTCGAGCCGGGCAATGCGCCGGCGCGGGGAGCGTACCGGTCCGGGACACAGCACCGAGACCTTGATGCCGGCACGCTTGAGCTCTTCGCGCAGCGCCTGGGAAAAGCTCAGCACGTACGCCTTGCTGGCAGCATAGGCTGCCATCCACGGGCCCGGTGCCACCCCGGCCAGGCCAGCGACGTTGAGGATCTGCCCGCCACCCTGCACGGCCATCAGGTTGCCGATGGCATGGCACAGGCGGCTCAAGGCCAGAACGTTGACTTCCAGCAGGTCCTGTTCGTCGGCCCACTCATGGGCCAGAAACGGCCCGTAGGTGCGCAAGCCGGCGCAGTTGACCAGCAGGTCGATACGCCGTTCGCCTTCTTCCAGTTCCAGCACGAAGCCCGACAGGCGCAGCGGCTGGCTGAGGTCGCAGGCGCGGAACAGCACCTCGACACCAAAGCGCTGGGTCAGCTCGATGGCCACGGGTTCCAGCGTTTCCCGCTGACGTGCCACCAGGATCAGGTTGCGCCCGCGCCGTGCCAGCGCTTCCGCCAGGGCCAGGCCCAGGCCGCTGGAAGCACCAGTGATCATGGCGTAACGGGTCATGCTGGGCTCCTGGGGGCGAAAGAGGGCGCCTAGTGTACAGCTTGGCCGGGCAAGGTGTTGCGTTTTGCTACAAGGTGCGGGCGCGCAGAATCTGGCAGCGCTCCAGGGCTTCCCGGTACTCCCTGTGGAGCCGTTCGATCAATGCACTGGCACTGGGCAGGTCATGGATTTCGCCGACGCCCTGGCCCGCCGACCATACGGTCTTCCAGGCTTTGGCTTCGTCGTCGATAGGTTTGAGCTTCCCTTGCTCGTGGCCGCCTTTGAGGGCGTTCATGTCGTAGCCAGCCTGCTCCAGGCTCGAACGCAGGAAGCTGGCAGGGATGCCGGACACTGCCGGGGTGTGAATGATGTCGGCGGCGTGGGCATCGAGCAGCATCTGCTTGTAGGCATCCTGAGCCTGGCTTTCTGTAGTAGCGATAAACCGAGTGCCCATGTAGGCCAGGTCGGCGCCCAGCAATTGTGCGGCGAGGATTTCGTGGCCGTGGTTGAGGCAGCCGGCCAGCAGCAGGGTCTTGTCGAAGAACTGGCGAATCTCTGCGGCCAGGGCGAACGGGCTCCAGGTGCCTGCATGGCCGCCTGCGCCGGCAGCGACGGCGATCAGGCCGTCGACACCCGCTTCGGCGGCTTTCTCGGCATGGCGGCGGGTGGTGACGTCGTGGAACACCAGGCCGCCGTAGCCATGCACGGCGTCGACCACTTCCTTGACCGCCCCCAGGCTGGTGATGACGATCGGCACGCGATGTTCCACGCACAGGGCCAGGTCGGCCTGCAGGCGTGGGTTGGTCGGGTGCACGATCAGGTTGACGGCATAGGGGGCTGGCGCCTGCAATTGCGCAAGGCCCGCCTCGATCTCCTCCAGCCAGGCCTTGAAGCCGGCGCTGTCGCGCTGGTTAAGGGCCGGGAAACTGCCGACCACGCCGCTGGCGCAGCACGCCAGCACCAGTGTCGGGTTGGAGATCAGGAACATCGGCGCCGCGACCACAGGCAGGCGCAGGCGTTGTTCGAGCGAGGCAGGTAGCGACATGGCAAGGCTCCTTGAACGGGTGGCTATGTCAGAACGGTTTGACCACCACCAGAATTACGATGCCCAGCAGGAACAGCACGGGCACTTCGTTGAACCACCGATAGTAGACGTGGCTGCGGGTGTTGTTGCCGCTGGCGAAGCGTTTACGTTGGGCACCGCACATGTGATGGTAGCCGGTCAGCAGGATGACCAGGGTCAGCTTGGCATGCAGCCAGCCCTGGCTGAGCCAGCCGGGGGTGAGGTAGAGCATCCAGGCGCCGAACACATAGGTGGCGATCATTGCCGGGTTCATGATGCCCCGGTACAGCTTGCGTTCCATGGTGACGAAGCGGTCCTTGCTGATGCTGTCCTCGCTCTGGGCGTGGTAGACGAACAGCCGCGGCAGGTAGAACAGGCCGGCGAACCAGCAGACCACGCTGACGATATGCAGCGCTTTGATCCATAGGTAAAGCATGGAGGGAGTTCCTTCAGGTATTCACGGTCGTCAGATAGTAGTGGTCAAGCGCCCGAAGGGTCACCCGAAGAGTTGTTACAGGCGCTTCGCGCCCCTATTATCGTGCGCTTTCCAGACGGCTCGTTGATAAGGGGCAAGCGTTATGATCAAGGTCGGTATCGTCGGCGGCACGGGTTACACCGGCGTCGAACTGTTGCGTCTGCTGGCACAGCATCCACAGGCCGAAGTGGCGGTCATCACTTCGCGCTCCGAGGCGGGCGTGGCGGTGGCGGACATGTACCCGAACCTGCGCGGCCACTATGACGGGCTGGCGTTCAGCGTGCCGGACAGCAAGGCCCTGGCCGCCTGCGATGTGGTGTTCTTCGCCACTCCGCACGGTGTTGCCCATGCCCTGGCTGGCGAACTGCTGGCGGCCGGTACCAAGGTGATCGACCTGTCGGCCGACTTCCGCCTGCAGGATGCTACCGAGTGGGGCAAGTGGTATGGCCAGCCACACGGCGCGCCAGAACTGCTCAAGGACGCGGTATATGGCCTGCCTGAAGTCAACCGCGAGAAGATTCGCCAGGCGCGCCTGATCGCCGTGCCGGGTTGCTACCCGACCGCCACCCAGCTGGGCTTCCTGCCGCTGCTGGAAGCGGGCCTGGCCGACCCGTCGCGCCTGATTGCCGACTGCAAGTCGGGTGTCAGTGGCGCGGGTCGTGGTGCCGCAGTCGGTTCGCTGTTCTGCGAGGCCGGCGAAAGCATGAAGGCCTATGCGGTCAAGGGCCATCGTCACCTGCCGGAAATCAGCCAGGGCCTGCGCCTGGCCGCTGGCAAGGACATCGGCCTGACCTTCGTGCCGCACTTGACGCCAATGATCCGTGGCATCCACGCCACCCTGTACGCGAACGTGGTCGACACCTCGGTCGACCTGCAGGCGCTGTTCGAAAAGCGCTACGCCGACGAACCGTTCGTCGATGTGATGCCAGCGGGCAGCCACCCGGAAACCCGCAGTGTGCGCGGCGCCAACGTCTGCCGCATTGCCGTCCATCGCCCGCAGGGTGGTGACCTGGTGGTGGTGCTGTCGGTGATCGACAACCTGGTCAAGGGCGCGTCGGGCCAGGCGGTACAGAACCTGAACATCCTGTTTGGTCTGGATGAGCGCATGGGCCTGTCCCACGCCGGCTTGTTGCCGTAAGCAAGCCGCTAACAAAATGGCCCGCCTCGTGCGGGCCATTTTGTTTGTCGCGACTAAAGCCGCACAATTGTTGACCGATTTTCTCGGGAAAGCGGATAATGCGCGTCATCGAGTTTTAAGGCGGCAACTGCGCCGGGAGAGTCAACATGAGCGTCGAAACCTTCACCCCTACCGGTCTGGAATTCACCCATGGGGCAGCCCAGAAAGTGAAGAACCTGGTCGATGAGGAAGGCAATGAGCGTCTGAAGCTGCGGGTGTTCGTGACCGGTGGTGGTTGCTCGGGCTTCCAGTACGGCTTCACTTTCGATGAGGATGTGGCCGAAGATGACACCATCGTCGAGCGCGAAGGCGTGGCGCTGGTGGTCGACCCGATGAGCTTCCAGTATCTGGCTGGTGCTGAGGTGGACTACCAGGAAGGCCTGGAGGGTTCGCGCTTTGTGATCAAGAACCCGAACGCTGCCACTACGTGCGGTTGCGGCTCCTCGTTCTCGATCTGAAGTCTGGCCTTACGAAAACGCCGCGCAATTGCGCGGCGTTTTGCTTTCTGGCGTAGCGGTTATGCCGGGTAGATTGCGCCCAGTACCCGCAGGCCCTTGGCCGCTGTCACGCTTGGGCGGTTGGCACAGATGCCTTCCAGGCAGCAGTGAGCCAGCCAGGCAAAGGCCATGGCCTCTACCCAGTCAGGGTCTACGCCATGGGCACCGGTGCTGGCGACACGGGCATCGGGTAGCAGCTGGCCGAGGCGGGCCATCAGGGCGCCGTTACGCGCGCCACCACCACACACCAGCAACGCCTTGGTGCCTTGCTGGGCATTGCTCAGCGAGTCGATGATGCTACGAGCGGTAAGCTCCAGCAGCGTCGCCTGGACATCCTCGTCCCGGTAAGCGGGCAGGCCCGCCAGGTGACCATCCAGCCAAGGCAGGTTGAACACCTCGCGGCCTGTACTTTTCGGGCCGCTGCCAGCGAAGAACGGGTCGGCCAGCAATACACCGAGCAAGCCCGCCTGCACCACGCCCGAGGCCGCCCAGGCACCATCGGCATCGTAGGCCTGGCCGCGCTTGCGCTCTATCCAGGCATCCAGCAGCACGTTACCCGGGCCGCAATCGAAGCCGTGGACCGGCTTGTCCTGCTCGATCAGGCTGAGGTTGCTGAAACCGCCCACGTTCAGGACTGCCAGGCGCTGGCCCAGGTGACCGAACAGGGTTTCGTGGAAGGCCGGTACCAAGGGCGCACCTTGGCCACCAGCAGCCACATCGCGCCGGCGGAAGTCGGCAACCACGCTGATGCCGGTAAGTTCGGCGAGCAGAGCCGGGTTGCCGATCTGCACGGTGAAACCGCGTGCGGGTTCGTGGCGAATGGTCTGGCCGTGGCTGCCGATGGCGCGGATGGCATCGGCCTGCAGACCCTGACGGGCCAGTAGTTCACGGATACCATCGGCCGCCAGGCTGGCCCAGCGGTTTTCTGTCAGCGCCGCGCGCGCGATTTCGTCAGCGCCGCTGCTGCACAGGGCAAGCAGGTCCTGACGCAGGTCGCCGGGCATGGGCAGGTAATGGGTGGCGAGCAGTTCAAGCTGCTCGCCTTGTTTGATCAAGGCAATGTCCAGGCCATCGAGGCTGGTGCCGGACATCACCCCCAGGTAGAGCGCCATGGGCTTAGCGCTTGTTCGCTGCGAGCAGGGTGGCTTTTTCCTGATCCATACGGGCGATCAGGGGTTGGCTCTGCTGCTGGAAGCGCTGGCGCTCGTTTTTGGCGATCGGGTCGGCCATCGGCACTTTCTGGCTGAGCGGATCGACGTGCACACCGTTGACCTGGAACTCGTAGTGCAGGTGCGGGCCGGTGGACAGGCCGGTGGTGCCGATGTAGCCGATGATCTGGCCCTGCTTGACTGAGCTGCCAGTCTTGATGCCCTTGGCAAAGCCTTGCATGTGACCGTACAGCGTCTTGTAGCGGTTGCCGTGCTGGATGATCACAGTGTTGCCGTAACCGCCACGGCGCCCGGCCAGTTCGATGCGGCCGTCACCGGCAGCCTTGATTGGCGTACCGCGCGGGGCGGCGTAGTCGACGCCTTTGTGGGCGCGGATCTTGTTCAGGATCGGGTGCTTGCGGCCGGCGGAAAAGCGCGAGCTGATGCGGGCGAAGTCCACCGGAGTACGGATGAAGGCCTTGCGCAGGCTGTTGCCGTCGGCGGTGTAGTAGGTGGTGTTGCCCTGCTTGTTGGTGTAGCGCACGGCGGTGTAGGTCTTGCCGCGGTTGGTGAAGCGGGCAGACAGGATGTTGCCGGTGCCGACCACCTTGCCGTCCATCACCTTCTGCTCGTAGACCACGTCGAACTCGTCGCCCGGGCGAATATCCTGGGCGAAGTCGATGTCGTAACCCAGCACCCGGGCCATGTCCATGGTCATGCTGTGGGACAGGCCGGCGCGCTGGGCCGAGGCCGACAGCGAGCTCTTGATCACGCCGTGGGCGTAGGCGGTACGCACCACCGGCTTGCTGATTTCACGGTTGAAGGTGTAGCCCTTGGCGGACTTGGTCAGGCGAATGGTTTCGAGGTTGCTGACCTTGCTGTGCAGGCTGGTCAGCTGGCCATCCTTGTCGAGCTCGAACTGCAGCACCTGGCCGTGCTTGAGCTGGCTGAACTGCTTGGCCTGCTTGTTACTGGCCAGCAGGTCGTGCACCGCATTGCTCGGCAGGCCGACCTTGGCGAACAGGGTGGACAGGGTGTCACCACGGGCCACGGTGACCTCGCGATGGCCAGGCTCCTTGGCGGCTTCGGCGACAGGCTCGGCGGCAGGGGTTGATTGCTCGGCCTTCTGGGTCTCGGGGGTAGCCTCTTCGATCTGGGCGAATGGCGAGCCCTGCTCGCCTTCGGCCTGCACCAGGGGCGCAGCGCGGGATTCGTCTTTCAGCTGCTCGGCAGGGCTCTCCAGCTCGAGGTTGAGGGTAGTTTTCTTGGCTTCCACTTCGCTGGACGGAAATACCAGCAGAGCCAGACTGAGCAGGGCGGCAATGCCGCTGGCGGCCAACAGATGGCTTTTCGGATAAAGCGGGGGCGCTTTAGGCGGTTCGTTGGTCATGGGTAAGGTGACTTTGAAAAAAGTGAAATGGAAAAGATGAATGACATGATGAAGATGAAATAACTGTATAAAATATAACCAAATCCATTTTCACGCAAGGGCGCGTAGACGCCGCAAGCCCGTGCCCGGGTCACATTCCGTTGCGAAACTTGTATTTGACGGCCGATCTTGTATGGTTGGCTCCCCCTGAATCTGAGCCTTGCGGGTTTGTCTATGAAGTCGGTTGAAGAGCAGCTGGCGCTTATAAAGCGCGGTGCGGAAGAAGTACTGGTCGAGTCGGAACTGGTGGAGAAGCTCAAGCGCGGCCAGCCTCTGCGCATCAAGGCCGGCTTTGACCCGACTGCGCCTGACCTGCACCTGGGTCACACGGTGCTGATCAACAAGCTGCGTCAGTTCCAGGAGCTGGGCCACCAGGTCATCTTCCTGATCGGTGACTTCACCGGCATGATCGGTGACCCCAGCGGCAAGAGCGCTACGCGCCCACCGCTGACCCGTGAGCAAGTGCTGGACAACGCCGAGACCTATAAGCAACAGGTGTTCAAGATTCTCGACCCGGCCAAGACCGAGGTCGCGTTCAACTCCACCTGGATGGACAAGCTGACCCCGGCCGACTTCATTCGCCTGGCGTCGCAGTACACCGTGGCGCGCATGCTTGAGCGCGACGACTTCGACAAGCGCTACACCACCAACCAGCCGATTGCCATCCACGAGTTCCTCTACCCGCTGGTGCAGGGTTATGACTCGGTGGCGCTGAAGGCGGACGTCGAGCTGGGTGGTACCGATCAGAAGTTCAACCTGCTGATGGGGCGCGAGCTGCAACGCGCCTATGGCCAGGAGGCGCAGAACATCGTGACCATGCCGCTGCTCGAAGGGCTCGACGGCGTGAAGAAGATGTCCAAGTCGCTGGGCAACTATGTAGGCATCCAGGAAGCGCCGGGGGTGATGTACAGCAAGCTGGTCTCCATCCCGGATACGTTGATGTGGCGTTACTTCGAACTGCTGAGCTTCCGTTCGATGGAAGAGATCGAGCAGTTCCGTGCCGACGTCGCCAAGGGTGCCAACCCGCGCGACATCAAGATCAAGCTGGCCGAAGAGATCGTTGCGCGCTTCCATGGTGAGGATGCTGCGGCCAACGCTCACCGTGGTGCAGGTAACCGTATGAAAGAAGGCGAGTTGCCGGAAGACCTGCCGGAAGTCGAAGTGGCTGCAGCGGAAGACTTGCCGATTGCGGCCGTGTTGAACCGGGCTGGCCTGGTGAAGAACTCGGCTCAGGCGCGGGACCTGCTGAGTGGCGGCGCTGTTAAGGTCGACGGTGCGGTAGTTGATCGTGACTTCGTGTTTGCGCTGGGTGCGACCCATGTGTGCCAGGCGGGCAAGAAGTCGTTTGCGCGGGTTACCCTCAAGGCTGAGTGAGTGCTTGCAGGTGTAGCTATATAGAAGCGGGGAGGCCGAAAGGCCTCCCCGCTTTGTTTTTGGGGGTGTTCGGCTTGGGCATTCAGCAGTGTTCGGCTTGGGTCCTTCAGCGCCTGTGAGATCGAGCGCCGCCCGCGCGGCGCATCGCGACGCAAGGCCGCTCCCACATCTGTTTCGGGCCAGTCCAGCCTGTGCCATTGGCGCGCGCCCCCTTGTTTGTTCCCTTCAATATCGAAGGTTGCGCCGCCCCTTCACTGCAATCTCCAGCCATACACCCAGGGTGCGAGTGCGGA